>JABAOH010014478.1_pt1 | contig 31842 bp, 32 predicted proteins | sample 7062181 | NCBI WGS metagenome assembly JABAOH01 (sample SAMN14538630, study PRJNA623070) | marine sediment metagenome | biome: marine biome [ENVO:00000428]; feature: marine pelagic biome [ENVO:01000023]; material: deep marine sediment [ENVO:00002113]; isolation source: pool of 5 deep marine...
GCAGATGATGACGGCTACCTTCCTATCGTCTGCCACTTTCAAGCCAATGTCACAGAAATTAGAGCCCCTGACATGGGAGACGTTGGGATACTCTCCTTCGGGACACAACCTGATAAAGAATTCTCCGTCGTAGGATTTTGTGTACAGGGCCAACAGACTTTTTGTATCGGTTTTCCGGTCGAGCTTTACATATATCGTGCTGAGAATCCCACGATCCATCGGTATCAGGTGCGGCACAAAAATCGTTCGGACAGACTGCTGGGCGATTCGGGTGAGTTCCTGTTCGATTTCTGGATGATGCCGATGCTCCAGGATTTTGTAGGCCTTGAGACCTTCATTCACCTCAGAGAACAGAGTCTCCAGCGATGGGTCGCGACCTGCCCCGCTAACCCCGGACTTGGCATCGATCACGATTCCAGAAAGATCGACTCGCTTCTCTCTCACGATGGGTGCCAATGCGAGAACAGCACCCGTAGGATAACAGCCAGGATTCCCGACTATTCGAGCCTTCATGATTTGCTCGCGGTGCAGTTCAGGAAGTCCATAAATCGCCTCTCTGAGCAGGTCCTTGCATCCATGGGGCTGATACCACTTCTCGTATACCTGAGGATCTGTGAACCGAAAGTCAGCACTCAGGTCGACCACCTTCTTTCCCCGATTGTAGAAGTGGGGAACCACCTCCATGGCCGTCTGATGAGGAACTGCTGTGAAGACAAAATCGGACTTCTCTGCGATACGATCAAAATCAAGAGGTTCACAAACGAGATCGATATGACCTTTGAGAGCAGGGAAGACACTGCCGATGGGCGATCCCTCAAACTTCCTCGAGGTCAATGCTGAGACGCGTACCAGAGGATGATTAGCCAATATTCGGATTAACTCCATCCCAGTATATCCAGTGGCACCGACGATGGCGACCTTAAGCATCTCTTCTTCTCCGGGGTGGAAGAGTCTGCTCCTGTTCCGATTTAAATGACTCTCTCACCCGCCGCGGCGGGGTTCAAGTTGAACCCTTCCGTCAAGGATTCAGCTTAAAGGCTCTGAGCCCTCTGTAAGAGATGGGAATGGGCCTTATGGTCACGTGCGGCTTCCTAACCCTCGGCGAAAGGTCGCAGACAGTTGAAGCCGTAATTTTTTCCCCCCATAAGGTGACTCACCTTTTCAATAAAAAAGGAGGCCCGAAGGCCTCCCGAGTTTAGCGCTTGGAATACTGAAAGCTTGCCCGGGCGCCGCGTTTGCCGTACTTTTTCCTCTCTTTCACCCGTGGATCACGGGTGAGAAAACCCGCCCTCTTCAATGTTTCGCGATAGTCTGGGTTAAACGCCAAGAGTGCCCTTGCAATTCCGTGCTTGATGGCTCCGGCTTGCCCCGATATCCCACCTCCCCGCACATTAGCATAGACATTAAACTGCCCTATCGTTTGGGTAACCTCAAAGGGCTGGTTGATAATCATTTTGAGTGTATCTCTGCCAAAAAAATCTTCGAGGGTACTCTTATTGACCTCGAAAGTCCCTTCTCCTGGCTCCAACCAGACTCGGGCAATTGATGTCTTTCGCCTTCCTGTCGCATAGTATTTATCTGGCATGTCACCTCCCCAGAATGCGTTTTCAGTCGTCAGTTCTCAGGGTCCAAGTGCTTGGCAAAATGGAGCCTTCTATCGCGTTAGATATCTAAGACCTGTGGCTGTTGGGCCTCGTGGGGATGGTCAGGACCTGCATAGACTTTCAGCTTTCTCAGCATCTGTCTCCCAAGAGGGTTCTTGGGGAGCATCCCCTTCACAGCCCTTTTCAGAACCATCTCTGGCTTTTTGTCCAGCAACATCTTGGCATTGATCGACTTCAAGCCGCCAGGGTAGCCCGTATGCCAATAATAGACCTTTTTCTCCATTTTCTTCCCTGTCAACCGGATCTTATCGGCATTGATCACAACGACAAAATCCCCGGTATCCACATGAGGGGTGTAGATGGTCTTGGTCTTTCCCCGCAGAATTTTGGCCAGCTCCGTAGCCAGCCGACCCAGTACCTTTCCCTCAGCATCCACGAGGTACCAGGCCTTCTGAATAGCCTCTTTTTTCGCACTAAACGTCTTCATGATCCCAATGTCCCAATCTCAATAGACTGTGAACATAATGATTTATGCGCCCATTGTCAAGGGCGAATGAACGAGGCGTTTCCCAAAATTTTCAGGGTCAGGATTCTCTATCCTTTCGATTGTGAGGGGGTTTTGATGTCTCTGAAATAGACCCTTTCCCGTGAGGCAGAATTCCGGAGAAAATGGAGAACCTGTTCAGGGGGTGCAGTGCTTCATGAAGCCGACCGCCTTCGACGCGGGCCACCCCTCTCTTCCAAGAACAACAGAATGGGGCTCGCTACAAAGATCGATGAATAGGTTCCGACAATAACGCCTACCAGGAGGGCAAAGGCAAAGTCATGAATGACACCCCCGCCAAGAAGAAAAAGCATAACGACCACGACGAGGGTGGTCATCGAGGTGAGTATGGTTCGACTCAGCGTCTCGTTGATGCTCGTATTAATCACCTCTTTCGGTGTCTCTCTTCTGAGCTTTTTGATATTCTCTCGAATGCGATCGAAGACGACAATCGTGTCGTTCAACGAATAACCAATAATCGTCAGCAGAGCCGCAATAATTGGCAAGGTGAACTCCTTGTTTGTCAGGGAGAACGCACCGACCGTGATAAATACGTCGTGGATTAAGGCGGCAACGGCCCCGAGAGCGAACCGAAATCTGAGGACGATGCAGAGACCGAGGGTAATCAGAACCACCAGGAAAATCAGGTACGATAGTCCGATAAAATCCTTGAGGAGATAGGATGGAATGCCGATCGACGCCGCCATGAGAGCACTTGCCATCCACTTCATTTCGAACCGCCCCGAAATGTAGACGGCAATAAACAGGATAGCAAAAAAGAGCGCAAATAGGGCCTTGTCTGTCAGCTCTCTTCCCGCCTTCGGCCCTACCATCTCGACCCGCCGTATCTCGACCGTGTCGGCTCCAAGGCGGTCTTCCAGGTTTTTTTTGATCCGATCTGATAGGCCTTCCAACCGCGTCTCGGTCATTTCGACCCGAATGATATACTCATTCTGTCCAGGTTCCCCGAATCGCTGAACTTCGGCACCCTCTAACCCGGCTGCTTCGAGGCCTTCTCTCAACTCGGTCACCCCCACAGGTGATGGTACTTTCACCTGGACGAGGGTGCCGCCTTTAAAGTCGACCCCGAGATTTGGTCCGCCGCGGAGGATCAGGGATAGGATGCTAATGAGGACGAGGATCCCTGAGAAAACGATCGCATACCCCCGGAACCCAACAAAGTTAATACGAATACCGGGTTTGATAAATTCCATCGAATCCTCCAGAATGCCAGAAAATACTCGCAATAGGGGTTTTCTGAAAAATTTCTAAAACCGGCAAGGGCAGCTCTGAGAAAATCCTGTCTGTGGTCGGCCGCCCGTCCCTCATTGCGACAACCGATCCCTGACAACAGTCAACTCGTGTCAAATGCTGACCTTCTTCATCTCCACCTTCGTCAGGAGAAAATCGAAAATCAACCTCGAGACAAAGAGGGCCGTGAACAGGCTCGCAATGATCCCCACAGTCAGGGTTACCGCAAACCCCCTGACAGGCCCTGTTCCAAATTGAAATAGCACAACTGCCGCGATCACCGTTGTAATGTTGGCATCCAAGATGGTTAGGAGGGCCTTCGAAAACCCGCCGTCCACTGCTGCTCGGGGCGTTTTTCCTGATCTTAGTTCCTCACGAATCCGCTCAAAAATCAAAACGTTCGCATCAACGGCCATTCCAATCGTCAGTACGATTCCTGCGATTCCAGGCAGGGTGAGTGTCGCCTGAAACCCTGCCAGGACCGCTAAGATGAAAACCATGTTTAAAACCAACACCAAATCGGCGATTATCCCGGAGAGTTTATAGTAGAGTGCCATAAAGAGAACAACCAGTATTCCGCCGATGATTGCCGATTTTACCCCCTTCCGGATAGAGTCACCTCCCAGAGAGGGCCCAACGATGCTCTGATACCGAAACTCAACCGGAGCGGGCATGGCGCCCGATTTCAGGACGATCTGGAGTTCTCTTGCTTCCTCAGGGGTGAAATTGCCCGTGATCTGTCCCCGGTCCGTAATCTTCGACCTGATAACTGGGGCGGATTGCACCTCTCCCTCCAGGACGATGGCGAGTCGTTTCCCGATATTCTTTCCTGTCAATACACCGAAGCGTCTGGCGGCCTTCGACTCAAGTTGAAAATCGACTGCAATCTGTCCATTCTCATCATACCCAAGCCGTGCGTCTTTTAGGTCGGCCCCAGTGATCTTGGCTTCCCTTTCCAGAAGGTATGCCACGATCCTTCCATTCTCGCTCCCCATGAGGATAACGGTCCCTTCGGGAATCTTCCCTCCGTGTCGATCGAGAATGGCCTGCCCGGTAAAATCGGTTTCAACAACCATTTGAAAACTCAACTGGCCGGTTCTCTCAATAATCCTTCTGGCCGCTTCGGTATCCATAATCCCCGGGAGCTCAACGATGATTCGGTTTCGTCCCATCGTTTGAATCGACGGTTCTCTGACCCCCTCTGGGTTTATCCGTCTCTCGATGATTTCCCTGGCCTGTCTGACTGCCAAATCCGCGATCTCTTCTCGGATCTCACCTTTGAGTCTGAGGATCAGGGTTTTCCCATCCTGGAGGGGCTCGTCTACGACCGTCCAATCACGGTACTGGTTTTCGATCAGCTCCTTGCCCTGATCTCTGAATTCGGGAGACAAGAACCTGACTACGATGTCATTGTTCTCGGCTTTTTCAACCGATCGGGCCCAGATCTTCTTTTGCTTCAGAACCTGCTTGATTTCGTCTTTAATGAGAATGACTTCGTTTTCCACTGCTTTTTCGGTCCTGACCTCCATGTCGAGGTGCATTCCTCCCTGGAGATCGAGGCCAAGGGAGATCTTTTTGGAGAACGTCTTCGGCCACGAATCAGGAAGCTTCTTGACAAGGGTGGGTACGAGATAAATCAGGGCCACGGCCGTCACGATCAATACCAACAGGCCCCGCCATCTGAGGCTTCTCTCCATTGTGGGCGACCTCTTATGTTTGAGTCAGTTAGAAAACGAATAAAAAGAATCCAAGAATTCCGGTCCTTGCCGAACCGGAATCTTGGCATAGGGTTGAGATCGGTCACGGAACACGATCCGCTTTCCAACAAAAAAGCAAGTTACCCTAAATCCCTTGAAATGGCAAGACGAAATGATATTTGCGAAACTGAGGGACTTGACATCCTTTTCAATCACTCTATATTAAATATTAAGACATTGTTTTTCTCACGGCAAGGCGTTAAGCCGTGGGGAAGGAGGAGAGTTCTTATGCCTTGGAATGGAGACAATCGAGGAGGCTGGCAAGAGGGGCCCCCAGATCTCGGGGAGGTGATCAAAAAGGCCAAAGAGTCAGTCGGTCTTGGGAAGGGGGGAAAGCCTCTCTGGCTCATTGTGATCGTGATCATTCTGGGGGTCATTTTGGTTTACACAACGGTCTATACGGTTCCACCTGGCCACCTGGCGGTGGTCCTTCGATTTGGTGAGTACTCTGGCGAGGTTGGGGAGGGACTTCACTTGAAGATTCCATTTGTCGACACGGTCTACAAGGTACACACGGAACAGGTGGACACGCAGACCTTTGGTTTCAGAACGATCCGCGCCGGTATTCGGACCCAGTACGAAAAGAGCGCCGCGAGGGAGCGGGAATCTCTCATGCTCACGGGCGATCTAAACGTCATCGACGTGGAGTGGATCGTCCAGTTCCGGAGAGAAGACCCCCGAAAATACCTCTTTAACGTCCGAGATCCGACTAAGGCGCTCCGAGACATCAGCGAATCGGTGAATCGGCGCATCGTGGGGAACTGGAGCTTCGATTATGTTCTCCAGAACCGGGAAGAGGTCAACAAGATGGCCCAGGAGGAGCTTCAGAAGATTCTCGACGAGTATGAAACTGGAATTCGTATTGTTAACGTGAGGCTTCAGAACGTGGTCCCTCCTGACCCGGTCAAAGGGGCCTTCAATGAGGTGAACGAGGCCCAGCAGGAGAAGGAGCGGCTCATCAACCAGGCCCAGGAAACATACAACCAACAGATTCCAAAGGCCAAGGGAGAGGCAGAGAGAACCATCAATGGCGCCCGGGGATTTGCCCTAGAGCGAGTGAACCGGGCAAAGGGGGATGTGGCTCGATTCTCAGCCGTTCTCAAAGAATACCGAAACGCCAGAGACGTCACCAAACGGCGCCTCTATCTCGAGGCCTTTCAGACGATCCTGCCCAACGCCAAGCAGATTTACATCATTGATAGTGAACAGCAGGGCGTCCTGCCGCTCCTCCAATTGAATCAGCAGGTGACGAAAGGGGGTGAGGCCCAATGAAACGAATCGGAGCTTTCGCCGGTGTTGTCATTGTCATCTTTCTGATCCTTTTGATTTCGGGCGCCTTCTATACCGTTCGTGAATGGGAACAGGTGGTGATCACCCAGTTTGGAAGGATTATTGGAGAACCGAAGACCCAGGCGGGCTTGTATTTTAAGATCCCCTGGATCCAGCAAATCAATCGGTATGAGAAGCGAATCCTGAGGTGGGACGGGGATCCCAAAGAGATTCCGACCCGAGACAAACGGTTTATCTATGTCGATACGACGGCCCGATGGCGAATCGTGGATGCGCGAAAATTTCGTCGGGTTCTCATCAGTTACACTCAGGCATACGCCAAACTCGATGACATTATCGACGCGGTTGTCCGGGATTATGTGTCCGCAAATCCTCTGGTGGAGCTCATCCGGACCACAGACTGGATGCCGGCACTCAGGGAGGGGGAAGAGGAGGTCGTCTCCCCATTCCCAGAAGCAACTGCCCGAGAAGCCGTTGTCTTGGGAAGAGAGAAAATCACCCGGGCGATTCTGGCCGAGGCGGCGAAGGCCATGCCCGACTTTGGTATGGAACTGGTCGATGTTCGCATCAAACGGATCAACTACGTCGAGCGAGTGCGGAAGAAGGTTTACGAACGGATGATATCAGAAAGGAAACGCAAGGCCGCCCAGTTTCGATCAGAGGGCGAGGGCAAAAAAGCAGAGATTCTCGGACGGATGGAGAAGGAACTGAAATCGATTGTCTCGGGCGCATACCGGACGGCCGAGGAAATTCGTGGAAAAGCCGATGCCGAGGCCACCAAGATCTATGGAGAGGCTTATAATCAAGATGCGGAGTTCTATGCCTTTTTCAAGACCTTGGAGACGTACAAAGAAGCAGCCTACAAGAATGCTTTTGTCATTCTGGGAACCGATTCAGACTACTATCGGTTCCTGAAGAACATCCCGAAATAGGCTTCGGCCTCATCGGTTCATTCAAGATACAGCCGGGAAGGAATCCATCTGATGGCATGATGTAGCGGCTCTGTGCCACCGAGCTATTGGTCGCTCCATTTCCCATATCTTCCCCGTAGAATCCGATGGAGAATCTTCCCGGTCCCCGTCCGGGGCATCTCGTCTTCCTCGATGAAGTCGACCGATTTGGGGATTTTGTAGCCTGCAATTTTACCCCGACAGCACTGGATCAACTCCTTGGCGAGGTCCTCTGAAGGTGTGTGTTCTGCATGGAGAATGACCACTGCCTTGACTGCCTCTCCCCACTTCTTGTCTGGAACTCCGATAACGGCTACGTCCTTGACCGCCGAATGAGACCCGAGCACATTTTCAACTTCTGAGGGATAGACGTTTTCTCCACCCGTGATAATCATATTGGCCTTCCGATCGACAAGATGGTAATAGCCATCCTCGTCTCTTTTGGCCATGTCGCCTGCGCTGAACCACTCGCCCTCGAAGACCGCTTTGGTCTTCTCAGGGTCCTTCCAGTACTCCTTGAAGATCATGGGAGTCCGTGAAAAGAGTTCCCCAACCTCTCCATCAGGGACTTCCCTCCGATTCTCATCGAGAATCTTAATCCGGTCGGTGCCAAAGATCTCTCTGCCGATCGAGCCGAGCTTTTTCATCTGTTCCTCAGGACGGAGCAGCGTCACGAGTCCGGCTTCTGTGGATCCGTAGGCCTCCCAGAGTTCGGCGTTCTTGAAATACTTCATAATCTCGATTTTGGTATTCTTCCTAGCAGGTGCTGAAGATATGAGAAGTTGCCGGATGGAACTCACATCGTATTTCTCTTTTACTTCTTCGGGCAGAGCAAGCATCATGATGTAGTGGGTGGGGACGAGGGAAGTGAAGGTGATCTTCTCTCTGTCGATGATTCTGAGGAGGTCCTCTGCGTCAAAGCTCACCATGTTGCACACAAAACAAGAGGCCCCCACGTAGGTATATGCAAAAGCGTAGAAGATCGAGTTGACATGGCACATGGGCATGACGAGCATCACCCGGTCTTCGGGACGCACACCGACGTTGATATCATTCAGCACGTACTGGGCGATGTAACTCTCATGGGTTCGCACGACCCCTTTTGGGCGCCCTGTGGTACCTGAAGTATACATGAAGGTCCAGACATCCTCTCCGTCTACGACGACGTCGGGCTTCTCCGGAGCTCCCCGGGCCACGAATTTCTCATAGGGGATACCGCTCTGGGGAAGCTCGCCGTCCCCCATGTAGATGTAATTACCCCTGGCAATGGGTAGGCTCTCCTTCATGCCTTCCACCATATCAACGAACGCTTCTGCAACGATAAAGGCCTTGGAGTCGGAATGGTTGATGATGTACTCGATCTCGGGAGGAGCCAGTCGAAACATGATGGGGACGGCAACCTGTCCTCCCTTGGCTGCTGCTGCATAGATTTCCATCCATTCCACGCAGTTATAGGCTATAATCGCAAAACGATCGCCATGGCCAACTCCCATATCGGTCAGCGCATTGGTCAGGCGATTCGAGCGTTCATCCCACTCCTTGAAGGTGTACCGCTTGAATCTGTCGGCAACAGCCTCTTTGGCTGGATGACTGATCGCCTGAACCGTGAGAATCTCACCAACAGGCAACCACTTGCTAATCGTCATGCTCTACGCTCCCCCCTTTCCCTGTCACTCGTGGGCATTCTAGCTATCCTTATGGGCTTTGTCAAACCTACACTTCCCTTGACGAGTTCCCTTATATTCACGGGGGGCCTGTTGCCTCTGAGCGACATAGCGGAAGCGGTTATTCTGATAGGCTCTGACGTTCTCAGGCAGTTTTTGCAGGTCACGAGCACATCAACGTCACGAACACAAGGTTAAAGGCAAAAGGTTAAAGGATAATCGGTTTGCACTTCTTGGTCTTCTTTCCTTTTTCCTTTGTCCTTTGACCTTTATCCTTCTTCTGATTAACCTGTGAATCCCGAGAGGGTCACCGCGTGAGACTCGGAGCGAAGGGACAGGAGGCCCCCCACCCTCGGTCTTACCTGACTCCCTTGGCCCTTGTCTGGTTCGCCTGCGACCGCTGAGGTTTTAGCAGACTCTCGAACTCATCGCGCGTCAAATACCTGTACTTTCCTGGCTTCAGGCCACCGAGACCCAGCGATCCATACTTGACCCGTAAGAGTCTCAAAACAGGATGTTCGATCTCTTCGAACATCCTTCTGACCAGTCGATTTCGCCCCTCTCGAACGACCACTTGCCACCAGGAGTTGGCCTTCAGGATTTTGATCAGTTTCACCCCAGCAGGCTGAGTCCAACCGTCCCTCAATCTCACCCCTTTTCTGAGGAGCTGGATCTTTTTTGGATCAGGAACTCCTTTGACTTTAACGCGGTAAACTCGTGTCTTTTCATACTTCGGATGGGCCATGCTTTGGAAGAGCTCACCGTCGTTTGTCAGAATCACGAGACCCTCCGAGTCTGCATCGAGTCGTCCCACCGGATATAGGCGAAACCTCACACTCCCTTAAGGAGATCAGTCACAACCGGGCGGCCCAGGGGATCTCTCCGTGTGCACAAAACCCCACGCGGCTTGTTCAGAAGGATATATATTTTCGGCTCGAGCCTCTTGATGAGTTTTCCATCAACTCGAATATGATCCCTTATGGGATCGGCCTTGAAATCGAGCCGTGTAACCACGCTGCCATCGACCTGTACCCTGCCCTCTTGCAGGAGTTTCTCGGCTCCACGGCGCGAGGCGATTCCGGCTTTGGATAGTATTTTCTGGAGTCTCTCCCTGGCCAACTGAATACCCCCAAGGCCTATGCGACTGTCTCACGGGTCGATGGGCGAGAGCATAGTTCGTACGCTCGAAGCTGGACATAGGAAATTCGAAATCCGAAACACAATGCGAAATATTCGGATTCAGGATTTTGAAATCATTTCGTATTTCGAATTGGTCCCTCTCGGGACGCTTCGCCGGTGCTTCGGATTTGTAGACTATTTCCAGGTTCTCGCCGAACCCCAGAAGCATTATATTATGGTGGTAATAGCTACGTTTGGGGGTTCACAGGGGAAGGCTCCTCACTGTGGAGTTCTTCGATTTCTCTGAGTGTGGGAAGATCCGAAAGGTTCTTGAGGCCGAAAAACTGGAGAAATTCTCTCGTCGTCCCGTAGACCATCGGCCGCCCGGGGACATCCTTGCGACCGAGTATCCTGATCAATCTCCGTTCGAGAAGCGTTCTAATGACCGATACGGAATCGACGCCTCGAATTGCTTCGATTTCGGCCCGCATGATGGGCTGCTTATAGGCAATAATGGCGAGGACTTCCATCGAGGATCGGCTAAGGCGAGGCGCTCGAGTCCTGCGGAGCCTCCGGATCCATTCTGCATACCTGGATTTCGTCCGAAATTGGTAGCCTTCGGCCACGCGGACAAGTTCAAATCCATGGTCCGGATTCTGATACTCCCGATGTAATTCCTCTAAAACCCCCTCGATCCTCTTTTTGTCCGACTCCTCGAGTATGTCCCGGATGCTCTCGAGTTTCAGCGGGAATTCGGAACTGAAGATCAGACTCTCGATGGCGGGTCTCAAGACGGAAGAATCCATTTCAGGACCTGTTTCTCTCTGGGGGTCGATCAAGCTCCGGGTTTTTCATCGAAAGTCTCAAACTTGCCAGTCTTATCGTAGGGAGAGATGCAAGAGATTGCGTGCTTGTAGATGAGTTGATCGGTGCTGCTCTTCAAGATGAGACTGAAATTATCGAAACTCGTAATATAACCCTCGAGTTCTTTCCCCGTGGTCAGCTGCACGTTAACCCAGATCTTTTCCTTTCGAACTTTGTTGAGAAACTGGTCCTGGACATTGATCTGACTTTTTGCCATAGAAACACTCCGCGAATTGTTTCAGGGAAAATACGCTTCATATTACGAATACACTGGATGGTTCAAACTTTCAAGAAGTTTTTCACCCTTGTGAAGACGTCACCCTTTGAATTGCTCCCAGTCACCCAGTGGATTTCCGAATCGCCTCTAAACCAAGTCAGTTGACGCTTTGCATAACGCCGACTGTCTCGCTTAATGAGCTCAATGGCGCGGTCTCGTGACAAGTTACCATGCAGATAGGCCCCGATCTGGCGGTACCCGATGCTCTGCATGGGTCGGAGGTTTTGGCCGTAACCCAAATTGAAAAGCCTCTCGACTTCGGCAACCAGTCCTCGATCGATCATCCGATCAACCCGGGCTTCGATACGGCGGTAAAGTGTTTTTCGCTCCACATCAATACCGATCTTCAGAACCCGATATCGGTCTTGAGAAAACCCATGGCCTTGTCGGAGTTCACTGACCGGCTTTTCCACAGTCCGCCATACCTCAAGGGCACGGATGATCCGGTAAGCGTCATTCGGATGGATTGTGCTGGCCGATCCAGGATCGATCCGCTTTAATTCTTCATAGAGGTAGGCCGCTCCCCGCTCCCTGGCATCGCGCTGTAACTGTCCCCGAATCTCATGGGGTATGGCAGGGCACGAAAATAGACCGTGGACGAGGGCCTTGATATAAAGGCCGGTTCCCCCCACCAGAAATGCTCTTTTTCCAGAATCCGCAATCCCCTGGATCGCCCGAACTGCCCCCTCACCGTATAGAGCTGCATCGAATCGCTGATCCGGATAGACCAGATCAATCATATGGTGATGGATCCGCTTTCTGACCTCCACGGAAGGTTTATCTGTCCCTATGTCCATGTGTATATAAACTTGCATGGAGTCGGCACTGACAATCTCCCCATTCAGTGCCTCGGCGAGTTCGAGACCCAACAAGGATTTGCCAGAAGCCGTGGGACCACAAATGATGACGATGGAAGGTCTGCTCACAGTAGCAGTGATCGACTTTGGGATTTCACATGGAATTGGGTAGGCCACATCTCCGTCGCGTCGGTCTCATATCAAAAAAAATAATCAATCTATGCGCTCGATGGCATCCTTGATTTTTGCAAGGAACTCCTCAATATTATAGGACTTGTAGATGAAATCCTTGGCGCCCAAAGATAGTGCCTGGTCTGGTTCCTCGGTGGTGAACCCGGTGATCATGATGACATCGATTTTTGGATCGATCATCTTAGCAGCCGTGAGCACGTCAATGCCACTTTTTCCGGGCATTTTGACGTCCGTGATCACGATATCGAATCTGCCCGTGGACAACTTGTCGATCGCCACGTTTCCGTTCTCAGCCTCGACAACCTCATAGCCCTCCTCCGTCAGGAGACCTCCCAGGGCATCTCGAATGATCTCCTCGTCGTCAACTAGAAGTATCTTTTTTGGTCGCCCCACGGCTATCCACTCAGACCCTTCGAACCCTGCCAAACAGTGAGTTGCTTTCTTGTTTGATAAAGTGGGCAGATTTGGCAGGTTGGAACAGGCATATGAGATTTTCGTCGTTCCTCACTTCCAAGGATCTCCCAGCAGCGATGTCCTTGCGCCCTTTTAAAAACCGGACAGTCCTCTCTTTTCATATCCTTCAGGCAAGCCTCGCAACCAACCTCTTTCCAGCAGGGCTTTGCCTTCACCGATGGTAGAATAATTCTTAAGACGGTACCCCCGCCTTCATTCCGATGGACGTCCAGCATTCCAGAATGATTCTTGATGATTTCATAGCTGAGTGAGAGACCGAGGCCGACGCCTTTCCCGTTTTCCTTCGTCGTGAAGAATGGGTGGAAAATTCTATCGATATGATCTTCTGGAATTCCCACCCCGGTATCGATAAAGTCTACCTCCACAAAAGCATCATCCAGGAGCCCGAGGGAGCGAATCGTAAGTTCCCCGTGGCCAATAGGGTCCATGGCATCCCTTGCGTTGGTGATCATATTGAGAAAAACCTGGTGAAGCTGGTTTTTGTCGGCCACGACCCTGGGAAGATCTTTGCGGAGGTCCTTGGTCAGCTTGATATTATGGTTTTCGAGTTGTTTCTGAACCATCATCAGGGCATCTTCAATCGGTTCGTTGACATTGACCTCTCTCTTCTCTGCCTTCGATTGTCGGGAGAACATCCGAATATTGTTGGTGATCTTCGTCATACGATCGACTTGGGTGATGATCTTCTGAATGTTTTGGTGCTCACGGCTCTTCGGATCGAGCCCCTTGAGAGACCTCTCTGCAAAAATGCCGATGGCGAGCAGAGGCTGGTTCAGTTCGTGAGCGATACTCGCCCCCAACTGCCCCATCCCCACCATCTTCGCCGCCTGGATCAGTTCACCCTGCGTTTTCTTTAGCTCCAGGTTGGCCGCCTCTAGCTCGTAGGAGAATTCTTGAGCCCGCTTCTTTTCGAGATTGATTTTCTGAATATCATCTTGGACTCGCTGGGCCATCATATCGAAAGCAGACGACAACTGTCCGATCTCATCTTCCGAGGTCGTCTCAACCCGCTTAGAGAGGTCACCATCGGCAAAACCCTGGGTCGCACCAACGAGGGTATGGATTGGTCGGATCAAAAGCACCCTCACGACGATATAGCCAAAAACCAAATATATGGCGATACCGGTGATCCATAGCGTTAGGATGGTCAGCGTGATCTTTTTCTGGGCTTGTGTGACTCTCTCAATCGAGCTGGAAACCACGAAAGAGGCGACAGGCCGGCCATCCACGACGTAGGGATAGAAAACCGCCTTTTGAGATGCACCGCCCATTCTCAGGTCTTTGATCACTGGAACCGGGTTCGGACCCGCCAGAGTCTGAGGCACCATGGCAGTCAGTGTAGCGAGAAGTTCTCCGTCCTGGCCTTCAAGCGTGGAAGACAGGATCTCGCCCTTTTGGTCGAATACCACAACCTCCATATCAGGCATCTTCTCCTTAATTCTCCGGAGAGACCTTCGAATGGAGGGGAGATGCCGCTCGGGAATGTGGGGATAAGGCACTCTCCCTGTCATCTCGTAAAGGAACATAAATGTGGCATGACCCAGAGAGAGTATTCGCGCGTTCGCCTTCTCCTCTAACATTCGGGTGGATATATTGACACTATAGGGGAGAGTCAAGAGTAGACCGACGAACCCGATTATCAGGAATGGGAATGAGAGTTTGTAGAACAGCCTTGTTTTCAACAATCTTAGCAGAAAAATGGTACCTTCCTCCCTTCCTCGATCCAAGGTTATCCGGTCTGCATGGCTGGGCGAATGACAGTTTCCTTTTCCAGGACGGGTAGAATCGAAATTGAATCAAGGACCCCTCCAGACGTGCCCGGGAACAGCGCCTGAAAAGAATGCAAGCTCCACGGGTGCTTATGACGACGCATCGATCATCATCTCCCGCTTGTGGAGGAGAACCTTGATCCGGTGACAAAGAATCTCGCTCTTGAAAGGCTTGAGAATAAAGTCGTCTGCCTTCGATAATAATAAGGCTCGGGCATGACTCTTCGGGTCAGTAAACGCACCTGTAATAATGATAACAAGGGTTTGGGCTATTGCTTCCTCTTCATTTGTCTTGATTTCACGGCAAACCTTAAATCCGTCCTTCTTAGGTATCTGGGCATCGAGGACAACAAGATCCGGCCGCTCAGCCTCGACCTGTTTGATGGCCTCATCCCCATCTACTGCGGTAACCACGTTATAGCCCTCGTCCAGCAAAAGCCCCTCTAACGCGTCAACAACGACTTCTTCGTCATCAACAATCAGTATCTTGTCCGTTTTCATTGACACCTCCTGTTTCCAATACGGCAGGCCCCTTTTAGTTAGGCAGGACAGAGGACACCTTACTCCTGGGTTTCCCTCATTCTCTTGAGTCTCTTAAGCCGGAAGAGATCTTCTCTCTCTCTTTCCTCTAAAGTTCGCTCGATGAACCGGCTTTGCTCTTGCAAAGCGGGTATAACAACCTGCTCTAGCGCATTGACGCGTCGTGTCGTCTTGCGGATTTCGTCACCCAAACGTTTGACTCTAACCTCATTGCTGGCCATGGCAATGATCAGATTGAGAATGCCTTCAAAAGAGGTGGCCGTCTCGTCAATTCGAGACGAAACCGTATGAATTCCATAGCCTCTGGCCATCACCGAGCGAATGACACTTCTCTTCTCAAGTTCCGGCACCCGAATCCCCCAAATGTTGCGCCGCTCTATCCCTAGCGAGACCTCTCTCTTTGTTGACATCCCAACGGATCTCACCACATGAGATCCATCGATTCCGAGGGCCAGGTTGAGAACATTGGCCGCATTTCGAACACGCTCGTCCAATTCGTCTCGGAAAGAGAACATCTCCTTAACCATAGTAAAAAACTCTTTGACGAGGGCATCCCTCTTGTTTTTGAGCAAACTCACCCCGTCGATGGCAAGGCTTGTGTGAACCCTATTCTGAAGCAAGTTCATTCGGGTCGGATTGATTTTCTCCAAGGTGGGTACTCCCCTGACTATTCAATGACGGCCGGCGTTGCTTTTCTCTCCTCCTGATAGTAGAGCGCGATATGTTCCTTCTTAATTCTCCTCAGTTCGGTCTGGGGCAGTTGAGAAAGCTGGCTCCAACCGATTTCGAAAGTCTGCTCGATGGGTCGATCTTCCAATCCCTGATTGATAAAAGTTCTCTCGAAATCCTCTGAAAACTTGAGGAAGCCTTGGTCTAACTCAGTCAGCGCTTCTTCTCCCACGATCGCTACAAGCCTTCTGAGCTCTCTCCCTTTGGCGTAAAAGGCATAGAGCTGATCCGCAAATCCCCGATGGTCCTCTCGAGTCTGTCCCTCACCGATCCCCTGGTTCATTAACCGGGAAAGGCATGGGAGGGCATCGATCGGAGGATAGATCCCTTTACGATGAAGCTCCCGGCTCAACACAATCTGGCCCTCGGTGATGTATCCAGTGAGATCGGCAATCGGGTGGGTGATGTCGTCATCCGGCATGGTTAGAATCGGGATCTGTGTAATAGAGCCCTTTTTGCCCCTGATGCGCCCTGCCCTCTCGTAGATCGTGGCAAGATCTGTGTACATGTAACCCGGATAACCCCGCCTTCCTGGCACCTCCTCTCGAGCCGAACCGATTTCCCGAAGCGCCTCACAGTAATTCGTAATATCCGTAAGAATGACCAGAACGTGCATGTCACACTCAAAGGCCAGATACTCAGCAGCTGTGAGTGCACAGCGCGGGGTGAGAAGCCTCTCAATCGTTGGCTCATCGGCCAGATTTAGGAAGATAACCGCCCGACTCAGGGCGCCCGTCCGCTCAAAATCGCGCATGAAAAAGGAAGCCTCTCTCTCGGTGATTCCCATGGCGGCGAACACGACCGCGAAATGTTCCCCTTCACCTCTAACTTTGGCTTGCCGGACCAATTGGCTGGCAATGTCATTCGCAGGGAGGCCAGCCCCTGAAAAGATCGGTAGCTTCTGCCCTCTCACGAGGGTATTCAATCCATCGATCGTGGAAAGTCCGGTCTGAATGAACTCTGCGGGCCGCTCCCGAGAAATGGGGTTAATGGTAGAACCCATAATCTCAAGTCTCTTCGTCGGGAGCACCTGAGGTAAGCCATCAATGGGCTTCCCCGAGCCGTTGAAAACCCTGCCGAGCATGTCAATGGATACACCGATTTTCGCGACCTCGTCCTTGAAAACCACGCGAGTCGTCGCAACATCTAAGCCAGCGGTGGCCTCCAAGACCTGTATCACCACATGGTCATCCGAGGTTTCCAAAACCTGGCCGGTTCGCTCCTCGCCCGTTGGAAGCAGAATCCGGACCATGGCCCCGTATACGGCCTCTGGAATACTCCGAGTAAAAACCAGCGGACCAGAAATGTAATTAACAGCCTGGTGTTGCTTTGTCGCAAGATCCATCACAGTTCTCCCAATTCTTTGACGGTACGAGCCATCAGGTCATCCACCCTCTCCTTGAACTCTTCAGTGGGAATCTCCTTCATTCGAGAAAGCTCCTCCCTGAGAGGGTGTCCGATGAGGGTTTCGAGCGGCACACCTCTCTCCAATGCCTTATCGCTCTCTTTGTAGTAAATCATCAAGGCCTTGACCATACCGTGTTGCTTCTCAAAAGGACAGAAACAGTCGACCTCGTGAAACGCACTTTGGCGAAGATAGTCTTCTCTGACGGACCGGGCCATCTCCATGATGAGCCGCTCCGCATCAGGTAGAGCATCTAACCCCACAAGCTGGGCCACCTCCTGGAGTTCTGTCTCTTTTTGGAGAAGAACCATCGTCTCTTCCCTGAGGTCATCCCAATCCTGCGCAACATTCTCCTGAAACCACTCCTTCAGATGCTCCGAATACAGGCTATAACTTCGAGTCCAACTGATCGCAGGGAAGTGGCGTGCGTAGGCCAAGGTCGTGTCCAAGGCCCACAAGGCGCCGGCGATTCTCATGGAGGCCTGGGTCACCGGCTCTGAAAAATCTCCACCTGGAGGAGAGATGGCGCTAATTACGGTCACCGACCCCTCGCGTCCATCATCCCCGAGACACGCCACCCGGCCACCCCGCTCGTAGTAGTTCGCCAGCCGGGTTGCCAGATAGGGAGGATACCCCTCCTCTCCGGGCATTTCAGCCAGACGGGAAGACATTTCTCTCAGTGCCTCAGCCCACCGGGACGTGCTGTCCGCCAAAATCCCAACTCGATACCCCATGTCCCGGTAGTACTCGGCCATGGTGATGCCGGTGTATATAGAAGCTTCCCGGGCCGCCACCGGCATATTGGATGTGTTGGCAATAAGGACCGTTCGATTCATGAGTGGCAAATTCGTCTTCGGGTCCAGGAGATGGGGAAATTCGTATATCAGATCCGTCATTTCGTTTCCCCGTTCGCCACATCCCACGTAGATGATCACGTCTGTGTTGGCAAATTTGGCCAATGTGTGCTCCACCACTGTCTTGCCCGTCCCAAAGCCGCCGGGCACAATCGCCGTTCCTCCATCAGCTATCGGAAACATGGTATCGAGGATTCTCTGGCCGGTGATGAGGGGGATCGTGGAGCCCAACTTTCTGACAAAGGGTCTTCCCATACGGGATGGCCATTTCTGCATCATCAGCAGCGCGGTTCCGTCATCGAGCATTCCCACAGGTTCCTCGACCTTAAATTTTCCGCTATCCATGTCCTTGATCGTTCCAGTAACATCGGGTGGGACCATGACGTGATGGACAATGGCCGGTGTTTCCTGGATCTGTCCGATGACAGCTCCACCCTGCACCCGATCGCCTTTTTTGACCTTAGCCGTAAACTCCCACTCCTTGTCTCTTGGCAATCCTGGCACCGTGATGCCCCGGCTGATAAAATTTCCAGAGATCTGTTCCAGATGACTGAGGGGGCGCTGGACTCCATCATAAATCGACGTTAAAAGACCAGGGCCCAACTCGACCAGGAGCGAATCGCCCGTGTTGACCACTTCGTCTCCGATACCCAGTCCTGAGGTGTCCTCATAGACCTGAATCGTTGCAGCATCCTCATCGAGACGGACAATTTCTCCAACAAGCCCGATTTTCCCAACCTTAACCATGTCATACATCTTGGCGCCCAACATGTTCTTTGCAACCACTGCAGGGCCTGAGACCTTTGAAATCACCCCGACCTGTCTTTTTTCCATTCATCCACCCCATCGAGTGGGACTTCAAACCGTCCCTATTTTGTCAATTTGATATGGTATCCGATGGCCTTGCGAATCAACTGAGCAGCATAGCTTTCTTCCACATCCCGCCTCTCCTCCGTAAACACAACTGGGGGAAATGGGATAATGAGGGGCATCTCGCTTTCGGTCACGATCCTCATTGTCCGCTGATCGAAGTCCTTGAGGAATTCCTCGTTGATCGCGACAAGGCCGACGTTTCCCGCAGTAATCGTCTCTCTAAGAACCTCAGCAGCCGTTTCGGAGGTTGCTTGCCTCACCTCGACCCCGGCAAGGCGGAATCCGATCGAGCTCGCTTGGTCGGTGATGACCACCACATCATACAAAGATCAACTCCTCCTGGATAGCTGGGAGCGGCAGGCTTACAGCCTTACTCCGACAGACTATCCTCAGGTTCACGGTTTCACAAAATTTCAACGATAGATAGCCGATCACGGAAGCGATGCTTAAGGGATTCTTCCCGAACATGGCCGCACCCCGCTGAATCATGGTGTATTCCATGAGTCTTTCGACAGCAGGGAGTGTACCCATCGTCGAGAACCTCTGCCTCGCCTCACCGAGGACCCCTCCGTAACTCGTATTGGCGAACTTTCCAAATACCTCATCGGCATCCCGGCTCGAGGCAGCAGAGAGAAAATCTTCACCTTTGAGCTCCAACCCGTTTTTGATAAAGAGTTCACCCCGTTCGGCTGGGGGGATTTCGTTACTGACAATCTTCAGTACCATGAGGATATTGAGTACGTCGATCTCAGCTCTCAAAAAACCCATAACGATCTGACTGTTTTCGTGATCCTCTTCGTTTTTGAGGGCTTGCAGCGATCTTTCAAAGTAGAATCGATCGAGTGCAACTTCCATGTTTGTCAGACTTTTTGTGGCAGATAGGTCGGATAAATTGGCCTGAAGGGGCGGGTAGTATTCTGAATTCCAGGTAATGAGAAGATCGATCACGGCCTTCACATCGGGTTGCCTCATCATCTCCTTCAAAAGCGGTTCATTGAGCTTGCATACGGGAACGATGCTCCGCAGAACCTCCTCCAGGGAGGCCCCCGAAAACTTTCCCCGAAGGACCGTCTTAATGTTGTACACATCCCACCGGCCCAGAAATATCCCAAGAAGCCTTTTGGGGGAACCTCCGACCATACCGAAAACCCTTGAATAGGTCCGGGTGAGATTCCTCCTGATTCCCTCTTCGATTGCAGCAATTTCAGAGGTCTCCAGGGTACGGGCTTCCTCTATAGGTGCGCCATATTCCGTTTCCTGAAGAATAGCCATGATGGTTTGGATGTTCTCTTCACCCATGAGCTTATCAAAAAAAGGCCGGTCCAGAAGACGACTCTTCATTCCCCGGATCCGGGCATTGATGTATCCGTAATCATCATTCACCGACGAACCCCCTGTTGTTGAATCGAAATGGAGTTAATCGGACGCTTATCAACACCCAAGTATGCCACCCTATTCTCCCTTAAAGAGAATACGGTTTACCTCTTCGACGAGGGATTCTTTTTGTTTCTCCAGCCTAGACTCAAATGTATTGTGGATAGAAAGAGAACCGTCTTTGCGCTCAACGATGAGCCCCCCGAGGCAGCTTCTCCCCGACCTGACCTCTGTATTTGACCCCCGGGAAGTCAGAATTTTCTTCATCAGAGGAGCATCCCTCTCATCGACGTAAACAATCAGATGTTCGTCCACGAGGACCTCTTCTCCGAGTTTCTCGAGGATTGACCCATAGTCGCCCCGGTCGCGTATCTTCGAGAAAGCCTCATTGGCCTTGTCGAAAACCTCCTGAACAACCCGACTCCTCACCTCCGTCGAAGACCGTTTCTTCCTCAATTCCGATTCACCGAGAATCCTTGTTCTTGTCGCCTCCAGTTCAGGGTCTTCTTCCGCAAAAATCGACTCAGCGATTTCCTTCGCCCTAGTCTCTGCTTCTTTTAGCAGGCGTTTGGCGGTCTTCTCAGATCTGGAGATGATCCGCTCCTTCTCCTCTTCCCCCCTGCTATCAATGGCCTCGATCAACTCGGCAAACCCCATGATAATCCCTTTCTCAGAGCCCCCTCCGAAAGCTCGGGAACCTCTTCCTCAAGGGTCTTAGCGATGACCCATCGGATGCAAATGTCCTCAAAACATGAACAGAACAATCGCAGCAATGACGAAACCGAGAATGACCACGGTCTCCGGAATGGCGAGGAGAACGATCATCAGTCCGGTCAATTCCGGCTTCTCTGCAATGACGCCCGCACCAGCGGCTCCAATCCTGGACTGGGCGATTCCCGTTCCGATCGCACCCAATCCGATCGCTAGTCCTGCTCCGAGGGCGAGAAGCCCCTTGCCCACCGAAGCCTCGCCCCTAGCCGCCGCCTCTTCCGCAGCATAAACGAGGGATGCCCAGTACCCGGATGAAATGACCATCAAAACGAGCACCTGAAGAATTCGTCCGACTTTTCTCACCATCTGTTCCCCCTTTCGTTCATCGTGTCACTCGTCTTCCGTTCCTCAACGCTCCGCTCCCACCCTGGCAAAAGGAGCGTACCTTCTTCCGCCATACCGAAAAAACTGCTTGAAAAACTCCACATAATGCAGCCGGAGTCCCTGAATGGTCGGGCTGTAGATGCCAAGAACGAGATTCAACGCATGGAGCAGAGAGACAATGATTGCCGCGACCACGAGGTTCCCGAGTGCGCCACCGAAAAAATTCGCCACCATAGCAATAATCGCCGAGGAGAGCCCAATTGCCATGAGTCGAGCATAGGAAAGGATGTTTCCGATAACCGAAATGATTTCCAGAACCCCCACAAAACCCTCTGCATAGACCAGCAGAGGAATGGCAACGAGTAAAAGCACAACTCCAGTTGTAAAGAACTCCTTGGGCAGAAGCTTGCCCAAATAGCTAATAAGAATAAAAATGGCACAAATAGTGGCTATCGTCGCGCCCCTGGCGATGCCGTGCTTCCGCGAACGGACCCTGAAAGACTCCACAACACCGAGGATGAGGCCGAGAAAAACGTGGAAGACGCCGATCCCGACCGAAAGATAGAGGAGTGGAACCATGGCCTTCAACCGTTCTCTCCACAAAGGCCGCAGCCCGAGATAATGCTCGCCGAAGTCCCCAAAAAGCTCCCCATACAGAACACCGAAAATGATGCTGGAAATCGAGCATAGAATCAGAATATACATCGCATCCTGCACAATCGCTTTGGTGCGATACCTATACTTGAGATAGATCGCGACCCCCAGAAATAGGAGCCCGTAGGCAATATCTCCGAGCATCATCCCAAAGAAGATGGGAAAACCGACAGCCAGGAGCGTAGTCGGATCAATTGCATTGTATTTGGGCAGGGGAAAGATCGACATGAGCTTTTCAAAGGGCCGAACGAGGGGCGAATGGACGACACAAACTGGAATCTGCTCTCTTTCGTTTTCACCGATCTCGAGAACGTTGAGTGCGATTACTTCTCCCACTTCCTGATCAAGTCTCTTCTTCAGTGTTGAAATATCCCGGGTCGGAATCCAACCCCGGAGCATGAAGGTATATCGCGTTTGGGCAAAATTCAGGAAAACTTTGAATATGTTCAATTGATCTTCGACCTGTCGGAGTAACCCGCTGACAACAGGTTGCCAACGTTCTGCGATGCTTTGAATCTTTACTTCCAACTGCTTCAGTTTTTCGGGGAGCTCTGCTTTCATCTCGTTGAGCGTATTGAGCGCCTCATTGAAGGGCCGATCTGCCAAATCCGAAGGCATTTTGATTTCGTGGATGTCCGTTGTGTTGAGTAGGGATCCAACCTCCTTGAGATAGTCCTTATGGAATAGCAGGACCAGTGCCGATACGTCTTTCGACACCTCTTTGAGAACGAGGTGAAACTGTCCCCCTGTGATCTTTTCCAGCTCTGCTCGCAGCACTGGCATAACGGCGGTTTCGTACTTTTTCTCAAGGGTGAGACCGACGACGGCATGATCCTCCACAGTTTCGAAACCCTCGAGAAGTGGCGTGAACACCTCAAAAACCTCCTCGTATTTCGAGATCACTGTCAACTTCTCCTGAATCTCGTTCCGTTCTTTAACATGGCCTTCAACTTCGGCGAGCACTTCCTCGAGTTTTGGCATCCATTCGTCAGACAACCTCTTCACATCGAAGGCCTTTTCCTCAGAAACATGTGGCTCCTTCTCCTCTGGGGGTGGCAGGAGAAGCTCGAGCTGCTTCAATTTGCCGAGAAGGGCCTCCAGTTGTCCCTTTTCCTCTGACTGAGCCTCATCCAGCTCGATTTCGGAAAAACCGAGTTCGGGATTTTTGATGACATCCGAGAGTTCTTCGATATGGAGGACTCCCATGTCGTAAATCAAGTCCACCACCTTCTTGAAATCCTCTCTTCGTCCGATAACTTCAACCTTGTTCATTTTGAGTATCATCATTTTCCTCTTACTGCAGCAAGACCGCTTCAGTGATCTTTTTCACAGCCTCGGGTATTCGTGCCTCTGCTTCTTTGGCAAGCTGTTTGAGGCTCTTCTCGTATTCCTCCTCAGTTCGACGGATTTCTTCCCGAAGGGCTTCCAAGGTTTTCTCTCTCATCTCCCGCTTCTTTTCTAGCGCCCGAGCCCTCGCCCCTTCCACGATCTCTGTCGCCTCTCGACGGGCATCCTTGATTTTGGCCTCAGCCTTCTCTTGGGCGTCAGCGATCATGGTCTCAACTTCTTTCTCCTTTTCACTGATTGATTTGAGCATGGTCATATCATCTGTTTTTACGCTTTCTTCTGCCATTTGCATCTCCTCAGACTGAACCTGGGCTTATTTCTTTTTCTTCTCTGCCATCTCCCAGAACAACTCCCGAGCACCCTCTGCAAAAGCCTTTATCTCAACCTGGATGATGACTTCGAGTTCACCCTTGTCAAGCCAGACACCTCCACAGTTTTCGCATTTTTTCATTTTCAAGTACTCAAATTTTGGATAGGACGCCTTCTGGAGATCGTGACCACAGCCGGGACACTTCATCCAGTGCTCCTTTTTCAGGGCCAGGTCTTCCTTGTCCTTTCGCCGCTGTATCTCCTGCTGTTTGATCCATTTCTCTTCTTCTTCGCTTGGCTTTCTAACTGGCATAGACTCGTTCCTCCATGAGGTCGCAAAGGATTCGCCTCGTTACACCCCTTCCCAAAACCTAGACAGGTGATGGATTGGTGAGGAGAGCGTATAGGAAGAAGACTAAGGAAATTTTTCACATATTAACCACATCGCCACTCCTTGTCAACCGGTTTGTGCGGTAGATTTAGCACGAAACACCGCATTTTTTTCAATTGAAGTCACCGCCGTCAAATCCCCCTTCTCAACCCGTGAAAAAGAAGTGAAAAATTCTCTTGCATATCTATACAAACCCATTATAATAGCTTCTGCATGATTCTGGGTGAGGCTCGTTAGTCTGCTTTTTATCGCCAAACACCTGAGCACAGCGGGATTGCCCGGACTTCCAAATTGATTCCTTGAAATCGAGAACTCTTTTCGGATAATCCGGCCTGGAGACCCACCATGCTTCCGGCTATCGAGAGCAGTGGCGGTCATGTGCATCAAAGTGGACCTCGGGAGCTCGACCTCCTGTATCGAATCAGCGAAGTTGTCCCCTCTGTTGATACGTCTCGGGAGCGATTCCTACGGACCATGGAGATTCTAGACGAGACTTTTGGAACAACCTATGCTACGCTCACCCTCCTGAGCCCCTCAAATCAAGAGATTCTCCTCGAAGTGGCCTTCGGCGAGCCAACTGGAGATCAGGGTTGTATTCAAGGCCCCAACTCGGCCATCGTTAGACAGGTCATCGCACGCGCCCGGCCCATGGCTTTCAGCAGGGTTAATGAAAAGCCTCTCCGGTTTCCATCGAGCAGTCTCAATGAAAAAGCTCTCTCCCTGCTCTGTGTCCCTATTGTGAACAAAAGTCAGACCGTGGGTGTTATCAGTACGCACCCTATCTATCGGGATACGGTGTCATACGATAAAGATATCCGCCTGCTGACTGTGATCGCCTGCATGATCCTCCAGGACGCTCCACTCCCAGGAGATGATCACCTCGAAGCGAAGGAGACCAAGGGAAGTTTACCCCTTGACAAGATTCTTGATTCAAAACTGAAACAGATGATCGAGAAAGTCGATCCTCGAACCGAGTCAAGATGCGCCCTCCTCTTAGATATCGTGAGTCTCGTGGAAAAAATTGTGATCAAATGGGCTTTAAAAAGGCACCAAAACGTCCAGACCGCAACCGCGCTTTTCCTTGGAATCAACCGAAACACCCTTAGGAAAAAGTTAAGAGACTTGAACATTCATATCTAGAAACCTTCAGACCACGAAAATCTTACCCCACAGTCTCAGATAGCGAATTCTCTTTCAATGGAAATATTATAATTTCAAATATTTCAAAAATAATAATTCGAATTTAGTTGAGGGTTTAGTTATCGATCAAATCATCCGGTTGGTCCTGAATCTCCCCTGAAGACGGCTCCTCCCGCCTTTCAAAAAAGTCTGCAACTTGGACGGCACCCTTTCGAAGAATTCTAGGGCTTCCACTGGTCACATCAATCACGGTTGAGGCTTTGTCCCCTAGTGACTCGGACATATCAATGACAAGATCGATCTTGCGCCCGAAAGTTCGAAAGATATCCTCTGGTTCCAGAAGACTTCGTCCGCCTGAGATGTTCGCACTTGTTGAGGTCAGCGGTGAATTGAAGAACTCGAAGAGTCCCTTGACAAAGGGATGGGGTGAAATTCTAACGCCGATGTTCCCGCTATAGCCGGTTAGAGCGGGGGGCACCTCCTTTGATGCAGGAAAGACAATAGTGACAGACCCTGGCCAGTGACGCTTCATGATCGGTTTGGCGACTGGGTGGATATTTGAAACAACCCGAGCCAGCATCTCAATGTCTCTTACAAGAACAGAGACTGGCTTTCTCAAATCCCTCGATTTAATCTGGAAGAGCCTTTTGACAGCCTCCTCGTTCAAGGCATCGACACCGAGACCATAAACTGTCTCTGTTGGGTAGGCGATGACTCCGCCCTTCTGGAGCAAGGCGGCGACCTCCTCTAATGGCCAAACCAGGATATCCCTCAGACGTAACCTGACGATGCGGGATCCAGTCACTTTCGTACCTTTCTGATGGCTTCGTCCTTTTTCTCGACATCTCCTCGCATCTTGTCCCGGTACTGTTTCAGCTTGTCTCGTATCTCTGGATATTTCAGGGACAACATTTGGGCTGCCATGAGCCCTGCATTCTTCGCTCCCGGTCTTCCGATGGCCATCGTAGCCACGGGAATTCCCCCAGGCATTTGCACGATGGACAAGAGAGAATCTAATCCTCCGAGGGACGTTGAGGGGATTGGAACACCAATAACCGGAACAACGGTCTGAGAGGCCAGAACACCAGCGAGATGCGCCGCCCCACCCGCCCCCGCAATGATCACCTCCAGCCCCCTTACAACAGCCGATTCTGCGTATTTGCGTGCTTTTTCGGGAGATCGATGCGCCGATGCGACAGTCATCTCGTAGGTGATTCCGCATGCCTCAAGACTCAAAGTCGCCTCTCTCATCACCTCGAGATCGGAGTCACTGCCCATGACAATACCCACAAGGGGTCGATTCCCCTGCTTTTTCATTGACCGTCAACCTCCTCACTATCTGGAGTTTCCTCAGTTTTGTAGACCCTTATGTCCCCGAGGGACGTTTCCGGAAGCCTTTATGCCAATAAGCTATGGCGTCGTTCTCAGGCTATCTTTGTAGCTCATGAGGGCACCAACCTTACGAACACAAGGTTAAAGGCGAAAGGCTAAAGGATAATTGATTTGCATTTCTTGGTCTTCTTTCCTTTGTCCTTTGACCTTTATCCTTCTTTTGATTAGCCTGTGATCCCCGCGAAGGTCAGCGCGAGAGCAAGGGAGCGAAGGGATATGAGGGTTCCATCTAAAGATTCAAAATTGTCGTGAAACATCAGAATGTTAGAAATTCCTTGCTTTGAAAACTCAGAAAACACCAGCCTCACTATTGGGAGTTGCCTCCAAACCCAAGAATTGTGAGCGCCCCCACATCAGTAGCTGAGCTATGTCACACCCACCGGATCTCCGAAGAACCCCCGAGTCGATGAACGCGATTCGCACTGAAATGCTTTCAAGTCCCCAAAGCGATAGCTTCCACGAAACTCAGGGAGCCTCGATCGAAGCATGCGTTCAACTGCCGAGACGGTCCAGAGCCTTTTTCCCAATGTCTCTCCTGTAATATACCCCCTCCCACCGGATTCTTTCGACAGCCTGGTAAGCCTTTTGGATAGCTTCGGNNAGAACTCTCCCCCCACTTGTCAGGATCTTCTCTCCCTTTGAGGTTGTACCGGCATGAAAGACAACCACATCATCGATGGACATCGCCTCGTTTAGTCCCTCGATCACATGTCCCTTTTTGTAAGACCCCGGATATCCCTGGGAAGCCATAACGACGCAAACTGCTTCTCGGCTATCCCATTCAATCTCGATGCCTTTGAGCGTGCCATCCATACAGGCGATTAGAATAGGAACAATATCGCTCTTCATTCTCACAAGGATGGGTTGAGCCTCTGGGTCTCCGAAGCGCGCATTGAACTCAAGAACAGAGGGTTCTCCATCTTCGATCATCAGACCTCCATACAAAACACCTCGATAAGGTCTACCCTCGGTCGCCATGCCCTGGATCGCAGGGATCATGATGCGCTCAACAATCTTCTGATGGACCTCTTCTGTAACGACAGGTGCGGGGCTGTATGCCCCCATTCCCCCCGTGTTTGGCCCTTCGTCCTCATCAAAGATGCGCTTATGGTCCTGGGATGAGGCCATAGGCAACACTGTCTCCCCATCGGTAAAAGCAAGAAAAGATGCCTCCTCCCCCATCAAGCACTCTTCGACGACCACTCGGTCTCCTGCACTGCCGAATTCCTTGGCCACCATGATCCGATCAAGGGCCTCGAGGGCCTCTCGCTGCGTTTGGGCGACAATCACCCCCTTCCCCGCAGCCAAACCATCGGCTTTCACGACGATCGGTCCCTCCTTTGATCGAATATACTCGGCAGCCTCATCCCGTGCCTGAAAAACCTCGTATGAGGCAGTTGGAATGCCATGACGTCGTAGGAGATCCTTGCAGAACACTTTGCTCCCCTCTATTTCAGAAGCGGCCTGATTCGCTCCAAAAACCCGGAGGCCTCGGGACTCCAACCGGTCGACGATTCCCAGGGTCAAAGGTAACTCGGGTCCCACGACGGTCAGATCAATTCCATAATCCACCGCGAACTGACAGAGTCCCTCGAGATCTGTCACACCGATATCCAGACACTGCGCCATTCGTCCGATGCCCGCGTTTCCTGGACTACAATAGATCCGTTCGACCAAAGGGCTCTGGGCGATCTTCCAAACAAGGGCGTGTTCTCTTCCTCCACCACCGACCACGAGCACTTTCAATTTGGTTTCCTCCATCGGAGACCCTTTTCCCGATCAGTTCTCATGCAGAGATTCGAGGTATTCTGAGATTGCTCGATCATATCGGGCAGTCATGAGAAAAACCTTCTTCGCTAAACGAAAATTCGTCTGAGGAGAAACAGCCCCCTGATTCTCTCTCATTTCCCTGATCACCTCATCGTAATCCTCGGGATCTACCACCACAGTCACATGACGATAGTTCTTCGCTGCAGAGCGGATCATGGTAGGGCCGCCAATATCGATATTTTCGATCGCTTCCTCAAGCGAGCATCCCTCTCGGGCCACAGTCGCCTCAAAAGGGTAGAGGTTGACGATGACCATATCGATGGGTTTGATTCCGTGAATCTCCATCTCCTCTATGTCTCTGGGATGGTCCCTCCGGCCAAGCAATCCCCCATGGATCTTTGGATGGAGGGTTTTCACGCGGCCATCCATCATCTCCGGAAAACCGGTCTGTTCGGACACATCCCTCACTGCTGTTCCGCTTTCTCTCAAGGTCTTTGCCGTACCTCCCGTAGATAGGACCTCTACGCCCATCTCCACGAGATCTTTTACAAATTCCACCACACCGGTTTTGTCCGAGACACTCACAACCGCCCTTTCAATCTTCGCCATCAGAGCCCTCCTCTGAATCCTTAGCCTCGTCGGTCCATCAAATTCTAACGAATAGCAGGTCTGGGCTCAACCTTCTGCCCCCCCATTCGCCCCTGGCGCCGAGGACATAGGAATAACACAAAAGGTTTTGGGGGTCAATCGGCAAATTTCGTATATTTTCTAGCACTTTCGCGGTGATTCCTCAAAAAAACTTCTTTTTTCGAGTGAAAATAAACTCCTACGACTGAAACCTTTTGCAAATCAACACATGGGAATCTCCTCCAGACGATTCGGGCAGCGGTCCCAATGATTCCCCCGTAATCCCTTGCAAATCCAATACTCGCCTGTGCTTGGTAATCACCGATCCTCTCGCCCGCTCTCCCCGTTTCACGGGGTTCGCTCGAGCCCGCTGAGTTCGCAGAGAAAGAAACCTCGTGCATGAGATGGTTGCCCCAATTTTTTGAGAGGAAAAATTGGGGCAAATGCTTTGCTCTGGATTGGCTTCTCACCAATCCAGAGCAGCTTTTCTCAGAGGCTCTGTGTGCTCTGTGAGAGACTAATGGGCTCGAATCCGTTAAGAACTCATCCTGACGGGCCAATGGCGGGAAGGGAGGAGTTAAGGGATATGAGGGTCCAATCAAAAGATTCAAAATTGTCTTGAGACATCAGAGGATTAAAATTCCTTGCGTAGAAAACTCAGGAAACTCTAGTCAAACCATTGGTTGACAAAGGTCGATTCCTAGTGTATAAGTTATGGAAAATCATACATCACATATGAAATCAATTAAATTCCGCTGGGAAACACCAAAAAGCCCTCGACATAATCGAGGGCTTTTTTTTTGAGCTCTGTTTGGGGACAGTACGGAAAGATGCCAACCCACTCGTGTCCCGATGGGTAGGATGATATGGATTGAGGGCGATGCGACGTCTCTTCATCACCCGATGGGTCGTGATAGAAATCGGAAAAGGATCCGGTAGGTGAACGAAAACCTTAGGGCCATGGTCGTTCTGGAAGATGGTACCAGTTTCGAGGGGACCTCTTTTGGCGGTTTTGGGGAAAGAACAGGAGAGATCGTCTTCAACACAAGTATGACCGGCTATCAAGAAATCCTGACAGATCCGTCTTACAGGGGTCAGATCGTCACCATGACATATCCTCTCATCGGAAATTACGGCGTCAATGTTGTAGACATGGAATCCCCTGCTCCTCAAGTTGAGGGATTCATCGTGAAAGAATACAGCGAATCCTTCAGCAATTGGAGGGGCCAAATAAGTCTCGGAGATTTCTTAAAGGAGCATCATGTCGTTGGCGTGGAGGGAATTGATACTCGGGCCCTGACGAAACGCATTCGAACCGTCGGGGCTATGAAGGCCATCATCTCGACCGAGGATCTGAACACAAAGAATCTCCTCGAGAAGGCAAGAGCATCTCCGAGTCTGATTGGCCGGGATCTTGTGAGAGAAGTTACGTGTCCGAAGCCTTATCGCTGGGATCATGAACCCGAACGCGACGGATGGTCAACAGGCTCGCCGGAAGCACGATCCCCCTTGGGTGATGGGGATGCCCTCTTCTCTGTCGTCGCTATGGATTTTGGGATAAAGCGAAACATACTGAGAATGCTTCAGGCTCAGGGATGTGCGATAACCGTTGTCCCTGCGGATACATCAGCGGAACAGATCCTTTCCTATGATCCTGACGGGATCTTCCTCTCCAATGGTCCGGGCGATCCCAAAGGAGTCCCCTATGTTGTCGATACCGTAAAAGACCTTCTCGGCCGGAAACCGATCTACGGGATCTGCTTAGGCCATCAGATCCTTGGGCTGGTTCTGGGGGGAAAAACCTACAAGCTGAAGTTCGGGCATAGAGGGGCCAACCAACCCGTCAAGAATCTCAAGACAGGCCGAGTCAGTATCACGACGCAGAATCATGGATTCTGCGTCGAAATCGATTCTCTCGATCAGCGCCTGACCGAAGTAACTTCTATCAATCTGAACGATGGAACACTGGAGGGGATGCGTCACCAATGGTTCCCTGTTCAGTCGGTTCAGTTTCATCCTGAGGCTTCTCCCGGGCCTCACGACGCAAATCATCTTTTCAGTGACTTTGTCCGGGACATGGCAAAGGGCAAAAATGCCTAAGCGTAATGATATTCATGAGATTCTCGTCATCGGGTCCGGGCCGATCGTCATCGGCCAGGCTTGCGAATTTGACTACTCTGGAACACAGGCCTGCAAGGCCCTCAAGGAAGAGGGATTCCAGGTCATCCTGGTAAACAGCAATCCAGCGACGATAATGACCGATCCGGAACTGGCCGACAGGACTTACATTGAACCTATCATCGCCCCGGTTCTAGAGAGAATCATCGAGACCGAGCGACCCGACGCGCTTCTTCCTACATTAGGAGGCCAGACCGGTCTCAATGTGACTGTGCAGGTTGCGGAAGCGGGTGTCCTCGAACGGTTCGGCGTCCAGATAATCGGGGCGAGTTATGAAGCCATCAGGAAGGCTGAGGAGAGAAATCTTTTCAGAACATCGATGAAGAGAATCGGCCTCGATCTTCCCCAGAGCGGTTTTGCCCGCTCGTTTGGTGAAGCCCATGAAATCGTCCGGGATATTGGCCTTCCTGCAATCATTCGGCCCAGTTTCACTTTGGGCGGTACCGGAGCGAGTGTCGCTTTCAACATTGATGAATTTGAGGAACTCGCCTCTCGAGGTCTCCAAGCCAGCATGATCGGCGAGATTCTAATCGAGGAGTCGGTCGTTGGGTGGAAAGAGTTTGAGTTGGAAGTCATGCGGGACCTGAATGATAACGTGGTTGTTATCTGCTC
>JABAOH010107887.1_pt2 | contig 31766 bp, 43 predicted proteins | sample 7062181 | NCBI WGS metagenome assembly JABAOH01 (sample SAMN14538630, study PRJNA623070) | marine sediment metagenome | biome: marine biome [ENVO:00000428]; feature: marine pelagic biome [ENVO:01000023]; material: deep marine sediment [ENVO:00002113]; isolation source: pool of 5 deep marine...
TTATCATATGCTTCTTGGATTTTGCCTATCTGGTAATCATCTTTTAGCCACAATCGATATTCGTCTGGACCTATAGAATCACCTAGTACGATTTCACCATCAAGTTTACCAAATTCTAATTTGAGATCAGCCAAAATGAATCCTGCTTTATCTGCAATTTGTGCCATTTTGTTATAGATTTCAATTGATTTTGAAGACAGCCAATCAAACTCATCTTCAGTGACTAGATTCATTTGAATTGCTGTCCTTTTATCTACTGGGATATCATGTTCAGATTTTGTTGTGGGATCAAATATTGGTTCGGGAAGTTTAGCTGCAAGTGTAGTATCAGTACCTTCTGGAACTGTTACCTCACCTTTTTTCCATCGATTAACTAAACTTCCATAAAAATAACCACGCACTACACACTCAATTGGAAGCATCTTCATTTTTTTAACAACAATTTCATTATCAGAACTTCTTTTCACAAAGTGATTTTTTACTGGAAGTTCATTAAACCAAAACTCTGCAAATTTGCATAGGACTTCACCTTTTTTTGGAATATCTTCTTTGAACTTTACATCATATGCAGAAACTCTGTCACTGAATTTGAAAACTAGTGTATCATCTTCTGGATCATAAATGTCCTTTACTTTTCCAGAACCAATAAACTTCATTTAGAAATTGATTATCTGCATGGAATTTAACTGCTCTTAAATTAAGAACCCATCATGCCAACCATCTTTGGTGGTTCTCGATAAGCCTTACTAACAAAGATTCCATTATCAGCTGACACTTGAACAAATTCCATCTTGTTTTCAGATGGAGGAGAAAGAAGTATTTTTTCACCAGAATCTAAAGTTCCTAATTCTAGAATATCACCTTCTCCAAAATTCACTTTTACATTTGTCAGAGGTTGAGTCCCAGTATTTTGAATCGTAACTCTTGCCATGGTAAAGAGATTTTGTTGGTCTTTTAGAGGATCCACAAATATATCATATTCTTGAGTTGCAACTGTTACGCGAGTAATATCTAATCCAAAAATTATACCCATAATTGCAATGCCGGCCACTCCCACTCCAATTAGAAGCTTATAGTTATCCACTGAAAAGAATTAGAGATTCTGATAATTAAGAATATTCTAGTTGGTTACTTTGACACCATTCCAAAAGGCAATTCGCCCTTTGATTTTTTTTGCTGCATCATTTGGTTCTGCGTAATACCATGCACAATCTTTGTTTGTTTTTCCATTTACAGTCACAGAATAATAATTTGCCATTCCTTTCCAACCACACATTGTTGTAAAATCACTCTGATGAAATAATTCTTTTTTGATAGATTCTGGGGGAAAGTAATGATTTCCTTCGACAACAACAGTGTCATTGCTTTCAGCAATTACCATATCATTCCAAATTGCTTTCATGAATTTCAATGAAATGAATTCTATTTAAAAAATTTCCAAATAATCTATGGGTCTTGTTCTGGAATAACTGATAGAGTTGTAGTAGAAATTACATGCTTGATCTGTCGAATGTTTTTTGTAATAATATCCTCAATCTCTGAATGAGAATTTGCCTCAATTTTTACAAAGATATCATAGACCCCAAATGTTCCTTTTGCTTCCTTTACATGATCAACTTTTAGAATCTCTTTCATTACTTCCATTTCGTGCGCCATCTCGCTTTTTACAAGCACATAAGCAGTTTCCATATTTTCTATTCTCCTTTCATTTCTATACGTGTTTTAAACTCTGGTTGAATTCCTAATGATTCGTAATTACCATTAGAGCATGTAAAACACATGGAATCTGTAGGAATTCCTACAGCCTTTGCAAGATTTTCTGCATCATTATATCCAAGAAAGTCTGCGCCAATATCTGAACGGACTTTTTCTGTAATGATATCTTCTGAAACATCAGGATTATCTGAAAATGTTGCAAGCTCTTCTTGTGATGGAAAATCAATTCCTGCATAACAGGGAAAACGAATTGGAGGGTATGTGATTAGCATACTAATTTTTCTTGCACCTGCACGTCGTAATGCTTTGATAATAGCTTTAGAGCTTGTACCACGTACAAGACTATCATCAACAACTACTACATGTTTACCATCAATTATTTCTCGGATTGGAATAATCCATCTGTTAATTTCCACTCTATCGCTTTGATGAGGTTCAATGAAACTTCTCAAGGGACCCTTCTTACTGTAACGGTCTTTTAGTAGTCCTTCATCAAATGGAACTCCAAGCTCTTGTGCAAAGCCAAGTGCCGCAGGACGTGCCGAATCAGGTACAGGAATTACCAAGTCAGCGTCTTCAATAGGGAATTTTTTTGCCAAAAATTGTCCGATTCTTTTTCTTGCAACATAGATGTTAGAGCCTTCCATCTTGCTTGATGGATGTGCAAAGTATGTGAATTCAAATGAACAGTGTGCTCTTTTATTATCGTCAGAAAACATCTCGTTTTCAATTCCGTTGGAACTAAATTTGATCAGCTCACCAGGTTTTACATCACGTTCAAGTCTTGCACCAATTGCAGAAAGTGCAGAAGATTCTGAAGCTACAATGTATGTATTACTATCTTCTTTATGTCCTAATACCATTGGACGAAATCCTTTTGGATCACGTGCAGCATAAACAGAATTATCATCAGAGATAAAAGTAAAACAATAAGATCCCACCATTTCATTTTTCAAAACGGAGAGTGCTTGACCAATTTTTCCTTTTTCTGAGATTAAGGATACCAGTCTTTGTGCAGCGACTAGAGTGTCACTTGCATTTTGTGGAGTAAATGAACATCCTCCAACTAAATTTGATAATTCTTGAACATTTGCAATAGTTCCATTATGTGCAACACAAAGATCTTTTACTTTTAGAGGTTGGGCGTTATCAAGTGTACTTTTTCCAATTGTAGAATAGCGCACATGACCAATAACACAAGGAGAGGAATATTCTTCTGCAATTTTTTTAAATTCTGATGAGGATGCTGAAACTAGACCAAGTTTTTTGAGTGGATCTTTGTTAGGAATTGCAATGCCCCAAGCTTCTTGCCCACGATGTTGTAATGCACGAAGTGCATCAATTGCCATAGGAATTACATTCACACCTTCTAAACTATAGATTCCAATGACTCCACAGTTTTCTTTTACTTTAGGCATGTGAAATTATCTCTCCCAATGAATTCATCCAAGCTTTTTGTGCTTTATCAACGCTTAGGTCGACTTGCTTCTTAGAGTCTTCAAAAATAATCTGATCGCTGCCAAATTTTCCAATCACACCAAATGGGACTTTATTTTTTGAAAGTTCAGATTCTAGTTTTTTGAGATTCTTCTTTTCAGCTACTATTAGATATCTAGAGTGAGTTTCTGAGAACATCTTTCTTACTGATTCGAGAGTTTTGCTTGGAATCTTGTTTAATGAAACATTACAACCAATTTTGTTCATCATGCATAGCTCTGAAATAGCAACTGCTAGTCCGCCTTTTGATGGGTCATGAGCTGCTTTTACCAAATCTTTTTTGATTACAGACAAAACTGTCTTCATGTTCTTTTTTGATGCTTTAAAGTCAACTGCCGGTGATTTGCCGCCGATAAATTTGTGGATGTATTCATAATATTCAGAACCACCAAGCTCATCTTTTGTTTCTCCTACTATAAGCAGAATGTCACCTTTTGCAATTTTTTGTGGGCGGAGTGGTTTTTTGTCAATTAATCCCAAGACGCCAATTAACGGAGTTGGTTTAATCGGGCCTTTTGGCGTTTCGTTATAGAAACTAACCTTTCCGCCAACGCAGGGTATGCTAAAATCTTTTGCAAAGTCAGTAATTCCTTTTAATGATTCTAAAAATGTCCAGAATATTTCAGGATCTTCAGGATTTCCAAATTGAAGATGATCAACCATTCCAATTGGTCGTGCTCCCGTACAAACTACATTTCTGCATGCTTCTTCAAAGCAGCCTATTGCTCCTTCTCTTGGATTAAGATAGCATTGTTTTGGATTACCATCAATTTTTGCTGCCAAGAACTTTCCATTATCTAGCCTCAAAACAGAGGAATCATAGCCGGGCTTGATGACTGTTCTTATTCCAACTTCGTGATCATATTGATTGTAAACCCAATTCTTAGAAGCAATGTTTGGGTTACGTAACATCTTTAGCAAAACTTTGGAAAGATTTGTTGGAGTTTTAATTTTAGAATCATCAGCAATGTTATCAAGATATCTTGGTTTCTTTGATTCCCTATCAAGTAGAGGTGCATTTGCAACTACATTTGTAGGTAAATTCGCAAATGTATTCTTGCCTTTTTTAACATGCATCATTTTGTTTGATTTTACAGTTCCAATGACAGAGCATTTTATTCTAAATTTGTTACAAATTTCTTCTAGTTTCTTTAGTTTCTTCTTGGAAGTAATTACTAACATTCTTTCTTGAGATTCAGAAACCATTATCTCTTGAGGGTGCATACCTGGTTCTCTTGTGTGAATTTTATCAACATCCATCTCTATTCCAATTTCCAGAGTATCAGCAGTCTCTGAAATAGCACAAGATAATCCACCGCCTCCCAAATCTTTCATTGCATGAATTAATTTTTCATTTCTTGCCTCTAGGATTGCTTCTATGATTAATTTTTCAATAAATGGGTCAGGAATTTGTACAGCAGATCTATCTTCAGACTCTAATGAATCAGATGCAAATTGCGAACCGCCAATTCCATCACGACCTGTAGAACCTCCAAGTAAAACAACTACATCTCCTATGTTTGCATGATTTTTTATCAGACGATCCTTTTTACCAAAACCGATTGCAGCTACATCAACTAATGCATAGTTTGTATAACAATCATCAAATTCTATTTCTCCGCCAATTGTAGGAATTCCTAAACAATTTCCATAGTCTGCAATACCCGTTACTGCATTTTTGAAAAGCCACTTTGCTTGTTGATCTTTTTCAATATCTCCAAATCTTAATCCATCAAAAATTGCAATTGGTCTTGTTCCTGCAGATAAAATGTCTCTAATTACGCCTCCAACGCCTGTTGCTGCGCCTCCATAGGGTTCTACAGCTGATGGATGGTTGTGACTTTCAATGTGAACAGTTACGACATATCCGTTGCCAACATCTAAGACACCAGAATCGTATCCTTTTTCAGATATTACCAGTGGTCCAGTCATTGGAAGAATTTTGAGATGTTTTTTAGATGACTTGTAAGAGCAGTGCTCAGACCATTCTGCTGCAACTATTTGCAATTCAGTAGGAGTTGGTTTTCTACCAATTTTTGATTTGAGATAAACTAGCTCTTGTTCTTCTAGACTCAATTCCTTACACCAATTTGTGATAAAAGTGATTCAAAGATTAGTGATGAGGGTTTATGATCAATTGGATTGATTTCAGGCTCTGTTGCACGTTCGGGATGTGGCATCATTCCAACAACATTTCCATCTTCATTACAAATGCCAGCAATACGTGAAAGTGAGCCATTAACAACTTCTTCGTATCGAAAAACGATTTGGTTATTCTTCTTTAATTGCTTGAGTGTTTTGTCATCAGCATAGTATCTTCCTTCTCCATTTGCAATAGGTATTGGAATTTTTTGGTGTAGTTTTAGTTTATTTGTAAATGGAGTCTTGTTGTTTTCTACAATCAAATTTGTCCACTTGCACATAAAATTAAGAGAATTGTTTTTGAGCAAAACCCCAGGCAGTAATCCAGATTCTACTAGAATTTGAAATCCATTGCAGACGCCCAAGATAGGAATTCCTTTATCTGCAAGTTTCTTTACATCTTGAATGATTGGACTATGTGCAGCAATCACTCCAGCTCTTAATCTATCACCATAAGAAAATCCTCCTGGCAGAATTACTGCATCAATGTTTTTTGGTAAGTTTTTTTCATGCCAGAAAAATTCAGCATTTAGTTTAAAGACATCAGTGAGTACGTGAAACATATCACGATCACAATTACTTCCAGGAAATACTATGACCCCGACTTTCACATTATTGTTACAAAATAAGGCTATTTAATCTGAATCCAGCCAAAGTAATTTATTCTAAAAAATCAGTTGATCCATATGGCACAGGTTCGAGACATTATGGAGAAAAATGTTGTATCCATTGAAGCAGAAAAATCGTGCTTGGAGGGAGCCAAAGTATTAGAAGAAAAGGATATCAGTTTTCTAGTAATTCTCAAAGACGGCAATCCTGCAGGCGTTGTTACAGAAAGGGATTATGTAAGAAAGCTTGTCTTGCAAGAAAAAAATCCTGCAGAAACTCCATTAAGTGATATAATGTCGCCAAAATTTAGATCTGTAGAACCTGGAACAGAGATTGAAGATGCCGTTCAAAAGATGCTAAACAACAACATTCGCAGACTAATTGTCTTAGAAGAAGGAAAACTTGTAGGAGTCATAACACAGACAGACTTGACTGCTTTTTTGCGCAGTAAGATTCTGATTAATGACACAATGAAAGATTTAGAATCTAAAAGCTAGTTTTCAAAAACATCAATTGTTACTTTGCTTACCATAGGATTGTAGATTCTTAATTCATCACAAATTTTCTGAGTTGTTTTTTTGGCATCGTTTTTTGTTTTTTCTTTAATGATAAATTTTAACATCTTAGCTGAACGAATACTTGAAACAGATTTGTAGTTGCCTTTCAATACAAGATCCTTTAGAATAGTATCACCTTCGGGATCACTGATTCCAGGTTTGTTTTCAATTGTCACATTGACTTTATAGGTAGGCATGTCTATGCATAAAATTCAAAACATAATTAATCTAGCGATATTGGAAAATTCCTTTCTAGTAGTATTGGAATTTATATCAGAAGATTTTTGAAGAATTTGAAGTGGTCTAAGTCAAGATACTGGAAACTAACCCCTGATGAAGTTGAAAAATTTACTTACAATGAAGACAAGTTAGCAAATTGGGACATGAAATGCATCAGAGAACCAGAAGACGATGCAGTATTTATCGGAGTTTTCATGTATAAGGAAGGAACGCCTTTTGATTATGAATCCATAAAAGGAATCACCTATTATCACAATCATATAGACAGAGAAGAGTTACCAAAGATTACAAAGTTCCTGAAAGACAAGTTTGGCGGCAAAGAAATGGAAAAAGGAGAAAGAATATTTCTCTCAGACTCTAAAGAGATCTATTCTGGAAAAGATATTGCATCACTAGCAAGAGATATGGAATCAAATTTCAATACAAAAGCAACCATTACCTTGGAATTTCGTGGACTGACTGAAGAAGAGCAAAAAGAAGCTGGTCTGCCAGAAGCAAAACTATTGCCCATTCCAGGCGAATAAAATCAAAAACAGGTTGATTTATCAATTGATACTACATATTATAGTCCAAGGTAGTTGATATCTCAAATGTCAGAGATTCAAGAAATAAACAAACATCTTGAGGAATTAAGAAGTCGAGTATTACGTGTAGTAATTATAATTGGTGTCATCACAGTTTTTCTTTTGACATTTCATGCAGAGCCTTTTGAATTTGCAGGAGTTACTTTGTACTACCCAACTCCAGAGCCATTGCACAACATAGCAGCTCAGATAACTGATTATATGAGAATTAATTTGGTTCCAGAAGACGTACAGCTAATTCAAACAGCGCCAGGACAAGCTTTCTTTGCCCAAGTCTACATTGCAGCACTTGTCGGAATGGTAGTTGGCATGCCAATCATTATCAAAGAGGCGGTTGGATTTCTAAGACCTGCACTAAAAGAAAACGAGATCCACATTAGTCGTTCAATTTCTATTCCAGCTTTGGGTTTGTTTGTATCTGGATGTATCTTTTCATATACACTTGTAATTCCGTACATTCTTGATTTTCTTTACAGATATGGAGATTCTGCAGGCCTCATTACATTTTTGAATGTAATTGATTTTGTAACATTTGTTTTACAATTTCTTTTGGCATTTGGATTATCATTTCAGCTTCCATTGATAATGTATGCTGTAACTGCAGCAGGCATGACTGATGCAAAATTCTGGAGAAAGAATATCAGATATGCAATAATTGCCATCGTAATTTTTGGAGCAGTGATTACTCCTGATGGTAGTGGAGTGACAATGTGGTTTATTGCAGGTCCAATGATTGCACTTTATCTTGCAGGCATGTTTGCCATAGAACGTCGTGAACAAAAAATTAGAACACTTAAATCTTAAACGGAGGCAATGAGTACAGCGATGTTAGGACTAGGCATAGCGAACTTTATCGCAGGTCAAGAATGGATCTTTATCATAATTATTGCAGTGGTATTGATCTTTGGAGCCAAAAAGATTCCAGAGTTGGCAAAAACTTTTGGAAAAGCTAAAGGCGAATATGAAAAAGGAAAGATTGAAGGCGACAAAGAACTCAAAGAGTTCAAAGAGTCTCATAAAAAAGAAGATTAACTTTCTGCAATCTTTGCAAATTCATCCATTATCTTAGAAAATCCTTTGGTAATCTTTTCTTTACCAAAAAATGCTGCAATCTTTAAGACCCCCTTTAGTTTCAGCTCAACATCTACTGTGATTTTTGTTCCTTCAGGAACTGTTTCGTACTTTTCATAAAAGTGACTTCCTTTTGCGTCACCGCCAATTACAAAAACCTCGTGTACTTCGGGATATTTGGTGACATGTTTTGTTGTCATAACTAGTTCTTTGCCATAAAATTTGAGATGCTCTTCTACAACTGCAACATTGTCTCGTTTTGAGCGAACGCGTATGGATGGAAAATATTGGGGCAATGTATTTTGAAACTCTTCATAGTTGGCAACAATATCAAAGACTTTTTTTCTGTCAGCCTTGACTATTTTTTCAAAAGTAAATTTTGTCATTTTTCTTCAGAGAGAATTTTAATTTTTTATATAAAAAGTAGGTAATTCACATTCCTTTTGCTCAAAAGGTAATCTAATTTTGATGCAGTAAGATTTGTCTACTAGTGAACAGTATTATCTGAAAATGAGGAGTTTGTTCATTATAGTCCCTGGAGCATTAGGAATTCTTGCAATAATTTTGACACCAACTTTGATTCAGGATGTTTACAGTCAGGAAGAATTGGTAGTGCTTCAAAGCGGAATAGTATCAACATCTTCAAAAGATTATCCAATCTCAAATAATTTTGAGATTCGAGTTTTTCATGATGGGGAATTAATTAGAATAAAGGGCGTTACTGCCTCAGGCCATCCCTATTATGTTTATCAGAAAATATCTGATGGAGATGTTGAGCTAAGAGGAAAAATTTTCATTGATGGTAAAGTAGTGCCACTAGTCAAGAAAACAACATTTGTACAAGAAAAAGAACCTGAGTCTGTTACTGATTTGTTAATTTTAATCAAACAACCATTATCTGCATACTATACAGAGTCTTACAATATTATTGCCAAAGTTTTTGATGCATCGGCAAATCCTTTAGAAGAATTTGAGTACAAGTCAGGATTGATAGAAGGCGTAGATGTGCAGATAATACTAACAGATCCTCAGGGCAAAGTCTTTAGAACTTTTAGCGCAGAAACAAATTCTATGGGATATGTCGATGAGAGATTCCAATGGCAGTTTGCAGATCCTGTTGGAAAATACAATGTTACAGTAATTGCTGAGGATGGAATAACCAAAGTCAGTAAACAGTTTGAAACAAATTACAAAGGATACCATCCATACTATTCATCAAGTGATAATCCTTAGTTAGCTTCCCCAGCGAACATACATGTCATGCTCAATGTCAAATTGATCAAGACATTTTCCAACTCCATGATTAATTATATCATCAATGGATTTTGGTTTAGTGTAAAATTCAGTAACAGGTGGCAGTATGACGATGCCAAGTCTTGCAAGCTTTAACATATTTTCTAGATGAATTGCTGAAAGAGGAGTTTCACGTGCCATTAAAACTAGTTTACGCGATTCTTTTATTGTGACACCTGCAGCGCGAGAAACTAGTGTATCATCATAACCATTTGCGATACTTGAGAGAGTCTTCATAGTACAAGGCACAACAATCATCCCGTCAACCTTATGAGTTCCACTAGATACACTTGCTGCCATGTTTTTATCATCAGATGTTGTTGTTGCAAGTGATTTGACATCATTCAGAGAATAATCTGTCTCCATGCCAACGCATTTTTCTGCCCACTCACTCATAACTAAATGAGTCTCGACTCCTAATTTTTTGAGAACTTCAAGCATTCTTATTCCATAGATAACACCAGTACTACCAGTGATTCCAATTATTAGTCTCATAATGAATTTCTTTCATGTAGAGTATTTTAGGGATTTGAAAATTTTTCCATAGTGCTCAGGAATAAATCAAGATGTTTGAGTTTCTGTGTCTTCAGAAAATTCTTCCTGAGCAGACTTGCGTCTCTTCCACCACAAGGCAACTCCACCAGCTGTCATTGCAGATAACAAGATTACTCCAGCCATCATTAGCTCAAATTGATAGAACACGTCATTATAGAGAATTATTCTTGGTTAAATTCTTTGATTAGAATTGTGTTATGTTTGATCTTTGAGCACATACGCATTGACATTAACAAATATCGAATACTCAATTAATGGAAAAAGACTTTGAGCTACTCGAAGTTGATTGGGTCACTGCACAAATGTATGGTAAAGATTTACCAAAACGTTTCAATGACATTCCAAATTCTAAAAACGGAATTGAACTTTTTGATGAGCTAAATGACGAAGTCAATGAGTTGATAGACACAATAGACCATACAGTCTTTGCACCAAAGAAAGAAAACTTTTGGGAAGAAGATGCTTTTCCCTAGTTGGAAAAATTATAGTTATATTACCTTCACAATTCTAGTTATAATGTGATTAAGAGATCTGAGATTAAGAAAATCGTAAATGAGTATTCTGATGTCAGAATTGGTGTTCTTGGAAGTCACTCGGCATTAGAAGTCATGGATGGTGCTAAAGATGAAGACATGGAAACTGTTGTAATTTGTCAAAAGGGAAGAGAAGTTCCTTACCAAAGATTTGGACGGATTGCAGATGAAATTATGGTTTTAGATAAATTCAAAGGAATGGTATCAACACAGGTACAAAAAAAATTAAGAGAATCAAATACCATCATTGTACCACATCGTTCACTTACTGCATATCTTGGTTACAAGGCAATAGAGAATTCATTTAAAGTTCCTATTTTTGGGAATCGTGCACTCTTTCAAGCAGAAGAAAGGCATCACAAGAAGAATCAGTACTATCTTCTAAAAAAAGCCAGAATAAAATACCCTAAAATTTTCACAAACCCAAAGAACATCAACAAGCCTTCAATTGTCAAGGTACAAGAAAAAAATCGCAAACTCGAAAGAGCATTCTTTACAGTCACTTCTTACCAAGATTATAAGAAAAAATCAGAAGAGAAGATAAAACAGGGACTAATTGCAAGAAAAGACCTTGAAAAAGCTAGCATAGAGGAACTTGCTATTGGGACATACCTGAATTTCAATTACTTTTATACACCAATCTCTGAGCACGTTGATTTTATCGGAATAGAGAGGAGATTGCAGACTAATCTTCATGATTTTAATGCAATTCCAGCAAAGCAGCAGCTAGAGATGGATATTGACTTGCAAAATATCGAAGTGGGCCATACTCCTGCAAGCATAAGAGAATCACTACTTGAAAAAGTAATTTCTATGGGAGACAAGTTTGTTCGAGCAGTAAAAAAAGAGTATGCGCCCGGAATTATTGGACCTTTTTCTTTGCAGAGTGTCATTACAAAGGATTTAGAGATGATAGTCTATGACGTATCATTAAGAGTTCCAGGCAATCCAATCGTTGCAACAACTAGTCCTTATACAAAATATCAATACGGTAAAACTTTTGGTATTGGTAGAAGAATTGCAATGGAAATCAAAAGGGCACAAGAAGAAGGCAGACTAGAAGAGATTGTTACCTAAGCTTCCATTCTTTCTTTGAGTAGAGTCTTTCTAACTAAAATTGGAATGTCATAAAATGCAGCTAATGCCATGGCATCAGATGCGCGATAATTTCTTAGAACCAAATCTTGTTTTCCTGTAAAGTAAAGATTTGCACGGAGAACCTCGCCGCTATCATATACTTTGACTTTGACTAAAACCAGCTCGTTTACTTCACAGATCTCTTCTAACATTTTGTAAATTGTTGGAACAGAGTCTTTGGAACTTTCAGCAAAGCTAGAGATATGACGTGCAACTTCTCCAGAAAATGCTCTCATGTGGAATTCTTTTCCGTCATCTGCCTTAAGGACAAGCATTCCTTCGACTGCATAGGGATCAACAAATCCTACATAATCTATCTTTACAGATTCATAATCAGGTTCTTGTTGCTGATCAATCTTCATGAGTACGCCTAGTAAACTGCCCCTCTAATGCATATAAAGATGACAATAAGTTTAGATTGAACTTAGACAAATTTCTTTTATAAGCAAGAAATCTTGATCTTTCTTACTTAAAATTATCAGATAATCAGGAAAAGTGTAGATTAATGTCAGTTTCTCCAGGCCGTTCGGTTGCATACATTCTAGCAAAACCAGTATCAAGCTACATGGACAACGATGTTTTGATCCTAGATCAAAATACTCCTACTAGGGAAGCTACCAGACTTCTTCAACATTATGAAAGAGATGATGTTATTGTTTCAGATGAAAGTAAAAATCCAGTTGGGATTGTAACAGATGAGGACATTCTAAGTAAAGTTAGCGATATTGCAGTAACTGCAGAGTCAACCCGCCTAAAAGACATCATGAGCTCACCTCTTATCACAATTAACGAAACTGATACTTTGCAGCAAGCACTTCACGTAATGCGTGATAATAAAATACGAAAACTTCCTGTTGTTTCAAAAAAGAATCAGGTAGTTGGAATTATTCTTCAAGGAACCATTGCAAATGTAATTCGTGATGCAACTGCAATTCAGCCAAGGTTACTGAGTCCTCCGGTAAAAGCAATCTTGGGAAATCTTGGTTTTGTATTACAGTTTGCAGGAGTCCTGCTGCTGGTACCTGCAATTTTGGCAACAATTCTCAATGATACTGTTACTGCAACGGGAATTTACCTGACTACTGTGCTGCTGCTTGTAACTGGTTTCTTTTTGAACTCGTATGGTGAAAAGGCCAGTCTTAATTTGCAGCAGGCCTCGATTCTCGTATTTGCTAGTCTGTTTATTCTGACTTTGTTTGGAACAATACCGTATCTGTATGTCTCGCCGTTTCAAGAAGAATCCGCAGTTGATGCGTTTGCAAACGGTTTCTTTTCTAGTGCGGCAGGATTTACAACAGGAGGAATATCCTTATTTGATACTCCAGAAGACCTGCCACAGAGTTTTACTTTCTATCGTAGCTTTACGCAGCTTGTAGGAGGCATGAGTTTCATTTACTTGGTAATTACTGCATTTTATCCTGAAAGTAAGCTGCAATCCATGAGAGGTTTTATTTCAGGTAAAACACTTCACATGAGAGAACTATTTGGAACAATTACTGTAATTTTTACATTATACATTGTAATTGTTGCAGTCTTGTTATACTTGTTTGGTGAAAGAAACATTCTTGATAACTTTGCATTAGCAATGAGTACAATTGCAACGGGAGGTTTTCTGCCAAACTCTACCATTCTGGATAATTTTGTTTGGCAAGAATACCTGATTTTGATGTCAGCTATGATACTTGGTGCATTACCGTTTACATTCCACTATGGCTTTGTTAGAAAAAGATTCTTGTCTCCAAAACTTGGAAAGGAAGTTCTAGTTTACTTTGGAGTCTTAGGTGGAGCAATCTTGTTATTTGTCGGCGTAAGTGGCTTTGAACCGCTTGAAGCAGTATTTTATACGGTTTCTGCAAGTACAACTGCAGGTCTGCAGCTAGAATCACTTGATTCGCTAAACTCTGCATCTCATACGATTTTGATCCTGCTAATGTTTGTTGGAGGTTGTGGATTTTCAACTGCAGGAGGAATCAAAATTTACAGGTTCTTCTTGCTTCGAAACTGTAAGAAGATATTCAAAAAAGAATCACGAGATACTCTATCAGCTGATAACAAAAAAGAGATCATATCTACATTGTTGATTCTTGGCTTGTTTCCAATAATTGCAGTAATTACTGCAGCACACCTGACAGGAATTACTGATGCAACATTTGAGAACTCTTTCTTTGAGGCAACTGGATTAATCACCACAGGCGGGTTATCTTCTAATGTAATTTCAGTGGATCTTGATCCTGCCACAAAAATTGCATTTAGCTTTTTGATGATTTTTGGTAGGCTTGAAATTATTGCCCTAGTGTACATTTTTGTTCCTAAGTTGGCCCACTAGTAGGAAAATCCAGATAGAGTTTAATTCAGTATTTTTGTTTTTTTAAAAAGTATGGCAAAAAGTGGAAAGCCTCTGATTATTGTAGGGTTTGTAGCCATAGCAATTCTATTTTTGATGTATGGGAGATATCAAGACCCAGTATTGTTTACACCAGATGCCATTGACACATTCTTGCGAATTGCCAATGTGTTTTATGTTATAATGCTAGTCTCATTTGGGGCAATTACGTTTGGATTGTACAGATATCATAAGCTAAAAGCAGTAAATTCCAAAAAAGGACTAGTTTACATAATTGCTGCTGTTACACGGAATACAAAATCAAAGAAAATTTTTCTTGCAACGTTTGTAATTTATGGAATATTTTTTTCACTCACATCAGGAACTCTGGTATATCAACCTGAAGTGACATTTTCGTATCATTATGGGGTAGAGATTCCTTCTGCACAGATTTCTCCATGTTGTGGTCCTCCAGGGTATATGCCACAAATTCTCGTATACATAACGGAGCATGTAGGACTACAGATTATTCCAATCAATTTACTTTTACAAATCATAGTTTCGTATCTTGTTGGACTAAACATGGCAATTGCAGTTAGTGCAATTACAATTTCACGAAAGACACGAAGTTTTAGTAGTGTTGGGGCAGTAACAGGATTATTCATAGCATGCCCAACTTGTGTTGGAACATTTTTTTCACTCTTTATAGGAGCTGCTAGTGCAATTGCATTATCTGTAGCAATCACACAGTTGCAGACATTGTTTATTGCCATATCAATTCCAGTATTGCTAACTACTCCTTTTCTCCTTGCAAGAAAATTACAAAACGCAGATGGTACTTGTGCAGTGGAGACTAGTAGCTAAAGATTTTGTAATTTTTCAACTACAATTCTAAAAATTTCATCATTGTCAAGCAAAATGTATGGTAGGTTATTTTCTTCACAAGCCTGACCGCTTTCAGTGTCTCGGGTAATCAGTAACATGTTGTTTTCTTTGGCATAATTTATTACAGAATAGTCGGTTCGGAGTTTTTTTCCTTCCATTCGTAGTTTTTTGACACTATAGGCGTCATACCCAAGGCCTTTTAGCTTCTCATCCCAGCCATCATCCATCTCATCTACTAGGATTTTTACTGATTTATCAGACATTTTATTGAGAATAATTTTGTGTAATAATAAGAGTGTAAGGGGGATTTACCAAAAATAGCCAATGATCAAAGGGGCTAGTGTGGCAAGAGATACAATTGAACCTAATAAAAATACCATAGTTTGCATGTTCATGCGCTATCATTTTAAAATGGATTTTTCTTTTAATGATATTTTGTGTGTTTGAGAAAAACAATCATTTGAAAAATTTTCTACTTTGATTTCTTTTTTGTTTTTGCTTTAGTTTTGGGTTTGGCTTTTGGTTTAGCCTTTGCTTTTTCTTTCTTTTCTTGTCGTTTTATCTTGTCTAGTTGTGCCTTTGCTTGCTTGATCTGCTTTGCTACAGATTTTCGTTCAAGTTGAGTCTTTTTGAGTGCCAATTGCTGCTCTTTGTATGCTTTGGCTTTGTCTGCTTGTTTTGCAAGTTTTTCTTTCTCAAGGATAATTTGTTGATCGATTTTTTTCTTATCAGAAATAATTTCTGCTAGTCTTTTTTCTTCGTCTTTTTTATTTTGCTCAATCTTTCCCAAGCCTGTTTCAATTTGTTTTTGGATCTTTTGTTTTTCTTTTAGTATTTTGTTTAGTTCAGATTTTTCTTGGCGTAAAAGCTTCATTACATCTGATTTTTGTGATTTTATTTCATCTAGTGTTAGGTTTTCTTGCTTTAGTTTGTTAGCAAGAGGCACCTGCTCGGAAAGCTTTGCAGCCTCTTGTTTTATTTGACTTGCAATCTTTTGTTTATCTGAAATTAATTTTGCTAGGCTAGACTCTTCTTCTTTTTTCCTTTGAACGGTTTGTTGTAATCCAGATTGGATTTCTTTTTGTAGTTTTTCTTTTTCTTTTACAATTTTATTCAAATCAGATTTTTCTTTCTTTAGGAGATTAACCATTCTAGATTTTTCTGATTGTATATTTTCAAGACTTAGATTTTCTTTATCTAATTGACTTGCAAGTGTTGTCTCTTCAGAAAGCCTGGCAGCCTCGGCTTTGATTTGATTTTGAATCTCCATTCTCTGCTCACGAATATCTGCCAATAGTTCCTCGTGTGCTGCAATGCTTTGCATGAGCTGGTTTTGTTGTGCCAGCTTTGCGCGCTCTTGTTGAAGTTCACCTTCAATCTTTTCTTGACGATTTTTGGCATCATTTGCTGCCTTTTGGAACTCGTCTCTTACTTTTTCTAGTTCTTTTTGCTGCGATTTTACTTGTTTTTCAATCTCTTTTTCCTGATTCTTTAGTTCCTTGACTAGTTTTTCTCTGTCAGCCTTTGCATCATCAAGTTCCTTTTGTCTTGATTTGATTTCTTCGGCCAGCTTTGTCTGCTCTTCTACCCGCCTTCTTTCCTGCTCAATTTTTGATTCGAGATTTTCCTTTTCGATGGCTACTTGCCTTTCAAACTCTTCTCGGTTTAGAATAATTTGTGTCAGTTTGGACAAGTGCAAATCAAGTTCGGATTTTGTTTTTCTTTGTTCTTCGATTTTTTGTTTTTCTGACTTTAGTGATTCATAGATTCCACTGACTTCGGCTTTTGTCATTACAGATTCAGTTGGCTCCCATTCTTTTGGCATAACGCCTCGCAGTTTTGGTTCTGCTAGTTCTGCAGATATCTCAGGCTTGTTTGCTTCTTGCTTCTTTTCTGTTAATGCTTTTTCAAGATTTAGAATTTTTTCATTAGATTGTGCAAGCATTGATTTTAGATTTGCAATCTCTGTTCGCTCTTGCTCTAGAATTTTTTGCTCAATTTCTGGAGATTGTGGAATAACTTGTATCTGTTCAACTGGAATTTCTTCAGGTCTTTTTAGAGATTCTAATCTTTCATCTAAGTAATGTTGATCAGACTTGTAAAGATCTTTTCCTTTTTCAATTGTTGCATAGATGTGCTCTAGTCTTCCATAATCCCCTTTTCCAAGCTCAATTAACTGTTTGATTGATAGTAACAAATTTTCAGGTACTGGTTCTATTGTTTGTATTGGAGGCATCGACTGAATTTTAGTTTCAAGATATTTTCGATCGGATCTAAATAGTGGCTTTTGTTTTTCGAGACATTCTTTGATAAAGTTTAGTCTACCAGTATCTCCTTCTCCTGCCTCAATTAGTTTTTGGATGTAATAGATTTGCTCGTAAACGTTTTGAGTTACCACTAAAAATCCCCCACAAGTGATGCCATGATTATTACGGGTTAAAATAACTAAATTATAAACAAACTGGAAAAGCTTTTCACAAAATTACTCTAGGCTTTTTGATAATTTTCATACATGAAAACGTCTTTTGAGAAAATTCTCTTTACAGATGCATATGTCTCATCATCTAGTCGCTCTTCCATGGTTTCTGCCAAATTTAGAAAATAATCAATTACATGGGTATCAAATTTGGGGAGGCGTTTTGCCATGCAGATATCAAGGTGTTTTTGTCAATAATCGATTGTATGTAATGATTGAACATACGAAAATCATAGTTTGAAGCATTAATTGTGAAAAAAGAATGCAGTAGTGTTTGTGCCAGAGGCACAAAAAGGACAAGTCGCAAAACCGCACAAGTCGGCGCTGCTCAGATAACCATTGTCATCTTTTCCTTTTACGAGTTTTTCATCGCAAAAGTCCAAAGTCCGTTGCCAAACTTTGCCTTGCCTGGTTCTACTGCATCGTCTCGTCTCAGAATTGCTTCTTTGACGAACATAATATTATACACATCTGAAATATTTAGAACTGATCTATGTTTTCTATATAGTCCTTGTATAGAATTTTTCTAGGAATGAAATATTTGTATAATTTATTAGTTTTATTGTAAAATCCATACATAATTTTAGAAATTTTATGTTTAGAGCTAATCTAAAGGCTATTGCGATCAGTAATGATTTAGGCGCTTTTGCCTTGTTGAGAAAAGTTTTGCTTTGTTTCGCTCAACTATCACATAGTACTGAATCAGGTCATAGAGCATATCTTCAACTGTTAGCTTGCCACACTCCTGGGTAGCTTTGAGAAAATCATAGTAATCTTTGTTTTTGATTTCCAATGTGATTTTTCTCAAGAAGAAAGATAGGTCGATTTGCCCTAAATCTTGATTTGTTGAAGAAACACTAAGTTAATGTTAACACTTGATTCAGCAAGAGCAGTGGAGCTGCACAGAAAACTGACATTTATTGGAGTTGCATTATTGCTTGCAACATTTGCTATTCAGTACTATCATGATGCAGACCATCCAGATGACGGATTCAACTATGCGTATGTTACTGGAATTGCCATGATTATTGCCTTTATGGCAAGCTTTGTTCTCTTTAACAAGGACCGCTGGAAGGAAAGAAAATCCTAAAAATACAGCTTTGTTGTAATTCAAGAGATGGTAGGTCCGCAAGATGGGGGTTTTGGTTTTGATCAATCAAAAAAATATTCTGAGGTTGAGAATTTGGATCAAATCTGCGTCCAATGTCAGGCAGGTCAGCACAAAAACTGTCTTGCAAAGGCAGGAAAGCAGAAGAGCTGCGAATGTGAGTACTGCATAATTTACGGATAAGATGAGCATTCAAGTTATTGCAATAATTGGTGGAGTCTCAATAGTTGTAGGACTAACAGTTGCCTTGGCAGCGGTTTTTTTGCCATAATGCATGGCAGTGCATTGCAAAAATTAGTTAAAATCGGTTTACCTATTTTACTAGATTATGAATTTCATAAACACACTAGGGTATAATAAGGCTCATCTGGCAGCATGCGCATGAAAGAGAGACTGACTAGTTCTATTTTAGAGCCTGCCATAAGTGAGCAAATCTCACAGCAGTTAGAGTTTAGGAAGAATTCAGAAAGAAAAAAAGAATTCTCAGTGACAATGTCAAATCAAGCTGAGAGTTTTTGTGTAGGAATTGTAGACATTGTAAACTCTACTGGAACTGTAGCTAGGCTATCTCAATCAAAATCATCAATGTACTATGAGATTTACCTTAACCACATGGCAAACATTATTGAAAAATGCAATGGTATTGTTCTTAAAACAATGGGCGATAGTCTATTGTTTTACTTTCCGGACTCACGATACTCTAATAGAAAATATGGGTTTTTGAGCTGCCTAGAATGTGGATTTTTGATCATTGACAAGCATGAGGAGCTAAATACAAAACTGCAAGATGAAGGACTGCCAAAAATTGATTTTAGAATAAGCGCAGATTACGGACATGTATCAATTATGAAAACAAGTTCGTCTTCAATTGACCTAGTCGGACCCACAATTAACACATGTTCAAAAATAAATGATCAGGCTCCGATAAACGGAATGGTTGTTGGAAGCGATTTGTATGCAAAGACCAAAAGTTTTTCAGAGTTTAAATTCAAAAAGGTAAAAAGTTTTTCAATCGGACTAAAACAATCGTATCAGTTGTATGAAGTAAACAGAAAACTCTAATCTATTCTAAAACAATCAAAGTACCTGTCATCATATTATGATCAGGATCACAGTATAGTTTGTCAGGATTGTAAGGTAGGCCGCAATAGAATGTAAAGACACCTGGTTTGTCTGCAACAAATGTTACAGAATCGATTCCTTCTCTTGGCTCTAGTATCTTTGTGTTGACTCCAAAGTCTGGAATTGTAAATGTATGTGCATGTTTTCTTGGATTAGATATGTTAAGAGTTACAGTGTCTCCCTGATTGACAATTATCAAGTCAGGCTCCCATACATGTAGCTCAACTGTGGCAAATTGTTGTTGACCGTCATCGGTTACAACTTCTGCCATAAATTCAACTTCTTCCATGCTGATATCAAAAGTTCTAGCTTGTGAATCACCAGATGGAATAGTTTGCGTTGATGTTTCAAAGCCACTCATCATTCCAGGACCCATCTGTCCCATCATGCCACCTCCCATTGGGGCTCCCATCATCTCTTGCATCTGAGACCACATTTCGGGATTATCTGTCATATGCCCCATCAGCTGTAACCGGATGGAAGGCTCGTTCATCATCTCTCCAAACATCTCCATCATAAAGCCATGATTAGTTCGCATTAGCTCTGCCATCTCTTTGGCATGTTGCGGGTCTGACATCCATTGTTGCATTTGTGGGGAACCCATTGTATCCATCCATTGTGCAGACATTTTTGGATTCTGGGACATCATCTGATCGAAGAGTTCTTGGTTTTGAAATTTCATTGTGGCAGGATCATATGTAGATGAAAAAATAGCATAGCTGACTCCGATTCCGGCAAAAAATACTCCAACTGCAATTCCAACCCACAGAAGTTGATTTACCATATTTTGAGAAATTAATTCTCCTTTATTATACCTAAAGGCAGAAATTTTTTTTAGAAACTTTTCAAGTTTGATTTTCAAAAGTTCTAGCTAACCTGTTGCCTTTTTAGCTAACTAGAGTACATCTAGTTTTTTTGCAACTAGTATAGTATGGAGGGTCAAAAGCAGGAAGTCGAGTATACAGTAATTTTGCCTGAAGCCGTAGTAAAAGAGATCGAGAAATTCCAAATATACGTAAAAGAATTTTTTGGTAGAAGATGGGAGTTTGAAGAGATTATGACTCTGCTTCTTAGATATTCTATAAAGGATTTTGATAGTCTTACAACCATGCAGGTTGTGATTCTAAAATCATATTTTTCTCAAAAAACCGACATGTTAGATGAGTTTTATCTTAATACAATTAGATCATCATACTCGGGTAAGACTTTGTGTACTGCCTGAATAGTTTATGGATTGCTTGGTCTGGCTAAACCAACATCACCAGACTCGTCATTCTTTTGAAATACTCTAAACTCTCCGATAATGTTGTTGCATTTTTCGCAAATGTATTGTCCGCGCTCTACTAGATTGAGGTTTTCTGCAACTTCTTCGTTTGTCTGTTCTGACTGGATTCCAGGTGGATTTGCAAACTCTGCATCACAGACTTTGCAATAGTGCTTTGTCATCTTTGAAGTCTCTATCTTGCCAATTGGTGCTAAGAATAGTTCACCTACGCCAAGGTCTGCTTTTTTCTTTTGCTCATCTGTAATATCAGCAATAACCCAACCGCCAGAGCCTTTGAGTTTTGTTTCTGCCATATCTTTTCTGAAAACCTTGGTGGTATTATATCATTACAAAAAATCTAAGATTTTTCTTAGTGAACATCCTTAAAAGAAACACGAGGACTTTGTGACTTAATGACTAGGGGCATAATTTCGGGAACCGTAATTGCATTGTTCACAACAATTCTAATCACTGGAACAATTCCAATTGTAAATGCAGATGCACAAAATGACTTTGAAAACTGTCCTCCACCAGAAGGAATCTTTGTTAAAGTTGTAACAAATAGTGGTGAGGTAAAATTCTTTGAGGGAACCTCATACTCTACAGCAAAGACTGGTGATGGTACTGAACCACCTCGTGGAACAGGTTCAATAACAAAAGACCCAGGGGAGCACAGCTCTCAGCTAAATGAGCTTGTTGGAATGCCAGTACAAGAGATTGTCATAGTTGATTGTCATTTGGGAAAACCATCTTACAGATACACTACAACACTGACTGGAGTTACAATTACCAGTATGGACCAATCAGGCTCTTCAGGTTCACCACCAACTGAAACAATTGGTTTTGACTTTGAAAACAGAGCAGTCAATTACGAGAAAGTAAAACCAAAAGACAGATAACCTCTCTTTTTATTTTTTATTTTGAAAAAAATCATGATTAATGATTCCCAGCTAGATGAGATACTTTCAAGCCTTGATAATTCGATTAAGAACCTCTCAATGATTCATGCATATGAGCATACGGACTGGCTTTCAATGAAAAACTATCTTGACAAGCAGTTTGAAGACCTGCTTGAGAATCTCTTGTCAGAGAAAGGAACATCAATTCATCATCTAGAGTCGGGCATGAAAAACAGAGTCATCATAAAAAAACATGAGATATTCTCAAAAATTGAAGAAGGTTATTTGAAAAAATAAAAAAAGAAAATCTATCGTTGAAACACAGTAGTGTCAACTGGATAGAATCTGATTTGTGTCAGCTTGGAACCATTGTTCTCATAGTCAAATCCGTGAATTACCAAATCGGCAATTGTGAAGATCCATGTTGGCTCCTCAAAGACAGTACATTCTGGAATTAACTTTAGAAGCTCAAGTAGTTCATCTGTTCCGCTTCCGTTATCTGGAGACTCTACTATGCCATCACCGTCAACATCAATTAGTGCAAATGAATCTGCCAATCCAAGTGCGGTGATATCAAAGATGTCAACAATACCATTTGGTTCATTGTTTACTCCATCAGTTGTAACATCAAAGTCGGCTAATGTGATAAAGCCGTCACCGTCTCTATCGACAGTATCTTCGCATGCTACGCCTGACCACAAGAACATGTCTGTAATGTCAATTGCCTTGCTCTTTCCTTTGCCTTTGGTGTTTGTGTCATCAAATCTTTGAAGCTCATCACCATCGGGGTCTAGAATCTTGCCATCCCTTGTGATTACGCCAAGAGGAGAAATTCCTTCTGCATTTTGGTCATCACAGGATGTAAACTCGTCAAATCCTTCTATTACTTGACCTGTTCCATCATTGTCATTACAGAGTGACAAAAGATCCATGTTAGGATACAGCATAACAGATGATGCATCACCGGTGTTTCCGTTGTTTGGTTTTGCTAGGATTCTCCAAAAGACATAGTATCCATCATCCTCGTATGGTAGCTGAACTTTAGCTGAAGTTCCATCAAACTGCTCTGCGCATTTATCAATTGCAGTAAGACTCTCAAGACTTGCTTTTCTGTTTGATACAAACTCTATCGTTCCTGTACCGTATTCGGCCATGAATATTGAAGAGCCGCCAACCTCATCACATCCTGAGAATCCATCTTTTTTGCCATGGATGTTTAGGTTGTGGTGCTCACCGCTTGGAAAGCCGTTGCTCATCTCAATTGTTTGCTGAGGCTTTGCAGCTAGAGCTGGCGTTAGAAAGCTTAGTCCTAATGTAACTGCAAAAAATGCTACTGCAGCTAGTGCTACGTTTCTTTTCATTGAGTACCATGAAAAATTTTAAGACAAAATTCCTGCGCTGTTTTTTTCGCACAACTTTATTGCCAGAAAATGAGTTAAAGTGAATCTTAGAGAAGATAATCCATTCTAAAATAAAATAAATGAAAATCTAAGGTTTAATTCTTAGAAAAATAATCCACCTGCATGGATGATGAAAACCTTCCAGTAGAATGCCACCCAAAATTTGCCGGCAAGGAACGCTATTCTGAGATAGATTCCAAAATTTCTGGACTGACGATTCCAAAAAGTGAGCTTTGGGAGTATTTCAAGACAAAATGCAGCGTATGTGGACATCATAGAATTATGCATGATGAATCCGGGCGATGCGATGGCGTTATGAACAAGCCTTGCAATTCTGGCTGCGATGGTTTTGTTCCAGAATAGTTATTTTTCTAGCGATATTTCATTTGCAAGTTCTTTGAGCTTGTTTGTTTTGTGAACCATCAGGCACTCTTTGCAGTAGACAGGTCTGTCTTTTTTTGGCTTGAATGGAACTATTGTTTGTGTGCCACAGTCTGAACAAATGACAAGATTTCCCTTCTTTTTGATTGGGGGTTCTGGTTTTGGTTCATGTGTAGGTTCTTGGGCTTTGGGTTCTTGAATTGGTTCGGGATTGCTTGGTTGTCTTGATTTGAGTCTTGCATGAATATCTAAATGAGAAAACAGTTTTTCTTTGGTTTCAAAGTTTTGCTGACAGATGTAACACTGATTCTTCATGCAAAAACGCATTTTGTAATCAAATAAAAACTAAGAGTAGATCCCTAAGAAAAATCTTAGTCCATCATGCAATCTCATAGCTGTACTGGCATTTTTTTTCAGGACATTCAGTACTGGCCACAGAAAGTATTGCCCCAGGTGGAACATTTAGTGCATATGACCTGTTGGGTCCAAGCTCAACTGTGTAAGAATCCTCTTCGTCTTCTTCATCAAGAGTTAATTCTATTCCGCACTGGCCTTGGTTTTTGATCTTTATCTTTAGATCAGTCTTTGCGTTTTTTGGATTAGATGCAATCTCTTCTTCAGTGCCATCACAAACTCCCTGAAAAATCCGGCGACCCAAGAATTGATTGTTCCATGAATACTTACCCAGATAATGGGATTAATAATTCTAGATTTTATCTAGCCAAAAAGACCAATGCTGCAACAACACCTGCAGCTATTCCAATCCAAATCTTCCAGTTCTTCTTTGCAAAGCTGATTCTCTTTTCTGCTCTGTCTTCTTTGTCCATTTCTTTTTCCTCGCAGGAATAACACATTGGTTCAGTCTTGTATTCAGTCATTCCTTCAACTCCAACTACCTTGCCACATTTGGGACATTTGAGATTGTGTTCTTTTTCAATTTTGGCTATGCAGTCATCGCACAAAAGAAGATTCGTGTGGTGTTCTGTATAGTATGTAAGATTTGGAGTATCCTCTGGCTTTTTTTTGTCACATCCTTGGCAGACATTTCCTTCTTGTTGAGCAGATTCCAATGTGAATTCTAGTCTTGATTGATTTTTGTCATTAATTGTGAAGATACCAAGTCCCAGTGGTTGATTTTTTTGTAGTATTTTTACTAACTAGTGGTTAAATACTGAGATTTCAAGCTAGAATCAGGCATGAGTGCGAAGACTACGCTAGAGGAGATCGGCTTTGAAAAGTATCTTAGCTGTCCCAAGTGTCAAGAAGAAGAGCTGTATTGTACAGAACATAGAGCAGAAGTAGAGAGTATCTTATTTTCCTAGTTTTAAATGTCAATTCTATAATTGAATTTTTATTGTAGATTTGTGAATCAATATGGATGTCGCAGACCTCAGAATTCAAGGTATTTGAGATAAGGTGCAATGATGTCTTTGATGAGGAGGGCGTACGATTCTGTGGAATCGTCAACAAAGACGGAAAACTAGTAGCTGGTGGTTTCAAGCCAGGAGTTGACCGTCTTGCAAAAGACAAAGAAAAGTTCGATAAATTCCTAAAGAGAGTAATTGAGATTTCACTTCGAAAAGAACACGACGATACGCTTGGCAAGCTAAACTATGTTTGCTGTCGACGCGACAAGATTGTCTTGATTAGTTTTCCATTTCCTGTTTCTGATCATATTTTGTTGATTTCAGCAAAACCATCAGTTGATATTGAAAAACTTGCAGAAAGAATAACTAAAATCTTTGGTGGTGCAAACTTGTTTTCTGCTTGGGATATGAAGTAATCATTGAGCTCACTTCCTCAAGTCAAACTTCGTCTTCGTCTTAGCTCACATGATGCACATTATGCTGGAAATCTAGTTGATGGTGCAAAAATTTTGAATCTGTTTGGAGATGTGGCAACAGAGCTGACCATTCGTTATGATGGAGATGAGGGATTATTGCGTGCTTATGATAATGTAGAGTTTTTAGCTCCAGTATATGGTGGTGATTTTCTAGAAGTTACAGGAAAGATTACTGATGTTGGCAATACAAGCAGAAAGATAGTCTTTGAAGCATACAAGGTAATTACTCCTGCAAAAGAGGGTGCAGAAAGTGCATGTGATGTCTTAGAGCCACCGGTTCTAGTTGCTAAAGCATCTGGAACCTGTGTTGTGACAAAAGAAAAGCAAAGAAAATGACTGTAATTATCATGACAGGCCTTCCCGGAGTTGGCAAGACTACAATTGCAAAAGAGCTTGCGCCATTACTGGATGCCACAATTTTGTCTTCAGATAAGATTCGAAAAGAGCTCTTTGAAAAGCCAACGTATCACAGAGAGGAGCGCGAGCTGGTATATCACGTAATGATGCTTTTGGCAAAGTATCTGCACAAGGCAAAAAAAACTTGCATCCTAGATGCCACATTCAACAAAGAAGAGTTTCGAAATCTTGTAAAGAAAAAGACAGAATGTCCTGACGAGGAGTTTTTCATAATAGAGTGTTCATGTCCTGAAGGTCTGGCAGTTTTGCGTCTTCGAGACAGAAAAGACCAGTACTCTGATGCAGATGTTTCAATATATGATAGGATGAAAAAGATCTACGAGCCAGTAAAGGCCAGGCATATTTCAGTAGATACTACAGAAGATGTAAAGAAAAATGCCGAGCTGATTTTCAAAAAGATACAGTCCAATTCGTACTAGATATTACAGTAATTTTGTTCATCAAAACACACTCTAGCTTTTCTACAAAAACATAGTTTGGATTTTGTGCTAAAGCAAAAACCAGTAAACCTGTATACGCAGATGATTCTAGTTCTGATTCCAGTAGCAGCGTACTTGGCGTTTTATAGAATAGGCAAGCTAAGAAAGGGGCTCCTCCTGGCTTTGCTTGAGCTGGGCTTTGTGGTGGTACTATCCTTGTATGCAGGATTTTTGTTGTCGGTCCTGCAGGTAAAGCTGCTCGAATCAGAAGCCATGACAATGGGGGTTTTGATAGAGTATCCAGTCTATGCCATGCTGAACATCTTTTTTGTTAGAAAATGGTCGTATGAGTGGAACCAGAAATTTGAGTTTGGGACCCTTCCAGAGTCTTAGCTTAGAACCAAATGTCACATGTTACAAATTGTTCTAATTTTTTATATACAAAATTACCCTCTAGTATATCATAGAACCTTGTCCTTTTGGTTCATGGCCCTCCATGATTTTTCATGGAGTGGTTTTTTTTCTCAAATAAGAAAAGTAATAAGACGAAGAAAAAATTCTCAGATTCTCTAAATGTCACAGAATAATGAAAGTAGACTTCGCCGAACCATAATTCTTCTAATTACTGGTATTGGTCTTGTTTTATTTTGGCGCGGTATCTGGGAGACATCTGCTAAAATATTTTCTGAGGAGGTCAGCTTGATTCTTGGTTTGGTACTGCTAGTTGGGGTTGCAGTCTATGAGAGACGCCAGATCTTCAAGTTTTTTGGTGGAGGGCGTTAGGAAGTTTGAAAAAATAAAAAGATTAGTGGTGGTGTCCGCAACCACAAGAATCATGACCCTCATGTGATTCAGCCGGTGCACATCTTGAGCACTTGTCTGAGCCATTAGGTGAGAAAAACGTGATTCCACATGATACACATTTTGTACTTGCCATGTATTGTGCTGATTTGTTCTAGTATTTAGCCTAAAGCTAGACTAGAAGTTGATTTCTAATCACCACATAGTCTGCCGAAATCTGTTCTGCATGAGTCTGACAAACGCGAATCAAAGCCCTGCAAAACGGCTTTCGGATTGTGTCTGATGAAAAATAGTATATCATGACTTTGATGTGCCCGTCATTGTTGCATCCTTGTATCCAGCATAGCATGGAACTGATTGGTTGTGCGTCAGTAATAATAACAGGTTATTGTAAAATTCAGCATTGAAGACTCTGATCCTAATTGCAGTTTTTTTAATTCCATTGATTATGGTTCCAGCATTTGCCTCATGGCACTGGTCTAGTCCGTATGAGGTTTGCGGCGATACTGTAATCAAAAAGGGAGAAAAATGCGATTTAGATAAGGACAAGAAAGTAGCAGGACTAGAAAAATTTGTTACAGGCCATGCAATGGTACCTGGGCTTTTGTATCAAATCAGCTCACAAAGTCAGCTAAATGATGTGATAGTAGATTATGAGGCAAAGGCAATGGTTTTGAAAATTGATGCTGCAAGCAATGGACAGATTAGCTTTGTTCTCCCAGAGAATCTCTTAGAGTCAGGATATTTTTCTGAATGCAAAAACGAGTTGCTGCTTTTTTTAATTGATGGAAAAGAATCTGATTTTCAATTAACTAAAACCAAAGACGGCATTCTAATTACAATAGGATTTGAGCAGGATGACTCAGAGATAGAGCTTATTGGCGGAACAGGAACTCCTGAGAGTCTAAAGCAAAAACAAGACTGTATCAAGTTTGCAATTGAAAAGCTTCCACCAAAACAGCAGATGAGACACGGAGTTACAGCTGAGATGGTAAAATGCAGAGAAGGATTTGATTTAATGATTCGACATAATGGCTCTCCTGCTTGTGTAAGACACGAGACTGCAATTATTCTAGAAGAGCGAAATTGGGGCGGACCAGCACCACCTTGCTGCAAGCCAACTGAGGTATCAAAGGCTACTAACTTTGCAGAATGTATTGCAGAAGGCAATCCTGCAATGGAGTCTCATCCAAGACAGTGCAGAACCGTAGATGGCAAACTCTTTGTTGAAGACATTTCTGCGCAAAGAGAATGTGAAAGGATGGGCGGACTTTGGGGAGTGTGGGGCAATGCAATGTCTGCAGGAGAATCATGCAATAATCCTACTTCTGATGCAGGAGTAGAGTGCAGTGATTCGTCTCAATGCCAAAGTTTTTGCCAAGCAGAACAAACTGCTGAGATAAACAGTCAAGCCACAGGAACATGCTATGGATATGAACTAGCAATTTGTATGAAGGAGATTCGAGATGGCGTGGTACAAAATGAATGGTGCCAATAAAAGAAATTCTTCGTTTTTCTAATATATGATAAAAACAGATAGAATTTGTTGAAGATAGCAATTATTCTTGCAATTTCATTTATCTTGATGGTGCCAGCTGCTGCATTTGGCTCTTGGCACTGGTCTAGTCCGTATGAAGTATGTGGTGATAAAGTGATTCCAAAAGGAGGACACTGTGATATAGGCCAATCAAAATCAGAGACTAAACATCAAAGACACATGGGATATGATTCTCCCCGACGACAGATGATGCATGGCGTTTCAGCTGATCAAGTGCAATGCAGGGAAGGATTTGTGTTAATGATGCGACACAGTGGTGCTGCAGCTTGTCTTACACAGAGTACTGCTGAAAAGTTAGAGATGCGAGGATGGGGAATGCCTTGCTGCAAGCCAGGTATAGTATCTACGGCTACAAGCTTTGCAGAATGTGTTGCACAAGGCAATCCCGTAATGGAGTCACATCCTAGACAGTGCAGAACTGCTGATGGCAAACACTTTGTTGAGAATATTAACATTCCAACTATAGAGAATATTCCAGCATCACCAGGCACTGTAGTGAACTTTTACGTAACTGATGATGATCTCAATACAAGTCAAAACGGAATTGATACAATTGATACTGCAGGACTAATTGAGGCTACGGTAAATGGAATTCCAATTGATATTCCCGCTACAATGACAGAAACTGCTCCTAGCTCTGGCAAGTTCTTTTTGATAATACAGCTGCCAGATACAATTAATGGAGTACCTTTGAGCCAGGATGATGTCGTTCTAGTTAGATATCTTGACCAGTCAGATTATTCTGGAAATCCTGCGGTAATTGAAGAGTCGTTTTCTTTGGGAAAGACATTTGCAAAACTGCAGACTCAAACAAAGCAGAGAATAGGACACGAGTTTGTATTCCGCGTATTTGAGCAAGATGCGAATCGAGATTCCAAAAACGAAGACAAGATTCCATTATCTGCAATAGAGTTTAGAGCAGAAGGCGGGATCAGAACCACGCTTGCAAATCCTGTCTTTGATGCAAATTCATCTTATCTTTTGGAGACTGGTGAGAACACTGGCGTCTTTGAAGTTACCATAAAGATTCCCCGAACTATAGATGGCGATACAGTCCACATTGGTGATTGGTTTGAGTTTAGGTACTATGATGCATCAACTCCATCTGATTCCATAGAGAAGATCATTCTAAAAGGAACGATCGGCTAATTTGATCTTGATCAATTTAGCTGATTCATTATCAAATGACTTTGGTCTTTTACTTCTTTTATAATTTGGAGTCAAATCTGATTCATGTGCAGTGAATTAGAATATCAGATGGTCCTTGAAATGCTAGAGAAGATGAGAGAAAAAGAGCTTAAAGCTGCCAAGCCTATCGAGGTTCCAGTCAAAAACTAGATAATTTGAAAATAAATACAAATTATCAAAAGGTATCATTAGCTTGACATGGCATCTTTGTAAATTAGATACTTGCAGTATTTTTGATGGTAAAGATCTCTGAATTAAGTGAAGACGATGAGAAGGATTTTCGATTTGCCGAACATCAACTTGGAGTCATCGATACAAAGGCAAATAACGTATTGATGGTCGATTCTGTTTTAATTGTAATTTCTTCACTAGGTCTGATTTTTAGTCCTGATGCAGACGTGACAATACGTGGATTAATGATTGGTGCGACAATCTTTGTTTTAGCATCAGTAGGATTGTGTCTGAGAACCATTTGGACATCATGGGCAACTGATGAAGGAGACATTTCCATGGTAGTAAAAATCCGAAACAGAAAAACAAACTTTTTGCATGCTTCGCTTGTAGTTTTGGCCATTGCCCTAGGACTGTTTGTAATGACTTTTGTCCTAGACTATCTAAATCACCTCTAATTAAAGTCGAGATTATCATCGATATTGAAAATTCTGACAGGATGACTCTAGAAGCTCACAGTCTACTGAGCAATACTGGCTTTTTCTGCTGTGAAACTCTTTTTTGCAGGTCATGCACTGGTTTGCAATCTTGAACATGAATTCATCTGTGCATTTCTGACATAAAAGTAAGATTTTAAAAAATTGGTTTTAGCACTAGATTTTTAGAAAAAAGAAAAAAGAAAAGAGATTATCTCCTTTTGCTAATTTTGTATTCTGTCTCAACGTTACCTTTGGAGGAGCCTGTATCGTCGAATTCAGTATATGTTACTTTGATTTCTTCAAAGTTGTTTCCTACTACGACAGTTGGTGGTCCTGCTTCATCATTTCCTGATGCGTTTGTCTGATAGCTTGTGACCATGACATTTGTGAGCTCATACTTGAGGTAAGTTGCTCTAGCGTCACCGTAGGTTGCAGTCAAATCCAGCTCAAGTTTTGGAATTACTTCTCCTTTCAAAGCTGCTTCTAGTATCTTTGGTGAGGCTTTATCATATTCCATAGTCAGTGAAAAGGTACCAATTGAAGGTCCCTTTTTTTCATCTGATCTAGTTACTCCCCAGTCTACGTTTAGGACATCAATCCATGTGTCGTGGTTTGCATCTTTTGATTCGCCATCAATTCCGTCATATTTTACAAATGCTGCTCCATATGCATCATTTAGTGAGGCACTTGTTAGAACAATTGCCCCAAGGGCAAACATTGCAAGAAAAGTTGTGTTATTCATTGCAAAAAATTTCAGAGTTGATTGATTTAACTAAGATCTTCCATAATCGGAAATGAAATTTTGCATAAAACTTAATTGGATTTGTTTTTTCTAAATTCAAGCTTGAAAAATAAAAAAAGTTAGAATCATCCACTGCCACAAGCTGGGTCTGTATGTGGACAATCAACAGGCGCAACATTAGTTGCGGTTCTTCCAGGTCCAGGTTCAAAAGTGACTGCTTGACCTTTCTCTAGTACTAGATTGTGATTATCATGTGGAGTTTGAAAGACATATTTTTTTCCATCATTGCCATCTATCATTCCCACTCCATTACTTTTACCATTATTTCCGGGTGGGAAGAGATTGCTGATGGAACC
>JABAOH010147460.1_pt1 | contig 31761 bp, 29 predicted proteins | sample 7062181 | NCBI WGS metagenome assembly JABAOH01 (sample SAMN14538630, study PRJNA623070) | marine sediment metagenome | biome: marine biome [ENVO:00000428]; feature: marine pelagic biome [ENVO:01000023]; material: deep marine sediment [ENVO:00002113]; isolation source: pool of 5 deep marine...
GGAGTCTACGGACCCCAACAGTCCCGACGGGAGGGTAAGCCCCGACTCGAACTTCACGTGGGAGTTCACCAACCTCTCACTGCCGGAACCCATTACCGTCTACGGCATCCGGCCTGACGTGAACTTCACCGTTCAGGGCAACTACTCCGGCGACCTGACCATTGTGGAGACGGGCGGCAATGTAACCCTCGGAGGGCTCACACTGATAGTGGATGGTCTTCCGCCCATCGCCAGGATCGAGAACAACATCACTGGCCTGGGTGTCAATGCCAACGGCACGCAGGCCGACATCCAGGAGGACTCCGCCATCCGGTTCTTTGGCGGTAACTCTACCGACATGGTCCACGACGAACTGGAGGGGAAGATAGGCGCGTACAGGTGGGACATGGACGGCGATGGTGAGGTAGACGCCACCGGCGCGACGGTGGAATGGACCTTCTCGGAGCCTGGTAACTTCACCGTGGACCTCATCGCCGTGGATCAGGCGGGACACGAGAGCTCCAACGCCACAATGTGGGTCGTGGTAGGTGACATCACCTCCCCGGAGGCGGTACTTGAGATTCTAGACGAGGATTTCCAAGAAGCCGTGAGCTTCATGGAAGGCAGGAGTTACTACTTCGACGCGACCGCCAGCAGCGATAACTTCGATGCTCTCGAGAACCTGACTTTCGAGTGGTCCTTCGGTGACGGAAACACCACCACAGGCTCCAACGTCACCCATGTCTACGAGAACTTCGGCGATTATGACGTGACGCTCAACGTCACCGACGTCGCCGGGAACGTAGGGAATGCCACTAGGTCGTTGTCGGTGGGAGTGGATCCGCCCACCAGACCCGACCTGGAGATTGAGACCGACAGCCTGGTCATAGATCCTCGCAGCCCAGAGGAGTCCACCTTCTTCGGTCAGGTGGTTGTGACCATCCGACTGAACGTCACCAACAAGGAGGACAGAGCGATTGCGGAGGACGTTCGGGTCACCTTCTGGGCCTTCAGGTTTGGGGAGGAGGCGGGAGAACCCATCTTCATAGTCCCCACATTCGACGGAGACTCAACCAACAACACGCTCCAGCCTGGCGACACGAAGACCGTGGAGTTCACCTGGGTGACGCCGGCCCAAGGCAACTACACCCTCCGGGTCAACGTGACCGATCCTCGGGAGCCCGAGATCTTCAAGGGACCGAGGAACACCGTTCAGACGCAGATCGACGTCCGACAGGCAGGTTGGAAGACGCCACTCACCATCGCCGCCATCGTGGGCGTCATCGCCGGCATCCCTACGGCCATCTACCTTCGAAGGAGATACAGGACCAGGATTAGGGAGCGGATCACGAAGAAGTAGGCTACATCCTCTCCAGCGCCCTGATGCCGAGGCGCGACAAGGCATTCCGTAGGACGGCCCTGAAGGCCTCCACCAAGGCGAGGCGGGCCTGCCTCAGAGGCTCCTGTGCCTGGAGCACCGGACAATCCCTGTAGAACAGATTGAAGGTGGTGGCAAGCTCGAAGGCGAAGCTGGCCATCTGATGGGGACGCCTGGTCGCAGCGCTCTCCCCAACCACACTAGGGAACCTGGCCATCAGTTTGAGGAGGGCCTTCTCCTGTGAATGCTCCAGCAGGCGAGGTTCCCATGAGGTGACGGATTCCGCCTTCCTGAGGATGCCGCACGACCTGGCATACGAGTACTGCAGGAAGGGCGCAGTCTGCCCCTCCAGGCTAAGGGCCTCCTCCCACCGAAAGAGGATCTTCTTCTCCGGCTGCACCTTCACTATGTTGTACCTGATGGCCCCCATCCCCACGGCTTCCGCAATGCGACTCATCTCCTCCTCAGTCAGGTCCTCCCGCCTCTTGCGGACCTCCTGGTAGGCTCGATCCTTCACCTCATCCATCAGGTCATCCAGGTTTACGACGCGGCCACGTCGAGTGGACAGACGACCCTCTGGCAGGCCCACGTGAGCGTAGAAGACCGACTCAACATCCCTCTCCACCCCAAGGAGCTTGAGGGCCACGGAAAGCTGGCGAAACTCCAAGCGGTGGTCCTCCCCCAGGACGTTGATGGTCTCATCGCTCCTCCGAAACTTGTCTAGGTGGTACGCCAGGTCCCGCGTAGGATACAGAGTCGTCCCGTCCCTGCGGGTGACGAACCAGCGGGTGTCCCTACCAGTGATGCCATAGGGCTCCATGTCCACGTAGAGGGCGCCGCCCTCCTCCCGGCAGTGGCCGCTCTCCTTGAGCTGCTCCACCACGCTGCTCGCGCCGCCATCAACAATCGTCTGGTCCTCCCAGAAGAAGTGGTCGAACTCCACGTCCAGCTTCGAGAGGGTCTCCAATATTCCTCCCAGCATCTTCTCGCAGACGTGGCGGACCCTCCCTCGAAGCCCCTCGTCCCCCTCCTCGAGACGGCGCACCGTTTCATCGATCTGTGCTGCCACGTCGCGGTCCTCCATCATCTCCGACGCCCTTCGATAGTACCTCACCAATCTGTGGTCGTCCTTGTCCCTGTCCGCCGGGTCCAGGTCATCCTCCTCCAGATTCTCGTATCCCCACATCAGAGTGAGGACCTGCTTCCCGACGTCGTTGACTAGGAACTCCCTCGTGACTTCGTAGCCCGACCACTCCAGTAGCCGGTATAGGGTGTCCCCGATGATGGAGTTCCGGGCCCTGCCTACGTGCATGGGCCCCGTGGGATTCACACTGCTGTGCTCCACGATCACGGTCTTCCCTGTGGCTGCCGCTCGGCCGTAGCTCTCCCCCTCTTCAAGAATCGAACTCAGGGTGCGCTCCCCAAAGGCTGGGTAGTGGAGGAAACTGTTAACGTAGCCGTTCCTGGCCTCGTGCCGGGCCAGGTACTGGCTGGGAGGCATGGCCATCGCCATCTCCTCCGCCACCTTGTCGGGCGACCTGCCCACCTCCTTGGAGTACGAGTGAGCAGGGAAGCCGATGTCCCCAAACCCCTCGGGCGGCAGCTGAAAGGGGATGTTCAGGTGAGGGTAGCCCAGGGCCTCCTCCGTCTCCTTCCTGCAGGCTGTCAGCTCATCCGTGACGTCCTGCCATGGGTCTAGGACCATCAGCTCACCTTGTACCTGAGGATGCCTCCCAGTCCGGCGAAGGCCCGCCAGAACAGCTTCCCCTCCTCTGAGTCCTCCGATATGAGTTCCACCTTGGTACCCACCTTCTCCGCAGTATCGGACAGCTCCTCCACAATGTCCACCCTATGCTCGATGGAGAGGTCCTCTCCGCAGACTGGACACTTGCCAGGATCATCCGCCTCCTCAACCGTCACCTCTCCCTCATATCCGCAGGCGGGACAGGTCACGCTCATTCTGACCTTTCGAAGGCCCTCCGAGATAAGGAGGGTGTCTATGGCGCCCCGCTCTAAGGCCCTCCTCACCTCCCCTTCCCCGTAAACTGCCAATCCCTCTTCCGGTCTCTTGACCTCTTCCAGGAACGCCTGCATGAGCCTCTTCTCCCTCATCAGGTCCAGGTCCGCTAGTGTCTCCCGAGCCTTCTCCACCAGCTCCCGAAGGCCCGACTCGTCCGAGTAACCTACATCGAAGGTGCCCAGAGTCTTCTTCTTCAGCTCGTGGTGGACGTAGTCCTTCTCCAGGAAGAAGCTCTTCGTGTAACCCGGGCCGCCGATGAGGATGCCCTTGAGTTCCCGCAAGTCCAGGAGGGCTTCCGTCATCAGGTTCCCGACCTTGACGAAGAACTCGTGGGCGGCCTGCTCTATGAGCCTCTCAAACCGGCGGGCCGACTGGCCACCCTTGCTGTGCTTGCTGGGGACCAGGCTCTGCACGTTCTTGATGACCTCGATGCGCTTCCCCCGCAACAGGCCCAGGGTTGCCTCCGACCGATCGATGACCACCAGGCCGTAGAGGTCCTTCTCCCGCAGCATCTCCCTGAGGGGTTCGGTGTTGAAACTGGAATCACACCTGTAGAGGAAGGTAGTCACCGGCTCGGGGGGCTCCACCACGTGGGAGACCGTCTCCGTCTGATCTGCCCCCGCCTGCCTCTCTCCCACGAAGAAGACGAGGCCCGTCTCCGGCACCTTCCGAAAGGACTTCAGCCGGATGAGGATGGACTCGATGGCGGAGGTCACGTTCTTCCGGGTGCTCTTGCTCTTGATGTTGCTGGACTGGCTCAGCTCGTTCTTGAGGTAGCCAGTGACGTCTGAGATCTGCTTATTGGGGGGGACGTACAGAGAGACTAGCTCGGTGCCCCTCCCTTCGGCTGACTCGATCTCCTCCAGCTTCCTCCTGAAGAGGTATCGCTCCCTGGCCTGACTCATGGCCCACCGTATCCTTTTAATCTCCTAACTCACTAGCACGTAAAGAGCGTTGTCATGCCCACGGACAGAGTCGTTGTCTCCCTGGGCGGCTCCGTGCTGGTGCCCGGCGAGGATGACACCGAGTACATGAGGTCCCTGGCCGAACTCCTCAGTAGACTCTCTCCCGCGTATAAGTTCTTCGTGGTGACAGGGGGCGGTCGCCTGGCCCGCTACTACATTGACGTGGGCAGAGATCTGGGGATGGATGAAAGGTCCCTTGACTCATTAGGCATCGCCATCACCAGGCTGAACGCCCGCCTACTTATCCAGGCCCTCGGTCCCGGCGCCTTCCCGGAGCCGCCGGAGGACTACGAGCAGGCTCGGAAGGCGGCTGAGGAGTACGACCTCGTGGTGATGGGAGGACAGCGGGTGTCGATAACCACCGACGGGGTGGCGGCGGAGCTGGCGGAGGCAGTCGGCGCTTCCCGCCTCGTCAACGCCACCAGCGTGGACGGTGTCTACACCTCGGACCCCCGAGTGGACCCACGGGCTTCCAGGTTCGATCGTATGAGTTATGATGAGCTGATCGACATCGCCGGCAAGCCCACAGGCAGGGCGGGACCCACCATCGTCATCGACCCTCACGCCGCCCGGGTGATGAAGCGGGCACGAATACCCGTGTACGTGGTCCAAGGCAGGGACCTCGAGTCCCTCGAAGGGGCCATCACTGGCGGCGAGTTCGTAGGCACCATCATCGAGGAGGGTGGCACACGATAAGGGCCTTCATAGCTGTGGATTTCCAGCCCAGCGATTCGCTCTTGAGACTTCTCAGGGACCTGGAGACCGCCGAGGCTCGTCTTCGGGTGGTGGCACCTGAAAACCTGCATATAACCCTCAAGTTCCTCGGCAACGTGGATGAGGGCCTGGTGCCGTCCATCGTGGAGGTCATAGAGCGTTCTTGCGATGGCGTGCACCCCTCGGTCCTCGACCTGCGAGGTACTGGAGCCTTTCCCAGCCTGCGGGCCCCACGAGTCTTGTGGGTGGGGGTAGAGGGAGGCGAGGGACTGGTGGCCGTGGCGCAGGGATTGGAGGAGGGCCTGCAGAGACTCGGCTTCGAGCGAGAGCGGAGGAGGTTCTCCCCCCACCTCACCGTCGCCAGAGTCAAGAGGCCGAAGGGCAAGGCCGAACTCGTGCGTCTGATGGAGAGCTACCACAATCAGGAATTCGGGGAGCAGAGGGTGGATGAGATACTGCTCAAGAGGAGCGAGCTGACCCCTTCGGGGCCCATCTATAGCACCCTGGCGAAGGTGGTCCTGAGGTAGCTGCTAGTTCTCCGCAAACAGTAGAAGGGCGTCCCACTCGACCTCGTGCTTCAATCGCCTCTGGCGCAGGAGCTGGCTAATCGCCTCGGTGACCCGGGGTACCTCTACTCCCTTCCCCTCACCGTAGACGTAGAACTCCACTCTCTCGCTGATCGGGAAGATGAGGCGCATCGTACCCTCCCGATTATAGCCCTCGGGCTTCCTGTTCTTTCTGAGGTCTCTCAGGTTCTCTTCCATGATGATCTCGAGAAACTCCTGGTCTTCCCGCATCTGACCCGACTCCTCCAGGAAGAGGGTCAGAAGTTGCCTGAAGATGGGCTCAAGGTGCTCATATTGGACCTTCTTGTCGAAGATGATGTGACCGCTCCTCGCTCGCATCCACCTCGTAATCCAAGCCCCCATATTAATAGGGCTGGTTAGGGCCAGGGCAGCCATCCTCAGAAAGACCCTTAAGGCCGCTCCTGCTAAGGATGGACCGTGATTAGCGTCCTGATTGTTGCGGGTAGCGACTCAGGAGGAGGGGCGGGCATCCAGGCCGACCTGAAGTCCTTGGCCTCCATGGGAGTCCACGGATGCACCGCCATCACGTGTGTCACCGCTCAGAACACCGAGGGCGTGGTGACCACCTATCCACTGCCCGTGGAGACGCTGAGGGACCAGATACGAGTCGTCTTGGATGACATCCAGGTCAGGGCCGTGAAGACGGGCATGCTCTATTCCGAGGAGATAGTGAAAGCTGCTTCCGAGGAGCTGGAGGGCGTCGGTTGCCCCATAGTGGTCGACCCCGTCATGATCGCCACCGCCGGATCTACCCTGCACGCATCCGGCTTTCCCGAGGCCCTGACCAACCACCTGCTCCCGATGACCGCCGTGGTGACGCCTAACTTGGACGAGGCTAGGGCCCTCACGGGGATCTCCATCGAGGACGTGGACGACATGAAGAGGGCTGCCGAAGCCCTGAGGAAGCTAGGCCCAGAGGCCGTCCTGGTGAAGGGCGGTCACTTGAAGGGAGAGCTGGTGGACGTCCTCTACGACGGTCGCGACTTTCACACCTTCGGAGGGTACAGGCATCCGAAGGAACTCCACGGCAGCGGCTGCGCCTACGCCTCCTCCATCGCTGGCTATCTGGCGAAGGGTCTTGAACTGGTGGAGAGCGTGGCCGAAGCGCGACGGAGGATCGCGGCTGGCTTCGACACTGCCTACGCGGTGGGAAAGGGCTTCGAGCTGATAAACTCCGCCTATGTGGAGGACAAGTGGGAGGTGTGGCGCGCCCTTAGGGAGTCCCTGGACGAGCTTCTCAGCTTCCTGGAGCCCCAGTTAGTTCCGGAGGTCGGCATCAACCTCGGGTATGCCCTCCCGGGGGCCGACTCCCTGGACGACGTTTGCGCCGTGGAGGGCCGCGTTGTCCGGAAGGGGGAGGGAGTGGCCGCCGTCGGTCCTCCTGCCTTCGGGGCGTCCAGACACGTAGCCCGCATCATCCTGGCCGCCATGAGCTTCGACCCTAGGGCTAGGAGCGCCATGAACGTTCGATATGCGGAGGACCTCCTTGAGGGGTGTAGGGCGGCGGGCCTCGAGTTGGGAACCTTCGACCGCACCCAGGAGCCTGAGGGGGTCTCCACCATGGAGTGGGGAACCCAGGAGGCCATTCGGTCTTCGGGCAGAGTGCCAGACGCCATCTTCGATGTGGGCGGACCGGGTAAGGTCGCCATGATAAGGATCCTCGGGAGAACTCCCCAGGAGGTCCTGGAGAAACTCCGCCGTGCGGTGGAATCCCCTTGAGAATAGCCATCTTCACCGACACCTACCTCCCAACGGTCGATGGGGTGGTGAACTCGATCCGTAACACGAGACGGACCCTCCAGGCGATGGGGCACGAGGTGCTGGTCATCGCGCCAGGTGAGAAGGGGTCCAGCGGGAGGTCAGGGGGGAACACCCTCTACTGCAGATCTCGAGAACTCAGGCGGTATCCAGGATATAGGCTGGCCATCTATCCAACCAGGAGGGAGCAGGAGTTTCTCCGGGAATGCGAGGCGGAGCTGATACACTCCCATGGTATAGCCTTCATGGGCCTCAAGGGCATGTGGGCTGCTCGTGAGCTGAACCTCCCCATGGTCCTCACCTTTCACACAATGATACAGCAGGCGGTCCCCTACTACACTTCACTGAGGGCGGGCTCCCGCATGCTCGGAAGGGTCCTGTCCCTGTATCTAAGGAGCTTCCTGCACCGCTGCGGAGCGGTGGTGGCCCCCACGGCGGCGACGTTGGAAGAACTCCGGAGAATCGCGCCCGGAATGAGGAAGACAACGGTCATTCCTAACGGCGTCGATGTTGAGCGCTTCCGGCCTGATCTCGATGGGGATGTAGTTCGTGAGAGGCATGGCCTGGAGGATGCTGACCTGATTCTCCACGTGGGCAGGGTCGCCCCGGAAAAGGGCATCGAGTTCCTCCTGGAGGCCTTCCCCAGCCTCCTAAGGAGAAAGCCGGGCGCGAAGCTTCTGATAGTTGGGAAAGGGCCGGCGCAGGAGGAGTACATCAGGTACGTGGAAAGGAAGGGCCTTGGGGACCAGGTGATCTTCTCCGGCTTCGTGCCGGATGAAGAACTGCCTTTATACTACGCCGCCGCCGACGCCTTCACAACGGCATCGGCCTTCGAGACTCAAGGCCTTACCGTCCTCGAGGCAATGGCCTGCGGAAAGCCCGTGGCGGCCGTCGACCACCGACCCTTCCCGGAGTATATCGAAGATGGCGTCAACGGTTATCTCTTCTCCCTGGGAAGCAGCGAGGGATTCTGCGATGCCGTGGGGAGCGCCTTGGAGGCGGAGGGCGACCTCCGCTCGAGAGCCAGGCATACCGCCGAGAAATTCTCGGTGGAGACTTGCACGCGAAGGCTCTTGGACCTCTATGAGGACATGCTGCCCAAGACTATGGACGAGTGATGGTCAGCAAGGTGATCTCGAAGAAGAGGGTCTTTCCCACGACCTCCCGGTTGTAATCGACGGTGTATGTACCGGCCTCCAGGTCGAGGCCAGTAACCCTGAAGGGCCCCTTGTCATCCTCCCCACCAACGTTGTTGACGTCGGCGATGCCCAGGAGGTGCTGCACCACTACCTTCCCCAGGCCACCGTTGGCGGAGCTGTCGACCTCCAACACTCTGGCCGGCCAAGAACCGAAGGGGCTGACGGTCATCCCCTGCTCGGGGACGTGCATGATTGTGACGAAGTGTTGCGAGAGGCTCGTGACGATGACGTTCCATTTCCAGAGGGGATCCTCGACTGTGAGTCCCGGGGCCGGTGAGGTCCTGAATCTACTCTGGAAGTCACCCCTCGTCAACTCCTCGAACTGCGTCAGCTCCACCACGAGGGGCCTCACCTCGAAGAGAGACGGGTCAGGGCTCCCGTATCCCTTCTCCGAAGGGATCTCCACGAGCTTCGCCTCCCCCTCTTTCATGCCGAGGACGCCCTCTACCATGCCAACGATGACGGTGGCCTCAGGTCCCCTGGTAGCCACGAACTGCAGCGGGGTGTAGAACCCTCTGAACACGAAGGACACGGCCTTCGGATACGTGGCGTTGTCCTTCGCCACGGCCTCCATGGAGGTGTCGAAGACGCGTCCGTCTGAGAAGAAGCCTATGTAGTCCACCTCCACCGCGTCGCCCTCCTGAACGGTCTCCGCAGAATCAGGAGGTCTAGGCGGTAAGGTGGCGAAGAGATAGCCGATGATAACGGCGGAGACCACGACCAGGGCCACCACCACCTGGAAGAGGCTTATCCTTATGGACCGGCCCCCTTTCTCGACCATCTATCTGCGCTTACCAAAGGGGCTTGGATAAAGGTTATGGTTCCTGGCTAGCCCTCATCGCTGCCCCCGAGGCCATCCCTTAATAGTTGGATGGACTATGTGATAGGCGTGAGGAGGCGGGTCATCTCCTGTCCTCATTGTGGCTCCACTCGCATATACTTCGAAGCGGGAATGATGACGGGGCAGGTATATCACTGCAAGGACTGCAACTATGTCGGCTCCCTGGTCATAGAGGAAGAGATGGATGAGAATCAGGACTAGGCGAACATGCTCCCGGCTTCGCGGCCTCCCTCGAGGAGCTCCCCCAGGACCTTCTCTTTGGCCCTCAGCAAGTCCTCGAAGACGACGTAGTCCCTGTTCTCCCTGATGGCGAGCATTCCCGCCTCGGTGCATATCGCCTTGATGTCTGCCCCAGTGGCCCCCTCGGTTCTCGAGGCCAGGGCCTCGTAGTCCAGCTTCCCACGAACGTTCATCCCACGGGTGTGAATCTCGAAGATCTCCACCCTAGCTTCGTGGTCGGGCACTGGAATGTCGATTATCCTGTCGAAGCGGCCGGGCCTGAGGATGGCCGCATCCAGGATGTCGGGCCTGTTGGTGGCCCCGATGATCTTCACCTCCGACAGGGGCTCGAAGCCGTCCATCTCCGCCAGCAGCTGCATGAGTGTCCTCTGTACCTCCCTGTCACCGCTTGTCGCCATCTCGAGCCTCTTTGCCCCTATCGCATCGAGCTCATCGATGAAGACGATGGAGGGCGCTCTCTCCTTCCCTAGCTCGAAGAGCTCCCTCACCAAGCGGGCTCCCTCGCCGATGTACTTCTGGACGAGTTCCGAGCCGACAAGACGTATGAAAGTAGCCTTGCTCCTGTTGGCCACCGCCTTCGCTAGCAGGGTCTTGCCCGTGCCTGGAGGTCCCACGAGGAGTACCCCCTTCGGGGGCTCGATGCCTACCTTCTTGAAGAGCTTCGGCTTCAGCAGCGGGTCCTCCACGGTCTCCCGCACCTCCCTAATAGCGGCATCCAGGCCTCCGATCTCGTCGTAGGTCACAGGAGGCCTCTCTATCACCTCTGCCCCCAGGACCAAGGGGTCGTAGGATGGCGGGAGGACTCCCATCACGGCCAGCGTCTGCTTGTTTAGAGCGACCCGGGCGCCCACCGCGAGGCTGTCTGGATCCACGTAGTCAGCCGCACTCACGATGAAGTCGGGCCCCGTGGAGCTCTTGACGATGACTCTTCCGTCCGTCAATAAGTCCCGAATGTCGCCGATGATGAGGGGAGGGGTCTTCAATCGGTCCAGCTCGGCCCTCAACCTCTTGGCCTCCCTCCGCAGCTTCACCAGCTCGCTCTCTATGAGCCTCTTCTCCCCCTCTATGTGCCTCGAACCCTCGACCAGCTGCTCGTTCCGGTCCTCCAGATTGGCTATCCTCTGCGACAGCTTCGTCAAGAATTCCTGTCCCTCATCGTCGTCCAGAGGTCGACCCCCAGAGGGAAGAACGCCCCATCGGGGCCACATACCCTAGAGGGGATATTTATGGGTTGCTCCACGGACATCAGAAACGATAGGAGGCCAGCTCGTCTGAATGGCGGAAGGCCTTGAGTGCTCGCCGCGACCTTCTCCATGGGCCCGCATATTCTTCTCCGGTCCTCCGTCAAGTTCAAAAGGGACGCTGAGACTAACAGTACGGAGTAGACCCGGAGGGATTGGCTCGCCCCTCTGCGAGATGTGCGGATCTGACTCTCCCCACCTGAGGCCGGTCACGGTAGAGGGAACCCGTCTGATGTTGTGCAGCCGCTGCGCCAAGTTCGGCGTCGAGGCTACCCGCCCTGCGACGAGAAGGGTCGTCCGACCGCCTTCCCGTACCAGACATCCGGCCAGCCCGATGGCAGAAAGCGAGTATGAGCTGGCCGTCGACTTTGACCAGAGGATACGTAAGGCCAGGGAAGCCAAGGGGTGGAAGCGAGAGGAGTTGGCCAAGAGGACGAACGAGAAGCTGAGCATCATCGAGAAGCTGGAGAAGGGCAAGATGAGACCCGACGACGATCTTCTGTCGAAACTGGAGAGGACCCTTCAGGTGAGGCTGAGGGAGAGGGTAGAGGAAAGAGAGACGAAGAAGAGGTCGGATATGAGACCCCTCACCCTCGGGGACCTCATTCGGCGACAGGGCTAGTCCTTCTCTGTTTGACTAGCTCCTCTACCTCCTCGTAGAAGCCCCTCATGTCCACCTCCATCGACTGGCCAGCGATGAGGGCGGCAGCCTCCGCGTATATCCCCATGCGCGCCTGAACCGCGTTGGTGCGGGCGACGATCTCCTTCCTGGGTTGGCCGCTGACTTCTGCAATGGCCTCCACCATCCTCTTGAAGAGGTCGTCCTCCTCTCTAAGAACCTCCGCCGTCGGGGAGAAATCCAGCGGTGCGTCGGCCGATTCCAAGTCAAAGGTGGGTCTGAGTTTCCCTTCTGCCAGCGACACGAGGCCCCTCCTCAGACTGAGGTCCAGCAGTCTCTGAGCATCCTTCGGTGGAAACCATCTCAGATCCATGGAGGCCGAGAATACGAACTCCTTCTCAGTCAGGCATTCCTTACCCTTCCTCTTAAACAAGAGGGCGATGGTTCTCTCTAGATCCCCCACTCAGATCAACTCGTAGACGTCCACGACGGCCCTCCATTGGAGCCTGTCCTTCCTAGCGCCGAAGGAACTCGCGGGTCCTGAGAAGAGGGTCATTCCCTCCAGGGCCTCCTCCCAGTCGGGAGCCTCTGGCAAGCCCGCTTCCCGAAGGTATATCCCCTTGGTAACCCCCGCCCGCAGGGCCTCCCTGAAGATGTCTTGGGGCCTCATGTGTCTGATACGCCTGTCCCGCGTCAGTACTCCGTCGCCATCCTCCACGCAAACGGCCAGCTTCTCAGTCATCCCTCCAGCCTCACGCAGCTGGTCCAAGCTAGGGAGCGCCCTCAGGTTGAGGACGGCCACCTCTGCTCCGCCGACGATGACGTCTATGAAGCTGTCCACGCTCTCCACGCCGCTGTCCACCCACAGCCCCTTACCCTCAAACCGCCGATAGAGTTCCAGATTGGGCCTTCCCCGCTCCATCCCGTCCAGATCCCACAGGAGGAGACGTTCGTACCGCTTCAACGCAGTGGTTATCAGATGTGATAACTCCTGTTTCCCCGTCGAGAGTCCCATGGGTGAGAGCGGTCTCGTTCCCCGCATCGCAAGCCACGGCAAGAGCTCTCGAGAGGCCACAGCCGTCGAAGGCAGTGGGCTTAGATAAAGCTCACCTGGACCGATGCGTGAACCTTCCCCACGCTTCCCACAAAGTCTATATTCGGAGAAGCAGATAATGAAGGGCCCCTCGTGAAGGTCGCGGGGACGGGTGAACCGCGATGCAAGGAGGGGCGGATATCGCACGGGTCCCTCCATGAGGGGATGCGTCATCCCGATATGATTGGGGGACAACCCCGATATCCAACAATCCCCCGGCAGGGTCAGGACGAGGAGCGAGCTGGGCTTTCGATGAATCGCTCTGTTAGTGCCGGGGGACAGCTCCCCTTACGTCACTCCTCGACGAATTCAGCGCCACAGGGGCAGAGGACGGCGTCCAAGGGCAACCAACGATTGCAGAGGGGGCACCGGAACTTCTCCTCCCCCGGTTGTACCCTGGCGAAGAACGCTAGGCCCGTCTCCTCCTGCTGGATCTCCAGGGCGCGTTGTCGGGAGAGGCTCGCCTTGAGTTCATCTCCCAGGCGGTCGAAGAGCTTGGCCTTTAGCATCCACATCCCTGGGTATCGAGGGTCGTGCTTCGTCAGCTCGTTCAGGGTCTGAACCGCCGCCTCGTACTCCTTCAACCTTGCCTGGGCTGCCGCCTTGGTGAAGAGGGCATCCAGGTTCCAAGGATCCTCCTTCAGGCTCTCCTCGCAGCGCTCATATACCGCCCTAATCCTGGAGAGGCTGGGGTCATCCGGCATGTAGCCACAGACCTCGCACTCGGCCCCCTCTATCGGCCCCCCGCACTCCGGGCAGGGCTCCCCGGCATCCCTCTCCGGGAGGCTTACGGCCAGGAGATCCTCCCCCACAGCCTCCTTGAGTCTGAAATCTACGAAGGGCGGCTCCATCTCCAGCAAGTTCTGGCTGACCTCCTTCCCGTCCCTTCTTATCGACGCCCTCCAAGTCATTTCCTCCTGAGAGAGCTCCCTCTTCAACGTGACTAGCCCCTCGAACTGCTCCTGCAGATCCCTCGTTATTGGCCCAGGAGTGAAGTCGGAGTCTGCGACGAGGATGGAGGTTTCGAATGCCTTCCTCAACTCCTTGTCGAAGCCAGAGGCAAGTTCCGTCCCCCTTGCCTTTACCAGTCCGACGATGTCTGTGAGGATCTCGAGGATGGCCAGACCGCCTCCCTCGGTGGAGCCTATCACCTCCTGAAGGGCTTCTTGGAGGCGCTCCAAGTCGGCGGGACATCGAAGAACGCCTCCCTTGTCCACCGCCTTCTTGACATCATCCTCCTTGTGGGAGTACCAGTCCAGAATCCTCAAGCGGCCATCCTTCAGGGACTCATCGCCATCGACTCCAAGGGTGGACAGCTTTCTGAGGAGTCTTCTCGGAGGGATGTTCGAGAGTGCTAGGAAAACCTTGGAGTCGTCCTTCAGGGCCCTGTGGACCAGGGGGGTGAGGAGGGCCTCCTTTTCGGGACCGATAGGCGTGAGGAGGAGGGTTGTTGAACCCCTGGGGAAGGCGTCCGCTAGGAAGACCTCTACAGCGTCAGAAAGCTTTGCCTCCGCGGTCAACGCGACGCCTCTGTTGGTTCATTTATGATCTACTTCACACGCCCCTAAGTCATCTGCTGGGGAAACGACCGGACCCGCTCAATCGGTGCTCTCGATGGATATTATAAGGTTCGCCCGGCATTATCTCACTCGATAACCATCGGTCGCACGGCTGCGCCTCAACGTACAGAAAAACCTTTAATAGCAGGGCCAGTTTGGACCGATGCTCCGGAGCGTTAAGAGCGCGCCTTTGAGAGAAGCAAGGGGTTGCCCGAAGAGAAGAATATGGGTGAGCCATAAGCCCTGTTACGAGAGGATACGTCTCATCTAGTAGAGTCCCTGCGAAAGGATATGAAGATCACAGGCTCGGTCCGAAGAGGGGGTCATCCTTGCTTGCCGCTGGAAGATTGCTGAGGGAGCAGGGGGGAGGAGCTATCGAGGCCTATACTAGGTTCGAGAGAGCCAGAATCATAGGAGCTCGAGCCCTCCAGATCGCAATGGGAGCCCCCATCCTCATCCCCACGCCCCCAGGAATGGTCGACCCCGTGGACATCGCAGAGGTCGAGTTTGAAAAGGGGGTGATACCCATCACCGTCCGGAGGGAGATATAGACCGACAGGTTGTCGACAAGTTTTTCATAGGAGTTCCATCTACGAATGGCGATACCATGGTAAGGCCCGTCGACTACAAGCCCAAACCCATCGACCCCGACTTCTTCGAAAAGACCGACGAGTTTCCCACCACTGGGGAGCATGACGGCCATGCTGTCAGGGCGGAGGGGATGGAAAGGCTCGATAACGAGGGGAAGCCCTACCCCACGCAGCTGGGCATCCACGGCACCCATGTAGCCGTGGACTTCGAGGCGTGCATTGCCGACGGTGTGTGCATGGACGTCTGCCCTGTGGACGTCTTCGAGTGGCTCCTGAATCCCGGAAACGCCGGGACGGGAAGCGACAAGGTCATCACGGACGATCCAGAACTTTACGGACAGTACCGAACGGATAAATCCGATCCCATAAGGGAAGAGGACTGCATCGATTGCATGGCCTGCGAGGCCCAGTGTCCGACTCAGGCCATAAAGATCATCATCGAGGCGTAGGCCCAGGTCGGCTCTGTAGGACGCCCTTCATCCCGGCACCAGCACTGCCCTGACGACTCGTCAAGGTTTATATAGAAGGTCTGTTACATACTAGCTTCAGTTATCCTACATCCTTGGTGGAGGTACGATATCTGATGATGGGTACAACGCCGATTTTCGTCCTTAAGGAAGGAACGCGCAGAGAGAAAGGAAGAAGCGCCCAGAACAGCAACATCCAGGCCGCAAAGGCCATCGCCGATGCCGTCAGGTCCACCCTTGGCCCCCGCGGCATGGATAAGATGCTGGTAGATTCCATGGGCGACGTGGTCATCACCAACGACGGGGTGACCATTCTTAAGGAGATCGAGGTGGAACATCCAGCGGCAAAGATGCTGGTGGAGGTGGCCAAGACCCAAGACGAGGAGTGTGGAGACGGCACGACCACGGCGGTCATCTTCACAGGCGAACTCCTCAGAAGGTGTGAGGAGATGATCGAAGCCATCCATCCAACGGTCATCGCCCAGGGGTTCCGTCTGGCCGCTGAGAAGGCGGCCGGAGTCCTTGACGGTTTGGCTGACTCCGTCAAGCCTGACGACCTTGCGACGTTGAGGAAGATCGCCGCCACGGCGATGATCAGCAAGGCCGTCAGCGCCAACAGGGACTACCTGGCGGGCATCGCAGTGGACGCCGTTCAGGCAGTGATGGAGGAGGTCGACGGAAAGCTTGTGGTGGACGAGGACAATTTCCAGATGGTCAAGAAGCAGGGCGGCTCCATACTGGACTCCCAGCTCGTGGACGGCATCATCGTGGACAAGGAGAAGGTTCATCCGGGAATGCCCTCCCGCGTAAAGGCTGCCAAAATCGCCTTGGTGGACGCTGCCTTAGAGGTCAAGAAGACGGAGTTCGACGCCAAGATACAGATCAGCGATCCGGAACAACTTCAGGCCTTCCTGCAGGAGGAGGAGAATATCCTAGGGAGGTATGTGGAGGCGATTAAGAACTCCGGCGCCAACGTCCTCCTCTGTCAGAAGGGCATCGATGACCTTGCGCAGCACTTCCTGGCGAAGGAGGGAATCTACGCCATCCGCCGGGTGAAGAAGTCCGACATCGAGAAGCTCAGCAAGGCTACAGGCGCCCGCATCGTCACCAAGATCGAGGGGATATCCAAGGATGATCTGGGAAAGGCCGCGCTGGTTGAAGAGCGAAAGATTGGAGACGACGAGATGACCTTCGTCACCGGCTGCGAGCGCGCCAAGGCGGTCTCCATACTGCTCCGAGGAGGCACGGAACATGTGGTCGACGAAGTAGAGCGCTCCGCGGACGATGCCCTCAACGTGGTGCGGTCCGCCGTCGAGGACGGGAAGGTTCTCACCGGGGGCGGATCCGTGCACGCCGAACTGTCTTTGGCGCTGAGGGACTACGCCTCCTCCGTGGGCGGTCGTGAGCAGATGGCCATCGATGCCTTCGCCACCGCTTTCGACGTCGTTCCCAGAACCCTCGCTGAGAACGCCGGACTGGACCCCATCGACACCCTTCTCGACCTCAGGACCGCCCACAAGAAGGGGAAGAAGCATCACGGTGTGGATGTCTACAGCGGCAAGATAGCAGACATGCGGAAGCTCGACGTGGTGGAGCCCCTGCGGGTGACTAAGCAGGCCGTGGCCTCCGCAACGGACGCCGCAGTGATGATTCTGAGGATCGACGACATAATCGCTGGCAAGGAGTTCAAGGCCGGAGAAGGCGCCGAAGCCGGGGAGGAGGGTCCAGAGAGCGAGTTTGGGTAATCCCCTCCATCAACTGCCGCCAGCTTCAATGGAAGATGTGCCGCTTGCTGCAGCGGTGTTTCGCCCAGAGGCGGCTATGCGCGTGTCGCCGATAGCTCACATGGATATGCTGGAAGCCCCTGGCGAGACATAGACTAGATATAAGCTGGAACCATTGTCACCCGAGAAAGGATCGGAGGGCTCGGGACGGATCCTCTTCTGAAGCTCCTCAAGGAACTGGTGGAGATCGACTCCGTCAACGACCCTGAGGATGACAAGAGACCCTCCACGGATTGCCCTGACTACGTACGGGAGCAGCTCAAGGAGCGGGGAATCTCCAGCAGGATTACGGAGTCCGAAGGCTTCTACACTGTCAGGGGAGTCCTGGGGAAGGAGGAACCGGAAGTCCTCCTGATGTCACACTGGGACGTCGTACCGCGGGGCCCAGACGCTAGTTGGAGATATCCTCCCCTCTCCCTGACCGTGGAAGAGGATAGGGCGTACGGCAGGGGATCGGTGGACGACAAGGGCAACGTGGCGGCCATCATCACGGCCCTCCCCGACATCGCCGAGAGGGTGGAAGGCGGACTCGCCTTCGCCTTCACGGGGGATGAGGAGATCGGCGGAAAGAACGGAGCTGCCGTCGTTGCCCGGGACCTGAAGCCTCGCTTCGTGGTCAACGGCGACGGCCTGGGTTTGGAAATCATTAACCGCCGGAGAAACTACTTTCGGATGGAGGTGACAGCCCCTGCCCTCCCCAGAAGGACCAGGGGGGAGGTGGAAGTGGTGCGGTTCACTACCGAGACGCGGGGGAGAGAGACCCGTCACTCGGCTTACTTCGTTCCTGGGGTCGACAGCCATGCCCTTCTGGCGGGCTCCGAGTACGCCCTCCGAGAAGGACTGACGGTTTCCGGCATCAAAGGCAGCTTCGTCAAGGACAACGTCATCCCGAACGAGGTGGAGATAGAGTTCGTCCGTGAGGCGCGCACAGGTGGCAACCTCGTGGTGGACGACAACCTGACGGGCGTCATCAAGGCCCTACTACCGCTGTCCAGGATATCCTTCGCCACCGATCCGAGCGTGTACGGCATCAACGTCCTTCCTAACTTCTACTGGAAGGACGATGGCCACCATTTCAAGGTAGACATCAGAGCCATGGCCGAGGACCCCCGAGCCGTAGCAGTAGCGGCTGAAAGAGCCCTTCATGAGTTCGTCCCAGGCGCCACCTTGGAGATTGAGGCGGGGGCTGGGTGTCTCATGACGGCTCCGGACTCTGCCCTCGTCAAGACCTCCCAGGAGGTGGCCTCCAAACTGGGCATACCTCCTATGGTGGTGGAGAGGCAGGGTGCTAGCGATTCCCGCTACTTCTCCTCTGCTGGAATCGAGTGTATCGACTTCGGCCCCCAGGGCGGCAACCTTCATGGGCCCAACGAGTTTGTCGTCCTTAGCAGCCTGGAAAGGGCCACCAAGTTCTATGCCGAACTCGTAACCAGACTCACGAGGGCTCGGTGATTTCGCAGAATTGCGGTGGCTACGACGCCTCCCCGGCCTTCACCTTGTTGAAGACCTCAAGGGCCTCCTTCGGTGTCAGATTCTCGTGAACCACGGATCGAATCGCACGTATCATGGCCACGGGATGCCCTGACTGCCAGATGTTGCGCCCCATGTCCACGCCAGAAGCCCCCTCCTGAATGGCGTTGGAGGCCATGGTCATGGCATCCAGTTCCGTTTCCATCTTCGGACCGCCGGCTATCACCAAGGGCACGGGACAGCCCTCCGAAACTCGCTGGAAATCGTCACAGTAGTACGTCTTGACGAAGCTAGCGCCGAACTCCGCCGCCATCCTGCAGCAGAGGCTCAGATACCGGGCATCTCTCTTTTCAAGCTCCTTGCCGACGGCGGTGACGGCCAGGACCGGAATCCCGTACTCGTTCCCCTCGTCCACCAGCTTGGACAGGTTCAGCAGCGTCTGCCTCTCGTGCTCCGTGCCAACGAAGATGGAGATGGCCATGGCGGAGGCATTCAGGCGAAGGGCTTCCTTCACCGATGTGGCGATCCCCTCGTCCGACAAGGCAGGGCCAACGATGCTGACGCCACCGGACACCCGCAGGACGATTGGGATGTCGCTCATGGGGTCGATGGCATTCCTCGTTACGCCCCTGGTAATCATGAGGGCATCCGCGTAGGGCATGAGCGGCCTCAAGGTCTTCCCAGGATCCTCCAGCTTGGTCATCGGACCCAGGAAGTAGCCGTGGTCCGCGGCGAGCATCACCGTCCGATTGGTGTCGGGCTTGATGATTCGTGCCAGTCGGTTTCTCAATCCCCAATCCATTCTCACATCCTCCCCAGGATGTCTGGGAGGCCTCAAGCCGCCCAGGCCTGGAATCAGCAGGGACGCAAGGACGGTGACCGTAATAGAACTATCGGCACTTAAGGTACGATATCGGCACTTAAGGTACGAGGAGAACCTTGATCGACTCCGCCCTCCGGGCCAGCTCTACGGCCCTGGCGAAATCGTCCAGGGGGATTTTGTGAGTGATCATGGATTTGACATCTACCCGTCCCTGGCCTATTAGCTCGAGGGCCCTCTTCGTCTCCTTCTCGGTCGCGGCATTGCTGCTGATGAGGGAGATTTCTCGGGTGACGAGCTGGCTGACACCCTCCAAGGATGCGCTCTCCTCAGGAATTCCTACGATACCGATCCTGCCTCCAGAGCGAACGGAACGGATAGCCTGGATCAGTGCCTTGGGGCTGCCAGAGGCCACCACGGCTAGGTCGGCTCCCCTCCCCTCGGTTAGGCCCCGCACCCGCTCGACGACGTCCTCTTCCGTGGGGTTCACAGCCGCTTCGGCGCCGACCAGCGAGGCGAACTCGAGGCGGTGTGGACTCACCTCGCTCACCATGACGCGCCCCGCACCCCACTGAGGAAGCAGCTGGAGGATAAGCAACCCCATGGGGCCAGCCCCCGCGACAAGGGCACTGCTGCCTTCGGGGACGCCAAGGCGGTCCAAGGCCCTGATACAACATGCAAGAGGCTCTATGAAGGAGCCCTCCTCGAAGGACATCGAGTCCGGGAGGGCGAGAACCCCGCCGTGATCCACGTTCCATCTCGGGACACGAAAGAACTCCGAGAAGCCTCCGGGATCCAGGTGCCACTTCCGGTAGCTTGGACACATGGTCTCGCTTCCAGTGCGACAGTACTCGCATTCATTGCAGGGGACGTGATGATGCGGGAAAATCCGGTCACCTGTCTCGAAACCCTCGAGACCACGGCCTACTTCGGCAATGACCCCTACTGCCTCGTGGCCCAGAACGGGAGGGGCGGCGGTGTACTCTCCTTGGATCTTCTCCAGGTCGGAACCGCAGAGCCCACAGGCTTTCATCTCGACGAGGAGTTCTCCCCGCTCAATAGAGGGGACTGGGATGTCCTCCACGCTGGGGTCACCGAGAGCCGTCAGTACAACCGCCCTCATGCTCCGCTTTCAATGCCCCATCGATATATAACGATTGGAACTCTCGAGTCCCTGCCGGGGCCCCTTCGTAGCCATCGGACAGACTACGTGAGGTGCCAGACGGAAGGGATGAGCGCCAGAGTGGGCATCGATGACAGAGCTATAAATGCTGAAGCGCCCCTATTGGGAAACATATGGTCGAATGGTTGGAGAAGGATTTATATAGAGGTTATAATGTATTTTCAACGAGATTCCATCACTGGTTGTTCCAGGAGGCGGTACCCTGACTGAGAAGGTGTTGAGGGTTGCTGAGGCGAAGACCAAGGACGTGGGACGAGGAATTGCACGCATCGATCCAGCGGTTATGAAGGCCCTCGACCTCACGCCGGGCGATGTCATAGCCATTGAGGGGAAGAAGAGGACGGTGGCCATCTGCTGGCATGGCTACCCCGAGGACGAGAACCGGGGCATCGCCAGGATCGACGGTAACATCAGACGCAACGCAGAAGTGGGAATCGACGAGAAGATCGGCGTGATGAAGGTCAACGCCAGGCCTGCAGAGAAGGTTGCCCTGGCGCCGACGGAACCCCTCCGGATCATGGGCGGAGGAGAGTACCTGTGGGAGCTTCTGGAGGGTCGGGCCCTCGTCCGGGGCGACGTCATGGAGATAAACATCATGGGCAGGAAGCTGGACCTTGTGGTGGTCTCCATCTCACCGACGGCTGAGGCTGTGATCATCAGGAGGACAACTCGGATAGTCATCAGCGAGAAGCCGGTAGAGGCGCTGAAGTTCCCGAGGATAACCTACGAGGACATTGGCGGGTTGCACGACGAGATTAGGAAGGTCAGAGAGATGATCGAGCTTCCCCTCAGGCACCCGGAGATCTTCGAGAGGCTCGGCGTCGAGGCTCCGAAGGGGGTCCTCTTGCACGGACCCCCGGGCACCGGGAAGACCCTCCTGGCCAAGGCCGTGGCCAACGAGACCCATGCCAGCTTCTACGCCATCTCTGGCCCCGAGATCATGTCCAAGTTTTACGGTCAGAGCGAGGAGAACCTTCGGGAAATCTTTCAGAAGGCGGAAGAGAGCGCGCCCAGCATCATCTTCATCGATGAAATCGACTCGATCGCGCCGAAGAGGGACGAGGTGGTGGGCGAAGTCGAGCGAAGGGTGGTGGCACAGCTCCTCTCCCTGATGGATGGCCTTAAGGGGAGGGGAGAGGTGGTGGTCATCGGGGCCACTAACAGGCCCAATGCCCTGGATCCAGCCCTGAGGCGGCCGGGACGCTTCGATCGCGAGATAGAGATCGGCATCCCTGACAAGGAGGGGCGGTTGGAGATCCTGCAGGTTCACACCCGGGGCATGCCCCTCGCGGAGGACGTGGACCTGACCAAGCTATCTGAGCTTACCCACGGATACGTGGGGGCGGACCTGGAGGCCCTTAGCAAGGAGGCCGCCATGAGGGCGCTCCGAAGGGTCGTCCCAGATATGGATCTGGAAGCGGACCAGATTCCCCTTGAGATTCTCAAGAAGCTTACTGTGGGACGCGAGGACTTCATGCAGGCCTTCCGAGAGATGGAACCCAGCACCCTGCGGGAAGTCTTCATCGAGACCCCCAACGTCACGTGGGAGGATATCGGTGGTCTGGAGGAGGCGAAACAGGAGCTCCAGGAGTCTGTCGAGTGGCCCTTGAAGTTCGGCAAGGTCTTCCAGCAGGCGGGCGCCGAGCCACCCAAGGGCGTCCTCCTCTACGGCCCGCCGGGGACGGGGAAGACCCTCTTGGCGAAGGCTGTAGCGACGGAGGCGGAAGCCAACTTCATCAGCGTTCGAGGACCAGAGTTCCTATCCAAATGGGTTGGCGAGAGCGAGCGGGCGGTGAGGGAAACCTTCCGGAAGGCCAAGCAGGCAGCCCCCTGCGTCATCTTTTTCGACGAAATCGATTCAGTCACACCTGCTCGAGGTAGGGGTGTGGATACCCATGTCACTGAGCGAGTCATCTCCCAGATGCTCGTGGAGCTGGACGGATTGGAGGAACTCCACAACGTTACCCTCGTCGCGGCTACGAACCGGCCCGACCTACTAGATCCCGCCCTTCTGCGCCCGGGCCGAATTGATCGAATAATCTATGTCCCGCCCCCGGACCTTGAGGCTCGCCTGGAGATCTTCAAGATACACACCCAGGACAAGCCGTTGGCGGGGGAGGTGGATCTAGAGGAACTGACGAAGGAGACAGGGGGCTTCACCGGCGCCGACATAGAGGCCCTCTGCAACGAGGCGTCCATGCTAGCCATCAGGGAGTACATCCAGAAAGGGGGTTCCCTGGAAGAGGAGTCCGTGAAAACCCTAAATATCGGAAGGAGGCATTTCGACAGGGCCATGGAGAAGGTGGCGCCCAAGAGGCGGGAAGAGTTGGAGAAATACGTCGGGATATCCAAGGGATTCGAGCAAGGGATAGAGGTGGCTTAGATGGGAGACAAGAAGAGAAGAAGGTGGCCCTTCGATGAGGACGACGAGTTCTTCGGTTACTTCGAGGACATGTTCGAGGACATGAGAAAGCAGATGGAGAGGCTGTTCTCGGGTGCCGTCAAGGATCTAGAGATGGGGAAGCCCTATGTGTGGGGCTACTCCTTCCGGCTCGGTCCAGACGGTAAGCCAGAGTTCCACCAGTTCGGCGACACGGGGGCCCTAAAGCCCTGGGTAAGCGAGTCGCGAAGGGAGCCTCTGACGGACGTTATGGAGAGGGAGGACTCCATCTCCATAACAGTGGAGCTGCCCGGAGTGGAGAAGAAGGAGATCGAACTCAGGACGACGGAATCTAAGGTTACCATTGAGGTGGACAACCCCGAGAGGCCCTACTTCAAGGAGGTCGAGCTGCCCGCGGCGGTTGATCCCAGCTCCGTCGCAGCGACCTTCAAGAACGGCGTCCTCGACATCACCCTCAAGAAGACGAAGGGAGAGACCGGGAAGAAGGTGAGCATCGACTAGTTACGGCCGAAGGACGACCTTTCCGAACTGCTCTCCCCTTTCCAGCAGCTCTTGAGCATCCCTCGCTTCCTCCAGCGGAAGCACCGCGTGAACCTGGGCTCGCAGGCGTCCTTCCCAGACCAACCTGAAGACCTCCTCGAGGCCGGCCCGCGTGCCCATCGTAGACCCGAGGATTCTGAGCTGCCTCCAGAAGATAGTACGTATATCCGTCTCCCCCATGGGACCTGTCGTCGCGCCGCAGGTCACCAAGCGACCGTTCTTGGCCAGGGACCTCAGGCTCTTCTTCCACGTCGCCTGTCCGACGGTCTCCACCACGACATCCACGCCCCTCTTCCCGGAAGCCTCCCACACCACCTTCTCGAAGGGCTCCTCCCTATAGTTCATCACGACGTCCGCCCCTATTTCCCGCGCCCTCTTCAGCTTCTCCTCGGAGCTGGATGTGGCGAAGACCCTCGCCCCGAGAGCCTTGGCGATTTGAATGGCGGCGCTCGCTACCCCTCCACCGGCGCCCAGGATCAACACATCCTCACCAGGCTGCAACTGGGCCCTGTCGACGAGCATCCTCCAAGCCGTCATGAATACCAATGGGATCGCCGCAGCCTCCTCGAAGGGGAAGCCCTCCTTCATGGGCAGCACATTCCTCGCCGGAACCTTGACGAGTTCGGCATACGTGCCGTTGGTATGCTCCCCAAGGATTGAGTACCGAACGCAGAGGCTGTCCTCCCCCTGGAGACAGAACTCGCATTCCCCGCAGTTCAGTCCAGGGTTGATAACCACAGGGTCCCCTCGCCGCAGTCCTTGCACCTCTTCCCCCACCTCCTCCACGACGCCAGCGCCGTCGGCCCCTGGAACGTGTGGGAGGGTCAGATCCAGGCCTCGCCAACCTTTTCGAACGAAGATATCCAGGTGGTTCAGGGCCGAGGCCTTCACTCCGATGAGGACGTCGCCCCCCGAAATCTCGGGCTCGGGCAGGTCGACGTATCGAAGGACCTCCGGCCCACCGTGCTCGTAGAATGCCACCGCCTTCATGTCACCACCCGGGGGCTATAGAGGCGCCAGATTTATCCTTTCCACCCTCAGACGAGTGGCCTGCCTTTGGTCTCCGGCCCCAGCACCCCCGCCACGATGCCGCCGAACAGCATGAGGAGGGCGACGGACGTCAGGGGCCAGAGCACGTCCCCGGTGTAGTCGAACAGGAAGGCGAAGACCAGCGGCGCAAGAATCGCCGTCACCTTCCCCACCCCCTCCGCCACGCCGAAGCCAGTGGCCCGGTAGTGAGTCGGAAACAGCTCCGCTGTGTACGGGTAGACAGCCCCCCAGGCGCCGAGGTTGAAGAAGCTCACGAAAACCAGCCCGAGGATGAGGGTCCAGAAGTCCTGGGCAGTGGCGAAGACGTAGCCGCTCACGCCGCCGAGGACTAGGAAGAGGGCGAGGGTCCGCTTGCGCCCCCACGCTTCCACCAGGTACATCGAGACGCCGTATCCTGGAAACTGGGCCAGGGCAGAGGCAATGAAGAACCATGCCAGGAGGGCAAGATCGGAGAAGTCGACGACGCCGAACTGTGGCAGGACGAAGGGGAGCCACAGAAAGAGGCCATAATAGCTGAAGTTCAGGGCGATCCATGTGGAAATGGTGACCATAGAGCGGCGAATGAGTTTTCCGCGAAACAGACCGGAGAGAGGGGCGCGCTTCAGCTCTCTCTCTGGGGAGAGGGAGGAACCGGCGACGGATTGCCGGGTGATACGCGCTAGTATCGCCGCCGCCTCATCGAGGCGGCCGTGGCGGGCGTGGTAGAAAGGACTCTCTGGTATCCTCGTCCTCGAAAGGAAAGCCAGGAAGGCTGGAAAGGCGGCCACGACAAACAGGAGACGCCAGAGGCCGCCCGCCTGGACGATAAAGACCCACCAGAAGGCTATCGCCAAGAGGAACCCGACGGGCCAGAAGAAGTCCAGAAGGACCATGAAACGTCCTCGGGACTGTGGCGGGAGGAACTCCGACAGCATCGACGGATCCACTACGAGCATTCCGCCGAGACCGAGGCCAGCGAGAAGTCGGAAGCTGAAGATGCTCCACGCGTCCCAGGAGACGGCCGTGAGGCCCGTGAAACCGGAGTACCAGAGAATGCTCAGCAGGAAGACCATCCGTCGGCCGCGGGCGTCCGCCAATCGCCCAAATGTCATGCTTCCGATGAAGGCGCCGATCAGGGTGGCGGCGGTCACGAGGCCGTAGAGAACGGGCTGATTGAGAGCCGTCAGGCCAAAAGTCGCGAAGACGGAGGGGAGAACGAACCCGATCAAGATGATCTCGAAGGCGACGAAGGTCCACGCAAAGCCCGTGATGAAGACGACCCTCCAGTGGAAGGCCGTGAACCCGCCGCTTCGCAGTACGTCCTCCACGCTTGCGGGAGCCGCGGGCGCCTCATCCGGTGACATGTAAGTGTCCCCTTCGAAGGGAGCCTACTGCAAATAGATGATGATGGAGGCAATGGAACAGTCCTCCCAGGCAACAGCGGCAAGATATGCCCTTCAGAGGCGCTCTCCTACCCCTTCTTCGCCTCCTCCGAGATGATGTAGAAGATGTCGGATCTCAGGTCTCTCAGGTGGGGAGAGCGACCAATGAGGCCCTTTTGCGTCAAGATAGAGATGGCGTGCCGCACCGTCCGAGGAGGGAGGAGAGTCTTCGCAGCGACCTCCCGGGCCGTCATGGGGCCCTCATACTCGATGGTCTTCAAGACCAGTTTCGCACTCGGGGGCATCTTCATGATCTCCTCGGTGGAGCGAATGCGCCGGATGGCCTCCATCCTCTTGGGGGATCCCCCGTCGACCCTCACCAGACTGCCCTCCTTCCCTCCGCGAATCTCCACTCGCTCCCCAACATCCTCCCGGCAGAGGCCGTCGATGACCACCTCGCAGTTCGCCCGGGCGCTGATCTCGGAAACCTCTATGACGGAGGTGTCGGGGACCACCAGAGGCCGCCTGGAGATGTCCATTGAGTTGACGGAGACCACCACGAAGACCTTTGACTGGGGAAACACCAGGGGCCCGCCAGCCGACATGGCGTAGGCGGAGGAACCAGTGGGCGTGGCCACGATGACACCGTCGCTGTAGTCCCGATAGACCTCCTCTTCGTCGATGGACAGCTCGTACTCCATGAGCATTGCGGTCTTCGACGGGAAGATCGCGACCTCGTTGAGGGCCGAGGAGAGGTCCTTGCCATCCACCTTCACAGCAAGCCGGTTGCACACCTCGAGACGGTACTCCCCCTTGGATACCTTCCTTAACCCGTCCTGCAAGGCGCTCAGAGGCACGTCCGTCAGAAAGGCCGAGCCCGTTGCATCACTGACGCCCAGGATAGGGGAGCCGGCGTCCCCAAACTGTTGGAACGTGCTGAGGACGTCCCTATCGCTGCCAAGAACTAGGATGAGGTTCGCATCGTCGATGCTCGACTCCTCTTCGGGGAGCAGGCCCACCTCCAGCCCATGCCTCACGGCCGTAGACCTAACCAGCTCTATGATCTCCTGGGCCGTCTTCCCCGTGGAGGATGTGGTGGGGAAGGGATGAATGAGGACCCTCACCGAGCCGACTAAGTTGAGTGGGCTAATAAAGCCTGTCGCACGCGGGGACTCAGGAGCTGCGTCGAGTTTCAATTGGTGTGGCCCCATCCAGCGACGGTCTCATCACTGATACCACCTCGAAAGGTTTTATATACAGATTGGGGGGCAGCTTCTCATAATGTTTGATGAGGAGCCAGAAGAGGCCTCATACGAGTCGCCCTACGAGGAGCCTCAGAGTTCTCCCGAGGAGCCCGATATATCGGGACAGGAAATGAGCTCCCTTGAGGAGGCGAAGTTAGCTAAGAAGATGGCGACTTACCACGAAAAGGCCAGTAAGCTCAGGGCGAGGGCGGCCAAGCTCGTTGCCAGGGCGAAGAAGATGAGGGCCACCGCGGAGAGCTTGGAGGAGAAAGCCCGCCGCCATGTGGAGAAGGCGGAGGAAATCGAGGGTCGCGCGTAGAAAGCGTTAAGCCCGTTTCTGAAAATGGCGAAAGGTGGTCTCCGCCTCCGCCCCTGGAAAGCTTATCCTGTTCGGAGAGCACGCCGTCGTCTTCGGGGAGCCCGCTCTCTCGGTAGCGATAGACCTGAGGACGAACGTCCAGGCCTCGCCCGCGGAGAGGGACGAGCTCAATGGAATGCCCCTAGCGGGAGGCAGATATCCATACCTGGAGGCCGCCTTAAGGAAGGCTCGACCCAAAGGACCCTTGTCCCTGTCGGTGCAATCGAAGATACCCCAGGCCTCCGGCATGGGTTCTTCCGCCGCGGTGACCGCGAGCCTCCTCGCCTGTCTTCAGGGCATCAAGGGGGCCCTCGACCGGGAGAGCATCGCTCGAGCTGCCTTCGAGGTCGAGTTCGAGGTCCAGGGCAGAGCAAGTCCTATAGACACCACTACGGCTACTCAGGGTGGCGGCATACTCCTCCTGAAGGAAAGGGGGAAGGATTTCCTCTGGCGCATAGAGATAGAGAAGAGCAGGTGGTTTCTTCACAGCTGCCGTCTGCCAGATATGACCGTTGTGGTGGGGAGTACAGGCATAGAGGCCTCCACGGGACCCCTGGTTGCCGGTGTGAAGCGGCTGTTCCAAAGGGAGGAGACCGCCCGCCGTGCCGTCCACAGGATCGGCGAGATCTCCCTTGAGGGCAGGAAGGCCTTGATGGATGGGGATTTGTATACCGCGGGGGAGCTGATGAATGAGAACCACCGCCTCCTCAACTCGTTACAGGTAGGACATCCACTGCTGGACGAGTTCGTGGAGGCTAGCCTCCCTCACTCCTATGGGGCCAAGCTGACAGGAGCCGGCGGGGGAGGCAGCATGATAGCTTTGACGGACTGGCCAGACCGAGTGACAGAGGCCATCGAAGCCCGCGGCGGGAGAGCGTTCGTCGTCTCCACTGAGCCCAGGGGGGTCATCCTTGAGCCTGAAGGTTGAGGCTGACTCCTGGCACGGCCGCGGGGCAGGCGACCTTCTGGTGACCAACATCGGGCAGCTCCTCACTCTGGCTGGCCATGAGAGGCCGCGCACGGGCTCGGCCCTCAGGGACCTGGGAATCGTGAACCACGCAGCCGTCTTCATAGAGGGTGGAAGGATCGCCCTTGCAGGCCCAGAGGAGGAGGTCGTTAAAGAAGCGGGAGACGCGGCCATCTTGGACGCTCACGGCAGGGTCGTGATGCCGGGCTTCGTGGACTCTCACACTCACGCCACCTTCGCGGGCTCCCGGGAGTCTGAGCTGGCCGACAAGCTGGCAGGGAAGTCCTACGCTCAGATCGCCAGGGAAGGCGGAGGAATCCAGCGCACCGTGAGGGCCACCAGGGGTGCCAGCAGGGAGGAACTTACTGCAACGACGCTACGCCGACTCGAAAGAATGTTGGCCCTTGGCACTACCACGGTGGAGATGAAGTCCGGATACGGCCTCAACCTAGAGGACGAGATCAAGCTCCTGGAGGTGATAATGGAGGTCGAGGGAAGGTTGCCGTTAGAGGTTGTGCCCACCTTCCTTGGAGCCCATGCCATTCCGGAGGAGCACAGCAGCGCCCCGGAGGCCTACGTGGATGAGATATGCCAAAAGATGCTTCCTGCTATCGCCTCCCGGGGACTTGCCAGCTACTGTGACGTCTTCGTAGAGGAAGGCTTCTTCTCGAGGGATCAGGGCAGACGCNNGTACGCCCTTGCCTCGAAGATACACGCGGATGAGCTGACATCCTGCGGCGGGGCCGAACTGGCCGCGGAGATGCGTGCGACCTCGGCGGACCACTTGCTGTTCTCAACCGAAGAGGGGCTGAGGGCAATGTCCCAGAGCGGTACCGTGGCCGTGCTACTGCCTGGGACGTCCTTCTCGTCTCTGGGACTTCCGTACTGCGATGCACGCCGGGTCATCGATCTTGGACTGCCCGTGGCTCTCGGAACAGACCTCTCCCCCAACTCCTGGATAGAGTCCATGCAGTTCGCGGTCAGCCTGGGATGCTATAATCTCGGACTCCGGCCCGAGGAGGCCATCGCCGCCGCTACCATAAACGCTGCCTGGGCTGTAGGGATGGCGGGGGAGGTCGGCTCCGTGGAGGAGGGCAAGAGGGGAGACCTTCTGCTCCTAAGAAGCCGTGACTACCGCGAGATTCCTTACAGAATCGCCTCCAACTTGGTGGAGAAGGTTGTGAAGGATGGGGTTGTCGTGGTCTCCAGAAAGTAGCTCTACTCCACCGGGGGCGCCACGCTGGCCCCCTCCAGCCTGGAATGGGCCCTCACGTTCATTTCGTCCCCGATCACGCTGGAGATTAGCTTCACGTCCTCCTCGATGGTACAGTTGGAGGATATGACGCTCTCCAGTATCGCGCTCCTCCAGCCTATCCTGCTCTCGTCCATCACGATGGAGTCCTCCACCCTGGAATCCCTGTCCAAGAAGACGTTGTCGTAGACGCAGGACCTCTTGACCCTGGAGCCCCGACTCAGGGTCGCTCCCTTGCCGATAAAGCTGGGCCCTTCGATCTCCACGCCTTCCTCCAGGATCGAGTCCGGTGAGACTATGGCGACGCCGCGGCTCTCGAGGCCCTCGATGGAGACCTCCTTTCCCGTCCGCCTGACGACCTCCATGCTTGCCCTCCATAGATCCCTAGGGCGCCCGATGTCCATCCAGAGGCCATCCAGTTCCATTCCGAAGATGGGGGCCCCCTTCTTCAGGAGCAAGGGAAACACATCCTTGGAGAAGTCGAACATCTTCCTCTCGGGGATATAGTCCAACACCTCTGGCTCCAGGACGTAGACACCGGCGTTCACCAGGCTGGAGAAGACCTCCTCCTGGGATGGCTTCTCCTGAAACCGCACTATACGGGAATCCTCGTTTAGGCCAACGACCCCGAACTGGGTGGGGTCCTCCACCCTCGTGAGGGCCATCGTGCCCACGGCGCCCTTCTCCTTGTGCTGCTCGTAGAGCTGACGGATGTCCACATCGGCAAGGACGTCCCCGCTGGCCACCACGAAAGTCTCCTCAATGAAATCCGCCACTCGCTTCACTGCCCCGGCCGTCCCCGCGGGCGTCGCCTCGAAGGAGTAGAGGATAGAGGCATCGTACTCCAGGCCGTCCCCGATCCTCTTCATCACCCTGTCCGACATGTAACTGGTGGCGACCACGACCTCCCGAAATCCTGCGGAGACCAGGGAGCGCAGTACGAAGTCGATGCACGGACGTCCTGCAACGGGTAGCAGAGGCTTGGGCATCCTCTCCGTGAGGGGTTTGAGCCGAGTGCCGAAACCTCCGGCGAGGACGATGGCCTTCATGGTCACAGCTCCAGTTTCCCCTTCTTCCGGAGGACGGAGAGGGCCTCCTCCGTCGCCTCCTCCATCGCTTCCTCGTCCTCCAGCGCCTTGCGCACCTGCTCCTTCTGCTCCAAGAGGGCCTGGGCAGCTTCCTTGTATTCCTGCCTTCGATTCCGCTTGACGGAGATAAGCTGCTCCTTCAGCTCCATGGCCCTCTCGTGATAGTGGTCGGCTTTCTCCTTGACGGAGAGGAAGGCGCTGTGAACTCGGTCGGCTTCGGCGATGAGGCGGGAGAGGGACTCCACCAACTGATCAATCTCCCCCCTTATCGACTGGGCTTCGCCTGACTTCCCAAGGACCGCTTGGTGCTCATCCTCCGCTCGCTGGAAGAAATCGTCGATGGTCGCATCGACTTCCCCAACCCGCTTCAAGACGTCATTATGCTCCTCCATGACAGCTTCGAGATGAATCAGGTCCTCGTGGGCCTGCCGGAGGTCGGTGAGCAGCCTCTCCTCTTGCTCCAGTGTGAGGGAGGTGGTCTGCTGTCGAGCCTCCATGTCCTGGATTCCCTTACGCTGTCTCTTCAGCTCCTCTTCCACCCCACCCTTGAGGCTTCCCCTCAACTGCCTCTTGATCTGGATCAGCTCCTTGGCCTGCCGCTGGAGCTGGTTCCGACTCTCCTTATGCTCGCTGACCTCCTCCAGCAAGGCAGACCTTTTGTTACGCAGGTCGCGGATCTGCCGACGAAGGTCCCCCTTCTTTCGATTCAGAAGGTCCCGCTCTTCCCGTATGATCCGAGCATCAGCGTTGTGGCTGTCCCTCTTCTCCAAGAAGTTCCTGTACTTGAGTTCGGCGATCTGGAGTTCGCTGAGGGTTCTCTTCCGACCCATGTTCAGCCCTGGACCGCCTTTGAATTGGAGGGTCGGCAATTTAACCTTTCGGAGAGAACAGCAGGCGGGTCAACTCAGCCATCTCCTCCGGGGTCATCTCCTGGGCCCTCTTGGCGGCCAGTGGCGTGTCCATCAGAGTCTCTCTCAATCGCTCTTTCGGGAG
>JABAOH010001648.1_pt1 | contig 31738 bp, 28 predicted proteins | sample 7062181 | NCBI WGS metagenome assembly JABAOH01 (sample SAMN14538630, study PRJNA623070) | marine sediment metagenome | biome: marine biome [ENVO:00000428]; feature: marine pelagic biome [ENVO:01000023]; material: deep marine sediment [ENVO:00002113]; isolation source: pool of 5 deep marine...
AGGTTTGTGAAACATTTGAGAATTCTCTTCATGAGACTGTTGTTCCTCCGATTCGGCGAAATTTGCCACCTCGTCAAGATTCAGGTCTGGACTGTAGTGGAAACCGTTTTCTTCGGATTGGCCGAGCTTGCGCTCCACAAAAGCCCCTCGTTTGTCAGTCTGGCCAGAGTGGCAGCGTCTATGTACGTTCCGCAGCGCGTCGCCCTTTCGCCAGTGTCCAGAAGGTCATTTCCACCCGGCTGAGGCATCGGCGACGTAGGCGTTGAACCGGGCCTCCTCTTGGGCCTTGGTGTAGCTATCATCCAGGTCTATGATGTCAGTGACACCTTCCAGACGCAGCCGGTTCCCGTTGCAAAGGAGAAAGTTCCGGAACTTGCCATTGCGGTAGGCGGCGCTCACGTCGTTCTGTGATGAACGGCGAAGAATGTCGCGCAGGATGTTGCGTAATGAACTGGAAGGGCTCAAGGGCGCCAGCACGTTCACCGAAGCGTAATAGTCCAGCGCGAAGGGGTCGGTACCGGCGAGAAGGACATCTCGCCGGACGCAGTCGCGGGGACAGCCGCCTTTGTTGCTGGCGGTGGCCACCCAGATAGCGTCCACAATGTCCAGGTCGGCGCGGCGGATGCGCGCCATCTGCCGACCAAGGAGGCCATAATGGGCATGGATGCCCTTGTAGCCCCAGAAGAACCCGTGCATCTCTTCCGAACCACCGAACCGCCGGTCCATGTCGGCCGTGGTCAGGAAGCCGATGTAGTTCTTCACAGCAATCGTTGCCCCAGCCCACCCGTGTCTTTTGAGCACCGGCAGGTTGATCATCTTGAGGCGTGTATTGTCATAGGCGATGCCGTCCCATAGCCCGTAACGCATGCTGATGTTGAATACCTGCGACCCACAGGTCGGGCTGAACTTTGGATAAGAGAGCTGATCGGTACCTGGCTCTCCCGGATCGTTCACTAAGACGTAACCGTCCCTTGTGTCGCCATTCCGAAACTCGTCAACGAAGGCCGAGGAGAAACTCCGCCAATCAGAGATGCAAACATCGTAACCCTGAGACACGAAGGCGTTGACCACATCCTGATACGACTGTTGTGGGTCCTGGGCGTTGCTGTAGTTGTTGCTGTCCCAGTTGGGGTCAGTCCATTGGGTGTTTTCGCCCACGACCACCGCTCCTGTAAAGCCCTCAGGGTGTTGCACGATATGGTAGATCAGTCCCTTGAGGACGTCGTTGTTGGTGTGGGCCCGCGTTCGCGACGCCTGGCCATTCCACTGATCGTTGATCTTGATCACCACGACGTCGTTGGAGCCGATGATGCCGGTCGGGTGGGCTGCTGTCTTGTAGAAATAGGTGCCATGACTTTCCATCAGGTTGATGAGCGCGTCCACGCCAGCGTCGTGCAGCGCCTCGGCCGGCGACACGCCGACTGGCACGGTGCCTCCGTTGAGACTATAGGGTGGGCCCGGTACATTGCGCACAGCGAAGACATCCGAAATGGCAGAGGGACTAGTCCAGGATGGCAACTCGGGACTGGCCCCGCCAGGCGCAGCCGGCAAGGGGGCGATCCTCCATACGGTTGCTATGCACGCCAGAATTACGACTAGGAGAACGACACTGATGGCTGCCCCTCGCCCTTTCATACACTGGTAGAAAGCCGTCGAGGCGACCAGAGAGGCGAGGTACTGAAGCAAGCCCAGACCACTGGCCGCGGCTGCTTGCTGGCAGGGATAGATGATGCGGTGGGGGCAGGTGCCTGTTCGCAACAGGAACCAGATCAGCGACGCGATTCCCAAGACAAGGTATTGCCATCGCCAGCTTTGAGTAGCGTCTTTGCCATGAACAGAGTGTCGCCCCGCCGGGTGGCCATCCTGCAGCGGAGAAGCCTGAGGCTGCAACATAGGAGGAAGGTTCGACTCCGATCTTTGATCTTCTGGCTTCAGCATTCTTGTACCCCACGCTTACACAAGAGGACTCCAACCTGTCTTGTCAGCTTAGCGGGCAAACAGCCTGGAAGCGTAGTCCAGAAGCGTAAGAGCATCCAAATCCCCAGTAACACACATGGCGCTCTTGGCCCCACCTGGCCAGCGCCAATACCTGACGAGAGGGCCAACCGATGCCTCGATAATTCTAACCAGTTCCACGTCGCTTGTCAAGCCGGCCAGGGTCGCAGCGTCTATGTACGTTCCGCAGCGTGTCGACGTTTCACCTGTGTCCAAGATGTAGCCCTGTTCTCGCAGAAAAGACACCACGCGCTTGGGCGTGTCGGCGGGGAGCCCAACAAAGGGACGAGACTTACTAGTTACATTCAGTTCTCGGCCTTTCAACCGGTAGTAGGCCCCATCCCAGAGGTACTCTGAACCACAAGGTCCCAGACCTCTGACCAGGATCGTGGCCCGTTCAGAACAGGTAAAAGAGATATGCAGACCTGCCGGAGTGTGGGAAATGGCAACCGCAAAGCTAGATTTCTCTCGCCACCAGCTACTGATGTCTCTCAGCCTGGCAATCCACACCGGGGGGCGTAGGGACCTCGCCTCGCCTAGTATAGTAATGAGTGGTTGCTGACAACGCCAGGCCAGCTCGGGATGGAACACAAGGACGAACAGTTCACCACGCCGATGCGTTCGATGCAGGATCTGGCTCCAGGCCTGCGTCATCCCCTCGGGGCCAAGTTGTAAGCCGTCGTGGAGTTCTAGGTCATCGGGCAGGCAAACTGGAATCTCAACTAGGTTGGAGCGCGTCCGCGGCGTGCATACCCCATGAAGCGCGGACGTTGGCTGGTACAGTCGGTGCAGAACGTCTAGGGTCATGGTCGCGTTGTGGTTGCCGGTGGAGGCAACTACATCCCACCAAATTGCCTTGTTGCTGCTATAGTCAAATGCACCTTTCGGCAACGCATCCAGCAAGTCATCGGTACAACTCAGGTACGGACAACGGAAGCCGGACACCTCGATCCCGTGGCGAGCAAAGACCTGAGACGCTCTCATAAGCTGTTCGCTTGCCTCAGTTGGCGGATAGACTGCGAGATCCACATGATCATAGCCGTGCACCGCGATTTCCGCTCCCGCATCCTGTAGGTGGCGGAAAAACAGCGGGTATCGCTGCACGACGCGGCCCGGTGTGGGAAATGTAGGCGCACAGCCATGTTCGGCCAGGGCGGCTATCAAGCTTTCTACTCGATCGGCTGCCTGGGAGGGCGTGAAGCCGTACCGGTCCAACAGAATGGCAGCTCGCCTATGCACATATCCAGGGCCTCGCACGGCATACCATCCCCTCAGCTTCAATTCTCTGCCCTCTCATCATTCACTTCATAGTGTGCCAGAACAGAGATGCCACCCGTGACGCGGTCGCCGGGCTTCACCTCAATCCTCACATCTTCTCTCTGCGGCAACACGACCGCGACGAGCGAGCCAAACCTGATCATGCCCAGCCGCTGTCCCGCGCCTACTGTCTCCCCTATGCTAAGATAGCTCTCTACGCGCCGCACAAGCCGCGAGGCAACCTGGACCACCGCCACGGTCAGCGATGCGTTCTCGATGATCGTGGTAAGACGCGCGTTGACAAACGGTGCCTCGTCCCTTCTCAAGGAGATGAACTTTCCTCCGATACGTTTCAGCAACTTTACCTGGCCAGCGACAGGGCATCGGTTCACGTGTACGTCCAGAAAGTTCATTTCCACTCCGATGACATAGGCGGCGCTCGCCGGCAGGCTGGTGCCCATCAACTCTTTGAGCAGGTAATCCCTACCGCCCTTTGTCACCAGCGGGGTCGAACCCTGGTCAATGGTCCTGGTGTAGATCACTTTGCCGTCGGCAGCAGACAGGACAACCCCATCCTCCTCAGGCGGAACGCGCTCCGGATCCCTCCAAAAGCGCAGCAAGATCAGAGATAGTCCGAGGGCAAGAGCCACTGCTATCTGACCTAAGACGCCGGCTAGCAACCGCCAGCTTGTCCCGCATAAGGGGTAGATCCACAAAAAGGGCAAAGCCGCTGCGAGTGTGGCAGCAGTTGCGCCAGCCAAGGCGGGCAGCTTGGGTAGCTTCCACTTTATGGCCAGGGGTAGCATCAGGAGCATAGAAGACACGGCGCCAAGGGCCGGCAGTTCCCAACTCATATCGTTCTCCTAATCAGGCATTATTTTCCTATCCTATACCGAATTCGGTTGATGAGAGAACGCGTGAGCGTGTTCTTGAAGAAGAGCCAGCGACCGAACTGAGTGGCAAACAGCCATCCCGCGATCGTGCGAATGACGGGCAGATTCTCTAACATTCTCTCCGCTGCCCGTCGCCAGACGTTGCTCTCAATCTCACGCGCACGCACAAGAACCTGTCGCCGCAGGTCTGCCGGCAACTCGGGCGTCTCGAAGATAGGCTCATTGTCGCTGTCTGTCAGGTTGTTTAGGTATTCCTCCGGAGACATCAAGAAGCAGTCGTGGCTTTGGACCCACTCGAAGAGCGCGGTCCCCGGATAGGGAACCGGGTTGTTGAGATGAAGACGAATAAGCGGGTAGCGCTGGGCCAGGGCAAACGAATCCTCGACGTCGCTCAACGTCTCGCCCGGATGTCCAACGATGATGAAGAGCCTGACTTCCAGCCCCACGTCAATGGCATCCTGGATCGCCTGCTCGATCGTCTCGATCGTCTCCCCCTTGTGCACAATATCCAGCAGCACCCGGTTATTGCCCCCATCGGCCCCAAATCCTACTTCCCTGACGCCCACTTCCTTCATCCTGGCCAGCAGGTCCCGATCCACCTTGTCTGCTCGGACGCCGTTGGCACAACGGATAAAGAGGCCCTTCAACCCACGCTGTTCAATCTCGTCGCAGATATCATATACACGCTCCTTGACCAACGTGAAATTGTCATCATCCACAACGAACTGCCTGATTCCGCGAGCGTGCCAGTACTCGATCTCATCTACCACGTTTGCCGCACTCCTGGCGCGGAACTTACTTGACATGATACTGTGAGGACAGAAGATGCATTTGTATGGACACCCACGGCTGGTGATGAGCGGAAGCTCCTTCGTGTATTTCTTGAGATCGAAATGGATGTACCTGGGAAAGGCGATATTATCCAAATCCATGATGAGTTCCCGCTCGGGCCCAGAGGCGACGGTCTCGTCGCGCCGGTACAACAAGCCCGGTATTTCCTCAAGAGGCATCTCTCCCTTGCAGAGTGCAACGAGCGCCTGCTCTGCCTCCCCAATGACGCCAAAGTCCACAGCACGACATTCCTCGAGAACGGACTCTTTCACGGCAGATACGTGTGCGCCACCCACGATAATTGAGGCCCGGGGGTAGTACTCTTTGATACAGCGAATCAGTTCGTAGGATCGGTTGTATTCCAGACTGACCAGGCTTACCCCGATCAGATCTGGCTGGAAGGTACGTATTCTCTTTGGCAATGCCGACAGATGGCCACGGACACGCATGTCCTCGACCGCGTACTCGATTCCCGCTTCGAGTAGGGATTGGGCAAGATAACCAAGGCCAGTGGGTGGCATGGCAGCCCCCAGATAACTGGATGACGGAGGCGCGATGAGAAGAACCCTCTTAAACATAGCTAGAACCCCCTGCTCTTCAAGTAGTTATAGGGCCCGAGAAACAGATCAGCCATGAATGGCAGCGGATCGCTGAGCGACAGCACTGCAAAACCTATGTCGCCAGACATCGAGGCCAGGTACTGGCGCATGGCTAGCCTGCCCGACAGGATTTCCGGAATAGCCGTGGGAATGTCCGTCACGAGTCGAATCCATTTCACACCCTCACGCAGCGGTCCCACAGCGACCTCCTGCCCGATAGCATCGGCGTATGCTAGATAGGGCAGATCGAGCCCTGCGTGAATCGCAATCGTGTGCCAGCCCCAGATTCTGGGGTTGACCTCCAAGAGCTCAAAACGCGCATCTTTCTGATCATACATGAATTCGACCTCGGCCAGGCCAGAGAAGGCTATGCCCGTTAGGAATTTCGTCGCCAGCGTCTCTAGTTCCGGAACATTGACGGTCTCCACAAACGTACTGGCCCGACCGAATTCCATCGGGTGCTGACGCGGCCGCCTAGCTGACAAGCCTGCAACCGGTACACCATCTTTGAAGAATCCAACGAACGAAAACAGGTTCTCGGCTCGACCGGGGATCAGTTCCTGGATCAGGATCTCGAACGGATTGATAACCCCTGCCATCCTCTCATAGAGATCGACGAGTTCCTCTTTATTGTTGGCTCGATATGCTTTTTTCTTGGTAACAGACATGAAGTGCTTGCTGATAGCGGGTTTGAGGACTACCGGGAAATCCAGACTCAATGAATCAAGGTCGTCCACATTGTCAGGATTGTAGGTCTCAGGAACAGGTACCTGCCGCTCTTCGGCCAAGCGGTGTGTAAGCCGCTTGTCGTACAGGAATTTGACAACTTCCCACGGTGGGGTCGTCACGAGATAGTGCTCACTCAAGCGTTCCCGATGCTGGGCGAGGATTCTCACGTGCTCGTCGGTGCTGGGGAAAAGGACCCAGTCGTTCATGTTCCTCTCTGCCGCAATCCGCACTAGGAACTCGACGAATCTAGCCTCATCGTCCGCCGATGGACACTTGAGGAAGCGCCTCACGGATCTTGAGAACTGGGCAACACAGACCCCGCTGTCCAGAACGCAGACGGGCACACCGTGTTTGGCCAGATTTCGAGCCGCTCCCAAGCTATGAAAACTGCCGCCGAGGATCACGGCTCCGGGACTTCCGTTTCCTCGATCCATGGTACGGACACCTCGCGTATCAACTGGACAGGGGACCCGCCAACAATGGTATATGGCCTCACGTCTTTGGTCACAACAGAGTTCGCGCCGACAACGGCACCTTCTCCTATGGTGATGTTTGGCAAGACCACTACGCCGGTCCCGAGCCAGGCGTCGTTCTTTATGGTAATAGGACCGTGCTTGACTGGCACATACGGTGCTATCCTTGAGAAATTCGGTCTCGAGGATACGACCAAGGTCACTCGCGGAGAAATAGCAACCCGATCCCCGATAGTGACCATGCCCCAGTCGGAAGGCTCATCAATGATGATCAGGTCCTCACCGATATATACGTCCTTCCCAACCGCGTAGCCACACCATCGCAGCATAGCCGCACGGAGTTGGTACATGGGCATCTGCTTAACCAGCAACTTGAGCATCTTTTTAATTATTGCTCTCATATCAACCGTTTGCCCCTGAGGATCTGCCACGTCGAGCCCCCACTGGAGGCATCAGAATTACCGCTCGAAGAGCGCGATGCGCTCGACCTCCCAGCCGAAGCGGGCCTTGATAGCGTCCCAGCGACTCGTTTGTAAGAGGTGGCCCTCGGGCAACGCAGCAACGAATGAGTCCCAAGCGGTGTCGTCCAGCGGCTATGTATCGAGATTGCTAATAGCTCGTATATCGGTCATTCCTTCCAGGTTAGGGGCAGGGCAATGGCTTGTCAGCCATTGCCCTGCATTGGTGGCGCCCTCACTCACTCGATCGGCTCGTTAGGACAGTCTGGCCAGGTATCGCAAGGCTCCTTGCAAGTGAAGTTGTTCCAGTCGTCGAGCTGCTCGTACAGGTCCAGAATGATGTCCCGATCCCCAGTGCCGAGGGCCTCATTCACCACCTCTACGGTTGTTCTACCGTAGAACGGCGGCCATTCGATTGGCCAGGCATCTGGGTATGTGGTGTCCCACCACAGGTAGTGGCACTGCTCGTTGAGTGCCGCTGCCACCCCTGCTCGCAGCAGGTTGCGCGCCGCTCCCTCAAAACCCAGGCCGCCCCCGTACCGGAGCGCATCCAGCAGGGTGTCGTCGAGGTTCGGCGCGGCGAACCCAGCCTCACCCAAGGTCTGATCCGGGCGGAACGCCAAGCCGCCCGCGTCGCACCGCTCCCAGAGTTCCGTGTGGTTCTTCCAGAAGCCCGGCGTGCAGCGGCAGGCGAGCGCCGACTGTACGACGATCAGGCCCAGCAGAAGCAGGACCACCACGACTACAGCCGCAATTGTACCCTTTGTTCTGGTCCTCATGATTGTATCCTCATTCTTCTTGAGATTTGGCGACTGAGTTTTCTTGAGGCAAGGTCATCCGCCGCCATAGAGTAACCCTGCCTTCTTTCCATTGAATTATCCTCTGCTCATCACCTCCTTTCAGGAGACTAATACCACTACCCTTCGCTCGGAAGCCGCTCTGCGCAGGAAGACCTACGGACTCGCCAGCAAACCTGCACAGACGGCTTCGTAGGCCTCGAGAAGATACTTCTCCTGGCACGGCCAGGCAAGTTCCGTTTCTATCCGTTCCCTTCCTATCTGTCCCATTCTTTTGCGCCGCTCTGGGTCGTCCATCAGCACGGCGATATGCTGCGCAAAGTCGAGTTCGTCGTTTGGGCGAGCGTACACCGCCGCATCTTGGGCCGTGACCCTGTGCTCAGGCAAGTCAAAAGCCACAGTTGGCTTTCCCAATGCCATGTATTCCATCATTTTCACCATGGTGCAACGATCATTGAATGGATTCGACGGGTCTGGGTCTACGCAGATATCAGCCGTAGACAAACAGCGGATCATGTCTTCATCCGGTATCCAGCCAGTAAACCAGACGTACTCCTCAATGTGCAACTCCCTCGCCAGCGCCTTGAGGTCAGGCAGCACATCACCCTGGCCGACGATGACGCAGAAGACATCGTACCTATGCAGATTGTAGATAAGATGATGCAGAGCCCTGAGCAGATAGTCCACGCCATCCTGGGGGCCCATTCCGCCGACGTAGGCCAGGATCGTGTTTGCTCTCTGCCGCAAGGCGGGGTCTGGCTCAACAGGTTGCAGTCTCTCCAGGTCGGGCCCATTTCGGACGACGGTGACCCGTTCCTCCGGCACCCGTCCACGTTCCATCTCCACTGCCTTGTACGACTCATTGGTGGCGATCACACGATCGGCCAGGCGACACGAAAGTTTCTCCAACAGCACCAACGTATGATACACCAAGCGGCTCCCACCGTTCCTGAAGCGGGCATAGTAGTACATTTCAGGCGCCAGATCATGGTGGTCAAAAACGAAGCGTTTGCCCAATAACTTGTAGAACGCTGCAATAAGGACAAAGGTGTCTGGTGGGCAGTGGGCGTGGATGACATCAAAGCCCTCACGCACAAGCACAAGGAGCGAGAGAAGGAACGTCGCGACCATCGCATAGCCATACTCCAAAAGATAGCCCAGGAGACCGTCTCCAGTTGGGGGCGGCGGAAAGCGATAGATATGCACACCGTTAAGCAGCTCGCGCCAGGGTTTTTGCGGTCCCCTGGGGCAGATGACCGACACTTCATAGCCAGCGGATGTCAGTGCTTTCGCTTCATGAGGCACCCGAGCGTCATGGGTATAGGGACCGTTCTCCAGCAACATCAGCACCCGACTACCAACAGATGCCTTCATAGCCACCTCGTATGTCCATATTGTCTGCGACAATCCCAACCAGATCGATCAGTGTCTGGTCCTCTCGTATCAAGGACAGCACCCGGCGAAAGGTCGCGCCACCGTGGGCAACAACCACGACCTCAGCCCACTCCAGTAGCTCCTCGAGTGAGGAGCACATCAACGAGGCAATGTGGGGGATTTCTCGTTCCAGGAAAGCCTTGTTAGTGCCAACTAGCCTGCCCAGTTCCACTCGCTCATCGTAAATGGACACACGGTACCCCTTGCCGATGAGCCTCTCTATCAGACTCACAACCGGACTCTCCCGCACATCGTCTGTCCCAGGCTTGAAGCTGAGACCCAGGACGCCAACCTTCTTGTGACGCGTACTCTCGACCAGATCTATTCCGCGCTGGATTTGTTGCTGATTGCTCACTAGAATGGCCTTCAGCAGTGAGCATTCCAGATCCCGCTCCTTGGCCCTGTAGAGCAGCGCCCGCAAGTCTTTGGGTAGACAAGAGCCGCCGAAGGCAAATTGGGGCCTCAGGTAGGCCGGCGAAATGTTGAGCCGCGTATCCTGACACAGGGTCTCCATCACTTCTCGGCCGTCAATGCCATGTGCCTTGCACAGAACTCCGATCTCATTGGCAAAGGTCACTTTTAGGGCATGGAACGCATTGTTCGCATACTTTATCATCTCTGCAATACGGATCGTGGTGCGTATGGTAGGCGCTTGGACGTCCCTGTAGAGTGCTTCGACGACCTCACCGCTGTGTTGGTCGAGTTCCCCGATGATGATCTGCCCGGGATTGTAAAAGTCGGCAACCGCGCTGCCCTCCCGTAGGAATTCTGGATTCATACATACGCCGAAATCGGGGCCAGCGCGCCGACCAGAGTGTTGTTCCAAGAGCGGGATGAGCCGTTCCTCTGCACTTCCCGGCAGGACCGTACTCCTCACGATCACAACATGGTAGCCGTGCTTGTGGGCCAGTCCGGTCCCGATTTCACGGCAGACGTTCTCCACGTATTGCAGGTTGAGACTGCCGTTTTTGTTGCTGGGTGTTCCCACGCAGATCATGGAGACGTCGCTGTTGTGGACCGCATCCCGGCTGTCCGAGGTCACCCGCATGCTGCCACTTTGGACTGCCTCCCGCACAAGGCGATCCAAGCCTGGTTCGATGACAGGAGCACGACCAGAGCTGATCAGATCCACCTTCTGCGGACTTGTGTCCAGTCCAAGGACCTCGTGCCCGCTCTGGGCCAGGCAGGCTGCCGAGACACAACCGACGTAGCCGAGGCCGAAAATGCTGATTCTCACGGGTAGCTACCCCTGTCCACGTTTATCACCGTCCTTATGTAATTGGAGTGTGCCTTACTGGCCTACTCTCTTAATGCGGTCGAGCGACACCTTGGCGAGACCCCCCCCGGGTGGCTTCAGCGAGGAGTTCTCGGTAGATGGTAGCTACGTCGACCGCGGCTCTCGATAGATCCAATTGCGACACAGCCAGGCGCCCATTCGTTCGCTTTCTGGCCCTCAGTACTTGTGCTAGTTTGGCAACGATGCTATCAGGGGTTTGCTCACAAATGTAACATTCCTCTGTGTCTCGGATGATATCAGCGACGTCACCGACATCAACGGAGACAATGGGCAAATTACAGGCCATCGCCTCCCTGATTGCGACGGGAGCGCCTTCGAAATCGGAGGCCAGTACCATTACATCGCAGGCGTTCATATAACTGGCGACAGCTCCATGCGGCTTGTCATAGATCGCCAGCACCTGGATGTCAGGGAACTCTCTCTTTAGAATTGCGACAGCCTGTTCAACTAGGTCGAATCTCTTCAGAGTCCGCTTTGGATCGTATGGGAACAGCACCAACGGGATCTCTAACGGTAAACCCAATTCTCGTCTGGCTTCGGCTTGCGCACGTGGCTTGAAGAGATCAAGGTCAATGCCGTAGGGAATCACATGGGCATCATTTCGGCCCAATAATCGCTTCATCTCCTCTGTCATCACAATTATCCTGTCCACGCACCTTGCCACCAACCAACTTGTAGGCCTTTGGCTTCTCCATAAGACGTCGGAACCACGGAACGTCACCACGACCGGGCAACGAAAGTGCATGCGGGCTACGATACCACAGTAACCATAGTGAGCGTGAATGAGATCATATTGATTTTCAACCTGTACGACCCAGAAAATACGCCACATTGCTTTCAGGTAATTCAGCTTGGTTTGTTCGCCGTTGATAAAGAGAACATCCACATCGTGGCCCAATCGTTGAATGGCTCTCTGCTGCTGTTCGATGCAAGGGCTGTTACCTGGTGTTTCATCCGTTGGGTAATGATTTGTAACAAACAGAACTCGCACAGTTTGCTTCTACTCCTCACGAATCGACCGGTGTTCACGAAGTGAGGCCCGAGTCTGCATTTCCAATAGCAGGTGGTACAGAATCATGGAAAGATTCCTGGGGTATGATCTCCGATCGGTTAGCAAACCGTAATTTCCCCGAGAAAAGAACTCGAGCCCCCCATCTGCTCTCTGCTGTGACAAGACCCGCCTATAGGCTCGGTCGGCTAATGGGCGAAAATTTCCCAGCCCCAGCTCCGTCGCCTGACTGAGAGCCGCACCTATGGCTGCCGTATAGTACGGCACTTCAGGCGTCTCGCGATCACAGTCATATCGGGCTGCACCTGATTCGGTGACACCTGTTGACAGGTAGCTCGCAAGTTTCTCCATGACCGGCCACATCGCCTGATCTCCGGTAATGCGATAGTACTCCACCAAATCAAGAAACTCGAATGCGTTGTACTGGTAGCAGAGGTAGTGGCGGCGTCCTTTTCCTTCTGAACTTTCGACAGCATACGGAAGCTCACCGCTTGGCAGTTGAACCTGACTTAACCAGGCAACCATACCCTCACGCAATTCTAGATATTGGCCATCGTTTGTCGCATCGGCCAGCTTGGCCAGGGTCAACAAGGTTAAGGTCGTGTTGTTAGGGACCATACCGGTTGGCACGTTGGCAAAGTAGTTAACGGCAAGCAGACCATCGTTGGCCTGAAAACCAACTTTGTTTACCAGAAACCGATACCAATTCTTAGCGCCGACTAACAGAGATTCCTGTTGCGTCCGACAATAGCTCTCCAGTAACCCCAAGGCCGCAAAATCTCCTTCTACAGTGGCAATCCTACCTTTCCATTCAGGGTTTGGATACTCCCAGTAGCCTTCAGGACACTGTGCTGCTAACACGTATTCGGAGCAGGCCGAGGCAATATCCTTGTGCTGCCCGTCATCGAGAAGATCGGCTATGAGCCAATTGGCGAGTATCCAGTATCCCTGTGCTTGCAGGTAGACATAGCTGTCTGACCAGGCCAAGAACTCCAGGTAGCTCTTGATAAATCGCCCAATCCGGGCGTTGAAGCGAGTACCAGAGTCCGGCCCCACAAGAGCCTGGCCGTTCCAATGTTTCTTGAGCAGGTTGTCATGCAAGCGACCGACCGCATCAAGTAGTGTATGAACTGTAACTGTCATCTACCCATCCCAGAACTGAGGCTGTCTTCGGCGAAATATCTATTCTTTACTGGGAAAAGCTCAGATGGGTGAGAGGGATCATCCCTCCTCAACCAGTAACAAGCTCTTAGCGATGCCGACACGAATGCCCCGTCGAATTTACTAACTCGAGTAGTAGCGATTCAGTCCGGCTGACCATATGCTCGACCGTAAACTCTTCTTCTACTCTTTTTCGACCTTCCTCGCCGAGCTTTCTACCTAATTCTGGGTCCCTCAAGACGCGCAACATTGCCTCGGCCAGTTGATCGGGCGCCCCAGGTGGCACGAGAAACCCTGTCAAACCATCCACTAGCATTTCAGGGACACCCCCTACGTTCGTAGCAACTACTGGGCGCGCTGCTGCCATTGACTCCAACAACGCCAATGGGAATGATTCATGCGCCGAGGATAAGACCGACAGATCAACAGATTTGAGCAATGCGGGCACATCGCGCACTGTGCCCAGGAAGCGCACGTGGTCAGCCACACCCAGGCTCTGTGCCATTTTCTCCAACTTATTTCGCTCTGGGCCATCGCCTGCGATCACAAAGTAGGTATCAGGGACCTCTTTTAGAAGAACTGCTCCGCTCCGCAGGAACACGTCATGCGCCTTCCACGGCGAGAGGCCCGCCACGATTGCCACCGCTTTTGCGTCGTCAGGTATCTGCAGGCTGCGTCTCACCGCACGCGTGTCGACTGGATGAGTGAACCGACGAGGATCAACACAGTTGTAGACAAGCCGGATTCTGTGGCTAGGAATATGCTTAGACGAAATCAGATATGGTTTCTGCACCTCAGAGGTTGCAATCACTCTGTCAAAATGCGGTAGCAGCATCTTCTCGGTCAGCTGTCGCATGGTCCTCTTGGAGGCTGGAATGTACGGTTCAAGAAGAACGTCATGTGACTGGAAAGTAATAACGGAAAGCGGCACTCGCGCCACGAAGGCTGCCAAGCGGCCCACGACCACATTGAGCAAAGAGTTCGTCACATATAGGATGCAGGCCCGCTCGCGCATGAGAATGGCCGCCACTTTCAGAATGCTGCGCGGATCATATTTTGTGTGGATTAGATCATGATAGGTGTGATAACCTTCCGCTTGGAGCTGCTCACCCCACGGACCAAGGCCATAAAGGCAGCACAATACGGGTCGGAATTTATCCTTATCCAAGCCTCGGATCAGGTAGTAGAGATTCCTTTCCTTGCCTCCGATGCTCAAATTGGGCTCAACGAAGGCGATTGTTATCTTTTCCATGGCTTTCTTCCTTGACCTCCGATTCCATCTTGCTTGTCTGCACACAGAATAGCTCTGCTGCTGTCCTTCCAGACTTGGCATCTCCTTCTGATCCTACGCCGGCATGAGCGAAGGAGGACTCGGCCTGGCGAGAATCTTGAGTATATATTGATAAGCTTGCTCGAGCAAAAGATCCCAGTCAAAGTCAGTCGCATAGGCTATGGCAGCCTGCGAATAGCGCTCATACCGCACTTCATCCGTCAGTAAACTCACAGCGGCCGCGACGAACTCTTCTACAGAATGATCTATCAGAATCCCTGCGTCGGCCTGTTGCATGGTGATCTCCGTCTGGCCCAAACGGGTGGCGATGATCGGAAGACCAGCTGCCATATATTCAATTAGCTTCAGAGGTGATGCATACTTCCGGAACTGGCTGCTCGGCAATGACGTAGCGATGCCTACGTCGGCTTGGGCTAGTACGGAAGGTAAAGCCTGATAATCCACGAGCCCCAGGAAATCCACACTCTCCGCCACGTCGAGTGCCTGGCTCAGCTCTCTCAATTCTTCCTCAGCCGGGCCTGCACCGACGATCAAAAGACGGCTATCAGGGACTGAGTCCAAGACTGCCGGCATCGCTTTAATCGCCACGTCGATGCCCCACAGCGGAGAAATGGCACCCGTATAGATCAGGGTAGGTGGATGCGGCACCTTTTCTCTGGCGCAGGCAAAGAGGCATAGGTCCACCCCATTAGGTACTACCAGGACCTGTTTGGCACCTTGCTGCATTCGCAAGCGGGCTAACAGGTCATTCACTGTGATCACAGCATCGGCCTCGCGCACACAAAGGCACTCGCGGCCTACCATCAATTGCCTGCCAAACCTGTTACGCTCCCAGCCAGAGAGGTAATCCCAATCATCATAGATCAATCGCCTGACTCGCCCAGACCGTTTGAGAAGCCAGGCCAGCCAGGCATTTTCAGGGTGACCAAAGATCGCCAGGTCATAGGGCGGTGTAATGGCTTGGCAGAGATTGACATAGCGCCAGAGATCCTGTACTAGCAGATTGAGAGGCGATGGTGCAAAGAGATCGCGAATTAAAATTCGACGAGCAGAGCCATGTACGGATGTCCTAGTCCTAGAGCGCACCAAATTCGAAATACCTCTCCGCATCTTGTACCAGGGGGACGCCATTGATGGCCCGGTTCCGGAATAGAAGTTGTCAAATCCGACCAAATCAATGTGTTTGAAACGCTCCTCAAGATATGCTGCCATATGTCTACTTCGATGATTCAATCCGTGTAGCAGTCCCCAGCCACCTATAAAAAGAACCCTTTCGTTGCGCATAATGGTATTGCCTCTACGATTAGTCACCTGCTAACCATGTCACGTGCACACCGGAGTTGAAGGTAATCACACTCACCTTTGGGAACTCCTTATTGTCCGCTCCCTCAGTACCATGCCCATGTCTTGAAGAGCATCAACCACTGGCTGGAATCTCTCCGGTATTTGCCAAGTCGGTTCTTCTTCTGAACAGATGGGTCAGCATCAATATGTCTTCATGACCAATAGCGCGGAATATCACAAGTAACACACCATGGACTACGGGCGCAATCGCCAATACGACTAGGAAAAGGTTGATCTGCGCTCGTAGGAATAGTGCTACGACTACTCCCATCAATACGGATGAAAGCAGCGACTTGATTGCTAGGGCATAGGGTACTCTTGCCCCCAACCGCCTGTGACAGGCCAACGTGATGGGAAAAAACAAAACCCCAGCGGACGCAATGGGTGCGATACTAGCCCCAACAAAGCTGAATCGTGGAATTAGGAGAAAGGCAAGGACAACGTTCAAGGCAGCGCCTGCCCCCATTATCGCGGCCAGAAAAGTCTGGCCTCCTGTGGCATTCAATAAGGCTCCATTAGCGAAGCCAAACATCCAAAACAACTGAAAAGCCAGAATCCTTAGAGCCAAGACAGCGCTTTCAAATCCCGGTCCGTAAACCAAAGCGATCACCTGATCAGCGGTGACAATCGTACCTACACAAAGAGCGGATCCAAGCAGGAGGAGGTACTTGAAGAATGTGCGGTAGGCTTGCCGTAAGGCGTCTCTGGAGGAGCTATGAAATCTCGCGAATACCGGAAAGATGGCTTGCAGGAACGTGTTTGGAACAAGTAGTAAGTAAGTGATCAACGTGTTGGCCGCTGAAAACCAGCCAACCTCTTCCTCGGAATGATACAGCGATAGCACCACCGTATCGATCTGTCGGTTTACGACTGGAATGAACACCAAAGCGGCAAATGGTAGTGCCGCAACGACGAGCTGGCGGCAGAGGTCTCGATCGATCTGTAGCCTGGGCCTGACAAACCGCCGGCGAAGCACGGCCAGACTCACAACGAGCTTGAGGAAGCTGGCCACGGCCGAAGCTAATACTATCGTAATCAAACTGGCACGAAGATAGATGGCCCCGAGACTCAATACTACGTTGGCTATATCTCTGCCACTTTGGATAGCTGCTGGGTATTCCATCCTCTCGAAGGCCTTGAATATTGAAAAGGCAACGTCTGTTAGCTCATCGAGGATATAAACGAAACCGTATATGTAGATGATCACGGTTGTGTCGTATGGGTATTTTGTGATTGCTGTGATGCCAACGATGACTATCCCGAAGACAACAGATAGAAGCACCCTGAGTAAAAGGGCATTCAAAACATACGTGCTGGCTTTTGCCTTGTCGCTGGCTACATCTCTGATCACTAGCTGGCTGAGTCCAAAGTTGGCAAGCAGAATGAGTATCGAGACCAAAGATGTAGCCGTTGCAATCTTGCCCATGCCCGCGGCTTGTACATATCTCGCCAGCACAGCCACATACACGATCCCCAAGCCTAGTGAGAGAGCGCGGCCAAAAAGCAAGACGGTGGTATTCTTAACAACGATCCTAGCTGTGTTCACAGATTTCCTTCCTGAATCTCGAGAATACCAATCACATGTAACCTAGCTGCCTCAATGCGTCTTCGATCTCTGCTTCTTCCTCATCGGAGTAGACTGACCGGCTATCCTTTGCGCCCTGGTCCTAGAGCGATGTAGTATCTTCGTACGGCCACCCATGGCTCTATTAGATCCAATGTTGCTCCAACCAAACCTACGATGACAACCTTCTGCTCAGTAGAAAGAACCATCTAAGGACGCCATCTTTTGTCATGTCAACGGAGCAAATTGCGCTGCTCCAACTCTAATCGAGCCTGTAGGGATCGATCCACCACCACATCTTGTTGTTTGAACCAAGACACAAGTTCCTCTAGTCCATCGCGGAGAGAGACTTGAGGCGTGTATCCCAGCAACTCTTGGGCGCTTTGGATATCAGCCACGACGTGCCGAACATCCCCCACCCGGGCCACATCCACCTGCTGGGCAGATTGTGCGGCCCCAGTGATCTCGATCAAAGCCTCCGCTATCTGCGCCACCGTGACTCCTATGCCGCTGCCGATGTTGATGACTTGGCCAACAGCCTCAGACCGTTCAGACGCGGCAACGGTGGCGTCTACCACGTTTCGAACGTGGAGAAATCACGATACATCTGTCCATCTTCGTATAATTCCAGTGGCTGCCCAGCGGTCAGGCGTGAGAGGAACGTGACAAGCACCCCAGTATATGGATTGGAAGGCGCCTGACGGGGACCGTAGACGTTAAAATACCGAAGTACGACGACCGGCAAGTCCCAAGCCCTCCCCATGCAGAGCACAAGCTCCTCCTGCGCCCTCTTGGTGATGGCATAGACAGAAGCGGGCTGAAGTGGCGTGGATTCGTCCGTCGGCACACATGAAATCTGCCCGCCACACCGAGGACAAGCTAGGTCCCATGCTTTGGCATCCAACTGGCACACTGAGCGGCTCTGTGGATATATATCTCCGCAGGACGCACATGTGTATTTCCCTTCGCCGTAGACTGCGCGCGAAGACGCAAGCACTAGACTCTTTAGTTTGTGGTGTCTATCAATCAAGCATTGCAGAAGGGTTGCTGTACCACCGACATTGGTTCGCGTGTACTCATCCACTTGGTACATGGACTGGCCAACCCCTGTAAGCGCGGCTAAGTGAAAAACCAGGTCCACCTCCTGCAAAGCAAAGGATACGACCTGTTTGTTGCACACATCGCCCAGAATTGGTTCCACGCGCGAATCCAGATACGCGGGGAACCGTCTCCCAGAGCCATGGATCTGAGGCAAGAGGTTATCCAACACACGCACCCTGTATCCTCTTTCGAGCAAGCTTTGTGCCAGGTGCCCTCCGATGAACCCGGCTCCCCCGGTTATCAAAGCAAGCCGCGAATTCACAGATTCCACCTTGGCACGGCGCACCATCTCGCGTCCACGCTCATCATACATTTCACTCTTCGGCCAAAGGGTCTACTTCGAAGCGACCGGTGAGAACGGCCCGGTAAAAAGCGACGCGTTCTGACAAAAACCCGGTCTCGTCCGCTGTACGCAGCTGGCGACACCGATACTTGACATAGCGATAGAGGTTGCAGACCCACACCACCATATGATAGACACGAGCATATACAGGACCGCGCCACTTGCGCAGATACTGCAACTGGCCATGCAGCAATCGCAGATAACGCCTGGGATTATGACTTTGGGAAGCACCTTCGTAGTGAATCACTGTGGCCTCGGCCAGATGGAAGACTGGCCAGTTGGACTGCCACATGCGCTTGCACCAGTCGACATCGTCGGAGTACAAAAAGTACCTTTCATCCATGAGGCCTACGTCTTCGACGCAGGCTCGTGATACGAGCAGGCAAGCTGCCGAGCACCAGTCAACCGGGCGGGTCAGGTCGGGTTGGGGATCTATCAGATCAGGCACCAGCCAGCGGCCCAGAAAAGGGATCCGCTCGTACAGTCCGCTGTGCTGACAGAGCCCGGTCAGCAGCGTGGGATAACGCCCTGTATTGCGCTGAAACGTACCGTCGGGATACATCAATTTGCAGCCACAAGCGCCTACCCGGGGTTGGCCATCCAGAAAGGTCACCATGCGCTCGATGGCGCCGTCAAGCACGACAGTATCGGGATTCAGCAGCAGAATGTAGCGCCCAGAACTGGCTTCGATGGCTTGATTGTTAGCCTTGGCAATACCCAAGTTCTCTTTGTTGGCGATCAGTCGAACCGTGGGGAACTCCTCTTCTACGATACGGCATGAGTCGTCAATCGAGGCGTTATCTACCACAATCACTTCTAACTTTAGATTTGGCGTCTGTTCGAACAGTGAATGCAGGCACTGAGCCAATAGGTCTTTGCTGTTGTAGCTGACAGTAATCACCGACACATCAGGCAAGCCATCTGTCATGTTGTGCCTCCAATCGAGTCAAGGTTTCCGGCCTGGATCTCTCCGCGAAAGCTCTCCCGTTGTTCATATCAAGGCTGTGCACGAGCACGGCTATCTTCGTGATTAGTCCCCCTGAGCGGGTTTCACTGGCCTCGCTCGGACACCTCCCAACGCAGGATGAGCTCATTGATGCCCAATATGATTGCGAAGACGGCCAGGGCCCAGTCCTGAATGAAGCCTGGCGCCACGACGTTGCTGATCGCCTGACCCAGGATCGCCAATGTGAAGCCCAGGACAACAGCTCGTAGCTTGGGATCACCAGCCTTGCGCCAATCCGTGAACCCCCGCACCAGAAAGCGTGAATACAGCCAGATGAAGGGAATGAATCCCATCAGCCCCATATCGATCCATACCCACAGATAAGCGTTGTGGCTATACCATCTAAGCCCGATATTGGGGTTAGCAGGGTACCAATATGCATCGCCTTCAATAAGTGGCCGATACAAGTTCCCCAGGCCAATGCCGAAAAACGGGTACTGCGCGATGCTCTGTAGAGCATACTCTGTTTCTAGAATCCGCATCTGTGTACTGGAGTCGCCCATCAAAGTCTTAGGCAGCATACCCCAGCCCAGTCTGTCCAGTGCAGCTGTCCCATACTGGTCGAGGCCAGGCAGGCTCATTAACAGTGCAGCAACGACCACACCGGCGAGTATCCATCTCATGAAGCGGACTCGGCCGGACCAAGGAAGTAGCACACCTAGCAAGGCTAGCATAGAGAGCGTGGTTAGCCATAAGTTTCTCTGAAAGGTCAAAAAGAGGCCGATGCTCAGGATGCCGGCTCCGACGACCTGCAGCGTTCGAGGAAGCCATTTGCTCCCAAGTGTCAGCGAGCACACCGACACCAACAGCATCGAGTAGATCAGCCGCTCGGCACCTATGTATGTCCGCGCTACATCCCCATATTCTCGCCCCGCAGTCACAAGGGCTACGGTCTTGGTTCTGACTAGATGAAGGGAAGGATCAAGGATTTGAATCAGTACCGCCAGGCTGGCCAAAACAGCAATGACAAACAGCCCAATTATCAGGAACCGGAGCTGTCGCCTATCTCTGATCAGGTTTGTCACACAAAAGAATCCCAAGTAGTAAGTCAAATTTCTCGTCCGTCGAAGCACAAAGTTCATATCAAGCGAGAATAGGATGATGGCCAGGGCAGCAGACAGCAGGACGGCAAAAACGAACCAAGTCAGGGGGACATCGAGCGGGGTCCTGACCACTTTGAAGCCGGGCTCAATCAACGCCTTTATCAGCACCACTACCAGCAAATAGAGGAGGATAACATCTGTGATGTGGAAGCTGATCGGCCCCAAGCTGAGCAGAGGGAGGCGTTCAAAGTCGATGAGCCCACTGACGACCAGAACGATTGTTAGTAGCCCAAGCTCTGGCCTATTCGCGATTGCAGTCAGAAACAGTACACCCAGTATGCCCCCCAGCAACCACAGCGGCGAGAACCATAGAGTGGCAACACCCAATAGCAAACCAACGCCACAGGCAATTATGAGGTGAGATGGAAAGTTGTATGGCCCTAAGAGCTTTCGCACTTTGTGGCTCAGCATGTTATCTTCCTTAACCTGCCTACAGACGCAACTATAACGAAGCTGCAAGCCCACAGGTGATCCACGGAGTTAGGGCATATATACACTTGGCCTGTACAGTGTCTAGTAGTTCGCTCACTTCCGTACGTCTAGCCTGAGGTCAGCAAGCTCCAAGTCCCCGTATACCTTGAAAGCCAGCATCTCAATGTAATCGGCTTCTTTCCCCGTCTTGGCCAAGAAATCTTCAAAAACGTCCCTTTTAAGCCTATGCCATCTTCCATCAGCAAGGTAGGAGCCTAGTGGATAGTATATATACTTTCCCTCGGGAAACTCTTCTGGATAGTGGCCCCAGGTGAACGGCATATACTGAACGTAATACCCCTCCCCGTCAGGATCTACCACCCGCACGAAGATTATGAAGTTCTGTGTTGCCTTTATCCACAGCTTCAATTGCGGCCTGTCATACACTTTCATCCAGCGCCTGATCCCGAATCCATCCTCCGCCTCGCTGCTGACCCGCATCACTCGACTGTCCAGATCTTGGTCATGGGTTGTGATCACATCGCCTGTCGCCGTTTGCTCTGACGGCACCACCCAGCCCCGCACTAGAGGTGATTCAAGATAGTCAAAGTCATCAATTACTGCCTCTGTAGGCGAACACACCAGGTTATACACCGTCTGAGGCGGCGGCCGCGGTACGCCGTAAGTATCCACGTCCAGATCCACATAGGAGAGTGGCTTGATGGTTGCCCAGATCGGCCGGCAATGGCCAGGTTCGAGGTGGTCCCACTCACTGGACGACAGCCGTGCAAAACCCACCCCACCCGGTTCGGCGACTGAAGACTCAACTGTGGCCAAGTATTCTGCATCCTGGGCTGACCAACCTTTAGAGAACTCCACGGTGGCCTGACCAGGGGCTCCTCCTTGGTTGTGGACTCTGGCGACCACCTCATTGCTTAGTGGATCAAAGAATACATCGGAAGGAGCGATGGAGAACCCTGGAAGCTCACTGGGACGTTCGACAGCCAAGCTGACTCTCGCCTCCACAAGGCTTACGAGATATCCCTCTTCGTCCTCAGCCCACCGGAGCTGAATGGCCGTGATTCTCACAAGGCGGGCCTTTGTCTCACCAAACGAGAAGATTTGAGGATTTTGTTGAATAGGCTCTGGAAGTTCTTCTGCTTCGATGACCGATTGCCACGTCCTACCGTCCTGGCTGACATCAATTCGGAGACCAGCGGGAAAAGCTTGTCCGCCTGGCCTGGGGAGAAGCCAAACTCGGTTCAATGGCGTCGGTCTTCCTAAGTCCAGAGTAATCGACACAGATGTGTCCTCACTGGAGTGCAGTGCTGATGACCACCAGGTCTGGGCATCGTTGTCAAAGGCTTGTGCTGGTGGGTGCTGTGGCAAAGCAGATGACGCCCTGGCAGACACGATTTCCGCCGGGGTGCTCTGCTCCAGGATCCTGTATAGGATGGCGCGACGTGAGTCTGGTTTGTAGTACACTGGCTCCAGAGTCGCGGGAGCGTGCAAAAGATCGGTAACCGCGCTCAACTTGAGGTCATCGCACCACTCCCACAAGGTATCCCCGTCGTCGATCTGGTCATACAAAACGTAGGACAGTTTTGGCAGAACGGATTCATAATCCTGCCTCGGCAATGGCAGCACGGCCGTTCCTGACCCGTGCGATATCCAGTAGCGCGCCTGAGAGCCAAACCGTACACCGACAGGGCGATGAAGCCCTGGCCCTAGCAACTGATCAACGAATCGGGCCAACTCATGGTAGTGCCCATTCCGCTCATCATGCCGCCCGAGACTTATTTGGCGCCACTTGACCGCCGAGAAAGCTGTACCTGCCAAGAAGCCGAGCAGAACCAGGCTGGCCAGGCTCGTCCCCGATGGATTCGTGGTCAGCCAACCGGGCAGCCGAGAGCCAACCAGGCGATCCAAGACATAGCCCGGTGTGACCTTCGCCCCTCTCTCCCGGCCAGTGGTCAGCCTTAGGTCTGGCAAGGCGCTGCTGGTAACTACAAAGACCGCCAGGGCCGCCAAGGCCGGGATCGACGGGATATAGTAGCGAGACCAATAGACCATAGGCACCAGCGAGGCCCACCAAATGCTGGAGATCAAGAGGAACCATAGTTTGAGACGGTCGATCCACATCAAGAGGAACAATAACCCTATGGGAATAAGCATCCAAAACGGACCGGCCATCACCCAGCCACGCGGCACAGGGTAGCTGTTAAGGCCTTGGATGACCATAGGCAAAGAACCAAGTAGCTTGGCCATAAACCGTAGCCCAAAGCCTAGAGGCTCCTGTTTAAGGGTTTGAAGTAGAGAATCCAACAAACTTCCTGAGGCCGGAAGGATATTTGGATCTATGACAATGACTTTGCTATACAAGGGGCTTCCGTGAAGAAGGTGGTTCACATACAACCAGGGGCCACTGGTGACCAGGAACCCCAGCAGATAGACCACGATGATCTGTATTTTCGATCGTAGGCCGAGCTCACATCCCGGCACGAGGACGATCCTAGCAAGTATGAAGACAGGCAGAACCAAACCCGTCCAGCGCACAGTAAGCGCCAGGCCAGCAAGGAATCCCGCCAGGATGGCGTCGAGTCGCCTGGGTCTCTCGTGGCAGGCTGTGAAGTACAGCGAGGCCATCGCCAGGCACGCAAACGGTACGTCCGTGCTATTCGCGAAAGAAACATGGGTAAACGTGTTAACTCCCATGGTCAGCAACACGGCAGCCAAGGCTGTTGTTGAGTTGAAAACCCTGCGTAAGAGCAAGTATGCGAAGAGCAGAAACAAAACGGAGGACGCCACAGCGATCGCCTTGCCCGCCGTAAACATATCACCATGAAGCAACCATGTGACAACGGCGAGCGCCAACGGATAACCCGGACCGCGATAAACATCCGCTTCGAAGGCTCGATACCCTTGCCCCTCGAGCACTTTCTGAGCCGCCGGAAAGTAATGAATGACCTGATCGGTTCCCACGAAGCTTTTATGAAATCGCTGAATGTAGGCAAGAGCACAGAGCCAGGCCAACAACACGGCCATGGCTGCAATGTCCAACCACGGCAGTGCTCGCGTGTCTGCGAGCCTGGTCCAATTCACCGCCTTGGCCTTCGGTAGCTTCATGGCTGCAAAGTGTTCTATGAACTCGCCAACTCGCACAGAGATCACTCCTTAACTAACCGGAACCTGCCTGTGAGCGGCTTTCCGAGAAGCAAAGAAAGCGGCGATTTGCTCGCTCACGTACCCAAAGGGCCTTGAGGTTGCCAGGATGTTGATCAACGAATTCCGGTTCTGCACAGATAAGAAGAATCCCGCCCAGCGATCATACTCAACCCCTGAACGGTATAGCCGGTTTTTTGCCTATTAGGAGCATGTGGGGATATGGCAAGATGTCCCACATATCCTGAACGTACACGGGATCGAACCCTGCCGACATGAAGCACTGCCGCCAGCTCGCTGCCTCGCGGTAGAAGAAACTATCCCGAGGACACATCAACAAGTCGAGGATGAATGTGAAATACAGCTTCCACCTTGGGCGGGTCGTAACGTCCTTCATCAGCAGTATGCCGCCCGGCATCAACCAATCATACAGGTGCCTGCCCAGCGCGTCGCCATCCTCCTCAGGAAGGTGGTGTATTAAGTCCAGGCATACGATGGCGTTGAATTTCGAGTCTAACCAGAGATCGCGGACATCCTGACATATAAACTTGACATTCCTCATGTTCAGGCTTCGAGCTGAGCACTGTGCTATCTCAATCCGCTTCGAGTTCAGGTCGACGCCAATAAAGTGGCAGTCTGGGTTCGCCATCGCGAAGTACAACGAGAACAGACCGAAGCCACATCCCAGATCAAGCACCATACCACACTCCGGCAGATACTGTTGGAGAATCTGCAGAAACCGTAGGGGGATAATACGGAAACGGATGTAGGAATATAGCCGCTCGATGCCCGGGTAACTACTGATGATTTGAGAGAGTATCTCATTTCCTTGATGAGATGCATTGTTCTCGATAACATTTAATCGCTTCATCGGTGCACCTCTACGGTCTTTTCGCCCATTTCCAGCACCTTACCAGAAATCATCAGGCAAGAGTGGGGGAGCAAAGATGCTCTCCGGCAGGCCTAGCAAGTCTAGAATCCGGGCTTGAAGCGGCGACAAAGATGTTATCTGGTAATAAGTCCAGCCCTCTAATTCTCTCAGCCCTTTCTTGTAAGACCTCCTCATAAATACTCTCCAGTTTAGCCACGATCTTTTCCCAATTATGATCCCTCTCGATCACCTCTCGGCTGTTATCTGCATCTCTCGCGCTGCCTTCTTCAGCCAACAGGTTGAGAGACAAGTAACTCAATCCTATATTCCGATGCAAAATCTCCAATGGCCTCGGCTACATTCTGTCGCGCTTTAGCGCTCAAACACAGCAATATCCGGTCTTGCTCCGTGATAGGGAAGATTGATCAGGGTTCCATTGTCCTACCAGACGGCCTGGTCCACCCCTTCCGTCACAGACACACCCATCAAGAACTGGATCACTTGCGCAGTCACGTACTGCACCTGCTCGGCTGTCATCTCTGGGAACATGGGCAGCGAGAGGATTTCATCACACAACTGCTCTGTCACCGGGAACTGCCCCCTTCGAAATCCATTCTGGGCGTAGAATGGCTGCAAGTGGATCGGTATGGGGTAATGGATCGCCGTGCCAATACCCTGCTCTCGCAGGTGGGCCTGCAACGCATCTCGCTGCGGCGTCCGCACCACGTAGAGATGATATACGTGCACAGAATCGGGGATTTCAATCGGCGTAGCGACGCCACTTCCTGCCAAGAGTTTGCTATACAACGCGGCATTCCGCCGGCGCGCTTTTGTCCAGCTCTCCAGGTAGCGCAACTTGACGCGAAGAATCGCGGCCTGGATCGTGTCCAGCCGATGGTTAAAGGGCGGCAACTCGTGGCGGTATTTCACTTTCTGACCGCAATTGCGCATGGCTCGCACTCGCTCGGCAACCTGCGCATCGTTCGTCATCAAAATTCCCGCGTCGCCGCAGCCACCCAGGTTCTTGGTCGGGTAGAAACTGAAAGCGGACGCGTGGCCTAGCGAGCCAACTCGCCGGCCTTTGTAGTGCGCACCGTGGGCCTGACATGCATCTTCAATGACGAGCAAGCCGTGCTGATCAGCCAGGTGCAGGATCGTTTCCATCTCGGCCGGCAGACCGTAGAGGTGTACGGGGATGATGGCTCGTGTGCGTGGCGTGATGGCCGCTTCGATCTGCGCTATGTCCATGTTGTACGTGGTCGGATCCACATCCACCAAGATAAGCCGTGCTCCAGCAAAGGTGACCGCTGCTGCCGTAGCGATGAACGTATGGGCCGGGACGATCACCTCATCACCCGGGCCGATCCCGAACGCTCGTAGGCTCAACTCCAGGGCGGACAGCCCGCTGTCCACGCCTGCCGCATAGCGCGTGCCGCAGAACGCCGCAAACTCTTCCTCGAAGCGGGCGACGTCTTCCCCCAGAGCAAAGTCAGCTCGTTCCATCACCCGCTGGATGGACTGATTCAGTTCATCCCAAATGGCGCGATGCTGGGCCTGCAAATCAACGAAAGGGACGTTCACCGTCAGTTCCCTCTGGCAGCCTGTCGTGCCTGCACGTCCAATCCATTGACGTACGGGCGCGTCACCATGCCAAACGGACAATCCAGTTCGTCCACTGACTCGAGCGGCCGGGCCGGATTGCCATAGGCTACGCTATGGGCCGGTATGTCACTGGTAACCACACTACCTGCGCCAATGAGTGCCCCCTCACCGATGGTAATGTGGGGTAGCAGGGTAACGTTCACACCGATGCGCGCCCCGCGCTTGACTGTCGGCCCCCGCATGCACAGCCCGCACTCTGGATGTGGATCGTTGGCGATGATCACACCTGGCGCAAGGAAGACCTCGTCTTCGAGAGTAGTGAATTGGGCCACGTAGACGCTGCAGTGAATCTTGACGTTATCCCCAATGGCACAACCGTAGTCAATCGTCGAGTTATTCCAGATGCTCAGACCATCACCGATGGTATTCTCTTCGCGGATGACCACGTTGTGCCCGGTCTCCAGTCCCGCGCCGATCGCGGAACCAGCGTAAATCACTGTGCCAGAACGTATTCGCGCCCCAGGCCCGATGCTCAGCGCCACATTGGCGATACGCCGGCCAGGCAGATAACCCAGAATGACCCCCGGTTCGATCTCGTACCCATCCCCTAGGACAACTGTATCGGCCAATTCAAGCAGCGACGCGCTCGTGCACATATCCATCCTCAAAGAAGATTGTCTCCTGCCCCCCACCGTTTTGCAGCGACCGTTCGGCCATCTCCAGCACCTTGACCACTTTCAACCCGACTCGACCACAGCTTTGGGGTTTTGTGTAATTCGCGACACATTCCAGAAAGTGTTGGCACTCCAGTCGCAGCGGCTCGACGAAACGGATGTTAGGAATCACCACGTCGCCGTAACGATAGCTGCACTGAAATTCGCCGAATGTGTTTGTGTAGGGAGGAGCCTCTACGCCTTTGTCATAGATTTTGATTTTCTCCAGGGGCTCTACGTCGTCGTAGACCACCATCTTCTTACTGCCGACGACGGTAATGCGTCGGACCTTGCAGGGATCGAGCCAGCTCACGTGGAGATGAGCCAGAACGTCACCTGGGAACACTAGATTCAGATAAACGATGTCATGGATGCCGTCGAAGACACACGCCAAACCCTGCGCGCTTGCGGCAATCGGAGCATGGCCCAGAATGTAAAGCAAGATCGATATGTCGTGGGGAGCCAGGTCCCACAGCACATTCAGATCCGGCTGGAACAGACCCAGGTTCACCCGCACTGCATCAACGTAGTAGATCTGCCCTAACTCGCCGCTGTCTATGATCCTCTTGAGCGCCCGCACGGCTGAATTGTACTCAAACGTATGCCCGGCCATAAGGATTAGCCCCTGCGCCTCAGCCAATTCGATCAACTCCTCAGCACGGCGGCTGTTGAGCGTCAAAGGCTTCTCGACAAGCACGTGCAGGCCGCGCCGCAGGCAGTCTCGGGCGAGGGAGAAGTGAGTCGCTGGCGGCGTGGCCACCACGGCAGCATCCAGCCCCAGAGTGAACAGATCCCGATAATCCTCTGTGACCATGACCTGGGGATAGCAAGTCTTGATGTGAGAGAGCCGCTCCTCTCTCAGGTCGGCTACGGCCAGGACGTCCGACGTGGGTATCTCCACAAAGTTGCGAATCAGATTGGGTCCCCAGTAGCCACAGCCGATGATACCTACCTTGATCCGACTCATATTCCCTCCTCCTCGTGTGCTACATTGCCCCTTTGCTGGACAACACCGCCCGTGGCGTCTTTAGCAAGATCTTGAGGTCCAGCCAGAGCGATTGACGTTCAATGTACTGGATGTCCAGTCTGACCATTTCGTCAAAATCGGCGGAGCTTCTAGCGGTCACCTGATACAACCCGGTTAGACCTGGTTTGGTCTCCAGCCGCTGGCAATGCCAGGGCTCATACATGTCTACTTCATAGGGGATCGGTGGCCTTGGACCCACTAGGCTCATATCACCTTTGAGCACGTTCCACACTTGCGGCAGTTCATCCAGGCTGCTCTTGCGGAGAAATCTTCCCAGTCGGGTCACCCGTGGGTCGTGTATCAACTTGCGAACCTGGGTATCCTCGCCCTGCAATGCCGCCATGCTTGCACGATCGTTGCGGACAAAGGCCCGAAAGAAAGTGCGATGGAGGTCAGAATCCGTATCCTTGTACATGGTGCGGAACTTGTAGCAAGTGAAGGTGCTGACCTCCCGGGCTTCTCGCTGGTCGTCCATGCGCCGCCTTGAGCCCGCCCGTTTTTGCTTGAAGATAGCCGGCCCAGGTGAGTCTAACACGACTAGGATAGCAATCACCAGCATCAGCGGTGACAGTATGACCAGCACGCTCCCCGCGATCAAGATATCCAACAGCCGTTTGCAGGCGAAGTAAAACCGGCGCTGGTGGTGAGTTTGCGTCACGAACGATGCGCGTTGGGGTGTCAGCCAAATCAATTCCTGCTTCATAGCATTCTCCGCGATTCTTGGGATATCCCGGCTCACTCACCATAATGAGTCGGCGTTCGGTGGTAATAGTAGTAGCTACCGTCTTGTTCGGCTCGATTCACAACGACGCCGATTGATCTGGCTTTGACATCGGCCAGTTGCTGACGGGCAACTCGCACACTTTCTCGCCGTGCTTGAGCGCGGCCTACGACTAGCACTACGGCGTCAACAATCGGAGCGAGCACAGCCGCATCGGTCACCGCCAGGAGAGACGGCGTGTCCAGCACAACCATATCGAACTGCTGCACCAGTTGCTCAAGCAGAGCAGTCATCTGGGGTGAACCAAGCAACTCAGCGGGGTGGGGCGGCAACGGCCCACCGGTGAGCACCTGGACCCCAGGAATCTTGCTGTCCTGCATTGCTTCATCCAGAGTCAATTCTTGATTGAGTATACTGCTCAGGCCTATCTCGTTGGACAGGTCAAAGATCTTGTGCAAAGTCGGCCGCCGCAGATCACCATCCACCACGATGACCTTTCGCCCGGATTGTGCGATGGCGAAAGCCAGATTGGCCACAATGGTTGATTTGCCCTCCCTCGGTTCGGCGCTGGTTACTAGTAGCGTCTGCAGAGGCGCATCGTGATCAAGGGTGAACAAATTGGTACGCAGGCGGCGGAAAGCCTCTCCCTGGGGGGAATTTCCATTAAAGAAAGTGATTTGCATCTGCCTCCTGACAGTGGGAATCTTTCCTAGAGCGGATAACTCTGACACTTCCTCGATTTGCTCCGCGGTGTACAGCGTGGTATCCAGATTCTCGAACAATAGGGCTAGGCCTATGCCTCCGGCTAAGCCAACCATAAGGCCCAAGGCGATATTCAGTTTCTTGCGCGGTTTGGAGGGAGACTGAGGTACAACGGCCGGCTCGACGACAGAGAGGGTCCTCGCCCGTATAGCTTCTGTGACGCGAGCTCGCTCATACTGCTGCAATAACATAGTGTATGTCTCTTGCTTCAACTTGATAGATCGGCTGGCGGCTGTGATGCGTTCAGAGTCCTTGGGGGATTGGGCGATCAGGCTTTCATACTCCCCCCGGGCCTGGTTTAACTCGTCCTCAATCTGAACCACTTGTTCGCTCAGAATCTCCTGAGCGGTCCTTCCATCCCCGGTGTATAACTCTCTGCTCCGAGCGACAAGAACTTCCGCCAGAGCATTGGCCGCTTCCCGGGCCAGAATCGGATTCGGATCCTCGACCATGATTTGCATCAACTCGGTATTGGGTAGAATTTCCACTTTGATCTGAGGGGGCTTATCGAGGCCGAGCCTCTGCACCAGTTCTTCCAGCACGGGGCCGCTGGTGGCGATTTCGGTGTAAGTGTTCATGAGCCGATTGGTGTACATGATGTCGTAGTTGACCCAGTCGGCTGACCCACCAGTGGCGGTCAATACCCGCAACGTCGTTGACGCCACATACTTGGGTGTCGCCATGAGCGTGCCTATGACGACAACGATGACCGTCACGGCCACCGTGACGGCGATCAACCATTTTCGTCGCCAAAGGATCGCCAGATAAGCTCCAAGTTCCATCGTCTTCTCCAGGTGTCCAGCGTGCCTACAAGCGTAGGATGCCCGGGCCGCCGCTGGGGCCATCTTCATTACAACCGACTACCTCTGCGAAGCGCGCACAGACCGCACCTCACTCAACTATTTCAAAACATGCAAGCTACAGACTCGCTTAGGAATCGGGAAGCCCACGCATGCTCTCGCTTTCCACTTTCTGTATGAAGCGCAGCTTGCCCCGGTTCTTGACCAGCCTGACCTCGGCAAAGGGTCCCAATCCGGCTAGCGCATCATCAATCTTCTGGATTTGCCGGGACGTCAAGACCTTCAGCGGCTTGTCCAGGGCCAGTGTGAAGGGAGCATCGCTCTTCGTGGCTTGCTTTCCCTGTCCCATTCTGCGGTTCCTTTCAACCAGCGGGTTATCAATCGCCCCCTGAAACCCAAAAAGCCGACCCACACACCTAACCAGGCGTGTGAATCGGCCTCCGGGTATTTTTCACCTCTGTCAAGGCAGTTATCTATTTGTGGGGATTCTTTGGGTCAAGCAGACAATCCTATTTCTCAGATTCCTCCGTGATGTTCTCGCTCTCCACTTTCTGAATGAAGCGCAGCTTGCCGCGCTGTTTGATGATTCTGACCTCGCCAAAGGGTCCTAGCTCGGCCAGTGCGTCATCAATCTGCCTGATATGTTCAAACTTGAGCACGCTCAGCGGTCGGTCCAGTGTCAAGATAGGCAAAGTCTCAGAGGATTTATCTTCGGCCATTTCAGTTGGTACCTCCATGTGCCACCGGGAACCAAACGGTAAGCCAGTCCGGAGTATTGCTGCCATCGCTCCATCAACTATAACAAATCAGCCCTCGGGATTTTTAACCTCTGCCAGAGCCGAATTCCAATTTGACAGGTTGTAAAAGAAAACTGGCTATCGGAAGGTAAATTGGTTATCACATAATGCTATTTTACCGCATTCTTCACGCAGTCTTTATCCTATCATATTGACACGTAGTGCAAATTGTGGTATAATTACACAA
>JABAOH010066963.1_pt2 | contig 31735 bp, 20 predicted proteins | sample 7062181 | NCBI WGS metagenome assembly JABAOH01 (sample SAMN14538630, study PRJNA623070) | marine sediment metagenome | biome: marine biome [ENVO:00000428]; feature: marine pelagic biome [ENVO:01000023]; material: deep marine sediment [ENVO:00002113]; isolation source: pool of 5 deep marine...
TAGCGATAGCTGCAGCACAGGCGACTGGGTTACCGAACTGTGTAAGACCGGAGTAGAAGAATCTCTCGGAAAAGTGGTCGGCAATTTCATCTGTGATCATGACTGCGCCGAGTGGGAGTGTCCCATTGTTGATCCCTTTCGCGAGGGTCATAATATCTGGGGATACACCCAGTTGATCAGCAGCAAACCAGGCTCCAGTCCTACCAAATCCGGTCATCACTTCATCGAAGATCAACAGGATGCCGTACTCGTCACAAATCTGCCTTAAACTTTCCATGTATCCCTCAGGAGGGATGATGCGGCAGTTGCTGCCAGTTACCGGCTCGACCATGATAGCGGCGATACTGGTGGGTCCTTCAACCTTGATGACCTCCCTGATCGCTTCTGCGCAGTAGGTGCCGCATTCCGGATAGGTCATTTTAAAGAAACAACGGTAGCAGAATGGGTCCCAGACTCGAATGGAACCGGGCACACCAGGTTCCACACCCCTACGTCGTGGATCTCCGGTTATGGAGCTAGCGCCGTAGGTGGCGCCGTGATAGGAGCGGAAGCGTGAAATCACCTTTTGCCTGCCGGTTACCATCCTGGCGATCTTGAGTGCATTGTCGTTTGCAACACCTCCTCCAGTCACGAGGAAGCATTTGGTAAGGTTTTCTGGTGTGCGCTCGGATAGGACCTTGCCAAGCTTTGCGCGCTGCTCATTGGCAGCAGCGGGCATGATGTAACACAGCTTTTCGGCTTGGTCTTTAATGGCTTTCGTGATCTTGGGATGCTGGTGCCCGACGTTGACGTTGATGAGCTGCGATGCGAAGTCGAGGTATTTCTTTCCGCCGGAATCCCAGAACCAACATCCCTCCGCGCCGGTTATCACCCAGGGCTGGAAACGCTCCTGGGGGGACCACGTGTGGAGCAAGTAGTTCTTTTCGAAATCTCCCACTTGCTTGGCGTTCAGACTGAGGTTCTCTTCATTCATTTATAACCTTTCATTTATGAAGGGATCGGGAATCAGGAATCAGTTAATCAGTCGAGAAGTTGACAAGTCAAGAAGTCAATGCGTATTCGGGGATCGGTAATCGGTAGACAGTAGCCAGTAGACAGATATCAGCTTTTAGCTTTAAGTTTTCAGCGATCAGCTTTCAATAGTCATTAGACAGTAGCCAGTTACCTGATCCCCGATTAACCGATTCCTGATTACATTCTTGACTTGTCGACCCATTGACCTGTCATCACCAGACCAAGAGATGGTCGCCTCAAGCGTCCATTTCGAGCGCTTCTGCCATGGCTTTGATGTGTGCAGGGGTACTGCCGCAGCATGCACCAATGATCTGTGCTCCTGCTTTGTGTACCTCGACAGCATAATCCGCCATGACGCTTGGATCCGCCCGATATTCGGGTTTTCCGTCCACAAGAGTGGGGATGCCGGCGTTCGCTTTGGCTACCAGAACTGCTTCAGGTTCGGCGTCCCGCATCTCTTTTATGGAAGTTACGATCTCTTCGGGACCTTTACCGCAGTTTCCACCAACGGCTACAGCCCCGTAGGAAAGCAAGGTAGAGGCAGCTTCTGCCGGGCTCACTCCCATTAGGGTTCGGCCCTTGCTGTCAAAAGTCATCGTTATCACAATAGGAATATCATGGGATATCTGCCGAGTTCCACCCACGGCCGCTCGAACTTCCTCCAGATCCGCCATAGTCTCGATCCAAATGAGGTCCACACCACCGGCGATCAAGGCGCCAGCCTGCTCAGCAAATCCGGAGGCAGCCTCTTCGAATGACAGGTTCCCATACGGCGTCAGCATCTGACCACTTGGACCGATGTCACCAGCGATGAGGATTTGTTTTTCAGAGTTCTTGACCACATCATGAAGGACCTTAACTGCTGCATGATTCACCTCATCGACCGACAGATCGGGTCCCTTCGAGGCGAGGCGGAATGGATTGCCTCCGAATGTGTTGGTAAGTAGCACCCGCGAGCCAGCTTCCATGTACTCGCGGTGGATCGCAGCAACGCGATCGGGATGGGTGAGATTCCACCGCTCGGGAGCTTCAACGGCTTTTAGGCCTGCATTGAAAAGCATGGTGCCCATCCCACCGTCCGCTAAAAGTACTCCTTTTTCCTGCAGGATCGTTCGAATGAGATTCATAGGTTCATTCCTCAATGAAATGGTAAGTCTACTTCGGGTATTCACGTTAGGCTATCATATGGTTTCTAACTCATGAACTATCTTCGGCTCATTAATTAACCACCGTCATCTTCAGATGCACGTATCCCATAACTTCATTTTGACAAGTAATGCACAATCTTACCGTCAAAAAGTGTCAAGCTACAAGGGAAGATGTATGGTGTTCTGTAGTTCACAATGCATATAAATAAGTGTGAACGAGTGAAAGTGTACGCGCTCCGCTGTTCTAAAAGGTGTGAAGTGCACTACAATTCCTGTATCGAAGACTGTGAGAATGGTCATGAATGATCATGGGATTGGGGAAGATCGGATATTGACTGAGTTGGAGCTCCTCCGCCAGCGGGTTACACAATTGGAACAGGCAGAGGAAGAACGCGAGAGTGTTCTAGAAGCCCTCATGGAATCTGAAGAGAAGTTCAGAAACCTGGCGGAGAAGCTGCCTAATATGGTTTTCGTCAATGTCGAGGGCAGGGTGACGTACGTAAACGAAGCCTGTGAGGAAATCATGGGCTACTCGAAGGATGAATTCTACTCACCTGATTTTGACTTTCTGAGCATGATCGCCCCAGGATCCAGTGAGATCATTCAAAAAAATTTTGAGCGGCACATGAGAGGTGAAGAGGTCCCACCTTATGAGTACAAACTTGTCACAAGGCAGGGCGATCCCATCGACGTGATTATCACGACCCGGCTGATAAGCTTTGATGGGAAAAAGGCCATACTCGGGATTGTGACGGATGTGACGGATCGTAAGCGGTCGGAGGATGAAATCCGCAAGCTGTACCGCGCAGTCGAGCAGAGTTCCAGTCTTATCGTCATCACCAACACCGATGGAGACATCGAGTACGTCAACCCAAAGTTCACTCAGGTGACTGGATATCCACCCGCGGAGGTGATCGGAGAAAACGTGCGGCTGCTGAAGTCGGGTGAGACACCTCGAGCGGTTTATCGTGAGTTGTGGGAAACCATCACTGCGGGCAACGAGTGGAGGGGCGAATTCCACAACAAGAGGAAGGATGGGACATTTTATTGGGTTTTTGCTTCCATATCCCCGATCACGAATGAATTTGGCGAGATCACCCACTATCTTGCGATCCAGGAAGACATCAGCGAGCGGAAGCGCATGGAGGCTGCGTTGCAGCAGTCTGAAGCGCGCTATCGCAACATCTTCGAGGGTGTGCAGGATGCGATCTTTGTAGAGAGTCTGACTGGGGAGATCCTTGATGTGAACGCGCGCGCCTGTGAGATGTTTGGGTGGAGTCGAGAGGAATTGCTTACAAAGACCGTGGCTGACCTGGTGCCTGAAGGTCATTTGGCCATCGTCCCCGCCGAGATGGCCGATGGAATGCCCGAAATGCCGGTTGAGACCGTAAACCGGCGTTCTGATGGCGAGCACTTCCCTGTTGAGATCTCCGCGCGGCTTCAAACTCTCGGTGAGGAGACGGTGGTACTCGTCGTGGTGCGCGATATCACAGAGCGGAAAGAGGCAGAGCTGGCATTAGAACAATCTAGGTTGGAGCTCGAAAGGTCGAACGCGGAATTGGAACAATTCGCCTATGTTGCCTCCCACGACCTGCAGGAGCCTCTTCGTTTGGTGTCGAGCTTCACAAGACTCCTGCAGGAACGCTATCAAGGGCGCTTGGGCCCGGATGCTGACGATTTCATCAGCTTCGCACAAGATGGAGCCGACCGCATGCAGCGGATGGTTGCCGATCTACTCGCTTATTCCAGGGTGGGGACGCGAGGGGCTCGATTTGAATGGACAGATTGTCAGGCGGTGCTTGATCAGGCACTCACCAACCTGACGATCGCAATCAATGAGAGTGCGGCTGAGGTGACCAATGATCCGTTGCCCAACGTATTCGCAGATCGCACTCAGTTAGAACAGCTATTCCAAAACCTGATTGGCAATGCGCTCAAATTCCGCAGCAAGGCATCACCCATCGTGCACGTCGCGGCCGAGGAGGTTGAAGACGGTTGGAGATTCTCTGTCAGGGATAATGGAATTGGCATACGCCCCGAGGACAGCGAACGAATTTTTATTATTTTTCAGCGTCTGCACACGGCGGAAGAGTATCCAGGGACAGGTCTCGGGCTAGCGATTTGCAAGAAGATCGTCGAGCGTCATGGGGGCAGAATCTGGGTTGAGTCTGAGGTAGGAAAAGGATCGACTTTTTACTTCACTCTGCCATCAGTTGATGAACCATCAGAAGACAGTAGTCAGTAGACAGATATCAGCTTTTAGCTCTTAGCTGTTAGCTTTCAGCTTTCAGCGGTCAGCTATCAGCTAATACGTCAATGAGTTGATAAGTCAAAAAGTCAAGAAGTGATTAGGGATCAGTTAATCGGGGATCAGGTATCTGGCTTTTGACTGTTGGCTACTGATTCTCAGTCTCCAATCTCCAGTCTCCAATCTCTATTCTCTGGTATCTGACTACTGTTTACTGAACACCTATCACAAAAATTCTCCACAGCGGAAGATAAATAAGGGCGGCAATAAGCGCGGTTATGGGGATCGTTAAAACCCACGTGACGAACATTTCCTGACCCACCTGCCAGCGTACTTTCGAGATGCGTTCCGCAGCCCCGGTTCCCATGATGGTGGAGCTGACCACCTGAGTTGTGCTCACTGGTCCTCCCAATAACGCTGCGCTTAGGATCACTGTTGTGGAAGCAAGTTGGGAGGTGAATGCGTGGATGGGTCGAATCTTGAAGATACGGCCACCCAGGGTGCGGATCAAACGCCATCCACCCAATGCAGTCCCAAGTGCGATCGCCGCGGCGCTGATAGCAATAACCCACAGCGGCACCTCAAAAGTTGACTGGGTGCCGGCCGCAACCAAGCCCATGGTGATGATTCCCATGGTTTTTTGTGCATCGTTGGTGCCGTGTGAAAGAGAAAGACCAAGTGCTGTCACGATCTGTGAGCGTTTGAACAATGTGCTTATGTTGGGTGAGGCGTTCCTCACGAGGAAGAGTATGAAGCGCATCAAGAGGTAAGCGGTCACTAAGCCGAGTGGTGGTGAGAGAAAGAGCGCGAGGAGGATTTTTAACAGTCCATCCCATTGAACAACTCCAATTCCACCGTCCAGGATTGCGGCTCCCAAGAGCCCTCCAATGAGTGCATGGGAGGAAGAGGAGGGGATCCCCAGCCACCAAGTGATCAAATTCCACACAATGGCGGAAAGGACCGCGGCTAAAATTACAACGGTTGTGATCACCGTTGGATCGACGACGTCATTCCCCACCGTTTCCGCCACAGCTACGCCGAAAATGAATGGTGCGACGAAGTGGGCTATCGCAGCTAGAAAGAGCGCGGTGCGGGGAGGCATTGCCCGTGAGGAGATCACAGTGGCGACAATATTAGAAGAATCATGAAACCCATTAAGAAAATCAAATACAAGGGCGCCAGCGACCAATAAAATGAGTAAAAGCATTCCAATCCTCAGTTGTTATTGCGGTGAAAGCATCCACGAATTGTACCTTAACAAATCCTCTCAATGCCGGAGGGCAGGTTCGCTGAGTGCTGGTATCTCACGGCTATTGCGCTGGAGTGGATGAGCAGATCGTTTCTTTCCTTAAAATTGTTTTCAGAAGTTAAAATACTTAATAGTGGACAAGACCCATAAAATGAACATATACTCTCGGGGTCGTAGAAAAATTCCGGGTCGCGATGTGTACGCTGAGTGTGAGGACGAGGAAGGGGAATGACTGAACCTTCAGCAACCGAGAATGGCATTGAAGTCTATCTTCAGCCCATCGGGCGGAGGATTCTGATTCCCCCAGGTCAGAATCTACTGGATGCTGCCAGGGAGGCCGGAGTAGAGTTAATGTCCCTCTGTGGCGGAGAGGGACTCTGCGATAGCTGCCATATTCGAGTTGTAGAAGGTGAACTATCACCGATTACGCAAGCCGAGCGGAATTTTTTCTCAGAAACGGAACTCCAAGACGGTCATCGCCTCGCCTGTCAGGCAATCCCGTTAAACAACGTCAAAATTGATGTTCCCTCACAATCGCTAACCACACCACAGAGGCTCCAACTTGAAGGAATAGAGGCTGAGGTGGACCTGAATCCGCCTGTGATTGGAGTGGATGTTCACGTTACCCCACCGACGCTGGAGGATCTCCGATCTGACGCCACGCGCCTTGAGGACGCTATACAAGAAGTCGACTCCCTGCCAATGATTGGGCACAGAACTTTGCGAGTACTCCCACACATTCTTAGAGAGAATGAGTGGTCCTTGCGGGCTGTACTTCGTGAGTCGGAAGTGGTTGGTTTTCTTCCGTCTGAGACCAAGTTGTACGGATTGGCGGTGGATGTTGGGACGACGAAGTTGGCGGCTTACCTTGTGGATATAGCGCAAGGCGAAACAGTGGCAAAGATCGGGGATATGAACCCGCAGATTGCCTATGGAGAGGATGTTGTCAGCCGAATCGCCTATGTAAACAAGCATGCTGATGGTGGACACACTCTGCAGAGTAAGCTGATAGAGGTCCTGAACGGTATGATGGGGGATCTATGTTCGCAAGCAGGTGTGACACAGGATCAGATCCTTGAGGTTGTCGTCGTTGGAAATACAGTCATGCACCATCTCTTTGCCGGATTTCCAGTCCGCCAGTTGGGGGAATCGCCTTATGTGCCCGTTCTAACCGAGCCTGTGGAGATTCAGGCTGCTTATCTGGATTTGAAAGTGGCTCCGGGTGCATATGTTTACCTACCACCAAATATCGCTGGTTATGTTGGAGCCGACCATGTGGCCATGCTAATCTCAACTAGAGTGTGGGAGACAGATCAAACTACGTTGGCTGTAGATATTGGCACCAATACGGAGATCACCCTCGCTACAGGGGGACGCCTCTTGAGTTGTTCCTGTGCCTCTGGTCCGGCCTTTGAAGGGGCACATATTCGCGATGGCATGCGAGCTGCACCAGGCGCGATCGAGCGGGTTCAATTCTTGAATGGAGAAGCTCACCTCCAGACTATTGGTAATATTCCACCAGTTGGGATATGTGGGTCGGGGATTCTAGACGCAGTTGCAGGGATGTTGACTGAGGGCCTGCTGGATCAGCGAGGCGTTTTACAGGGCGATGATCCGCGTTTCTTAAAAGTTGACGATAAGGGGGCATTTATCCTAAGCCCTGCGGCGCAGAACGGTCATGACCGCGACATCCTCGTGACTCGCAGTGATGTTAATGAAATACAGCTCGCCAAGGGTGCCATTCGAACCGGAATTGACATTCTCTTGATGGAGGGCGGCATCCCTCTTGATTCAGTGGACCGATTGATTATTGCAGGGGCTTTTGGCACGTACATTGACATCGAGAGTGCCATTAATGTAAGTATGTTCCCCGATCTTCCCAGAGACCGCTTCGAGCAGGTTGGAAACGCCGCAGGTGCGGGTGCGCGCGATCTGTTGATATCAACAACACTGCGCCAGAAGGCGGAGGAGATTGCGCGCAAGGTTGAATATGTCGAGCTCACAACACATCCGGAGTTTACCCGGAGCTATATGGAGAGGTTGTACTTTAACCAGTAGGTAGAGATCGGGGATCTGGAATCAGGAATCAGTTAATCAGTCAAGAAGTCAAAAGGTCAATGAGTTGATATGTCAATAAGGGATACGCATTGACATTTTGACTTCTTGACTTATCAACCTGTTCACTCATTAACTGATAACTGATTCCCGATCTCTGATGACTTATCGCTGAAAGCTTCCTGTAACATTGTCTGAATAGCATCTCGATCAGGCAGTAAGACCTGCGCTCCGCTGCTAGGGACACGCCAGCTGGTCACCAAACTGCGGTCGATCCGGTATCGGTGGATGTTCGAGGGGTCAGCAGCCAATGAGGCTGCCAGTGGAACGAGTGGTAGGACGTCCTCCATGAGCATGTCCGAGCTGAATCTCCCGCGGTATAGATAGTAAAAATGGGGTATTTTATTCAAGCCATCCAGACTGATGACCTTGTCAAACATGGCCTGGAATACCTCCTGTTGCCGCCGCAGACGGTCAAAATCGCTGCTTCTTTTCCGCATCCTTGTGTAGCACAGGGCATCATCACCATCCATATGATAGACGCCACCAGGTTCGTATTCATACCAGATGCCGTTGCATTCGTCAGCGAGCTTGCCTGTAGAAACAACTTCAATCCCACCGAGCAAGTCCACTGATTCGCTCAATCCTCTGAACTCGACCCGCACCCAATGGTGGATAGGTATTCCCAGATTGTAGAGGATGGTATCAGCTAACATCTGAAAACCGCCCTTAGGCTCCGCAGTGTTGATGCGGTTAGCACGCCAGCCCGGGATGTAGACATAAAGATCTCTGGGGATGGAAACCATCGTAGAGGTTCCTCGATCGGGATCGAGAGAGAGGATCATCAGGGTGTCAGTGCGATATCCGGGGGTATTCAGCCTCTTATCAGACCCCAGGAGTATGATATTCACTGTATTAGGAGAAAACTCGATCGGCGTAACGGGTGGAAGGATTTCAATGGCTGATGGCTCTGAGGGACCAGGGAAGTATCCCCAGACATATTCAGAGGTGGGTGTGATGGTGGGAGTAGGAGTGACTGTGTTTGTAGGGGTAGGTGTGAATGTCAGACTGGGAATGGGCGTGTAGGTAAGTGTAGGCATGGGTGAATGAGAGGCCGTGGGCGGCAATGTAGGTGAAGGATTTGGAATGAAGATCGGTAATGATGAACCGCAAGCTGTGAGCGCTGTACAGAACAGAAAACCCAGAATCACTCCACTGCTCGGCATCAAGTATTTGCCGAGTAAAGGCCTGATTCCTCCAGAAGTGTAATAGGACCTCATCTCTTGAAGCATAGACTAAAGACGCGTTCTCGGCCAATAGACCGCATCGGCTATTCAATGTTGTTTCAACTTCCTGGGATTGAGAGGTTGATGCTTTGATTGGACGTTGTCCTTCGAATCAGGCTGGTTTATTCCAAGTCCAGCCGTTAAAATGATGACATTCACAGTGAGAGGATAGGAACGATGGATTGGCTGACAGACCCGCAAATATGGATCGCATTGCTCACCTTGACTGCCCTTGAGATTGTTCTGGGCATCGATAACATCATTTTCATTTCCATCCTTGCCGGGAAGCTGCCCGAAGATCAGCAGGATTTGGGTCGGACTTTGGGGCTATTGGGCGCCATGGTGACTCGAATTCTGTTGCTGTTCTCGCTTACGTGGATCGTCAACCTGACACAATCACTCTTTTATATCGGCGAGCACCCTGTCTCAGGGCGCGACATCATTTTGATCATCGGTGGACTCTTCTTGCTTGGGAAAAGCACCTTGGAGATTCACGACAAGCTGGAGGGCAAAGAGGGGCGCGCCTCAGAGAGAGTAAGGGCAACCTTCGCCGGAGTCATCGTGCAGATCATGCTACTAGACATCGTCTTCTCTCTCGATTCGGTCATTACCGCCGTGGGCATGACCAATGTGTTAGGTGTGATGGTCACAGCGGTGATCATCGCTGTTCTCATCATGCTCGTCGCCTCCAAACCCATCAGCGCATTTGTTGATCGCCGCCCGACGGTTAAAATCCTGGCCCTGAGTTTCCTGCTCATGATAGGGATCTCTCTAGTCGCAGACGGTGCCGGCTTCCATATCCCCAAAGGCTACATTTACTTCGCAATGGGTTTCTCAGTATTCGTTGAGTTCTTGAATTTGCGGTTGCGCACGAGGGAAGAGGAACCGGTTCAACTTCGTCAACCTTACGTGGAAGAGGTGGAAGAGGGAGAGGCGGTAAGTCAGGCAACATGAGTTGTCGAACCTTCTCCGTGTCACCCGGACGAGGAAAGATCCTGGCCGGTTGCAACCACGGCACGCCTCTTTCATGGGAAGAGACACTCCTGATGATAAATGAGATCCCGCGGTTTCCACCTGGGATTGCATAGGAAGAACGAGATTAGATACAGCTATGCATTTCATCTGGTGCCTACTTCGTGATGGTTGATGTCCTTCTTGAAACCAATATCCTTGAATAAACTCCTGTGGAGAGAGATAAATGCGTCCAACTGTGAGATTCTTGAGCGACGATGGGATCCAGCAAATACTTGATGAAGCATATGGCCTGCTGGTAGATCCCGGAGTACGGGTGGAAAATCGGGAAGGACTCGACCTACTCGCATCCGCCGGTGCGACCGTCGATTTCGAAGAAATGACAGCGAGCATACCGGAGAAGCTGGTTCGCGAGGCGCTGGATTCCGCACCCACCGAATTTTATCTTTACAACCTTGATGGCGAACCAGTCGTTCATTACGGCGGTGACAACGTTCAATTCACTCCTGGGTCCACCGCTATTATGGTACTGGACCGCGACACGCAGGAGCAGCGCCCTCCGGTAACGGAGGATTTTGTCCATTTCGTCAAGCTCGTGGAGGTTCTTCCCCACTTGGAAGCTCAGAGTACGGCAATGGTGTGCAAGGATGTACCCGATGAAATCGGTGACCTTTATCGATTGTACTTGGCGCTCGCCTATATGCGTAAGCCCATCGTGACCGGGGCTTTTCGGAAAGATACCTGGTGGACGATGAAGGAAATGCTTGAAGTGGTGGCCGGTGGTGCAGCTGAATTGGCTGAGAAACCTCTCGCTATCTTCGATACCTGTCCGTCACCGCCGCTGAACTGGAGCGACCTGACGTGTCAGAACTTGATCGACTGCGCTCGGAGCCACGTCCCTGCGCAGTTAGTCTCGATGCCGATTGCTGGCGTGGCAGCACCTGTAACTCTCGCCGGGTCGGTTGTTCAGCATACGGCCGAGTGCCTGAGTGGTGTGACCATCAACCAGCTAGCGAATGGTGGCGCCCCCATTGTCTGGGGTGGTGCCCCCGTCATCTTCGACATGCGCCAGGGCACCACGCCAGTCGGCGCGGTTGAAGTCTGGATGATGGACTGCGCATACAGCGAAGTAGGGAAGGCGCTGGATCTCCCAACTCATACCTACCTGGGGAACAGCGACGCAAAACTGGTCGATGCGCAAGCCGGCCTGGAGGATTCAGGCGGAACGCTGATGGCTGCTTTAGCGGGGATCAACATGGTGGCCGGTGCAGGGATGTTGGATTTCCTTCGTTGCCAGAGCTTCGAGAAGCTGTTGATCGACCACGAGATTATCGGTATGACAAAACGGCTCCTGGAGGGGATTTCATTCCGGCAGACCCCTCTCGCGCTGGAGCTTATTCAGGGAGATGGGGCATGAGGCCGAGCACATCACACATCCCCATACGCTTCAGTGGTTCAGAGATGAGCAGTACATGCCTGATGCGGTCATCGATCGCCAGTCGGTGGATAGCTGGCGAGAGCAGGGCGCTATGAGTGCTTCTGAACGAGCGAAAAGTCGAGTTGATTCGCTCTTGGATACGTACGTCCCATCGTCGATTTCCGACGAATTGCGTCGTGAGTTGCGTGCGATCACAGTAGACAGTGCGCGCAGGTTCGGAATGGAGAATCTACCGGACCTTCCTGCTGATTGAGTGCGTTAACATATTAGAATCCCATCCTTTAGCCATCCGTCCGGCGGTTTTGGGGTTTCACCATCCAGTTAAGCAAAACTTCCCATGACATTTGATGCCATGGGAAGTTCTTGATACCAAAGATGTCAGAATCAGTTTTCTCCTTCAGCTTCCTCTTCTCCCTCGGCAGCTTTCCTTCTTCTTAGCGCCAGTCGACTCATCAGACTGTACATCACTGGAACGACTAGAAGTGTAAGCAATGTGGAGGTGAAGAGACCGCCGATGACCACTGTTGCTAGATCTGACGCAACGATGGCGCCCTCGCTCAAACCTAAGGCCAGTGGCAGCAGTGCAAGCATGGCCGCAATGGCTGTCATGAGGATAGGGCGAAGCCGCGTCTTGCCGCCTTCCATCAATGCATCACGCGTGTTCATATCGCGCTTCTTGCGATTGGCCTGGACGCGGTCGATCAAGACAATGGCGTTGGTGACGACGATGCCCACAAGCATCATCATCCCCACCAGAGCTGAAATTCCGACGACTTTGTCGGTGAGCCAAAGCGCAACAACGGCCCCGATCAGTGCGAGAGGTAAGCTGAAGAGTATGGTGAATGGGTGAACGAATGAGCGGAACGTGATCACCATGACCACGTACACCGCGATGATCGAGATCAGGATAGCCCGACTCGCCATTTGGAAGCCCTCTGTCTGCTGCTGTGTTTCGAAACCTTCGCTGACGGTTATGTCCACAGACACGACGGCCTCAACAGCAGTTTTGGCCTCCTCGGTGACGCCCAGAGAGTTCTCTGACTCCAACTCGCCGGTGTAACTCACGGCGGATTGGCCATCCACTCGAAGGATCATATCCGTCTCGGTCAGGTTGCTGGAGACGTTGGCGAGGCCGTCGACCGCTTCGAGCGCGGCGATGACATCGTCATTGTGGGCAGCAAGTTCTTCCGGGTCTCCGGAAAGAACGATGGAAAATGCGCCAAAAGCGCTGCTTGTCATCGTACCGCTGGAGACGAGTACGTACTCAGATCCGAAGGTATCTTCCGCCAACTGGCGAATCTCCGCGGTAAGCGCATCCAGATCCGAAGTGTCCTCTAAACCGATTTGAATGCTCGCCGCACTCTGATCGATGGAGCCTCCCAGAATACGGCTAGCTAATCCACCTCCAGATCCAATCTCAGACTGAACGATACCAAGTCCATCCACATCCACCAGGACCGCTTCAAACTCAGAGACGTATTCACTCGTTTCACTCATCGTCATGCCGTTGGGTAGATCAACCGAGACGGTGACCGTCACCTCTCCCATCTCGGGGAGGAAGGCGCGCGGCAGCTGGGTCATTAGGAACATGCTGCCTATGAACAGGATGGCTGCGATGAGGAGCGTGAGGCCCCTGTGATTGAGCGCCCAGTTCAAAATGGGGGAATAGGTCCGCTGTAGGGTGGTCTCGTGTTCTTCTGGCAAATGCTCTTTGCGGATGAACATGTATGCCAGTAGTGGCACAATGGTCACAGCGACCAGGAAGCTCGACATCAGCGCGTAGGTCACAGTGACGCCGAATGGCAAGAAGAACTCACCAACAAGGCCGCCCAACATACCCATGGGCAGGAAGACCACCACGGTTGTGACCGTGGAGGCGAGGATAGCTATCGCGACGTCGCGTGTACCGATTAAGACTGATGACTTCAGATCCTCGCCGCGTTGGATGTGTCGGTAACTGTTCTCCAGTACGACGATGGAATCGTCCACCACTCGCCCAATGGCGACGGTCATGCCGGAGAGCGTCATGATGTTAAGCGAAAAGCTGAGCGGGAACAGCCGCAGGAATGCGGCGAGTAAGCCACCGAGCACCGGAATATTCGATGTGGCATCTGCGAGTGGACTAAGTAGTCCGTTGACTACCGGCGGCAGCCATTGGAGCAGTGCGAATGCCATGAAAACCGAAAGCGGGATGCTCACAGCGGTCACCAGCGTGCTACGCCATGAGAGCTTGTATTTACCGCCGACCCTCCCGCTGAGGAAAATCAAGATCACGATGACGGCAAAGACCGCACCCAGGGCTCCTTCCCTGGCGACGCCTGTTATGGACTCCTCGATAAAGGAGGCTTGCTCAAAGACAACGTCAAATCGAAGGTCCTCATATTCGGCCTCGAGGAGTTCAAGCTCTTCAAAAACCGCGTCCGACACAGAGATTGTATTGGCTTCGGTGTCCTTGAAAACCATCAGTGCCAGACTTGGGTTGCCATTGACACGATTGACGGTATCCGTTGGGATGAACGCCTCCGCCTCTCCTGATGCTATGCCCTCCAACTCCGCTTGAAGCTCAGGATCGAGCGACTCCATGTAGCTTTCGGGGAGGCTGCTGAGCACTTCTGGCGAGAGCAAGCGCAGAGTCGCAGGGCTGAGGTTCTCGAGGAAGCCTTCCTCGTTCTCAGCTAACCAGAGGACGACCTCTGGCGTTAGATCCGCCATTAGTTGCGGCGCCATTTCCTGTCCACTCTGGACGAGTAGATTCAAGAGTTCCGCAGCTGTGGGCACGAGGCCAGTGTTCATCAAGTCGGCTGCCGTCTCGATGGTCGGCATGGGCCCAGCAACGGCGCCCTCTTCCGGTTCTTCCCGCCAAAGACCACTCAACTCGGGAGCATCAGTCGGAGGTTGTTCTGTCTCAGCCGCTAGGGCTCCAAGTCCACCGACTGGTTCTGCCAGCACTTCAAGCTCTTCTCGCAGTTCCGGCTCGAGTGATTGGATGAAATCCTCAGGGAAGTATCCAAGCACCTCGGGGGAGAAACGACGCATATTATCCGCTGTCAGATCCTGAAGCATCTGTGGTGCAAAGTTGGCAATTCCCACGAAGATCTCGACTGTCACATCTTCCGGATACTCAAGAGTCAGACCTTGGGTCTGGCCGGCGAGTTTCCAGGTGGATGGTAGGGCTCCTTCGTCTTCTGTTACAGGGGCTGTAGCTATACGTTCAGCCAACTGTGCTTGAAGCTCCGGATCGAGCGACTGGAGATAGCTTTCCGGCAACTCCGCAAGTGCCGCCGCAGGCATGGCAAGAAGCATTTCCGGCGTCAGGTCGTTGAGCATCTGTGGCATGAAGCTTGCGATGGCTCCTACCATTTCGGGTGAGAGATCAGCGGTGGTTTCGATAGTAACATTCTGTAAAGCTGCTGCTTGAATCCATGAATCCGGTAATGGGACGGGAGTAGGCTCGTCTTGTAGTTCGGCCAACCTTTCTGCCACCATGACCTGGGTTTCGGGATCGAGTGATAGCACATAGTCAACCGGGAGGGCCGCCAGGGCCTCCAGTGGCATGGCTTCGAGCATCTCAGGGGTGAGATCGGCGAGGAGCTGTGGTGCAAAGGTGCTAATCCCGCCGATGACCTCAGGGGTCAGGTCGTCCGTGGTGGCCAATGTTAAGTTCATTGCCGCGGCGCCCTGGATCCAGGAATCTGGAAGTGGTACGGGCTCTGGTTCGGCGAGCCGTTCTGCGATCATGGTCTGGATCTCGGGATCGAGTGACAGGACGTAATCCTCTGGAAGAGCCGCAAGTGCGTCAAGAGGCATGGCCTGCAACATCTCGAAGGTGAGATCGTCGAACATCTGTGGGGTGAAACCAGCGATCCCCTGAATGAATTCCGGTGTCAAGTCGTCCGTTGTGGCGATTGTAACGTTCTGAGTCGCTGCGGTCGTGATCCATGAATCAGGCAATGGGACCCCGCCAGCGGTGACTTCTTCGGTAGGAGTCGCCGGGACTTCGGTTGGGGTCGCTGTTGGTTCTGGAGTCGGCTCTGGTTCCTCAGTTGGCTCCGCCGTGGGTGGGGGAGCCGTAGGCAGTTCCTGTCCACCGCTCACTTCAACGCTAGCGATGCCGTCGATAGTTTCCAGTGCCGGAAAGACCTCCGCTTCAACTAGAACCTTTAACTCCTCCAACGATCTGCCGGGAGCGGAAACACTCATCACTGCGATGGGCAGGTCGGAGAAGCTGAACGTCAAGAGTCGGGGTGTTTCCATACCCTCAGGAAAATCGATGTTGTCAAGTGCGCTTTGGATTTCCTCGCGCAACGCGTCTTGGTCCACTCCGAACTCATTGCGTAAGACGGTGACGGAAACGCCGCTGGTGGTTGTCGTTTCGACGTTAACCACTGCATCGATCTCAGAGACTGCGTCTTCAATGGGGAGGGTGACTTGTTCGAGCATGTCTTCTGTTGATGTCCCTGGATTGAAGACCAGGATCACGGACTGGGGGAACTCTATCTTGGGAAGGAGTTCCTGGTTGAACTGCGCCAATGCAAAGATCCCTGCGACCAATGCAAGGATGGATAAACCGATGGTAACCCATTTGAACCTCAGTGAAGCTCGGGTTATGAGGTCAATAAAGGATTCAAGCACGATGATGATCTCCTTTCATGTCATCGAAAGGGCCTTTGGAAGTTGATTTATCGATTGAAGACCCTTCTTTCATCAAAATCTCCATTTGGAGAATTTTCTTCATTTAAGAATATGTACCATTGTTGTTAGTTTCGAAGCATTTCCCTCCGATTAGGCTCGGCTTTTAAGGGTCCGCAAGGATCCCTTGATTACGATCCGGAATGTTTTTATCCAACGAACTCCAGTTCATAAGTGACGAATTTAATTCATGTCCATCAGCATTTCGAATACTTCCATGAGACTGTCCGCAATCCGCTGGCGACGGTCAGCCTCCATGTCAGCTACGATTCTTTGGTACTGCCGGACATGTTTTATTAACTCACATCCCCACTCTGGGTCTTTTTCGATCTCATCGATCAAGAGGCCCAATGCAAAGCCTGCCGCTAAGCCAGGAGTGGTCTCGTCCGAATTCTCTGAAGAGGACATGAGCAATGGCAAATATTCGAGGAATACATGACGCTTCGGATGCCGACGTAATCGCAGAATGATGATGGTCGCAATCTCGAGACAATAACGCAGTGGATCCTCATCAACATCAGGGATGCGCGCCAGCATCTCGATTCCCAGTTGGTCGTCATCTTCTCCAGTTCGCAGTTGATCGAGTATGCGATCTTTGACAACTTCCCAATCCTCGCCATCTGTTACGCCAGCGTACCTGACTACCATCTGGTGGGCTTGGTCAGTCGGGATGAACACCACCTTCGATCGGCCAGGACCGGATTTGTCTCCTTCCAATTGATATTGGGAGGTGACGAGGCCCTTCTCCTCCAGCAGGCGGAGCATATCATAGGCCGTGATCCTGCTCACACCCAAGTGATCTGCGATGGCGGAGTAGTGGATGGGACCTTCTACCTCGTGATAGAGATCCATGAGTTTGCGTATGAATGTTTCCTGTCGTCGGGTTATTTTCATAAGAATCCAAAATTCCCTAAAAAACAAAAAAATACAAGGTCAGCATGATAACAAGGCAGAATATAAGTGTCAAGGGTGGTTTTAGTGCATTAACTAATAATTAAGGTTTGGGGCTGGGGACTAGGCGCTTTGGCTGCGCCAAAGCGTTGGAGACTAGAGATTAGAGACTAATATTGAACTTGATTTCGTAAGCTGAATGCTGACCGCTGAAAGCTGAGAGCTTAAAGCTAACAGCTAATAGCTAAATCTCAACAGCCTCGACGACCAAATCGTCCTTTGTTGAAGATGTGATGGCATGGCCTGGTGGGACGAAGAGAAAGTCCTCCTCTGGCCACTCGCCGTGAATGAGTTGGTTGATCAGGCGGCGGTCACCCTCCATCCGCTCGAAAGTCCAGCCCCGACGTGATGCTTCCTCACGAACACGCTGTTCAATGGTGTCATCCTCGCCGAGGTCGAGGTGGATATACACAGCTCGCGAGTAGTGCTGTTTCCAAGCGCCCATTACCTCCATGAGATAGTTCGCATTATCCTCGCCATATTTCTCGACGTACTCTTCATAGACCGCACTGAGGGTTTCTTGGGATGAAGCGCCGAGCGCGATGTCGATATCTCCCTGGTTTCGCTCAAGATAGTCGAGGCTGTACCAATAGGTTCCCGGTTGTTCTTTGAAGGCCTCAAGGTAGCGTTGGCGTGAACCCAAGTAGAGTGTGATGCAATCGTGGGCTCGAGGGGTCACAATAGGTGTGTGCCGGGCCGTTAGACCGAGGGTGGCATTTCCGCAAAGACCGTAGCCTAGCAGGATGGCGTCGCATTCGCCTGGCTCGATGGTGTCGACTTCTTCCTGTAGAAGATCTTTCAGATTTTTCGGGGTGTCGTGTAGGCCTTGGCGGAAAAGGCGGACGGAGACGGCATGGGGCGAGGTGGCAGCTGCAGCATAAGCGCTGCGCGCCAGAGCTTCGCAAGTGAGGGCGATGAAGTGCTTCATGCGGTTTGGCATTACATCTTCGCTCATAGCTAGTTCAGAATATTTGGATGGGCGTGATTGTAATCGAGGTTGGTTGGTGTGTCGAATACGGATACTGGTGATCAGAGATCAGGGATTGGGAATCAGTAGTCAGTAGCCAGACACCAGTAATCGGTGAAGGCTATTTAATAATTCCGTGTCGAAATCTGTCGATCCTTTCATTGCCGGGTTAGGTAGAATCTTTTAAAGATGGAAAAAGATTAAAACTCAAGACCTTTGGGTCGGGAGGTAGTTGCAGAAGGAGGGAACATGCCAGAGGGAAAGGCTCCGCCACAGGAGAAACCAGAGAATGATGACGGTTATTTTGAGCAAATAACGAAGGCCGTATTCCGAGCGGGCTTCAGTTGGAAGGTGATTGAAAACAAGTGGCCCAACTTCCAAGAGGCTTTTGACCATTTCTCCATCGACAAGGTCGCGGCTTATGATGTGCGTGATGTCGATAGGCTTTTGGATGATGAGGGGATTGTGCGTAACGGACGTAAGATCGAATCCACGATTTACAACGCTGGTGTCATAGTCGATCTCCGCGATGAATATGGTTCTTTTGAGGCGTATCTACGCTCCATGGACAACCAAGATTATCAATCGGTCTCCAAGGATCTCCAGAACCGATTCAAGCACCTTGGTCGCACAGGGACCTATACATTCTTATGGTGTGTCGCTGAAGAGGTGCCGGATTGGGAGGAGAGGTGAGGATACAGTAGCCAGATACCAGAGAATAGAGACTAGGCGCTTTGGCGCAGCCAAAGCGAAAGAGATTGGTGATCAGGAATCAGTTGATCGGGAATCAGATAATCAGGGATCGGTTGATAAGTGAAAAGGTCAACGGGTCAAAATGTAATCCTTCGTGACTTATCAACACATTCACATCTTGACCTGTTGACGGATTAACTGATCCCTGATCCCTGTTACCTGACTACTGGCTACTGAAAGCTGAAAGCTGATCGCTGAACGCTTTATTTCGGACCCCTCACCCCAACCCCTCTCCCCATTTTGTGGGGAGAGGGGATTAATCCTGCGATCAAAGGTAGAGTTATTGAACTCCATTGAGTTTTCCGTCGAAGTAATAACATAAAGCTGAAAGCTAACAGCTAAAAGCTAATAGCTTTATTTCACTTGCCAAGTTGAAGCATATGAAGTAGACAAGAGGGGTACGTCGATATTGGCGATAAACAGCTCCCTATGACCATCAAGATTCTGATCTCACCTCCAGCAACCGGTAAGACTGAGCAATGCATCCAGCGCATCCAGGATGCCCTGCGAGAACATCCGATGGGGCCAGTTTGGGTTGTGGTGCCGGACCGACTGCAGGCCTATGCGTTCCGCCGGCGGTTGGCCGCAGATGGTGGCGCCATCGGCGCACACGTCGGCAACTTCGGTGATCTCTATCAGGAAATCCTGCGACGCGCAGCGAAATCGGTCCCGGTGGCCTCAGAGCCGGTGGGCCACCGCCTGCTTCGATCTGCCATCCACCAGGTAAAAGCAGCCGGAGGCTTGGAGTATTACGCCCCCATTGCCGAGAAGCCGGGTTTCCTCCGCGTAGTGGAAGGAGTGATCGCTGAGCTGAAGCTTGCCCGTGTCTGGCCGGAAGTCTTCCACGAAGCTTCCTTGGATTACGGAGTTAAGCAGATCGAACTCGCCCGTATCTATGCAGCATACCAGGAAATCATTGGAAAAATCGGATGGGCCGATCAGGAAGGTGTGAATTGGCTGGCGACAGAAGCGCTGGAAATGGAACCCGACCTCATGAGGGATCTCCTGCTCCTGATCGTGGATGGATTCGATTCATTCAACGGCGCGCAGCGGGCGGCAATTCGCCTCCTTGGGGAGCGTGTGCCAGATTTGCTCATCACGCTGCCAGGAACGCAAGATAGCGAGCGAACCGCCCACCGCCGATTCACCCGTTCACTGCAGAAGCTGGCAGCAGAAATGCCCGTTGAGGTAGAACATCTCCCCAATAACCCTTACCTTCACCCACCCTTGGCGAACCTCGAATCTAATCTCTTCCAGCCTGAGCCGAGAGCACAATCTACGCAAAATAGGATCATACAGTTGGAAGTTCGCTCGCAACCGGAGGAAGCGCGCGAGGCACTGCGCTGGCTTAAAGCCAGGATCCTGCGCGATGACTTTAGCCCATTCGAATGCGCACTTATCGTGCCGAATTTGGAGAAGTACCGCCCATACCTCAGAGAAGCAGGGGATGAGTTCGGCTTACCGTTGCGGTTCACGAAGGGAGAACCGTTGGCATCCGCTCCACCAATCGCAGCACTTCTAGCCCTGCTGGACCTGACGCTGAAGAATTTTCCCCGAAGACTAACGCTGGAGGCCGTGCGAACACCCTATTTTGATCTATCCCAGTTCAACTTCTTCCATGATGATGCGATCTCTCTGGAAGCCGTTAGCCTTCATGGGCAGGTCATCGAAGGCTTGGACCAATGGGAAGATGCATTGTTGGCTTTGGCTTCTGCGGAACCCACACCCGAATCGGATGAGGACGCAGCGGGAGGCGGATCGGCGCTACCCTGCGGCGAGGAGGCCGCAAGGCTGTGGTCGGGTTTGAAGACCTTCGCTGATCGTTTAATGTATTCCGGTCTTCAAACCACAGGTGAGTGGGTGCGGTGGCTGGAGGATCTGCTGGAGGATTTGCAATTCCTGCGAGATCGGGAGACACCCCGTGATGAAGCTGCTTTCTTGGGCTTACGAGAAACTCTGCGAGCATTGGTTGTCGGCGAGTTAATCACTGAAGAAGAAGCAATTGATTCACGGCACTTCGTTACCAACTTGAAGGGTGTATTAGAGGCAACGGGTTACCAAGAGCGAGTTCGGTGGAAGGAGCCAGCGATTCAGGTCTTGGGGGTTCTCGAATCACGCGGGCTCCGGTATCGGGCAGTCGCCGTTGTGGGCCTTGCTGAAGGGGTTTTCCCAGAGATCGAGCGTGAAGATCCGTTCCTGCCCGAGGAACTCCGAGAGGTCTTGGGGCTGGAACCGCGCCTGGGAAGGGAGCAAGGAGGTCTTTTCTACCAAGCCGCGACGCGCGCGGATGAGAACCTCCTACTGACTCGTCCGTACCTCGCCGAGGACGGCGAGCGCTGGGAGTCCTCTCCATTCTGGATCGCTTCGTCGGTACTCATTGAAGAGAGTCCGGTCGTCGTACGACCTGAGTTACCCAGATCCATCCAAGATGCAGGTTCTTCCCAAGAGGCTCTCTTTTGGGCGGTCCGGAGGCAAGGTCTTCCCAAAGAGTTTGAAGGAGTTTTACTGCCCCGCTGGCAACACTTACGTATCTCAAGAGACATACTACAAGCACGATTGGAGCGTGAGCCTGCAGGTCCATTCGATGGAGATCTTTGTAATCTAGCTATTTCGCTGGAAGAGCGGTATGGGGCAGAACACACGTGGAGCCCAAGCCGCCTGGAGACTTATGGAACCTGCCCACACAGGTTTTTTGTACAGAATGCGCTGGATTTGGAAGTGCGCGAACCCCCTGAACCCGGATATGATGCCCGCCAGTTGGGAACCATGCTACACATTATTCTAGAAGAGGCCTACCGCCAAGCGGAAAAACCTGCAGATCCGGAATCTGTCATCGATGCGCTCGAGCACGTCGCTGAGGAGGTTTTCGCAGGAGCTCCAGAGCGCTTCGGCTTCCGCCCAACTGCACTTTGGGAGGTGGATCAGGAGCACATGTTGTCGGACCTTAAGGAGACGGTGCTCGCCATTGCCGAACTGGGTGAGGGCTGGATTCCCATGGCCTATGAGCGCGTCTTTGGGTTGGAAGGATCACCATCGCTGTCTGTAGAAGTGGAGGGGGGCTTTGTTCAGGTGCGCGGTGTAGTCGACCGGCTGGATGAAGACGATGAAGGTCGCTTAAGGGTGATCGACTATAAGACCGGTTCCTCCCATCTCAGCCCACGCGACTTGATCGAAGGGCGCAGACTTCAACTTCCGCTCTATGCCATGGCTGCAAGCCAGGCGTTGGACCTTGGGAAGCCGGCGGAAGGATTGTATTGGATTATCCGCAGCGCCAAAGCAGGGTCACTCCGTTTGAGTAAGTTCAGAGGCGAGGTTGAAGGAGAAACATTCGCAGGACTGGAAGGGGCTTTTAAACTCACTCAACAACATGTTTCACGCATTGTAATGGGCGTTCGTTCTGGATCATTCCTGCCAGTGCCACCGCGTGGAGGCTGTCCCTCCTATTGCCCAGCGGTCGCGTGGTGCTGGCGTTATGTAGCGTCGGGGTGGTGAGTTCTTTGATTCCAGCACGCCACGCCGAAACATAATTATTGGTTTTGTTGCAGAGCCGAGTAAGCAAAGGCAAGAGCAATGCAGCAATAGAGAATAACGCCATAACTTGGAGATCAGTGGATGGTAGAGCACGTTCATGAGGTGAGACTCACATCGCAGCAGCGAAAAGCTGTAACCACGCAGGACCGTGATGTGCTCGTCACGGCAGGTGCGGGGAGCGGGAAGACACGCACACTAGTCGCCCGGTATCTGGCGATGCTGGAGGCGGGTGTTTCACCGCGTGAAATGGCGGCCATCACATTTACTGAGAAAGCGGCTCGTGAGATGCGTAACCGCGTCCGACTGGCGGTTACACGGGCTGGTGAGCAGTCGACATCCACTGAAGAACGAGCATTTTGGGATGATCTTGAAGCTCAAATGGATGCTGCCCGAATCGGCACCATCCATAGCCTCTGTGCAGAGATTCTGCGAGTCCATCCCGTTGAGGCGAAGATCGATCCAGATTTTGATGTGGTGGACGAAGGCCTCGCGGCGGCGTTGAAGGCGCAAGCGGTGGAAGAAGCACTAGCTTGGGCGGCTGGTGACCAGGAGATTGCGTTGCTGTATCAAAACTTCTCCCCTCACCATCTTATGCGATCGCTTTCATTCCTGATTGAACGTCGGCTGGATGCAGGTCCAATGCTGGAGGATCGCTCGGCATTGGATAGAGGCTGGGTACAGGTTACTCATGAGTTAACAGCTTTTACGAATGCGGTAGAGGTTGAGGATTCGGTTAAGGAACTCAAGTCCATGCAGTCTGAAGGCGCCCTGGTGACAGATGCTGGTCCTAAGCTTGCGTCCCACATCGAAGATCTGCTTGTGGATTGGGAAGATATCGAGAGCGCTCTTGATGGAGAACGAACTTTGGAGGCCGCGCAAGGTCTCTTCCGACTTAGGCGAGAGATGTTGGCGCCGCGCACTGGCAAACGGGAGAGCCGGGCGAAAGCGATCGTGCGCCAGTTAAAAGAAATCTATGATGAACTGCTCGATCCATGGTTGGGCGGAAGTAAGGGGAGCGATCAACCACCAGCACATGCGATTGAAAGCCGATATCGAGAAGCTCTCCCTCGCTTGAGCGCACTTTTCGCATACGCCGCAGAGTCCTACCGATCAGAACTGGATGCGCGATATGCGCTCGATTTTGACGACCTGGAGAGCAAGGCACTATTGCTGCTCGAGCGGGAGGAGATCCGTGAGAGTTGGCGGTCAAAGTTAAACCTTGTTCTCGTGGATGAGTTCCAAGACACCAACGACCGGCAACAAAGAATTGTGATGGCTCTTACCGGAGGACCTGGAAGCCTCTTTGTCGTTGGCGATTCGCGCCAGAGCATCTACCGTTTCCGCGGTGCAGATGTGACCGTCTTCCGCAGAATGCAGGAAAACACCCTCGAGGAGGGCGGGGAGGTTGTGGAGTTGGATCTCACATTCCGCTCACATCCCGACCTGCTGCGCGCCCTGGATGATCTGCTTGAGCCAATTATGGGTAGCGGAAGCCAGGGTGAACTTTATCGTGTTCCTTACACGCCGTTGCGTTCCCACCGCGACGCCCCGAATGAAGGGGTTGAACCATCATATGTCGAGGTCCTTTGTGGGATTGGCGAATCAGCGCCGGAGGCACGGCCCATCGCAGCACGAGCTCTGTGTGGGCGTTTGCTGGAATTGCGAGGTGAAGGACAGATCCACAGCTGGGATGAGGTGGCACTGCTCTTTCGGGCTTCAACGGGTTTCCCTGTATATGAGGATGCGCTTGAAGCACTGGGGATTCCATTCGTCACCATCGCAGGACGCGGGTTTTACGACCGCCCAGAGATCCGCGATGTGCTTAATATGCTCCAAGCACTTGCTGACCCCGGAGATGACTTGGCGATGGCAGGGCTGTTACGATCGCCTGCTTTCGGGTTAACTGATGAAGCCCTTTACCGCCTCCGGTGGATTGGTAAAAAGAAGCGGACTCTCTGGAGCGCTATCCAAGAAGGTTCCGATGAGCTTTCTGAGGAGGATCTAACGAAGGTCGAGCGCGCTCGAATGATCTTGGAGGAATTGATTCCTCGTGTGGATCGACTTCCGGTTGCGGAGTTGTTGAAATCGCTCATGGATCGAACAGATTACCGCGCCGCACTGGCCTCGGCTCACAGCCGATTGTGGCAGAACCTGGATAAACTGCTTCAGGATGCCCACGAGAGTGGTATGGTACGGGTGCGCGAATTTTTGGATTATATTCAAACCCTGCGTGACGTCGGCGTCCGTGAGGGCGAAGCACCCGCGGAGGCTGAAGGCGCAGTGCGGCTCATGACTATTCATAAAGCAAAGGGGCTGGAATTTGATGTGGTCGTGCTAGCGGATGCGTCCCGCGGACCTGGAGGACGCGTTCCCGCAGCCTATCTGTTGGCGGAGACTGGACTAGCAGTGAGACCCGACTTAATAGATGATGTTCCCCTGGTCCCTCGGCTTGCTCACTGGATCGAAGGCAAGCAATCCAAGGCAGAGTCGGATCGGCTGCTCTATGTGGCGCTGACACGCACGCGGGAGAAGTTGCTAATTAGTGGTCATCTAACCTTGGGGCAACGTGGGCTGAGGGTCATTGGCTGGCTGAAAGAGTTGTTTGAATCCATGGAGGTCGATGTTGCATCCATCGTTGAGATGCCTGGCCAGTGGCATCCTTGTAGTCTGAAAAAAGGTGAGTCTGTTGCTATAGCGGTCATGGAGGATGAGGTGGAGCTGAAGGTTGAGCGACCATCTGAGGTTGAATGGCCGGTTTCGACTGAAAAGGAACTATTTAGTCCCATCCCAGAGTTTGTCAGTGATGGAGCCGAACCCGAAGAGTCCTCCGATCCCATACGCGTTTGGCGAGCGACGGGTGAGCGGATCCGCGCGCCGGCAGCAGCTGTGGGTTGGATGGTACACCAGGTTATTCAGCGCTGGTTGCCGCCTGACGATCCTCAATTAGACAGTTTGCTCGAGGCTTTAGGCCTCCAACAGGGACTTGTGGATACAGGACAGAGGAGAAGAGCCGTGCGCGAGTCCCGCAGACTGCTGGCCAGGTTCTGGGAGGACCCACTTCGTGAAGAAATCGACGTTGCCTTTGAGCGTCACCATGAGCTTCCCTATGAGCGGAAACTGACTGAAAAGAGGATGGATTTGGGATCCATCGATTTGCTATTCCGGGATGAGCGTGGCTGGGTCATAGTGGACTTCAAAACCGACGAATTACGAGATGCTGATGCACTCCAGGCGGCTGTGAAGAAGCATCGTCCGCAGGTTATGCGCTATGTACATGCGGTGAATGAACTATTAAACGAAGAAGCCGAGGCGATCCTGTGCTTTTTGGATGCGGAAAAGGCTGTGGCTAAGGTGTCTGTAACAATGGGGAATTGAGACTAGAGACTAGAGACTAGGCGCTTTAGCTTCGCTAAAGCGTAGGAGACTAGAGACTGGAGACTGGAGACTGGAGACTAGAGATTAGGGATCAGTTATCAGTGAACACGTGAATAAGTCGATAAGTCAATAAGTAAAAGAGCTTAAGGCTTACAGCTTATAGCTTAGAGCTTAAAGCTAAAAGCTAAGAGCAAATACCTAAATGCTAAAACCTCGTTGAGTAATCCTGATTCCCCATGGATCTCTTGTTGACCTCAGTACCAGAGTGAATCCTCGCACTGGTCCGAATCCTGCTAATCGTTGTACACTGGGTAATCTTTCAATGGTTTATTGGAAGGTGGGTTATGAGGCTTATTCATATTTCTGATGTCCAGTTGGACGCACCCTTCACTTTTCTAGGCGAGGCGGGGCAGAAACACCGCGATCAGATACGTAAGACTTTTTCAAACATCGTCGATCTCTCAATGCGTGAGGGATATGACGTCATGCTGATCGCAGGCGATCTCTTCGACAGCAACAAGCCATCACAGGCGACGGTCGACGAGGTGATCTCATTGTTGAAGAGACTTTCAATTCCAGTGTGCATTCTCCCAGGCAATCATGATTCATATGACCCAACTTCGATCTACCGCAAGATCAACTTTCCGAAAAATGTCACACTCTTTACGGATTCGTTGAATGTAAAGGTTTACGTAAACCTCGACCTTGCAGTCCATGGTAAGGCCGTCTTAAGCCGCACTATTAAAGAGAAGCCGCTGGATGGCTTAAGGCCTTTGGAAGACAAACGTTGGAACGTTGCAATGGCCCATGGAAGCCTGGTGATTGGGAAAGTGGAGGATCCAGTGCGTCCCATCCAACCTGAGGACATTGCGAATTGTGGGATGGACTATGTGGCTCTGGGCGACTGGCATGGATTCGCCGAGCAATCGCAAGGCACGGTCAAGGCGGCGTACAGCGGCGCGCCAGAGCCAACTGCCTTTGATCAAATTCACGCAGGTTATGCGGCTAGTGTGAGCCTGGATGAGCATGGTGTGATCCTCGAGCAGTTAAGAGTGGGGCGGATCAGGAGCAAGCAAGTCGAAGTTAAAGTCACGGGTCATACTGAGGTGGAGATTTTTGAACTTCTTCATGACGAGGCGGGTCCAGAGGTGATGCTGGAAGCGGTTTTGACAGGCCTTCTTGATGTCGGAGTAGTGGTGGATCCTTCCTGGTTGGAGGGGATGCTCACCGATCAGACCTACGCAGTACGCGTGCGAGATCAATCTCATCCGCAACTGGATGCAATCTCAGAAGATGATTATGCCCCTGATCATGTGATTGGCAGGTACATTGAATTGATGAAACAACGTATTGATGATGCTCAAGATGAACGGGATAGAGCCCATGCGGAGCAGGCTCTTCAGATTGGCGTGGCCCTGCTCCAGGGAAAGGATGTGCTCTGATGCAATTACGTCGCATCCTCCTCAAGAACTTTCGGCGATTTCCCCGCTTCAAAAGGAATTTTACCGGCGGGTTCAACTTGGTCATGGGACCCAACGAGTCAGGAAAGAGCACGCTTCAGGACGCTATTGTACAAGGTTTGCTGGATCGCCCCACGGGAAAAAAGGCAGAGATGAAGCATAAGGCCTGGGATAGCGACCGAATGTATGAGATCGAGATTCAATACATCCTCCCTGGAGGGTTGGAGTACACGATCCGTAAAGATTACGAAAAGGGCTCCCATGAGGTGATTGGTCCCGATGGGTCGGATGATTCCAGGGAGGGGTTGGAGCGTGCGGTGGAGGAAGCGCTGGGCACGACATCGCAGGCACTCTTCCTGAACACGGCCTGCATCCGTCAGGATGACATGGACATCCTGGGTGGTGGGCAGGATGAGATCGCATCCCGCTTGCAGCAGATTGTCATGGGCGGTGTGACTGGCGTGGACCAGGTGATTGTGAGCTTGAAACAGAAAATTTCAGATTATGAGCGTGGTTGGATGACGAGTGCCCCAAAAAATCCTGGTCCAGTGAAGGTACTCCAGAATGAGATAGATGAGGTAGAAGATCAAATCCAAGAAATCTCCGCGGGGGTAGAGAAGCGAGAGGGTGCACGTGATGAACTCAGTGAAGCTCGGGAGATGGCGTCTGAGAATAGTGAGAAGTTGGGTACCAGGAAGGATGCAATTGAGAGCCATGAACGCCGCCTTGAGTTGAAAGAGAAACTGGAGGATCAAAACAGGATCGAAAATGAGCTGCAAGATAAGCTCGATAGGCTGAATCAAGCTGAAGTCATGATCAAGGCGGCTGAAACCGACCTTCAGGAACTGAGTGGCCTTTCAGCGCTGGATGACGAAAAGAAGGATGCGTTGCAAAATGCTTATGAGGAGCAGCGGACTCGATCGGTAGAAGTGGCGGAGCAGGAGAAGTTGCTGAGTGAATTGGAGACGCAGGTCGAGGAAGTGCCTGGTGTGAAGAAGCGTTCATATCTTGGACCGATAATTCTCATCATCCTTGGTTTGATCACCGGAATCGCAGGGGCATTGCCATTTCTGATCCCGGACTTGATCTATGACCCTAGCCTGGGTCTCATACTCCTCTTCCTGGGAGGCGCGTTGACTACCGCCGGGCTGGTTTGGTTCCTTTTCCTTGGGTTGAGCAACCGCCGTACATTCGGCATTCAGGGACAGGTGCAGACAGCTCAAGCACGTTATAAGCAAGGGCAGAAGGCTTTAGGGCAAGCTGATGAGGAATTGCAAGGTCTGCTCGAACCGACTGGGTGCGATTCTTGGGAGTCATATCAAGAGGGACTGGTGCGCTACCAGCACCTGGAGGGGGAGCGTGCCAAGGCGGAGGTTGCAAGGGATGCGATATTGGGTCCTGATGTGACCCCTGAAGAACTTAGGGAACAAAGACGTCAATTGAGCCGTGAACGACGGGATACAGAAGAGGAGCTTGAAGAGATCGCTTCAGTCCCAGAGATGAAGGCTCTTGAGTATGCGAAGCTTCGGAGCGAGGTCCACAATCTGGAAGAGGAACTCAAGAAGACCCAGGAACTGATCGTACGCTTGGAAGCCCTAAGCGAAGTGGAGGGACCGTCGTTGGAGGCTCTCTATAGGCTTCAGGAACGTGAAGATGCGTTAAGGCGGCGGCTCGACCTGGAAGTGGAACGCCATGAGGTGTACAAGCTCACATTGGATGGTATCCAGCAAGCTCGTGATGAAACCATGCGCAACGCACAGGAGGCCCTGACGCCTCAACTGAATACCTATTTGGAACGTCTCACCGGAGGACGGTATACGCAGGCCGTCGTTGGTGAGGATCTCACGATTCAGGTTCTCCATCCAGATAAAGGTGATGAAGCCATTGGCATGGATGAGTTGAGTCTGGGAACCCAAGATCAGGTTTACCTCGCAGCACGCCTTGCTCTCATCGACCTGATCTTTCAAGGAGCGCAACCACCACTGCTCATGGACGACCCATTCGTCAAGTTCGATCCGGAGCGAAGAGTGGCAGCATTGGAGCTTTGCCAGGATCTCGCTGCGGATCGCCAGATCATCCTTTTCACCTGTCATGAGCACCACGAACATTACGCAGATCACGTGATCGCACTTGAATAGGCGTTGTTAAAAGTGGTTGTAAAATCAAGCGTTGGAGATATGTCCCATTCTCATGCACCTTGAGAATGGATTTTTTTATGGTTTCACAGTTAAGTAGATTCCTCAGAGGTGGTATCTTCTGTTGATGTTGGCTCCGCTGGGATCGATTCTGGCTCAGGGATCTCAACCGTTGGCTCTTCTTCCGGCGTAGGGGGTATCGCTGCTGCTCGGGCTGCCTCAAGTTCGACATTCTTCTCTTGGAGTTCCTTTTCCATACTTTGGAGCTTTTTATTGAGGTCCCGCATCTGCAAGCGACTGCGAACTGCGCTCGGTGAGGAGATGAGCAACCCGATCCCGATGCCCAGTGCGAATGTGATCATCAACACCAGGGCGAGGGAGCCTTGGACCGTCCATGCTAGGAATGTGATGTCGATGACTTCATTATTCTGAACGGCGAAGATTGTGACCAGAATGGCCAGGATAAGAGCGAGGATCAAGTAGATGCGCATGATCATCCTTTCGGTTGTGAGATCGAATTCGCGGTGTACGGATTGCCGAGGACTCAGCTCCCGCAGTGCCGTAGAATCAATCATATCACCACCAACAAGGAAAAAACCATCCCGTGATCTATAATTTTTACCTGACGCTCGAGCCGTATTCAATCCGTGCTATTCAGGTTTTCTCTATTACAAACATGGTGGAGTACCAATGGATATCGAAATATTAGCCAACATCCGTTGTTACCTTATAGACATGGATGGGACATTCTACCTCGGTGAGAAGTTGCTCCCAGGTGCCCTGGAGTTCATTGACCTGTTGCGCTCGCGTGGAGTGACCTTTTACTTCCTCACCAACAACTCATCCCAACATCGCAGCGGGTATGCAAAGAAACTCCGGCAGCTGGGCCTAGAGATAGAGGATGACCAAGTTATCACTTCAGGGGAAGCGACAGCGCTGCATGTGATACAAGAATGGCCGGGCGCCGAGGTTTATCTTGTTGGGACGACTGCGCTGGAGGAAGAATTTGATAGGCACGGCATTCGGATCGTGGATGATGCTCCGCAGGTCGCGGTCCTGGGATTTGATACAACGCTGACTTACTCCAAATTATGGCGGTTGTGCAACTTTGTGAGGGAGGGGGTTCCATACGTCGCTACACACCCTGATGTCAACTGTCCCACTGAGGATGGTTTCATGCCAGATATTGGCGCTATGATCGCATTCGTCCAAGCTTCAACAGGTCGGGTGCCGGATGTGATTGTGGGCAAACCTCATCGCCCCATTGTGGAAGTATTGAGTTTGAAGACCGGGCTCGAAGTGCATCAAATGTGTATGGTGGGTGATTATCTCAAGACGGACATCGCCATGGGATCTCACGGTATCACAACAGTCCTTGTGCTTAGTGGGGAAACCACGGAGGATGATCTGTCGAGTTCTCCGAACCAACCAGATCTCGTGGTTGAGGACCTGGGGGAATTAACTCGAATTCTGGGGAATATCAGCTGATAGCTATTAGCTGTTAGCTTTTGGCTTTAAGCTCTAAGCTATAAGCTGTAAGCCTTAAGCTCTTTTACTTATTGACTTATCGACTTATTCACGTGTTCACTGATAACTGATCCCTAATCTCTAATCTCCAGTCTCTAGTCTCTATCGCTTTGGCGCAGCCAAAGCGCCTAGTCTCCAGTCTCTAGTCTCCCACGCTTTGGCGTAGCCAAAGCGCCTAGTCTCTAGTTCTTCATTTGCCAGTAAATTTACTTTTTACGGCGCCGCTTCCACCAGGTTCCGAATGCAAATAGTGGGAGAAGCATGGCTGCGCCCATCCCTGCGCATTGTTCATCGATCCAAGCCGTGAGTGCGTCGGCCAGGACCCTGAGAACTTTGCCTTTCTGTTCGTCAAGCCAGACTTTGAACTGTTCCTCCATCCAGGTATAAAACTTCTCTTCCAGGACTTCCCCTTGTTCTTCAAGCCACTCTTGTATCGGTAACCAGAGTGAACCTGCGATTTCCTCTTCGATCTTCGATCCCTCTGACAGGTAGCCAATGGCATCGAATGCGATCTCGAATTTTCCGTCGGCTTCACCGGTCTCGTCGATGAGTTCGATGAATTCATCTCCGACGCCGGTGAAATCGAAATTGCCCATGCTGTACCAGGTCCCGTTATGAGACGACTGGTCAACGATAACCTGATGGGTTTCACTCCCGTGCTGGATGGTGTAATTGGCCCCGCGGGTTGTGGCGTGGGTGGGTGGGATAAAGACAAAGATTTCATAAGTTCCTGGCTCGAGACCTAACAGGGTCCAGCGAGCAGTGTTCTCCACGCCAGATTGGTTGTTCCTGGTCCACCAGGAGTGATCGTTGAAGCCAAGCGTCTCTTCGTGCCAATACTTCCCTGGGCCGGTACGGGTGAAGCTCCCTGAGAGGTCATCGACGACCGTTCCTTGAAAGTCAGGGATTGGTTGGCCACTGTCCTGTTGTTCCAATG
>JABAOH010038105.1_pt2 | contig 31734 bp, 31 predicted proteins | sample 7062181 | NCBI WGS metagenome assembly JABAOH01 (sample SAMN14538630, study PRJNA623070) | marine sediment metagenome | biome: marine biome [ENVO:00000428]; feature: marine pelagic biome [ENVO:01000023]; material: deep marine sediment [ENVO:00002113]; isolation source: pool of 5 deep marine...
TTTAATCTTACCTAAGAGCTTTTTGATCTTAATTCACATCTTTTTAATCTTACGTCAAAGCTCTTTTGATCTGGATCCAGAGCTTTTTGATATTAATTTACAGCGTTTTTATCTTGCCTCAGAGCGTTTTAATTTTGCCTCAGAGCTTTCTGATATTACGTCAGAGCTTTTTTATTTAACAATCGGTCACTTTTACACCATCCGGTTAGTGGGAATAAAGTTCCAGGTAAATAATTTTCAAATGACCAAAATAATGCTCCTGTACTATCGGTGGAATCGCCGCAGGCGTTTTAAATACGTCCGAAGGACGCCCCTTTGTTTGTAATTTGGTATTTGGGATTTGTAATTTCCCCTTTGGGGGCTTGATCTCTCCTACCGCACGGGCACTCTGAAAAAACTAATGCCCTCCGTGCGGATATACTGTCCAGTATTTTTATCTATAGGATGGGCAGAAAATCGAAAAAAAATTATAAAACTTTCTGCCTGCCCATCCTGAACTTCTATAAAACTCTATCAGAACTTTTCTATGCCTTCGGCGACCAGGGGCTCTTTTTATAAAAACGCGCAGAGAACCCCCTGAGACCCCACAAAACTTTTGTTTAGAAAAAAAAAGCTGGAAAGTTAATTAAGTTAAAGGCTTCCCCAAACGTTTGAAACAACTTCCGTTTTATTAATACATGAAAATCCCTTTAGTTGTTACCTGTATGTCTGATTCTGGTAAGGAAGCCTTTATATGGCGCGTATGCGCCTTCTATGGCTGCCCTCGCCGAGGGCTATTTAAAATTTTCTTTTTCAACCGTCTGATGTAAATAGTCCAGCCGTTTTTGATGCCTGCCGCCTTCAAATTCCGTATTTAACCAAACTTCAACTATCTTCAGTGCTTTTTCCTTATCGATCACCCGTGCGCCCATATTCAATACATTGGCGTTATTGTGTTTCCGGCTCATTTCTGCTGCGTATTCATCGTTGCACAGAGCAGCTCGCACATTTCTAAACTTATTGGAAACCATAGACATCCCGATACCGGAACCGCAAATAATAATTCCTCTTGCATTTTCCGGGTCTTCAGAGACCTTTTTTGCTGCTTTTGCCCCATATTCCGCCCAGTTCACCGATTCCGCCGAACCGGTTCCCATATCTTCAACAGTGAAATTCTTATTAAGCAGGTATTGTTTGACTTCCTCTTTTAACTCGAAACCGGCATGATCAGAAGCAAGAAATATTTGCATTTTACCATTCCCTCCACTAATTCTTGATTTCGACACCTCCAAAGACGGCGCTGGCGTTGATAATCAATCGTTTGCCGGTGCTGCCCCGGGTATTGGAGCATTTGTAGTCGACACCAGCGAAAATGGCTGATGAACGGTCTTCAATGACCCAGGAATCAGGAATGCGTAACTCTACACCGCCAAAAACAGCGGAGACATCTAATACCCCGCCTTTTTCCGATAATTTTGCATCCCGTAAATCGATCTCCAAACCACCAAATACAGCAGAAATATTGCCTCCTCTGAAGTTCTTGGTGGTGACCCGCTTGCTCCAACCTCCGAAAAAAGAAGATTCATGGATGCGCTCTTCGTCGGAAGACGGCGTTTCATCCGGGTCATAATCATATTTTCTGCGTTTTTTAAATTTTACTCCCTGGAAAACAATGGAGAGTCCAACAAGTATCAAGATCACAGGCCAGTATCTCCAGACTTCATGCCAATGGAGAACACCGTTTTCAACCAGCAGGAAGACAACACCAAGACCAATAAACAACCAGCCGGCGAAATCAAAAAACCGCCGGCGATTGAACAAATGAACCAACCCGATGGCAATTAAAATTAACGGCCACCACTCTTTGATTTCAAAATCAATAACATTCGTATTATTCAGTACCCATAAGGCACCTAATACAATTAGAAGTAGTCCAATAAGTAATGAACCACTGATTCTTCTTTTATTATCACCCATTATTCACCTCCTATTTACTTCTTACTTCCTACTGATCGTCTAGTACTCAGCTTCACGTTGTTCCTCTTCGGCCGTATTAAGAATACCAGGCTCATCAATCCGGGGGCATACATTTTCGCATATACCACAACCGATGCACAAATCCGGGACCACATATATCTGTTTGACCTTTACCAGTTTGCCTTCAAAATTCCAGGTATCCACCTCCCGGAAGCGAATGGCTTTCTCAGGTACAGGACAGTGTTCTTCACATACCGCGCAGTTGTAGCCGTCCGCAAAGGTATAACACCGGTTCCGGTCCACCACAGCTATACCGATTTTGAATTGTTTCTTCTGTTCCAGGGTCAATCTTTCAATCGCCCTGGTGGGGCAGACCTGGGTACATTTGTTGCATTCGTATTCGCAATACCCGGCCTGTGGATTCAATATTGGTGTCCATATGCCTTCCAGACCGGCTTCAAACAATGCCGGTTGGATGAAATTGGTAGGACACACCTGCATGCACTGACCACAGCGCACACATTTGGCAAGAAATTCTGTTTCCTTTACCGAACCCGGCGGACGCTCAAACCGGTGGATCTTAGACCTGCTGTGAATATACGCCCTGGGCAGCGCCGCCACCACCAAACCGGAAACCGCAGAACCGATAAGTTTTCGCCTTCCCAGGTCGATAGGGGCAAGGTCGGGCGTTTTGGGAAAGTCAAACCCAACATCCACTGCATCCGTAGGACAATCCGTGGTGCAATTAAAGCAAGTCATGCACTCGGCTTTCATGTAATCCTGGTAAGGACTGCCATTATAAGTGCAATTTTTAGCACATACATTACAAGACGTGCAGCTCGTATTGGTTTTCAGGTTGAACAAACCAAACCGGGCAACCAACCCGTACAATGCACCCAACGGACAGAGGTAGTTACAAAAAAACCGGCGTTTGTACAGGTTCATCACAAGTAATAAGACCAACAGCAAGCCAATAAGAACCGACTGGGTGTATACGCGCTGTTTTTGAGTGAGCACATTCTTCCTGGCAAATTTGTAAACCGGTTTTAAACCTTTGGCTACAATGCCGGTATCTTTGGCACCTGCTTTCACCGTCTGATGCACCAGGTGATTGACCGAAGGATTCACCGCAACCGCAGCACTGCGGGTCAACAGGGAAAAAGGGTCCAACCATCCACCAAGATGCGTGCCCATAATCGCAGACACAAGAACAACCACCAACACCAGGTATTTTAATTTTAACAGTCTCTTATCTACGCCTTTCTTCTCCTTTTTGGATTTCCTGAAAAGCCAGGAGAAAAATTGGTTGATGGCCCCAAAAGGACATACCCATCCACAAAAAAACCTGCCAAATATCAGCGTCAAGAACAGGGGAATCAGGGAAAGTAGAAAAATTGCCAGCACCTTACCCGTGGCCAGGAAATTTAATATCAACAACAACGGGTCAAAATAGAAGAATGTATCGGTATAAGTAAAGGTTTCCGTCCGAGCACTGCCAGAATGCAGCAGCAGGTAAAAGAAAAGAAAAGTAAAAATAATCTGGGCGATGATGCGAATACGCTGGATTGTTTTGCCTGTCTTTGCTTTCATGAGTTTTCTATTTTATCCTTACTAAACATTAAATTTTTAAGGTTTTCAAGTTGATTTTGTTAATATCGGTGTTTCCCATATTTTTTTGGGCAGCCATCCTGATAAAGTCGTGTCTCATGGGATCGTCACCGAACACATGCGCTGCCACCACATCAGCTTCAAAGATATTGGGGGAAGCGATGACAGTTTTTTTCAATTCTACATCGCTGAGTCTGCCTCCAATAGGGCCATTGCGTTTTAACACCCGAAAAGCATCCACAATCGTGAGGTGGGTCTTGAATCCATGACCCAGGTCGGCAATACTCATGCCCATATTACGATGGAGCTTTCCCCTGTTACCACCCAGGATGCCATACAGATTTTTCATGCCGATAGTTAATCCGGAACTGCCGTGGTGCTTCAAGATAGGAACATTAATGAAGGTATCCACTTCCAGGAAGTCTTTAAACATCGGCCAACGCTTTACTTGCTCGCCTTTAAAGTCATGGATTACCAGGCGGTTTTCATCGGCATAACGAACCTCGGCCCCGGCTTCTTTGGCAGCCGCCTCAATGCCGCTGCGCTTATAAGTATCCGCAGCCTTGTGACAGGAATGGTCCATCACAATAACCTTTTTGGCCCCGGCATTCAAAGCCATTTCCACCACGGCCTTAACAACCTCCGGGTTGGTAGTAGCACCCTGTTCAATGCTCCGGTTCCACCCGATATTGGGTTTAACCATGACAATAGCCTGTTTGGCAACAAATTTTCCCATACCACCCAGCGCTTCCACGGCTTTTTTGGTAATCGCATAAGGGGATTCCCCCTCAACCTTTACCACCAAATTCCCGGTAGATTCGGCCATACCAACAAGGCCAGGAAGATATATGGATGATGTCACAATCGCTGACTTTTTTATAAAATCTCGTCGTTTCATTTTAAGCTCCTCACTGTTTTTTTAGCCACACTTCTATTTGCCTGCGGCCCGGATAAACATTATTTAATAACAATAAAGCAAGTTATTGTCAATAGATGTGCTGTTTTTTCGATGGATTTTTCTTCAAGATTGAAAAATGTGACGTTCTATATTACAATATCGTCGAAGAGAAAAAGATAAGGAGCACGGAATGCTGGCACCGCTTGATAATGGGACGATTTTTAAGACTGCCTTCACGGATAAAACCGTTTTTACGGCATTTGTCAAGGATATCTTGGGCGAAAAAATTGAAGTGGATAAAATTGAGACCGAGAAGAAATTTGAACTCAAAGTAGGCAATATCGATATCATTTTCGATATTTTCGCCGAATCCACGGACCGGCGTGTGATTATCGAAATACAGAGAATCGATTACGATAATAATTTCGACCGGTTTCTTCATTATTTTATGATGGCCATCGCCCAATTGCAGAGAAGTGCCGAAGAATACAAACTCGATCAAACCGTATATGCCATCGTCGTTTTGACAGCTCCCTATAAGATCGATCAAAAAAACAAAAGGCCCATAAAAGACAAAGTAATGATTACCTCTCTGGACCCCAGGAACCTGGAAGATGAGGTGGTCGAGATTTACGGTCATAAATTGATATTTTTGAATCATTGTTACAGGCGTGAAAATACGCCCCCCAATTACCGTGACTGGCTGGATTTATTTTATGAGTCCATCCATAACCCTGAAAATTTTCGCGTCAACCTGGATAATAATGGCATCCGAAAGGCGGTGGAACTGATCGACACGGATAAATTGGACCCGGAAAAAATTCACTACATGAAGGTGGATGCACAACGCAAAGTGGTGCGAAAGCTTGCCGAAGAAGAGGGAGTTGAACGGAGAAACAGGGAAATTGCCAGGGAAATGAAGAAAGACGGTGAGTCTATCGAAAAAATCACAAAATATACAGGTCTTTCGAAAGACGAAATCGAGAAACTCTAACAACAAGGAACGGGTTTATATCTTTACCGGTTGGATCTCTACATCATTCTTGCCGGTCAACAGGTCCGTCACCTGGACCACGATATCATATTTTCCCTTTTTCAACGCCGGGGGCTTCATCCGCAGCACAAAATTTCTTTCTTTGCATTTAAAGGCCTTTTCAACGTTGTTCACTTCTTTGGATTCACTGTCCAGGATTTTGATCAACAAATGGATTTTCCCTTTCTCCCCGGTTTCTCCTTCCAGTTGTCCCATCTTGATCCCGGAAATCCTAACGCTAAGAATACCCCGGTTATAAGACAGGTTTTTAATGGCAATCCCCGCAGCTTCTTCCTGTTGGATTTTTTTTATGGCCCGCTTCATATACCAGGGGCGGCGCTGATTGTCGTAAACAACATCGTAGTTTTTGCCGCTGTCATCTGTTACTGTGACGTTTATTTTTGATTTTTTATCACCAGGGTTGTAGGTCAATACATAGTAAACATCTTCTTTTTCGCATATCTTATCGAGAAATTTCTGGACATTGTTGGACCCCATCTCCTCGCCGCCGGTCATCCTGGTGAGCCGGCGCATCATGATCTCCGCCTCGGTGGCAATGGGTTTGTAATCGTAATATTCCAGGTAAACGTTACTGAATCCTTTCATTAAAATAGTATGGAACGTGACTTCAGAATTCAAAAAGTACTTGCTGTATTCCTTGACCATGTTACCTTCGGCCACAGCGAAAATCGTATCCAGTTCAAACAGGTCCATACGTAACCAGGGTTTCCTCCGGCTCAATTCTTCCAATTTTCCTCTTAACCCGCCATCACTTTCATCGCGCCCGGATTTCATCTGGGGAAACATGCCTACTTGATGAAAATTAATCACCCATTTTTTCATATCTTTGTCTTTCAAATAATTGGCCATGCGGATGCTCTGGGTTTTTATGATATTGGCGTAACGTTTTTTATAGTTATCCAGGGCATCTTTATACTTGATATTGAAATCCCGCATCAATGTTTGGGGATGAACACCCATGTCGCCATCGGCCACTTGCCAGATAAATTCCTCGGCAAGAGTTTTCATCTCGTACTCAACCCGCTTCATTTCCTGCCTGGTTCGAGTGGTTTCAATCCGCAGCAACTGCTTTATTTTCGCTTTTTCCTGTTTTTTGTTTTTAACCGGCCAGTCGGTTAAGAAGAAGCTATTGGAAACGATCATCAAGCGGTCCCCGGGCCGGATGATCTTCTCGAATATGGTATCCACGTGCTGCGTCAAATTCATGTTGTAGTCGTTGATATTAAAGACCAGCACAAACAAACGGGGCTCCGGTTTTGTTCCCTGCCGGTCCCTCACCGCTATTTTCTGCCGCTTTTCCTCAAAACTGGTGATAGGAACATCTTTGCCGTTGATGCTGATTTTAAAGTTTTCTTTTGTCAAGCCTTTAACCGGATCGCCGTTGTGGAAAACCCTCACCGGAACTACTACATTCACCACCTCTACTTTTTCCACGATTTTGCCGTGTTCCTGGGAAAAACAAAAACCCACACACAGCGATAAAAACAAAAAAAATACCACTATTAACTTGTTATACATTCTCATACTGCCTCCTTTATATTTTTAATAAGGTGCCGCGCCAGAAAAAAAGACAACTACCTACTTCCTACTTCTTACTTCTTACTTCTTACTTCTTACTTCTTACTTCCTACTTCTTCTCTTTTTTCATTTTCTCGATGGCTTCGTCCTCGAAATGGTGTTTGGCTTCTTCTTCGGTAATGTAACCGGTGATCCAGGATGTGTTCATGGGGTACTCTTCCGGATGGAAAATAGTATGATAACCGTGCCAGATAATAATGGCCAAAGTGGCTAACAAAGCTTCATAATAGTGAAACACACGGGCCACATTGATCGCCCACGACGGCCAGGTTACCGGAAGGGCCTTGGGAAACCAGAGAATCAAACCGGACAACACCATGATAATGGTGCCCCAGACCAGGGCCCAGAATTCAAACTTCTCCACGAAACTGAATATCCCATATTTGGGGCGCCGCTCTTCTTTGGACGTTCCCAGGTAGAATTTTAGGGATTTAGTGAAGTCGGAGAAATCACGTTTCCTGGGCAGGAGCTCCCTGAACAAGTCCCTGCCCCGTTTGCGTAAAACCATATAGAAACCAAAGAAAATAAGGTTGAAGGTCATCACCACGGCAGCAAACCGGTGAATAAAAGCCCGGACCGGTTCGGTCATTCCCAGGACAAACAGCCACCTGGCCCAGAAAGCTTCAGGGAACTTGAGAGCAAACCCGGTAATCACCAACAGCGAGATGGTGATAAATAAAATCATGTGACTGGTGCGCTCGTAGGGGCTCATTCGGAAGACTTGTTTTTTGTCTCGCTGCATTTTAAATTTTCTGCGAACCGACCACAGCCACACGATGAAATTATATCCAAACATTCCTAATACAGAGCAGACGATTATAATAATATATAGTGTACGGATAATATTTTCCACTTTGACCCCGGGTATTTCCATGGCTTTGCGGTGGGTAAAACTCATGGCAAAGGTCTCTGTAACTTTACCGTGACATCTGCCGCAGGCAGCACCCCGGTTGGAGATATGCATACGGGAACTGGGGTGGTCCGCGGGCAGTGCATGGTGGGCGTCATGGCAGTCGGAGCAGGTAGCACTGGCTCCCATGGTGCCCCTCTGGGTCAAACCGTGAAAATCCTTCATGTAACTCTGGACCGGGATGGTATCCAATCCATACCGGGCCATCATTCGGGCATTGTTATGGCACCAGATGCAAACCTGGGTAGACGCCCACTGTTTAGCATCTCCCACTCGTGTCTTCAGCGAAGCCATGTCGTGGTCGCCGTGACAGATGGTGCAATTGGGCACATCATTATTTCCATGCGCCAGGGTACGACCATGAGGACCATCTTTGTAGGTTCTCACCTGGTTGGGATGACATGTATGACACACATCCATAATCGTGGTTCGCGCTACCCAGGAACCCGGTTCCGCCGATGATAGAATATTGTGGTGACTGTGACAATCCGTACAGGAAGCCCCATTTTTCCCCTCCAGGATTGCCCGATAGTGCACACTCTCTTTATAACGGGTGATTAGATTCCGCTTGGTGATATTGTCTTCCAGGTTGAGTTCTTCCTGGCCGTGACACTGACCGCAGTCGTCAGCCATGTTTTTTTTAGACATTCGGCTCTGGGGGGAGGAGAGTGGAAGAATGTCATGGCCACCGTGGCAGTGACTACAATAGGGTGCCCGTGGATTCCCCGCATGATAGGCACGACCGTGAATATCCGTTTTGATAAATCTTCCATAAATATAATCATGACATTCCGCACAATCAATTCTTACTGGTTTCTCTTTAGTGCCGTGGGGTACGTCTTCGAAAACACTGTCACTTTCCGCTTTGTGACAATCCGTACAGGATAAGTCTTCGTGGGCACTTCCTTTTAAAGCATCCTCTGGTACAAATAGCTTTAAGGTTTTTCCTCTTTCGGTTTCCGCTTCCAGGTCTTTGTCCGAATGACATGCCAGGCAGTCCTCATTGGTGACCTCTGCCCACACCGGAAACGGCGAAAAACAGACAAACATCAGTAGTATTGTCAGGAAAACAGTCGTTTGCTTTATACTTAAATCAATTGCCGGATTAGGTTTCAATATGTTATTGCCCATTTTTATCCCCTTTTACTGCCGCATCTTTGTATATTGTACGATGTATATCGTATCGCGTACATTGGTGGCAGTGATTTTGTGATTTTTTTGTTGTATTTAAACTGTCTATGATTGATCGTCATTTAACGAGATAACCTTAATGTAAAAAATCAGCATATTTTGTACTTCCACAAGGGTCCCGGAAAAATGCCCGAGAAAAGATAATATTATAAAATAAAAAACATTGGAAATCAATCAAAAGGGTGTATCATTTTATTTTTTTCCACAACTAACCTTGACACCGGGGGCAGAAATAGGAGCTGCGGCCGTTGATGCGAGTACGAAGGATTTCGGTTCCGCAGGTATAGCAGGGCAATCCTTCTCTGCCGTACACCTTTAAAAAATGCTGGTGATCTCCGGCACCAGAGTCGGGCGTTTGATAATCGGAAAGTGTGGTACCTTTATTTTTAATGGCTCGTTTTAAAATCCGGGGTAAAACCTGACTTAATCGCTTTATGGCTGCATCTTCAATGCGGCAGAGCTGGGTTTGCGGATGGATGCCTCCCAGGAACAAGGCTTCATCGGCATAGATATTTCCCACCCCTGCCAGCGCATGCTGGTCCAGGAGTATGGTTTTGACGACCCGTGTGGTTTTTGTTTTCAGGGATATTAACACCTTAAACACAGTAGGAGAATCGAGGGGTTCAGGCCCCAGGGCCGGCAATAAAACGTCTTTCTCAGGCCATAACTTCAGCTTGCCAAATTTACGGATATCCACAAAATAGAGGGCGAATTTCTTATCAAACACAAGTTTCACTCTCAGGTATTTTTTATCCTTTTTACCCGGTTTTTGCAGCAGTTTTCCTGTCATTCTCAGGTGGATGGTCAGGTGAGAACCGTTTATCAGGGAAAAACACAGATATTTTCCTCTTCTAAATAGTTTTGTGATTTTATTATTTTTCAGGGCTGCGGTGAATTCCCTGGGGTTTCCGTCAATACTGCGGGTCTCGAATATTTTGATTGATTGGAAGGATTTCCCTTCCACCAGGGGTTTTAGCTCGTTAACGATTGTTTCCACTTCGGGTAATTCAGGCATCAGGTAACCTCAGTTCATTTCAAAAGACAGAAATTTTTTAATGAGCAATAATAGCAGACATAAGATAAGAAGGCAAGGGAGCGATATATAAATTATTTCGCCTAACCCCCTTTTTTGATAATCTAAACATCTATTTTATTTTATCATGATAATCTAAAGGAGTGTTTTGGATTATCATGATAATCTAAAACAAGTGTATCCCTTTCCTATTATTTTGTCAACCTTTTTTACTTTTCCCCTTTACGTGACTTCATATAATTTAAGTTCTGGAATAAATTTGAAATCTTTACTTTAAACGAGTCGATAATCACATTTGTATCAACCAGGATCATCTATCTTACCTTCCAGGCCTTTTTTCGAATCGTTTCCAGGTCGATATCGCGATCTTTCCATATTCCAAACAATTCTGTAAAGCTTTCTTTTTCTTTTGATTTTGCTTTTTTAGCAGGGGGTTCTTCTACTTCGATGAATTCAATCTGTTTCAGAAAGTCCAACAGAAATCTTCCTTTCTCTTCATTTTTTATATTCAAAACTACAACGCTCATTTCTTCGTCCTCCAAGAGCATTTTAGCACAAATTCAATTTATCTGCAAAATCAATTTAGGAAGATTTTTTGCACGGGAACTTTTTCCCCTTTCAGTGCCAGGCAAAAAAATTTGAGGAATTTAACCTGAATTGATTGTTTCATATGATTTTTTAAAGAAAGACTTGATAATTCCGCTAAGAAGGGTTAAAATTTAACCTTAAGATAAGGAGAGGCTCATGAAGAGAGAAACAGCCGAACGTATTACAAAAGCAATACCGTCAATGTTTAAGAATGTACTGGCATATACCAAAGACAATTTTGATAAAAAAGGCCAGGAAATCCTTAAAGGTGCCACCGGCACCATCGGTGTTTTAAACTTCATTTAACCAAATAAAAATAAGAGAATATTTTGGACTCGATCTTTGTACAATTGAACAAGGTGTACATATCCCATACAAACTTTGTAGGTTATTAAAAGAAGGTGGTGGAGGATTGGCCAATCTTGGCTCAGATTATTGCTATATAAAAGCGTTTGATATTACTGATTCTATTTTCAAGACTCTAAAAGGATTATTAGTATACGGCCTTCAAAACCAATTATTTACTGTAGCAGAAATCAAAACATGGTTTCAATTCGAGTCGGAAGACATGAAAAAAATATTCTTTCAAAAGATTGATGAGTTGAAGAAGTTTGAAGTGAAAAAGACATAGAGAGCAAAGCGCAGGGCGCAGGGTGCATAGAGCAGATGGTTAGTTGGGAGAAAACGGGAACTGTGCTACCGGGCGTTGATTTAAAAAAGAGTTATAAAAGAGTTACGAAAGAGTTATAAAAAAGCCAGGAAGCACTTATAATCAGAGTTTGCTTTATTTACACAAGAGTTATAAAAGAGTAATAAGGTCTTCTTATCCCTAATGTTTTACTTACGTCTTCCAGTTGCGCCATCGTGAGCCGGAGTTGTTGCAATAGTTAATAAAAGTCAATAACTAGTTAATAAAAACCATGAAATGCAGACATATAAAGGATTTCGTTCTAGTTAAAAAAGTTAAAAAGTCCGCTTCCTTCGCCGTCAGGCGTTAAAAAAAACCTGGCCGAAGGCCGCCGCTTCGGGACATTAACCGGATTTAAATCAATCATCGGGACCAGGTCCCTGTGATAGTTTCAATTTCGGACTATCATCGGTACCAGGTTCCTGTCATAGTTTCGATTTCAAACCATCATTGAGACATGGTTGCACAGACAGGACTGCGTCGTAACAGGGTCGCATCTTGCAGTGCAATATTTGCTGAATAAGAGAGAGATTTGGGATTTGGGGGATTCTTTTCTAACCCATCTTTTCGGGGAGCATCGGCAATCACCTGCTGGAAACTCTCTGAATTTAATGACGGAAAGGTGGAAGATGAGAAGTTGAAAAAAGAAGCCAGGGGAAATTTTTTAAATTGACAAATACGTACAAAAGGAATATATATTATACGTATAACAAAAAATGGAGGCCTCTTATGGAGGCAAAGCTGACGTTAAAGCTTGATAAAAATGTTATCGAAGAAGCCAGGAAATACGCCAGGAATAGTAATATTAGTCTATCCAGGTTGGTGGAGAGATATTTTAGATTACTGACAGCAAGCAAACAGGAAAATAAAATTGAAAAGAAGTATTCTCCCCTGGTTGAAGAGTTGTCCGGGATTATAAAAATAGATATCGATTTTGATTTCAAAAAGGAATACACAGACTATTTGATTGAAAAATATCAGTAACGGGTAATGAAAAGATAATCGAATTGGCTTTTGCTACTAAACCATATTTTTATCTACAGGATGGGCAGAAACTCGAAAAAAAAATTATATAGCTTTCAGCCTGCCCATCCTGAACTCTTATTAGAAATCTATAAGAACTTTCTTTTGTCTCCGACGGCCAGGGGGCTCTTTTCGAGAAAACTGCCCCCCTGGACCCCCCGCAAAAGCTTTTCATACACGGTCAAACATCGTACTTTGCTGCCATTTTCTCTGTGCTTCCCAACCTGGCACCGGTTTTCAGCACCATTAGCGTTATAACAACAAACAACAGCTCAAAGGCGATAAAAATAAAAAGTGCATTGGCCACACCGGAAGTGAATCCATACGAGTGAAGCCCAACACCCAGTAAATTAACCCCAAACCAGGCCAAAACCACGGCGATTATACCAATCACACTTCCCAATGCAAAACCAATCTCTTTGATCCATCCGGCTAACCTGGCATGAAAAAGAATCGCCGACCACAACAAAATCAATAAGGCACCGTTCTCTTTGGGGTCCCATCCCCAAAAGCGTCCCCAACTCTGGTCCGCCCAGATACCACCCAGTACAGTACCCAGGAAAGTAAAAATAATCCCAAACGCCTGGATGGAATAAACCCCCTGGAACGTGTTTTTTAAAAGCTCTTCTTTATGGGGTTTGAATATACGTTGAATCACATAAACATGACCGATAAAACCGGAAAGCAACACACCTGCATATCCCAGGATAATAGTCGTCACATGGGCGGCCAGCCAGAAATTGGAATCCAATACCGCCACCAGCATGCCCATGGTGTCGCCCTCCAGGGCATACTTGCCGGCAATCATCAACATAACCAGACCTGCCAGGCCGCCAGTGGCAACCCCAAGGTATTTCTTCTTAAAGAATTCCAGGATCAAACCCAGTAAAACAGCAATTAACCCGGTAAACAAAAACGTTTCGTACAGGTTGGTTACCGGCGGACGCAGCCGAATATACATCCGCCATACCATACCGAACAAATGAAGCCCAAAACCTGCCAATAGCAAAACAAAAGCAAACCTGTAAAGCCATTTCTGCAAGACCAAAAAGGAAAGCAGCAAGAACAACACGGAAAAGCCATAGAAAAATTTCGCTTTGTAAAAGGGGTCCACTTTATTGTAAAAAACTTCACGGGAGATGGCTTTTGGCCGGATACGGTCCCCGGCTTGCTCCAGGATTGACCGGTTGAATCCCGTCACTGCCGTATCAAACGCAGCCTGGTCACCGTTTTTAAACGCATAAACAAAATCCCGTACCAGGAATAAATAGTTGGGTACGGCAGCATTGGGGTCAAGGCTAATGGATTTGGCAATATCCCAGGGACTCAGCCATTTTTCTTCTTTTTCCGTTTCTTTATCTTTAACAACAGAAGGAATAACGGTTAACGGCAGTTCGCCGTAAAACCTTGCCCAATGCTTCAACCGCTGGGAAAGCCCGACAATCTCCTTCTCCGCTGCTGTCCATTCATCCTGGTTTTTATCCCTAAGGGAAGTCATCACTTCACGGATTTTGCTCTTCCTTTCAGCCAGGTCAAGGTAACTGAAATGTTTTTTATCACCGGGAAGTTCAAGAATGCTGCGAGTTTCTTCAGCCGTGACGGCAAAATTAGGGTGAGGCAAAAGAAAATCAAAACTGGCCGTCAACTGCTGGTAAATATAGAGTTTGTTGTAAAGGGCAATAATCTCATTTTCGATAAATGAGCGGTCTTTATCCTGGATCCGGGAGGCCCTGACAGCCAATTGCCGGAGTTTTACCAGCCCCTGCCGTAATTGGGAAAAACCGTACCGGTCCCTGGCTTTTCCCTGTCGCTCCACCCCAATGGAATCCAATACCTCCGGGTTGGTGATAAGAAATACCTTATCATCATAAGAATTCTCCGGGGTAAACAACACCCGTGCCAACCATTGAATGGCCGGTTTTTTTTGAAACTGGCTGCGACCTGAAAATTGTTTGAGTATATTCTCAGCATAAGTATCCAGGGGTTTCTTTCGCCCATTTTCCATAATCACCAATCGACGAAAGTTTTCCAAAGAGTCGACCTGGCCGTAAAGCATAGGGTTTCCCGCAGAAACCAGGAGTCCCAAACCCATGACCAACATCACTGTCAACCAAATAGAAGTGGGTTTATTTTTACTGTTCATTGTATGTCCTATTTCTATTAATTTTTATGCTGCTTTTTTCTTTTTCCTGCGTCTAAACAGCATCATGAGGAAATGAATGAGCAATCCCATGAAAATGGTAATACTGGAGTAATAGGGCAGCAGGCGCCCCACGTTTTTAACCACTGCCAGGATAGTGTATTCGGTTCCATCCGGGGCGATATAATAGGAGGATTGGAAAAAGGCGTAATTTTTAAATCGCAGGGGTTTGTTCATGGATATCACCACATCCCGTTCAAGCCCTTGTTCTGCCCGTATGGATACCCTGCTTTCATAGCTTTTGGGAATAGTGGAATTGGGATAAAATTTCACCTTAAAGTCCTGAAGATTTATATAAAGAGGAAGTGCGATGGTTTTCCGCCTGATGGAGAAGAAGAAATTCCCACCCTCCACGGTTACCCGTGTCGGCGAATTATCCTGGCCATAGAGAAGGAGCGACTGATTTATTGGGGAGTCAGGATTAACAATAAATACCCCTCCGGCGATATTTTCTGCTAATTCTCTTGAAAGAGGTTTTTCTTTCAGCAATTGAATACCGGAAGAATTCAGTACCGGTTGGGAATCGGAACCGGGAGAAGAGATATTTGCGGTATAGGCATTGCAATTGGCATAATATTCTTTTATCTTCAATTCAAGGTTCAGGTCATGGAAACGGATGGTTTCGCCGGGACGAAACCCGGCGGTATCTATCGCGTAAATGTCCCTGTCTCCTGCTTTGGCTTCCCATACGGCTAACTCCCACAGGTGGCGCGAAGAGGACATATCGCTGCCTTCTCCTTCTCTCAGCATCAGGGAAGATTCCTCGGAAAAATAAAACGTTAAAAATCCACCCACCAGGAGGATAAGGATGCCCAGGTGAGTAATGATATTCCCGATCTTTGCAAGCCGGAAACCGATGCGGAAAAACAGGGCCGCCACCAGGTTGAAAAACAGCACAAACATGACCAGTACCGTACCCGGGAAGGGAATGACTCCCCCGATCCAGAAAACCCAGGAGTGAAAGAATTTCTGCTGGGCCTGGTACAACCCGTGCTCTGCCTGGTACACGGTTCCCCATACCACCAGGACAGTCAGGATGACCAAACAAACCACTGTCACTTTGAGTGACGCAGCCAGCCTGAATATGTTTATATGTTTAGTTTTACTTTTATTCTCATTTACGGATGAGGATGATTGGTTGGTTGTATTTGTATTGGTATTCGTTTTTATTTTCATGATTTATGTTCCTGATTTTCATTTTGGCTTTGACGTTGACGTAATAGTAAAGGATTGACAAAGTGCCTTGAATTTCTTTTTGTTTTCCATGAGATGGGATTTTTCTCCCATCATCTTGATAAAAATGCTGTTCCCATTCACCGTAATCACTGAAACAAGGATTGATTTATCCGACGGAAGGGGTGTCACCGGGGTATAATCGATCAATACGGCAGGAAATTGCCCTTTGGTGAGGAATTTTTCCCGGGATTTTAATAACGTTTCAACCGTATGGCTTGACAGCTGCATGGTTGTTGTTATCTGTCCCAGCCAACGGGTCACATTGGCTTTCAAACCCCCGGCCTCTCCCCGCAAAGGAATAATCGTGCAAATAGACTCTTTATTATTGGATTTAATAGTAAACGCTGCCAACCGCATGCCGGAAGCAGCGCGGTTTTCATTCCACCCTTCCGGTGTTTCCCACTGGAAATGAGCACCAGCCTGCTGACCTGTCGGGGCCGTTGGTCGGGGTGTCGCCGGTGTTGGCGTTACCGGCTTAACAGTTGGGTTTTTTTCCTTGTATTTACGAACTTTGCTGCTGCCGCTGTCACAGGAGATTCCCACTAACACCAGCATCAACACCAGGAAAAAAAATATATTCTCAGCTTTTTGCTTTATCTTCATGCTCTAAACCTCTAAGCGGGGGCAGGGAGCACAGATGCAGCCGCATCTGCGGGTATCCACTGCCCCCGCTTTAAACGTGTAATACCAAATACCTTATGTACTACTTTTTCGTGTACTTATGATCAATCTTTTTTGCATATTTTGCAAAATCGAAACCTTTAAAAGTTGGGCTTTTCTCATTATGGCATTTCTTACATACGGCTTCATCGGGTATGATCAGGCCGTTTTCCTTGGATTTGTTTAGGTCTTTCATGATGCTCATTTTTTTGTACTCGGAACCCGGACCGTGGCAGGATTCGCATCCGACGCCTTCAAATTTTGCGGCATTGGCATCGCCGACTTTGTAACCGCCAGCGTTAAAACCTGTCACATGGCATTCCAGGCATTTGGGATTTTTCTCTTCGCCTTTGGCCTTTAAGGTTTCAAACGCTTTGGCATGGGAACCTTTTTCCCACTTCTCATAAACTTCACCTTTCTTTGGTCCTTTGTGGCACATCTTGCACTTCTTTGCACCAATATAGGTAAAATCTCCAGCATAAACCAGGGATAAAGCAACCAAAACACATACTGTAACTAAAATTACTCGTTTCATGATACCTCCATAATAATTTGTAAGTGTAAGTTATAAATGATTATTAAGTAAAAGTCAAATATTTTTAACAATTTAACGATATTGACTTTAAATCGATTTAGTGGTATTTTTTTCCCAATGTAAAAACGCGAAAGTGGCGGAATTGGCAGACGCGCCAGATTTAGGTTCTGGTGCCGCAAGGTGTGGGGGTTCGAGTCCCCCCTTTCGCACTTTAACAATTAACCATCAAATATTGAATATTAAACATTATGAAAAGGAGGTCATATGGAATTTAAAAATTTATTTGTAGATTTCTCAGATTATGTATATAACGAAGACAAAACCACTGAAGTGCTAAAGTTGCTGGTAAGAAGGGATTCAATTGAAGGGGTAAAAATTCAGCGTGCAACAGAAACCTCCTCAAAGGAGGTTTTCATATTCACCAAAGAAAGGCAAAATCCCATCAGTTTTAAATCACTTATCGATGACAGTATGCTAGAGAAAATGCTGCAAGATATTTCGGGAAAAGGCAAAGAGATCGGGTTTTCCCCGTAATGATGACCTTGACCCCGGCTGCCCACGGGTGGCCGCGGAACAGCAGAGGGAAGGTAAAATTACACAATATGAGGAAGATAGAGAATATAAAGTTTTCAACCCCCAGTATAATAATCCTTACGCCTCTTTCTATCCTGGTACTGGTACTTCTTATTTCCAACTGCGCCGTGCGGACCGAACCGGAAAAAGCATGGAACCTGAGGGATAAGATAGTAATTCTAACAGAAAGTTTGATCGGTCTTCCTTACAAATTCGGGGGACATGAAATAGATGGGTTTGATTGCAGTGGGTTGGTTAGCTATGTGTTTGATTGCTATGGAATCCCGCTCCCCAGGACCGCCAAAAAGCAGGCGAAGCTGAAAGAGAAAATCAAGTTAAGGCAGGCAAAACCGGCGGATATCCTGGTATTTAAGCTTAAGCGCCGGTGGCATACGGCCATTTATACAGGTGATGGATATTTTATTCATGCTCCCAATCGCAGGGAAGTGGTGCGAAAAGAGCGGCTAAACAAGTTCTGGAAAAAACGGTTAAAATACGTCATCCGCATTATTCACGAATGATATTTTGATTGCAGCGGTGAGATTAAAAAGTTAGTTCCCAGGCAACAACTTCAAAAACGATATATTAACAAAATATATCTTAACATATATCAAAAAAAATAGGAAAATATTTTAAAAATAGTTGACAAATATATAATAATATATTATATATGTGGACATAAAAAAGATGCGTTTTGGAGGTAAAACCATGAATGAGGAGGAAAAGAAAGAACGAATTAAAGCCAGGAACCGTGAACGCTTTGTAAGGATAGTTGAAAACAGGGTAAACAAGATCTTAGGTGACCTGGAAAGCCTGGGTAACTGTTCCAACCGCAGGAATTATGAATATACCAATGAAGATGTCAAAAAAATCTTTACAGAAATCGAAGAAAAGGTCAAAGAGATACGATCCATGTTCCAGGAATCCTCAACCAGCAAGAAAAGATTCAAGCTTTAAAGTGGACGGCGTCCACACCCTATAGGAGTGGCTCATGACGTTTGAAAGATGCCAATCGGAAAAACATTGTTTTTTTAAGGCACTTTTACAAGGTATTAATATAATAGAACTAAACAAGCAGGGGTGAACAAAGTGGCGTTAAACGGGTAAAGGGGTAATGGGCACGGGGTATTTATCCGTTTACGCTTCACCCCTGCGATTTAAATGTAAGAGGCGGTTATAATTTGTCGATATGGATGCTGCCGCCGGAGGTCCTGAGGTACAATTCTGGTCCGCCGCCGTTGATTTCGGCTTTTAGGTGTCGTTTGCTTATGACGCCCCGTATGGTTACGGGAAAATCAGTATAAACCCTGCCGCCGCTGGTTTTGGCATCTAAATCTACCTTGATATCTTCTGCCAGGTAGACTGTAACCGAGCCGCCGGAAGTAGTTAAGCGGCAGTCACCTTTGGGTTGTTTTGAGATGGAAGCTGAGACCGAACCCCCGGAGGTCCTGGCATTAATGGTGCCCATTACTTCTTCTACCTTGATGCTGCCGCCGGAGGTAATGGCAGTGACTTCGCCGTGTACTTTACCGATGCGGATGCCGCCGCCGGAGGTTTTTACATCGGCGTTTCCCTCGCAGCCCTCCAGGGTAATGCTGCCGCCGGAGGTCCTGGCCCAGACCGGCCCTTTGACATGGGCAAATTTCAAACTGCCGCCAGAGGTTTTTGCCTTGACATCCCCTGCGATTTCATCTACGGAAATACTGCCGCCGCTGGTTTTCAAGTTCAGGTTATACGTTTGTGGGACTGTAACCATAAACCGGATTCTTAAATATCTTCCCATCCCGGAAAATATGCGGCTGCCCCGATCGTATTCGGCTTCGATGGTCACATCTTTCCCGGAATGGTTAAAATCAATCTCATACTCGTCAAAAATCTCTTTGGCCTTGCTTTCGTTGGAGGTCTTTGCTGTCCGGATCACCTTGACTTTGACCACATTTCCCTTTCCTGTATCTACTTCGATGGAGGCGCCGTGCACATCCATTGTTAACGTTCCCCCTTCCCCTACGTCAAAGGAACGGGTAAGCACATCCTCCGTACTTGCCACTGCTTCTTCCAAACAGCCCGACAATCCCAACGTTAAACCCAAAATAATTGTGATATACACACATTTTTTTAACGATTCAACTCTCATATTACTCTCCTTTTGCTGCAAATTCTTTTTAATTATCTCTAAAATAGTTATAACGGAGAAAAGGAGAAAAAGGTTCTAGTTCATTTAAAAAAAATTCTGCCTTTTATTCCTTCTTCTCCTTCTCCGCCAACTCTACATCTGAGATATACTTTCCGGCAAGATAACCAAGTATAGCACCCATTGCTGCCAGCGAGCCAATGATGGGGATGAGTAAATCTTGTGCCAAACGAGGAGCAAAAATCACGATAAGTGCGACGATCCCCACGGACACACCGCCTATGATTCCAGCTATACCCAGGTAAACGATCAAAAGCTTGTCCCTTAAATCAGCCATCTTATCACCTCTTTTACAATTTTTTTTTATGAACCAACAGGAATAACCTTTTGGTTTTTCCAGGTATCATAAGAGAATGTGATATACACACATTTTTTTAACGATTCAACTCTCATATTACTTTCCTTTTGCTGCAAATTCTTTCTAATTATCTCTAAAATAGTTATAACGAAGAAAAGGAGAAAAAAGTTCTACTTCATTTAAAAAAAATTCTGCCTTTTCTTCCTTCTTGTCCTTCTCCGCAATCTCTACATCTGAGATATACTTTCCAGCAAGATAACCAAGCCTGACACCCATAACCAACAGGAATAACCTTTTGGCTTTTCTAGGTATCATAAGAGAATTCTAAAGAAAATGTTTAAAGATTTCAATATATGTGTTTGATTTTTTCTTTTTTTTGTTGACAAATTTTTGGTTTGGTAATATAGTATACTATTCGATAGGTGAGAAGATGGGCACCTTAACGGATAGAATGTTTAAAATTATGTGCCTGCAGCGGTATAGCCAGATGTACCAAAAAAACAAAAAATAAATTAAAAGGGGTGTGCTAATGAAAAAATTAGTTTCGGTGTTCGGCTTAATGGTTTTGGGTCTTGGGCTTTTGGTGGCCGTGAATTTTATGGTAACCACTCAAGTGGCTGCTGATGCCCAGGAAGCCGAAAAAGGCTGGTGTTGTGTAAAGGGCCAGGTGGTCCCTGCCACCATTGAAGAGTGCAGGAAAAAAGAAGGTCGTTTTTTCCGCACTCGTGAAGAAGCAGAGAAATATTGCCGTACAATGTGTTGGTGCTGCATTGAGGGAAAAGTGGTTTATATCCCGGCAATAGACTGCAAGAGAAAAGGGGGTCGCTGTTTCCCAACAAAGGAAGAAGCAGAAAGATACTGCCGTCAAAAAATGTGTTGGTGCTGCATCGATGGAAAAGTGGTTTATATCCCGGCCATAGAGTGCGAGAAAAAAAGAGGCCGCTGCTTCAGAACCAAAGAAGAAGCAGAAAGATTTTGCCGCCAGGTTGTGGCAATGTGTTGGTGCTGCATCGAGGGGAAAGTGGTTCATATCCCGGTGGAAGATTGCAAAAAGAAAGGGGGCCGCTGCTTCAGAACCAAAGAGGAAGCAGAAAGATTCTGCCGCCAGGTTGTGGCAATGTGTTGGTGCTGCATCAATGGGAGAGTGTTTCATATCCCGGTGGAAGAATGCAAAAAGAAAGAGGGCCGCTGCTTCAGGACCAAAGAAGAAGCAGTAAAATACTGCCGTCAAAAAATGTGTTGGTGCTGTATAAAGGGAAAAGTGGTTCAAATCCCGGTGGAAGAGTGCAAAAAGAAAGGGGGCCGCTGCTTCAGAACCAAAGATGAAGCCATCAAATATTGTCGCAAGTAATTAGGCACTTACTGCTTGCTGCGTAAACCGGGCAGGCCGGATAAAAACTGCAACAGGGTTATGACATTCTGGCCTGCCCCTTTCCCATTTTTAAAAAATTTGATATATTATATATACCATGTATATATTAGGAATTGAATCATCCTGTGATGAAACCGCTGTGGCTGTTGTGGAACGTGAAGAACACAACCGTGTCATTGAAGAGCAAATCAAATCCCAGGTTCCTTTGCACGCCAAATACGGTGGAGTCGTACCGGAAATCGCTTCTCGAAACCATTATGAAGTTATCGATTACCTGGCCCAGTCCGTATTGGAAAAAGCCGGATTAACCATCCACGCCATTGACCTGATCGCTGTGACCCAGGGACCGGGTTTGATGGGTTCCCTGCTGGTGGGGCTCTCCTTTGCCAAAGGTTTGGCGTTTGCCCATAAAATCCCCTTAGCAGCCGTGGACCACATCCATGCCCATATCGAATCTGCTTTTATCGATAACCCGGATATCCGGTATCCCCTGGTGGCATTGGTGGTATCCGGCGGGCATACCACCCTGTTTTACCAGGAATCCAGGTTCAATATCCAGGTCTTGTCTAAAACCCGTGACGATGCCGTGGGTGAAGTACTGGACAAAGTGGCTAAATTCTACGGCCTGGGATACCCTGGCGGTCCCATACTGGATGAACTCTCCAAAAAAGGAGACAAAGACCGCTTTAAATTCACGTTTCCCAGGATGACCGACGGTTCTGACGATTTCTCTTTTTCCGGTTATAAAACCGCAGCCATCCGTCACCCGGCTGCCGCGGGCAAATCCGTTGACATTAATCCCGGTGATCAAACCTTTAAAGACCTGATGGCATCTTTTTTCAATTCCATGGTGGATTACCTGCTGATCAAAACCCGGGCAGCAGTAGAAAAGACGACCCCCAAATCTCTCATTGTCGCAGGAGGGGTCAGCCGCAGTTCTTTGCTGAGAGAAAAATTTACCCAGGCATTCAAGGATACACCGGTTGAGTTGTATCTTTCTTCACCGGGCTATTGTACGGATAATGCTGCCATGATAGCCTGGCTGGGATACGAAAAGTTCCGTGCCATGCCTAATATCAATTACTTTGACAGTCATTTGAACTCCTACTCCCGCGCCCTGTTCAAACGCAGAATATAAAAAAATCTGCGTAATCTGTGTAATCTGTGGTTTCCCCTTTTTCATTTTATTGTAAATTCGTAATGGTTTTTTGCCGGGGGGACAAAACTGTGTTCCACAAAGGTAACATGATTATCATTATCCACCAGTACCACTGTGGATGAGCGTGTGCCATATTCCGGGGTCTTGATGAACAACGGAGAAAGGACCCGTTCAATCTCGATACCGACACCGGTATCCGGCAGTTTATCATCCGGCGCGATTTCCCTATCGTTAAGAATCGAGAAGATTGTTTCCACTGGAACTTCCGGGTGATTTAAAACGTGTTGTTCCAGCATTTGTTTGCCTCTGACTATTTTGGGCCAGGGAGTGTCCAGGAAGGCGTTACTCAAACCGTATATCCCGGGTTTCAAACAACTTATTCCACTATTCTTTTCATTCCTTTTCATATTGGAATAATAATAGAGGTTATCCATATCTCCCATAATCACATTGAATCCATTGTAGTCCGAACCTTTTGAACAAAGGTTTTCAAGATATTTTCCAGGAGAAACCTCTGACAGTAAATATTGACTCACCAGTGTGCCCCTGGAGAGGGCGTCTTCCCGAAGGGGTTCGGTTCCCCGGTAGTTTGTAACCGCAGCGATTTTCCCGTTTTTTGTTATGCCCATCCAGGTCCCCCCGGCTTTTAGGTCTTTGCCGGCCAGGAGGGAAGGGTTATTCTCCCACCACTGGGCGGGAGTAGACGGGCGATTATAATATTCATCGCGATTAGCTGCCAGGATCAGCTTATAACGAGGATGGAATTTATAAACGAATAGTATCAAGCACATTGGTAAAAAAGCTCCTTTAAGAGTAGGGAAACAGAAAGATACCATTATTTACTCAAAACTGCAACAGTTTATTCTAATTTTAGCCACGAAGGCATTTACAATGCGGTAAAAAGCACAAAGAAACACAAAGAAGAAAAGATTGGAAGGTAGGTGACCATTTTCATCAGCAAATCTCGAAATATATTTATCAAATATAGAAAGTGGGCGCTTTAATTATATTTTTCGTTCTGAAAAAGCGAATTGTCTTACTTAAAAATCGAAACATAGACACTTTTAGCTCTTTTTTGGTTCTTAAATATCAAAAACTAGTTCTTGCATATTGAAATCTAGACGTTGCAGATTCATTTTTGCTTATTACAAATCGAAATCTAGATGCTGCAGATCGATTTTTGCTTCCCGCAAACCGAAATCTGAATCCTACATATTGAAATCTAGATGCTGAAGATTCATTTTTGCTTCTTACATACCGAAATTTAGGCGCTGCAGGTTCATTTCTAGTTCCTACATATCAAAATCTAGCACCTAAATACTGAAATCTAGATGCCGCAGTTCCATTTCTAGTTCCTGAATGCCGAAATCTGGCTGTCACTTATCGAATTCCAGGCGTCTCGCCATGATTTTTTCGCCTTGATTTTTTCGCCTGGCCCCTTAAACCTAACTTTTAGGTCCATAATCAGCTTTTTTTGATGCGATCATATGAGAAAATTTGCCGGTCCTTTTTTTTCTGCCTGCTGTCTTTCCTCAATCTTTGTCAAAGAATTCTTGAATTGAGTGCCTTTTTTTTATACAATATCACTGATGAAACGATTAAACAAACCCTATTTGCTCGAATTCATAGCCTGCCTGGCGGATAAGGGGGTGGAATTTATTATCTGCGGTGGAATGGCAGTGGTATACCATGGTATTGAACGAATGACAATGGACCTGGATATAGCCATTAATATGGCACCGGATAATGTGAAGAAATTCCTTGCCGCAGTTAAAGATTTGGGACTTACTCCCAGGGTACCTGTTCCCCCGGAATCGCTGCTGGATAAAAAAATGGTAGATTTTTTCATTCGAGAGAAAAATGCAATTGTGTTTACCTTTTGGGATACAGACAGCCCCTACAGGCAAATCGATATTTTCCTGACCAAAGACAAATCCTATGATGTGTTGATAGAATACACGGTTGACGCTGCCGTAGGGGATCATATCGTAAAAATTATATCTATCGAGAAATTACTTGAAATGAAATTGGCAATTCAACCCCCACGGGATAAAGATAAAATGGATATTGCCGCATTAAAGAAAATAATAGAGCAGGAGAGAAGGGGTAAAGGATGACAGATCAAACAAAAATTGTTAATAAAAAGCCCATTAATTTTGAACGGTTAAAGGAAGAACTCCATGAATCTGATTTTGACGGTCATACAGCCTTTCAAGCCATGACCTTTACCCAGAAGCTGGCCTGGTTATCCGAAGCGGTGGTCAGCATATATTTACTTGCCAAAGACAATCCCAGTGCAGGGTGTAATGCTTTTTTCAATAAGAAAGAAACGCATCAGTGATAATCCGTGTAAATCCATCGAAAAAAATTATTCTAAAAAAACCTCTCCAAAATCAAACGCGAAAGAGCAAGGCCCTAAATCAAATACTATTTTCCCATCACGAAAGTTTTCCTTTTCCCCATATTGTTCTTTTGAACATAATCATCATACGTATAATGGGGCAAGTCTTCTATTTTCAATGCCGTCAGGCTCATATGTCAACTCCGTCTTACTATGTTACTACTATGCAACATTTCCTTCTTTTTACTAATATTCTGTAAAAACGCGCAAAAAAAACAAAGTTTTTCCGGATGGTACCCTTCAAATTTCATGAACGACTCCTATAGGGTGGGGACGCCGTCCCCTTTTTGTCAATATCCTGTAAATTAGCCTATTATTTCGCTTCTACTAATTTCCCACTTATGAATTTATGCAATATACTTGAGATAAGCGCCTGATATGTCAGGCCTTCTTCGATTGCTTTTCTTTTAAGTTCTTCCAGGTCTCTTCCCGGGATGCGAATATTTATTTGTTCATCTTTAAGGGTTGCGGCTGCATACGCTTCATATTTTAATTTCTCTTCTTCAAAGTTTTCTATTTCTACCCACTCTTCATTTTCAATGGAGTCCATTAAATCTTTTTCTTTCATATATAGAATATACTTGAATCTAAAGCTTTTGTCAATTTTAAAGGCTCATTTTGAGAAGGAAATATTTACTTTTTTCTCGCTTTTTCCAACAGGGAGCGTAACGCTTTCCGGGTTTCTTCGCCGGCGTCGGATTTTTCGCCTAGCCCCTTAAACCTATCCAGGAAAAAAAGCTGAAGAAGATTGTATAAAAATAAACAAAGTATTTCAATTTAAGGCGAATTGCTTTAAAATATAGCCTTACAGGTATTTAACCGGTATTGGATGAACAGGTATTTCATTCGATTACCCCAGTTCATGGAGGCAGAATTATGACGCATAAACAACTCAGGAAGTTGTTAGACGAGCTGAGACGCTTACCCGCAGAAACCGAATGGCTGGAGTTCAAACAAGCGAGCAACAGCTTTGATTTCAATAAATCAGGCAAGTATTTTTCCGCATTAAGCAATGAGGCCAACCTGAAGAACAAACCCTGCGGCTGGTTAATCTTTGGAGTGGAAGATAAAAACAGGCGCATTGTCGGCACAAAATACCGGCAAGATAAGGCGGCATTAGATAAATTAAAATCAGAAATAGCAGAAAAAACAAACGGGCGTATTACATTTATAGAAATTTATGAACTACCGGAACCGGAAGGACGGGTCATTATGTTCCAGATTCCTCCTGCCCCGCAAGGAATTCCAACCTCCTGGGAAGGCCATTACTATGGAAGAGATGGCGAAGCCCTCAACGCATTAAATATCCATGAAATAGAACAAATTCGTGGGCAAATCAAACAATACGATTGGTCTTCTCAGATTTGCGAAGGGTCAACCATCGATGACCTGGATGAAGATGCTCTTGCACTTGCGAAAAAGAAATTCAAAGAAAAAAATGAAGACCAATCTTTTGCTGACGAGATTGATAAATGGGATTTCGCAACTTTTTTAGACAAAGCCAGGATTACAAAAAGCGGGAAAATAACCAATACAGCTATTCTTTTATTAGGCAAACCGGAAGCAAGTCATTATCTATCTCCTGCGGCAGCTCGTATTACCTGGAAACTGGATGGCCCGGAACAAGCATATGGACATTTTGATCCTCCTTTCTTTCTAAATACCAACAAGGTCTATCAAAAAATCAGGAATACAAAGTATAGACTGCTGCCGGGGAATACGCTTTTTCCAATTGAAGTCGATAAATACGAACCGTGGGTAATACTGGAAGCTTTGCACAACTGTATTGCTCACCAGGATTACACGCTTCAATCGCGGATAATTGTAATAGAGAAAATTGATGAATTGCTTTTTATCAATGCGGGGAACTTTTATGAGGGTACAGTTGATGATTATACCCTGGGTAACAAAATGCCGGAGAAATACCGTAATCTCTTCCTGGCCCAGGCAATGGCAAACCTGGGTATGATCGAAACCATGGGGTACGGCATAAAGAAAATGTACCTTGAGCAGAGAAAAAGGTTTTTTCCTCTTCCTCAATATGATCTGACCAGCCCGGAGCGAGTCAAATTGAAAATTATTGGAAAAGTAATCGATGGAAATTATACCCGGTTATTGATGAATAAAACAGATATGGATTTGAATACGGTAATTCTATTGGATAAAGTGCAGAAAAAGCAACCTCTCTCTGAAAAAGAAATCAGAAAGTTGAAAAGAAAAAAATTAGTGGAGGGAAGAAAACCGAATTTGTTTGTTTCGTCAAAAATTGCTGCTATAACGGAAAAGAAGTCTGCTTATATAAAAAATCGTGCATTTGATAGTGAACACTACAAGCAGATGATAATTTCATACATCAAAGAGTTTGGGTCCGCAGATAGGCAGGAGATAAATAATCTATTGATCGACAAACTATCTGATGCTTTAAGCGAAGAACAAAAAATCATGAAAATAAATAACTTACTTCAAAATATGGCTAAGAAAGATCGAACTATTGTAAATAAAGGGCCAAGAAAAAAACCAAAATGGGTACTGGCCGAATTTATCTGAGACTTATTTTTATTAATTAGAAAGTGTCAAAAAAGTTCCATAAAAGTCGACAAAATAGGAATAAACTATTAATAAAAAAATCGAAAAGCCTTATTGGAAGCGGCATAAAGATTCTGGGATAAAGGGGAATTTTTTGACCATTTATTAATAAAAAATTAATAAAACAATCCAATGCCTATTTCACCTGAGATACTCCTGCCCAATTTCGCGGCTGAAAATTTCCTGGTTCGGGCAGTATCGATTTTTTTGTGCCCTTCGGGCATATTTTTGACGCCTTCGGCGAAAAGAAAAAGAGTTTCAAAGGGCTGATTTTTGCTTGATTCTTTTTATCAGGATAAATTCAACTTTTCAAACACCGAGTCAGCATTGAGTCAGCATTAAGTCTGTTTTGGATAGGTTTCCCAATCACACTATCACTCCGAATGAACAAAGAACTGATTTTGTGATCCTGCAATATGCAATGGGCAAATTGTTTGTAATTTGTCTTTTTTTCGGCACTGCACCTGCCCTTTTTTTGGACAGGCGCATTGTTTGTAATTTGGAATTTGTGATTTGGAATTTTTAATTTTCATGTCTTCTTCTTTTCTTCTCTGACCGTCTGAGTTCTCTCCTTCTCATCTTTTTCTCTTCTTACCTTCTCCAGCAGCGAGCGTAACGCTTTCCGGGTTTCTTCGCCGACCTCGAGACAGTCGATGGCTGCCGACGCATCCCAGCCCTCCTGCGCCAGCACACGGGAAAGGTTTCCAATTACTTTTTTTAAATTAAATTCGTCTTTATATTCATGAAAAATTTCCAGGGCCGCGGCATAATAGCCCAGGGATGAGGAATAATCGTTTTCTGCGTGTGCCACCATGCCCAATTGGTGAAAGGTGCTGCCCTGTCTGTACCGCTCATTGAATTCCTGGAAAATTTTAAACGCTTCCCGGTAATTGCGTTTGGCTTCCTCAAAGTCCTGCTCTTCCTGGGCTACCCATCCCAATTGGTGAAAGGTGCTAGCCTGGAGGTACCGTTCATTGAATTCCTGATAAATCTTCAACGCTTCCCGGTAATATCGTTTGGCCTCCTCCCAGTTCCGCTCTCCAAGGGCCACTGAGCCCAATTGGTGGTAAACCGATGCTGACTCATGTCTTTTGCCTGATTTTTGAAGAAGTTCCAATGACTTCTTATAATTTTTTATCGCTTGTGAAAAGTTCTTAATTTTTTGGTAGTTGGTCCCCAGGTTTCCCACCACATATCCATATCTGGCTAAAAATTTCCCGCCCTTTTTCGTATACCGGTCCAGCTTCTCTACCACTTCTTCCAAAAATTTAATGGCTTCCTGGAAAATGGGGTGATTATGATAAAAAAAACCAAAAATATCATATAGCGGATAAAAATCGCCTTCATTGTCAAGGACCCGGTGCAGAGCTTTGGCCAGGTTTTCCCGGTCCAGCTCGAAAAGCATGAACCCCATCTGCTTCTGCCCTGCTTCCTTTGATTTCATAAGGGCAAAATACTCGTTTGCAAGAACCGACATATAGTGGCAAAAAGCCTTTTCCAGGGTTGCTTTGCCCGCTTCATCAATAACCTGCTCCACCTGCTGTCCCAGGAAAAACGGGAACACCGGCTGGATGGAATAGTGTTCAGGAAAAACCGCTTTCAACAGCCCCTGCTTCTCTCCCTGGCTCAGCGCATCCTCCATGTCTCCTTTGGTCAGGTGCGAAAACGCCGGAGCAGCCTGGAGTTCTTTTAAATAAACCTCCAATCCCTTCATATTTAAAAAAGAAGTAAAGGGCGCAAAGACCAAAACAGCCTGTTTGGCCCGGGAACTGAGCAGCGAAAAGGAAATGTTGATGCATTTGAAAATTTCTTCGGAATCCTTTTCCCCTTTAAGATCGATGCCGGCACCGGTCAGCATCTCGCGCAGCTCCTTGGCCCGGCGCTGACCCAGTTTGGGCAATATGATTTCCATGGCCAGCGGGTAACCCGCCAGGATTTCCATTAAATGATTGTATTCATCCCTGTCATCCGCGGTAATGGAAATACTTTCCAGGATACTTTCCGCAAGATAGGACCGGGAAACCCGGTCTAACCCTTCCAGAACATAGATGCTATCTTTAAAAGTATGCTTCCCCAGCCACGCCTCATCCGCGCGGGACCCCAACAGGATTTTAATGCCGGAGCGCACCAGGGTTTTAAGCACCTGCGCCAGTTTATCCTGCTCTTTCTTTTCAAGGCGGCTGCCCACGGCCTGCTCCGTCCCGGTAATGGATTCCATGTTATCCAGAATCAACAGCACCGCCGGCGTGTCCTTGCTGTCTTGCAAAAATTTTGCCAGGTCCAGGGCTTTTGTTTCTATATCCGGGATTACCAGGAACCTGTCGAAATCGCCGCGGGGCATGGCAACTTCCGCGGTGGTATTCAATATCTCTTCGGCATGATAGGGTTTGCGGTCATAACCGAAATAAACCACATGGCCCACCCAGCCTGTTTTCATCCACCATTCCGCCATATGCCCCAACAACGTTGTCTTACCGGTTCCTCCCATGCCCTTTACCAGCAGGATATTTTTTTTCATCAAAAACGTTTCAATGCTGAGAATATCCACATCCCTGCCCAGGAAACCATATTGGCCTTTTGTTTTCACCCCTTCCAGTTCTTTTTGCTTTTGCCGGTCCTGTTCCAGGTAGGTAAGTTCTTCTTCCAAGTGGGCTTTTTCCAGGCGCAGGGAAAAATCTCCTTTTCCCCATACCACAGGCAGGAGCCAGTCTTCCAGCACCAGGCGGATGCCTTTTTCCAGGAACGTCATGGCCAGCGACGCATCCAATACCAGGGAGCCTGATCCTTCTGCTTTTTGGGTTGCCATCCCGGATTGGCAAGCATTGAGAAAACAAACCGGTATATGCGCCTCTTTGAGAAGCTCGGCAATATCATCGGCCAACACTAAATCATCGCCCCCATGCTCACCCACCAGGTCGATAAAGGCCCGCGTTCCTTCGTAAGACCCTAAATCCCTGCGAACATCGCTGTGTTTACGTTTTTCCATGACACGTTTATACGCCTTATAACCCCGCACACAGCCGTGCACATCAAAATGGACAATGTGGTAAACCCCTTTTTTATGCTTCAGGTGTTCCTGGAGTTGGCGAAATGTGGGCGGCCGCAGCAGGTGAATCCTCACCCGCATGCGCTTGGCTTCGATGGTTTCCACTACCGGCCGGGCAATGGTCCGGTATTCGATGTCATCTTTGCCTCCGGGCCGGGCCGTTACCATTAACAGGTTCAAACACGTACCCGGATGAACCACCAGTTCCGGTGTGGGCACCCCGGAAGTGCGGATAAATTCCACGCCTTTTAAACAATAGGGTTTCGATTCTTTTGGGTCTTTTAACGCTTCCCAGTGAAGCGCCTGGAATTCCGAATCCGTCGAATACACCTGGACCTGGATTTTATCCAGCCCGTTCACCAGGTTTTGCCACTCCACCAGGGCCTGGTCCTTGCTGAACAAGTGGGAAAACATTGACTCACCGTAAAACGCAATGCTGTCGGCGGCTCGTTTGGCTTTTTCCCTGCCCGTATACGGTGAAGCCAGGTGCTCTTCAAAATACCAGCGCAGCCGCTCTTCCTGGTGGGCTTCGATTTCCCCCGGCTCCAGGAACGGGTCTTTTACTTCGACGCTGTAACAATTTTCCGAAGGAAAAACCACGTCTGCCTGGAAAATCCCGTCCCCGGTTTTTCCCCTATCATTGATCCTCAGAGTTTTTATTCCCATGTATAAAATTTACCACACCAGTCAGAAAGAATCAACCCCGCAACGCGGCGCACAGTGTCACGAATCCTATGCCTCCGGCGGCCAGGGGCGCTTTTTAAAAAAACTGCCCCTGGACCCCGCAAAAATTTTTGTTTAAGTTTTTTTGATGGTTCAGGTGATTTTTTCTCTGACCCTCTTTTTCTTTACCCTCTCTAAATAAAAGCTTTTACGGGGGGTCCAGGGGGGCGGTTTTCTCGAAAAGAGCCCCCCTGGCCGCCGGAGGCAAAAAAAAGTTCTGATAGAGT
>JABAOH010022226.1_pt2 | contig 31732 bp, 34 predicted proteins | sample 7062181 | NCBI WGS metagenome assembly JABAOH01 (sample SAMN14538630, study PRJNA623070) | marine sediment metagenome | biome: marine biome [ENVO:00000428]; feature: marine pelagic biome [ENVO:01000023]; material: deep marine sediment [ENVO:00002113]; isolation source: pool of 5 deep marine...
GAAGAACAGCAGTAGCGGAATCGCCAGCGCGAGGGGCCATGACACGTGGAACGCGCGCAGCAGCCCGAACAAGAGCAGGAGGAAGATCAGTTCAACGACCATGCTCACAGGATAAGCGTGGAACCGTGGGCGAAAGTGCCCCGCGCGACGGCGATCCACTGTGGCGCGGGCGACGGTTTCGAATCAGGCAGACGATGCTCCTGATTGCACATCACTGGGGCTTATCGAGGCTGATGTAGTACGGGAGCCCGAAATACATCCTATCGGCAGCCGATATCGCCGAGACGGAGCCGGTCAGCTTCTTCCCATCTCTTATTACATCGACCACCATGATATGAGGGAGGCGCTGAGCGTCAGCTGTGGGCATATGCGCGTCAACCCAGCCGTATATCCGATCCTCCTTGAACCCTGTGTTGTTCAGTACCCTGTCAAAAAGGCGCTGATTCTGAAGGACCCAATTCCTGTTGATGTCGAGTTGTTTGAGGAAGTGAATGTCCCCGTCCTCCTGGAACACCATGTGGACCGGTAAGTCGCCCTCGTGTGTTCTGATGGTTCCTCTCCAGGTGCCTGTGAACTCCGGAGTAGGCTCGTAGGGACCGAACGGTGGGCTCTGATTCCTCTTCTCCGTCGCGAGGTTCTCGAGGTAGTCGGGCAGAAGAATGGCAAGGATGTCCTCGGCTATGCGCCGGGGCAGCGGATCGTTCCAGCCGTTCAGGAGGACAACGACCGCGATATCCTCGGACGGAACGAGTTTCAGGATGGATCTTGCCCCTCCCATACCGCCCTCGTGCCAGCAGACCCGGTAGCCCCTTCACTCTCTCTGAAGAACCAGCCGAAGCCATAGTAATCCTCGGACCCGTACTTGGCCGTTGCGTCCTTGTCGCTCTGCATCGCCTCAATCGTGGCGTCACGTAGTATCCGCTCTTGTTCTGCAATACGATCTTTGAGGTGGAACATGCCGAACCTGACCAGATCGTACGCGCTTGAGAACGCCGCACCTGCTGCTACGGCATAGGGCAAGACCTGCGGAATGATTCCCAGTTCGCCGTCGTACTTGGAAGTAACCGGTGACGGTCCGTCAGAGTGACTTCCCACCCATGTGTGATTCATTCCGAGCCGCTCGAAGACCTCAGTTCTCAAGAAGTCTTCATACTCCGTGCCCGTGACCTTTGAGATCATGTGACCGAGCAGGGCGTAGCCGAGATTGGCATACTGGAAAACCTCGCCTGGGGCGTGAATCAGAAAGCCGTATCGCTCGATAGCTTCCGGCACACTGGGAGGGACGTACTCCTCGTCCTCGTAGTAGTAGTCGAAGTGCATAGCCAGCCCACCGGCATGGTTAAGGAGGTGTTTGACCGTGACGTCTCGGGAGTTCCCTTTGTAGGCCGTAAGCTTGAGAGGCGCCACATAGTCCTCGACGGGTTGGCGGATATCTAGCTCTCCGCGTTCGGCTAGCAGCATAACCGCCGTCGCGGTCATGGTCTTGGTGATGGACGCTATGGGATATGGCGTGTGAGGAGTCGCTTTGATCTTGCGCTCCACGTCGGCCCATCCGAAAGACTCAAGCCAGATTATCTCTCCGTCCTTGGCAACGGCTACTGAGGCGGAGGGGATTGTACGCTCCTCGATTTCCTTCAGGATCATTGCCTTGACTGCGTCGAATTCTGCGTTGCGGACCTGTTGTGGTTTCTTGCCCTCTGCGGTTGGGGACAGATTGCTGCCGAACGCAAGAACCGATACTAGGGCAATTGCGCACAACACAGCTGTTTTCCTCGTCATGATGCTCCCCGTCTCTCAAACATAAGAAGCCGCTTTCCATTCACCTGGTCGTACGATTTCTCATGATTGTTCTGCTGCTGAATCGATCGCGCAGGGTTTCCTGATGCGGGCCCAGCAGAGCACGAGGCCGCAGCGCAAACGCCCTGCCTGACAGCGCTCCACTGTGAGGCGAACGGTCAGTCACGAACATGCGCCCGGGAGGGCTCGAACCCCCAACCCTCGGATCCGAAGGTCGATTCCCACTCGGGCGTGCTCGGCACCACTCGAAGCGACTCGGCACTACTTGTGCGGGGGATCACCGCATTCCCTCACATACAGGCACAACCCGACACAAGCTGTATCGAGCTGTTCTGAGCGCAAGTCCCACTGTCGGTCCCACTGTGGGGAAATCTCCATAGAGGACCAGAATCACCATAGGGAGTCAACAGATATCTATAGCGGTTTGACCCTCTATGGCGGAGATCGTCGCTACTCGTTGCAGACCGCCGTGCCCCGTTGCCGCCCTCCACGCGCACGGGAGCGAACGCATGGGAACGGATCTTATGTCCGTTGGCCTAGTGGGTGAAGTGATGCCATCAGAAACAGTTGCGAACACCCTCCCAGGCAACAATGGGATAGGCAATGGGACGCAGCGAGCGGGAAGCGAACGGAACGACAGCGCGAAACCGGTGTGCTCCAGCGCCCCACCGTCTCCGGTGGAGTCTCCGGGACCGCCCATACCGCCAAAAGTCCCACAGCCTCACGGCGGCGCTATCTATCGGGGCGGCGTGCCCGGCAATCGGGGCAACAGACGGCGCGGCCAGCCACTCGAGGCGCAGCGCGAGGAGACAGGAGAGCTGCTGGATCTGTCCCTCAAGCGCATGAGGCGAGTGCTCGAAGAGGTACAACCAGGCAGATGTAAGCGGTGCGGGGCCTTCGTCCCCGGTAGGCTCAAGATTAGCCGGTCCGAGCTTGCGCGGATCGTGGACGTCCTCGCCAAGTACCGCCTCGCCAGTCCGGTCTCGGTGTCCGGACAGGACACGCAGCCGCTGGTAGTGGCCTTGGCCGTGCATCCTGGGCATCTACAGGGGCCGGAGGAGGGATGATCAAGGCCCCCGCCGGCTGTCGCATCCTTAGCCTCTGGCGGGCCGGCGGATGGTACGCGGAGATCGCTGCCAAGCTCAAGGCTCATGGGGTACCAGCGAAGCGAGGCGGCCGCTGGCACGCTTCTACCGTCAGGAATGTTGTGGAGAGGCGGCGCTGGTACCGCGAGGCTCTGAAGGACTCCTAGTCGCTCACCTTACACGCCCCCTCGGGCGTGTAAGGAGCCTCCGAGCGAGCCTCGCCCCGGGGCGGACTGCCCCGTCGAAGCCGGCGACGGCCAACCCCCTCCTGTACCACCGGCAGCCCCAGCCGTGGGGAGGTTTGCCGTCATCCGCTTGAGGGGATAAGAGATAACGGGAAGAATGACTTCAGCCCCCGGAGTTTCTTCGGGTGGGCTTGTGATGCGGTTCAGGTCGTAGATCAGAATCAAGTGCGTGTGATCGGAAACAAGAAGCGCCCGGCGACGGGGCCGTAAGCAAGAAGCCCCACACGCCGCGTGACGCTCGGGGCCGTGTTCGTTCGCACTCGTCGGCCATTACCCCCTCGGCCTCATCAACTCCTGAAATCCGGAATGGTCGTGCAGCGGCTCGAAGTCGCGCTCCACGTGGATGCCCCAGTAGGGTTGGAAGTACGGGTGTCGCAACCCCTCACTCAGCGCCGTACGCAAGAGTGTGACGCCCCGGTCCAGTCGCCCCAGCTGCGCGGAGATCCGAGCCCGCCAGTACGTGTGTCTGCCAAAAAGGAAGGGCGTCTTGAGATCGCGGAGCCACTGCGATACGCCTTCCGCTTCCACGGTGTCTCCGCGTCTTGCAGCTAGAACACCCAGATATCCCTGCACGTTGGGGTCGTCAGGTGACTCCTCTGCAAGAGCGCGGAACCGGGTAGTCGCCTCCCGCCAGCGCTCGGCCAAGTAGTGTGCTTCTGCAACCGCGTAGCGGTGCTCCCAGGACTGGGCGTCCTCCGCGGGTACGTCCGCAAGCCTCGCAAGCAGACGGTCCAACATCTCGGACGCCACGCCCGGATGGCCGTGCGCGCGGAACTCAAGAGCGGCGTCCTGTAGTAGGTTCGCTGGGATGTACCACGTCGCTGGGATGTACCACGACGGCGGAAGGGCGAGCGCGTCGTCGATCCTCTCGGTTGCCTCGCTAACCCGACCGAGCGCTGCCAGGGCACGGATCTCCAGCAGACGAGTAATGAGGTTGTCAGGGAATTCCTCGCGGGGCCGTCGGGCCGCCTTCAGCTCGCGCCGGTAGTCCCCTAACATGTGATGAGCGCAGGTGACCACCCACCACGCTTCAAGCCTCATGACCACAAGGTGATCCAAGCCCCCAAGGAGGGCTATGGCCTCCCTGGGACGATTGACCCTCGTCGCATCCAATGCGGCCAGGTAGACCCAACCAGAGCCTGGGGCCATCCGGGCCATCTCCCGCGTAGCAGCCAGAGCCCGCGAGTGGTCACCATCGAGCCGCGCCAGCAACCAGTCTAGCCCCAGGCGGTCTAATGCTCCGAGGCGGTCGCGCGCCGCTGCCACCACCCGAGCCATCGAATCAGCCAACGCATGCTGGCCGGTATTGTCATAGCTAATGGCAATAAGCAGCAGGGGGATCGTGAACAGGGAGTCGCGTTCAGCCGCCAGGATGAAATAGTCATTTGCCTGCATCCCTGCGCTCTGTCGGAGGAGGTCCAGCCCTGCTGTGAACGCCCGGTAGGCATCCCACGTGGGTGTATGCGTTGGAATCGTTACCTCGGGCGATGCAAGCGGAAAGTCTGGATCGAACACGCTGGCCAACACACCCATCACATCTTGCCTGAGGGCAGCGATGCCCGGCATTGGGTCGGAGATGGCGGCAGGTATCGGGTCCAGATTGCGGATGACGTTTCCACTTCGCACGTCCAAGATCTGGACCTGGAACCTGAGGCTGTCACCGTGCCGGAAGTAGCTTCCGTGCACCAGCGTTCCGGCCCCCGTCTGCTTCGCCCACCTGAGGACGTTCGCTTGAGCATCACGCGTGCTGTCGCCCGCTGCGTCCGCCCTGCCCGACGGCAACGCACTCGCCGTCGGTACGACCTGCAACAGGCCGGTTTCAGGTAGACCTCGGGTCGCGAAGTCGGCTGCAGTCTTTCCTACGACATCCAATGAACTGTCACCAGTCTGATTCTCGAGGGGGAACACCACCACTCGTCGGCGATCCAACGGCGATTCACCACCGACTAGGAGCAGGCCGACTACAACGCCGGCAAGCACGACAGCTGCTGCAACAGCGCCTGCAACCACTCTACGGCTGATTCTGGCGGTCTTGCTTGCCTGCCACGTGGGCGTCTCGGCACTCGCAGTCGTGAGCGCGTCGGCAAGCTCCTCGCCCGTCACATACCTGTCCGCCGGCACCTTCGCCAACGCCTTCGTGACCACCTGTTCCAGTGCGTCAGGCACGGTAGCGCGCAGCGTCCGCAGACTCGGCACCGGGTCAACCGCGTGGCGCGCGATGATAGCCTGCGCGGTCGGCCCTGTGTACGGTGGCTCTCCCACAAGCATCTCGTACAACACGCACCCCAGCGAGTAGAGGTCGCTGCGAGCATCGAGGTCGGGGCTGCCCGCCGCCTGCTCGGGACTCATGTAGACCGGCGTGCCCGTCGTCGCCAACAGCGCCCGATCCTCGGCCGCTTCCCCGACCGCGCGTGCCACCCCGAAGTCACTCACCACCGCATGGTCGGCCAGCAAGAGGATGTTCGCCGGCTTGATGTCGCGGTGTACGATCCCCTGCGCGTGCGCGTGTGCCAGCGCGTCGGCCACCTCCCTCGCGATCCGGAGCGCCTCCTCGACCGCGGGCGGCCCCTCCCGCGCCAGCCGGTCCCGCAACGACTCCCCCTCCACGTACGGCATCACGTAGTACAGCAGCCCGTCCCCCTCCCCAAAATCGTGCAGCGGCAGGATGTTCGGGTGCGCCAGGCCGGCCGCGATGTCGACCTCGTTCAGGAACCGCTCCCGCCCGATCGCCGCGGCCAGCTCCGGCCGCAACACCTTGATCGCCACCTGCCGCCCCAGCTTGAGATCATCCGCCAGGTACACCAGCGCCATGCCGCCCGCCCCGAGCACCCGGTCCAGCTGGTAGCGCCCCGCCAGTGCGCGCGCCAACCGCTGGCGGGTCGAACGACCCGGCTCCGGCGCGGTGGGCGACGGCCCGGCCCGGAGCCGGCGGGCGAGCGCCTCGACCTCCGGCGACGGCTCGGCGCCGAGTTCGTTCTTGAGCCGGCGCCCGTGCTGGTCGGCGACCTGGAGCGCCCCCGCGCGATCGCCCGCGACGTCGAGGGCCGCGATCAACCGCACTGTGACCCGAGTCGCGTAGGGATCCACCTCCGCCAGCTGCCGCCACAGCGACACTGCCCGGAGAGCGTCCCCCTCCGCATCCGCCTGGAGGGCGAGCTGCTCCAGAGAGGTGGCGTTGGCCCGGGCCAGCCGGTCCCGCGCGCCGTCCAGCCAGTGTTCCCACTCGGCACTCGCCCGGGTGGAGAAGCCCGCGAGCAACAGGCCCCCGTAGAGCGATACCGCCTGTGCGTGGTTCCCCGCAGCGACCGCCTCCCGAAACGCCCACACGTCGCACGACACCACGGCGTGTTTCAGGGCCACCTCCCCCTCTCCTCGGGTGAGGATGGCATCGCCACCCAGGTGGTGCCGGAGAAAGTGGAGTGCCTGGCTCAGCGCCAGGCGGGCCTGCTTCGCGGGAGACTCGGGCCAGAAAAGGCCCAGTAGGGTGTCACGACGGTGGAAGCCGCGTGGCTCCGCCACGGCGAGATACGCCAGGAGCGCGACCCGTTTCGGCTGGCGCAGCAACTCCTCGAGCACCCGCCCCGCCGGATCGCTCACCTGGACCGGCCCAAGCAAGCGGATGGCAAGCATAGTCGCCACCGGCCGTCGAAACCCGTGCCGACCGCGGTCACCGCCAGGTAAGACCCCGATCAACGCCAGGTATCGGTGGCGGAGTAGCCTCGTTCGAAGCTACGGCTCGGGGTCGCCGGCGGCCAGAGCGGACGTCGATCCCGCCATCCGCAACCCCGACCCGCGTGCTCGCAGCACTCACACCCGGGAGGGACCATGTACCACCTACTCACAATCCTCGCCCTTGCGACCGTCCTCGCGATTGGATGTGGTCGGGAGATGCCGACCGTTCCCCTCGACGCAGGGCCTGCATTCCACCTCGTCGCCGGCGAGCCCTTGCCGTTCACTATGCAAGGCGACTGTAGCCAACCGGACATTGTTGATCCTGGGACCGTACGCATTGCCGACGGGGTGACGATCATTAAGGGCCGGGTATTCGATTGCCCAACGACGGGGGACATCGTGGGGACGAATCGGGTCACTTGGCGCAACGCCGTATTCGGGCCTGGGCCGGAACTGGGACACGTTGCTGGGAAAACAACAGTCTTTGTGGAGTCCTTCTTTGGACGGACGGACCTAGAGGGCACGTTCGAGGGTCCGTTTAGCGGCTCACTTGCCGATCTCCTGTTTGGTGAATCGATCTTGACTCGAACCGGCACCGGGGATTTTCGTGGCTTAGTAATGCACGGCGTGTTCTTCCAAGATCCGCCTGCATCAGGGATCACAACTGCCACCGGGACGATTTTTGGGAGATGACGGTCTAGGACTCCGCGTGCTTTCATCACGCAGCGCCCGGCCCCGCGCTGGGCATGGTGACCTCAGCGGCCCCGAGCGTCGAGCGGCGTTCGGGGCTTTCAACTCCGACTCGGCTCCCCCGCCAACCACCTTCGCAAACCGCACCCACGTCCCGCTCGCCCGCTGCTCCGGCTGCCAAGAGCGTACACGCCCGGACGGGCGTGTATGGCCGGGACGGCGGGATTCGGACCCGCAACCCCCGACCGCATCGCAATGCGCCGATCCGTGAGGCTCCTCCAGCGCGCCGCCGGCTGCCCCATCCGCCCGAGGCAAGAGGACTCAGCAGAAGACAGATTCGGCATTCCACCGATCGATCCGCCGGGAGAACATGTAGTACCGCGGACGGTTGTCCCACGTGAGCCGCTCAACAGCCTGCAGCGCATCTTCGGGGCGCGCTTCTTTGAAAAGGCATTCCAAGTCAGCTGGTACCGGAACGGGAACAAGCCGCGACGATGCTGACTGCTCGCCAACAAGGCCAGCTTGCACCATCGCGGCGAGCTGCTTGGGATGTCCGTACTCCCGCCTACCACGCGCGACTACTGCCGGAAATAGGTCTCCTAGACCCGCTATGAGTTTTACGTATGAGGCCAGTACAGAGGAGGCTATCGCAGACGACTCTCGGATGTCCCGAAGTGTGCACCAGTGCTCCCAGACCTTCCCTCCCTCGGCCCCGCTATCGGGGGGCTGGTCGTATTCATGGCGCGGATTGCCGTTGAACCGGTCTCGAGGGTCCATCACACCCTGGGCGGATATTCTGCCAAGCGAGGTGCCTTCTACGAAGCCGAGCACCGTACTACCCATCAGTAGGTCGCGTGCCGCTTCGGAATTGAGGGGAAGAGTGTCCGACGCGGATTCGATCTCAGCCGTGCAACTCGCGTAGTACTCGCCCCGCTCCGCAGCGTAAGAGATCTCAAGCCACGCGAGGCCGCCACTGCTTAGACCGAGGACACCGCCTGCTGCCACGAGGTGACAGGACACGTGCCAGGCACCGAACTCATAGTCGCCAGGATCCCCGGGACCAAGATCGTCTCCTGATATCAACTCCCGGCCGATCCAGAGGCGCCGCAGGAGCTCGACGTTCTCAGGGCAGTCTTCAAGCCCTCCCCCTGGCGTCAACCGGAACCCGTAGTCACCACGCCGGAGGGCTGCTTCCACAACTAGAGCCCTAAGCGCCGCTGACTCACCGCTCCGTTGCCGGCGACGGATCGAGCTGCGGTGGCGACGGTTCGGAACGTAAAGGCCGGCTCTCCGAGACACCCCTCGCCGTTTCACTACGGGTCTCCACGACCGTGTGCCGGAGCGGCCTGCGTACTGAATCGGGCGCCAACCCAGCTCTCAACGCGGCAAGCACTCCAGCGGCCTCCCAGTAGTTCTCAACGACGTGGAACTGTCCCGGTGACCAGGGAAGTAAGGTCAGGTCATTCTTCATGATGTTGCGATTCTCACGCACCGCCACGACCGGGATACCCTGTTCCAAAGCGGCAAGCGTCGGCAGCCCAACGCATCCATCGGGGATTACGAGGCAGGAGACGTCCTCAGCCGTGAATACGCTGGGCCGGCTCATGGCTTGTGGGTCGGTGACGATGCGAGGACTTTGCCGCAGACCCTTGAGCGTGCAGTGCAGGAAGGTCGCCGAAACGGCCTCTGCTGCCATCCGCGGATCAACGATCCCCGGGTCCATATTGGCGATCTCTCGCGACTCGAACATTGGGCAATGAGCGGTAGGGATGTTGTACATGCTGGAGAGTGTGTGCGTCAGCATGGCTTCGACACCGCCCCAGGGGTTCAGCATCTCGCCGGCCGCGTCGAAGTAGTCCTGGTGAAAGTCATGCGGCACGTCGATTACCGACGACAGCGCCACCGCATCGTACTTCCCCTTTCGTTCCTCAAGGAGTCTGCAGAGACCCTCCAGCTGTTCGACAGACCCTGCAGCCCTCCCTGACGGGGCGTAGCGCGCTCGGAGCTCCACAGGCGGGTCTAGACACACGACCTCGGCCGAGAGGCCGTAGGCGGCCCGGGCGCCGCTGACCGTGTTCACCGCAGCGTTCACGAAGAGCTCGTCACGGTGAGCGTCAATCACCACCAGAACCCGATTCGAGCGCACCGGACTAAGCCCAACCGTCCCCATCAGGAGCCGAGTAACCACGCTTCCTTCGACGTACAGAGCGTTTGGGGGCATCTCGTTCAGGTCAGAGGCATTGACTACGTTCGGATGCAGCACAAGAGTGTCGGATACTTCCCCGACCATCCGGGCGACCGGTCCCGCGTCGCCGGCATGCCCACCGATCTCCGCTCCGACTCCGGTGGGCACGAGGAGTACGGTGTTGAACCGTTGGGCATCCGCCGTGAGCCGACGACGGAATTCGAAGATGGAGGTAACCGCCGGCCGACCCGATTCCGCTAGGCCGCCCAAGACGCCGCACTCACACTGGTAACCCGACGCCGTGGTCGCCGTAACCACAAACCTCACCGGGACCGCCCCTTCTGGTACGTGCTGCTCACAGGCCTGTCCAAGCTGCGTCAGCAATCCCCCATCACCTTCATGAACCCGAAGCTCGAACTCATCCTCATGAAGCAACATCGTCATATCAAGTTCCGTCCTTGTCTGCGCCGCACTTAGCGCCGAGTCACCACGTTGGCCGTCCAGTCCATTGAACCAAACCACTTCGCCGTGAATTCTGCTGCCTCGTCCGCGTCAAACTCCTGGCACGAAAAGAGGTTCACGTAAGCGGCCTTCATCAGATCGAGCGTGTGGATCACGATCGTACTAGTGAGAATGAACTGCACCGCGCTCGTTCCCTTCGTCTTGGGGTGCGTCTGTTTCTCCGCTTCTGGCACGCCGAAGTCATCCCAGAAGTGAAGGTCACAGCGCTCCATGTCGATCAGATCGCAAAGCTCCGCGCAGAACTGCTCGATCTCTCGCCGCGTGAACCTTGCGGCGTCGCAGCCGTGCAGATCCAATAGAAGCTCCTGTCCGTAGGCCTCTCCGGAAACCTCTTGGCCATCCATGCCTGTTTGCTCCAGACGATTCCCACTCAGCTCAGCCATGCCTCTCCTCACTCCAGTCAGGTTCGCTTGGACGTGTGCGTCAGGGTCGCCTCATACGCCGAACGTAGCTGCATGCTTCGCAACATATCGCGCGACTCCAGCATGCTGGGACGAACCCGCTTTCATTCTATCGAGAAGAGCGTTCAGGTCGTTGGAGGCACCGGCGTTGGCGCCTATCGCGACGCTGGCAAGGAGCTTCATCACCCCTGTGACCGCCGCAATAACCTCTCGGCGAAACGCATTTAGTGACCTACGGTATAGGCGCAGCACCTCGATCGTCTTGCTCCCCCACGGGTCTTTCACCGAGAGTATGTGTCCGAATGGGTCGTATCCTAGGAACTCCCCTGGATCATCGAAGCACGGGTCGATCAGGAGTCTGCGCTCCGCATGAACGTCGTCCTGCGGTCTCATCGCCCTGGAGGTCTCATCAAGTAGCGGAAACTGGTCGGCCTTTCCGCCAGCTGGGAGCTCAGCTGTATCTCCCCAGCGGGGCCGGTCCCTTCGCCACTGATTGCAGTGCTGGCATGAGGGGTAGAGGTTTTCCCACACGTACGTGAGCCAATAGTACCCGGGATGATCTTCGCGCTCCGCAACGCGTCCCTTCGGACGAAAGTGATCAACTTCCAACGCCTCCACCTTCACTTCACAGTATGCACACTTGTCAAGGAACAAACCCTCCAGAGCCCTTCTGACCTCGGCGTGGGCATAAACTGTCCTGTCCGCAACGTGCGCGTCCTGCTCCTCAATCGCCCTGGCCGTTCTATCCGCAGCAAGCCGGAACCAAGCATCGTTTGGTTTAATGACCGCCCCGACCTTGTCGGTCTGGTTGCGTTGGACATGGATCATCCTTGGGCTCCGGCTAAAGATTGTGTTTCTTGAGGATCGTCTGAAGTTCTCGCAAGGCCGGATTCTCACGCAGTTCTGGTATCTGTTGGGCCGCCAATTCAGAACCGAGTTCCTTCAACTCGCTCTCCTCCCGCCGCGAGCGCCTACTTCGTGGTTTGCTGGCTAGCTCACGGTAGCGTCGAAGTTTCTCGTTCACTTCGGGTCCGTAGACAGCCGAATCGAAAAGCCTTGGATCGGCAAGCACGTCCTCCACCGAGTAGCCGTGAAAGTCACGGACGGACTCGTGCGCCAGTACGTTGTTACCGTCTCGCTTCAGAACCACGAGCTCATCGGGTTCCACCCCCAACGCAACGAGTGGGCTGTGCGTCGTAGCGATGATCTGGACATGAGGCAGCAACGTGCTCAATCGAGACGGTAGCCCAACCTGCATTGAGGGGTGCAAGTGTTGCTCTAACTCATCCAGCAGGACGATCCCCGTTACATCCCCAGTCGGCGTGATGCACTCAGCGCGCATGGCCCAGACGTAGAGATCAAGGATCCAGGCCAGTGTCATGCGATAGCCGTCCGCCCACCCTTCGAGGGGAATGTCTTTCCCGATTCCCGGCCCCGATACCCGTACACCCCCGCCCTTGACAAGTGTAATGGTAACGGCGCTATCCAGCCCCAGCGCCTCTTTGATGCTTTCCATCACACGCGGATACCATTCGCTCCCGAGGAAGTCCTTCAGGCGACGAAGTCCTAGCTCTGTCCCGATGAGTGGCTCCGTGGGGTTAAACAGGGTGTACACCGAATCAACCACGCGATAGACGCGGCCAGTGTCGGACCCTTCGTTCGCTCGACTGACCCCGTAGCCACAGACAAGTCCCGCCCCGAAAGTCCCTGGCTTTTTCTCTCCCAGAACGTCTTGACCGTTCTCACTCTTAATTACGGTGGTCAACGTCTCACGTTTCTCCTGTCCCCCACTCTCTAGCAACTCAAGTTCGATGGTCGCTTGGGGCGCTCCCTCCGCAACGAATTGCCCGGTTGATTCCGCAAGAAGACCGCTGGTGTCCTTTTCGTCGGCTAGGCCAACGGCGATGGCACGAAGGAGCGTAGTCTTCCCTGTACCATTCTCGCCGATGAGTATTGTGTGGAGTCGCGGCGTAGAGGACCCAGCCCCTGATCCTATGGTCAAGTCAAGGTCAAGCTCCCCGAACGAGCGAACGTGCCGCATGGAAATGCGAGAGACGTAGAACGCCATGCTACTCCTCTAAAGGCACAGTGGCAACTAGTTCGGCAACGATGCCCTGCTCCACCGCGCCAAAACGATCGGAGCCCTCGCCAGCACCGCAAGCGGCCTCCCTCACGCAGACAACATCCACGTCAGCTCGCCAAATGGCCGGCAGTTCGGAACGCGAGATACTCCCCGCGACCCAGGCCTCTCTGCCGAGCGCATGGAGGTCTTCAACGAATCTTGCAAGCTGGGCCGGATCGTAGTAATCCAGCAAGCCTTTGCCGATGCCCTTGTGGTATGTGTCGATGAGGAGGCCGTCCGCCCCGATTCTCCCTACGAGCGGCGGTCCGTCTTTGAGAGGATCGAAAAACCGCAAGAACTCATCCTCCGGGAATACCACAGGAACCACCTTCTTTTCTGGGAACCACTTCTTGACCGTTCTGACGAGGGTGTCGCCAAGGCACTGGGCGGCCCTTGGAGATAGAGCAGCGAACCCGCACTTGATGTAGTCGGCTCCTGCTGTCGCAACGCCAAGGGCAGCCTGGCATGCCGCGCTCCTCACCGCCTGGTCCTCGCCGATGTTAGTCGAAATCGGTAGATCCCTGTGACCATTCTCGTCCAAGCGATCGCGAACCGCCTTGATGTTCAGGGGGTACGGCGTCCCGAGCGCCGAAACGGGGTACTCCACGTCAGCGATATGGGCGCCCCCTTGGGCGGCCGCGAGAGCCTCACTAGGCCCTCTCACGCTCACCAACAAGCGTCCCATCTGGACTCCAAGCCTCCAAGGGTCGAGCGCTTGATGCAGGCCCGCTGGCGCGCCCGACGCCGCATATCATACCACGCGAGTGCGGCACGTACCAGCTTCCTCGCCGGACACGTCCGACCGGGCGTGTCCAGGTTCTTGGGGGTGGCGAGCGCCGACGCCGCACGCCCGACCTCTAACCCAAGGTCCGACCAAACCCGCGGCTGCTGCAACGGCGGGCCGGATAGGGCCTCAGCCAAGCCTCTCCCTCCGGGCCATGCTGCCCAGCCTCTCCAGGGCCCTGCCAGGACCGCAGAATCCTGCGCACGGGCTGCTTCGACTTTTCCTACATTGTCACTGTCGCTCAGACGGTCACTCTGGTTCTGGGATTCCCCTACTTACGGGAGGGTCTTCATGGAGCATCACAAGCTACTGAGGGTATCCGAGGTAGCCGCCATTCTGGACGTGCCCACTGCTCGTGCCTATTCCCTCACCCGATCCGGCACCATCCCCGCAGTGAGGCTCGGGCGGCAAGTGCGCGTTCACCCTGAGGTCCTAGACCAGTGGATTCGGAACGGCGGCCAGGCACTCTGTGAGCATGCGAAAGGGCCACAGCCGGCAGCCTGACTGCTTGCGTGATGCGTCCGAGTCTCTCGGGATCTGGCCAAACGTGCTCGGCGGCAGCTCGTGGCTGTGAGGCTTACTGGCCCGGCCCCGTGCCGATGCCGGAGGAGTGGCACCCAGCATGACTGCTGACCCCTATCCGGCGTTGCGCTTGTGGCGCGATGAACTCCGCGCCGGCAAGCGGGCGCGGCACACGACTGACACGCTTTGGATGGTGGCGTGTCGAGAAGCCGCCGCACAGGAAGCCCAGCAATGCGAACAGTGGGACACCTGGCGGCACTACATGACCGAGGCCCGCCGGGTCCTGGCTCGAGCGGTCCAGCGGCGTGAGGCGGCGGCATGACCGAACCCCGGGCCGTCTTCGACGAACACGCCTACCGTGCCACCATCGACGAACGCAGGCGGATGACGGTAGGGGGATCGCCCCCAACTGACGACGGATCCCCGGCGCCCGTGCTGGTCAATGCGACGCACGTGGAGCTGAAGCCCATCCAATGGCTCTGGTCTCATCGAATCCCACTCGGCAAGCTGACGTTCATCAGCGGCGACCCAGACCTGGGTAAGTCCTCCACAGCGCTCGATATCGCGGCCCGCCTCACCCGCGGCGACGTGATGCCCGATCAGGCACCGACCGAGCAGCCGGCGGGCGTCGTCATGCTCACCGCCGAAGACGCGGCGAGCGATACGGTGATCCCGCGACTGATGGCGGCAGGGGCGAACCTCGAGCGGGTGAAACTCTTAAATGAGGTTCGGATCGGTGACAAGAGACAGGAGATCGTCCTCCCGGAGCACCTAGACGCCTTGCTGGTGGCCGTCGAGGCCGCCGAGGCGAAGCTGGTGATCGTGGATGTCTTCACCGCCTTCCTGACGGGGACAGTCAATACCTGGCGTGACCATGATCTCCGTCGCGCCCTCCGCCCACTCGCCAAGTTCGCGGAGGAGAGTGGTGTCGCCGTCGTCGCCATCCGGCACCTGACCAAGCAGGCCGGCACCAAGGCCATCTATCGAGGCGGCGGGAGTATCGCGTTCAGCGGCGCGGCCCGTGCCGAGTACCTAGTCGCCAGCGACCCGGAAGACGACACAGTGCGCATCTTCGCCACCATCAAGAACAACCTGGCCCCCAAATCTCCCTCCCTACGGTTCAGGTTGGAGGGGGTGACCGTCCCCGGCCTTGAGGAGGCCGTCGTCAAGGTGACCTGGTTGGGTGAGTCACCGCACACCGCGGATTCGCTCGTGGAGGATCCCACCGAACGCAGTGCGCTCGGAGAGGCCAAAGAGTTCCTGCGGGACCAGGTACAGGACGGCCCCCGCCTGGCTGAGGAGATCATCCGCAACGCCAAGAAAGCAGGGATCAGCGAGAGCACTCTGAAGAGAGCCAAACGCGAACTCAAGGTGAAGTCGCAGCGCATGGGCTTCGGGCCTGGCGGTCAATGGATGTGGGAGCTCCCAAGCAGCCAGAAGTCCTATGAGGAGGTCGAACGGGCGGCGATCCAAGGGGACGACGCAGCGTGACCGACCACCTCCAGCTAGATCCACCGGCGCCCGGGCCGATGGAGCCTCCGCCCGACCGGGGGCCTTTGCTGACGCCTCAGCAGGTGGCGGAGATGGTCAGCATGAACGCCTCCTGGTGTCGGCGCCATGTGCCCCACAAGGTGACGCTCGGGCATTCAACCGTCAGGTGGTATGAACAGGACGTGCGGGCCTGGCTTGAGAGTTTGCGGGATGACCCTTGCGTGACGTGACACAAAGCGTTATGGATACTGTTATGGATTACCTCGGAAGGTGGTCAGGATGCCTAAGCGCTTGCGACCGCCAAGACGGGTGCGTTCCTGCATCGTCTGTGGTCGGCGGTTCACCCCGAAACGGAAGGATGCCATGTACTGCTCGGTGGCCTGCCGGCAACGAGCGTACCGCTGGCGCAAAGAGGAACAGGGGGAGTGATGCCGCACAAGACCTCTAAGCACGGCAGCTACCGCCTCGATCGGCGTTTCCCCGGCGTAGGACGCATCGCCCTCGCCTCCGGGGCGACGACCAGGCGGGGGCTCAAGGCCCGCAACGATCTCCTGACTCGGCTGTACGACAAGGGCCGGCTGGATCTCTTACGGGCCATCCGCGATGGCCAGGTGACGGTGACCGAAGTGCTCGACGCTGACCGGCGCGACGACCTTAAGGCTCTGACCGACAACCGCAAGGCTCTCTCGCTCAACCTGTGGGACGCCGTGGGCTCGCTCAAGCCGGCGAAGGGTTGGCTTCCGAACAGCGCCCCTGCCCTGCCGAGCCGTGTGCGCTACGAGTCGTCTTTCAAGCGGCTGAGGAAGATCGGGCCGCTCACGGACCCCGCTACAGTGGGCGATCTCGCGGACATCGACTGGCGGGCGCTGATGGCGACGTGGGGTCAGAGCGGGTCTGATTGGAACCACGCCAGGCGGGCCGTCTCCAAGTTCGTGAGCGACGTACTCGAGGACGTACACCACCCGTTCCGGCGCGACCTGATGAAGCGGATTCCCAAGCGGCCGGAACGGAAGCGCGTTCCCGACATCACGCCGGGCCTGTTGTGGAAGGTGTACCACGCGGCACCCGAACACGCCCGCGCATCCTACGTCGCGCTCGCCCTGCTCGGCATGGACACGGGCGAGTACTTGAAGCTCACGAAGGACAACCTGAGGCCCAACACCTTCTCGGTCGAGCTCCCAGGCACCAAGACGAAGCTCCGCCACGATACCATCCGCGTGGACAAGCGCCTGTGGCCGTACATCGAGGCCGCGGTGCCGTCCAAGCTGCAGTACAAGTGGCTGCGCATTTACTGGAAACGGGCGCTCGAGGCCGTGAAGGCCGACACCACGCTCCGGCTCAAGGATCTCCGTCACTGCCCCGCCCAGTGGGCGACCGAGGAGGGAATGTCCGAGGCCGCAGTACAGGGGTTCATGCGCCATGGGGACCCAAACATGACCCGGCGCTACGCGATGCAACGGGACCGCGGTCAGGTCGCCAGGGCCGTGGCCAATGCGATGCTTAGGAGCGCATGAAGATGCTACAGGATACGGTCACCGTGATCGACACCGTTCGTGTGGCTGCGGACGGAGGATCACTGCAAGACTGGATCGGCCTAGGCGGTGCGTTCGGTGTTGCCTGGGGCATCGTGTTCACAATCGGTACACTGATCTTCAAGGTGTGGAGTCTCAAGAACAAGATCAGCGACGGCGCTCACGGTACTCGACGGGCGGTGCGCGCTGGCTTCGAGAACCACCTGACCGAGCCGACCCGGTGCGAGGATCTCACGTTGTGGGCGCAACATGCCCGACGAGGCTTCACCGAAATCAGGGATCGCTTCGAATCACTCAAGGCGTTGGGGGCAAAAGTGCCAGGGAAGGTAAGGAGGGCAGTGAAGGATGCTGCGGGCGACTTCGACAAAGCCTCAGGCATCATCAACCGGATGCTTATCACCCCCGGAGTCGTAGAGAACACCCCAGAAAACGAAGCTCAACTGCGAGCCGCATACCAGGCCCTTCGAAGTTGCATAGCCAACCTGACCCAGGCCATGCGGAAGGAGGACCAGGACCGATCCGATGGCTACGACCAGCCTTAGGTGCTCATAGGGGCCTATATATGAGAATCTGGAACCCTATGGACTCAAAACCCTTGAGAGCCCGCAGAAACACTAGGGCTTGCATAGGGACCGGGACGTAGAACCCCTATGCACCACCAGGGACAAGGAATCCGGGTCCCACTGTTCGTTCCATTGTCAGACAGGGGACCCGGAATTGTGAGGAGAAGCTAAATCGTATGTGGGCTGAAACCACGTACTTGGAACATGCGCCCGGAGGGATTCGAACCCCCAACCCTCGGATCCGAAGTCCGATGCTCTATCCAATTGAGCTACGGGCGCAATTATCGCCAGAGGCCCTGGTGCGTGTACGCTATCATGACGCTTCGATTGGGCGCAACCCTCGACGGGCTGGCGGACACGACGACAGGACCCGAACTTATCAAGGTGCTCTTTGGGCGTGTCATCGTCGGCACCCCAGGATTGGAGCGGGCGGAGCGGCTGGGTGCCCGCCTCGGCTGGCCGACTGGCAGGACCCGGAGGGCAGACTCAGATTCCTTAAGGGTCGGTTGACGGCCCCCACCGGTGCAACGCCGCAAGGCTCGAACCGCTGCTAGACGGGCGAAGGATATCAGAATGGCACGAAGGAGCCGAACGTGAACCCTGCCGACTCCACCAGAGCAATGGCTGAGGAGTTCATCAAGGAAGACCGCGTTGCGCGGGAAACCTACGACAAGCTGTTGCAGCGCGGGCTCGATCACGCCCAGGCCTGCGGTGAGATCGGGCGCGCGCTGCAAGCCGTGCTGTGGGCGGTTCGGAACGAGTTCGTATATCCCACGAAGGCCAACGAGACCATCCTCTACCCAGCGCTCAGGCGCATCGCTGCAGGTGAATCCGCAGCCAAGCTGTTCCACAGCCAGTGGGCCGGCGAGCCGCTGTAACGCAGCTCCACTGCTAGCTTCCGCCGCTGACTAACCCGGGACAAAGGTTCATAATACAGGCGCTCACGGCGGCAATGCCCGCGACGAAGGCAGCCAGCCGGACCCACTCCGCCGCACTCACGCCGGGTGGCGCAGCGAGGTAAGCGTCGATGTAGGCGATGCTATCGAGCGGGATCCGTTTGGGGGGGCCGGCGTCTCGAATGCCTACGAGGGTGTCTCCTTGGACGTGCGGGGAGTAGAGCGACAACTCCGCACCGTCCCGCGTAGCAAGCCGGATCATGGTCACCCGCGTCCGTGCCAATAGATCCGCGGGCGTTTCTTTCGATCCGGGACCGAGCCTTTGTACCTGCGGCTGTCCTGCGCAGGCGACGAGCAAGCACAGGCCGAATCCAACAACCACGGACCGCTGCCCTGGGGCGAATGCGAAACGCCTCATCACAAGAACGCCAGTTCCCGATGGTGCAAATGTGGGCCCGCCAGCGGTCGGCCCGCCAGGTGGCCGTGTGCTGCGACTAGGGAATCGAGTTCAGATGAGGTACTCGGCTGGGTTGATGCCGTAGCGACTGCCGTCCGTGACCTTGATGATGGACCGCTCGTAGTGGCCTGCCTCATCGGTCGTGGCAAGGTTAACGACTGGAGCGGGGTCAGGCCTGCCGCCGTCCGGTGTGCACACGATGCGTACAAGGGGTCGGTTCAGCTGGTTCTGGTCGGGGTTCGCGCCCTGCACGACGCCGATCTCGTAGCTGTCCAAGATCACACAGGTCCCGGCCGGATAGATCCCCAGCAGGTTGATGAGTGCCTTCACGATTGTGGGGTCATACCCCAGGCTCTTGTCCGTCCACATCTCGCGCAGGACCTCGTCGGATTGGATCGGGGCCGCTTCACTATGAGGGCGACTCGCCGGCGCATCGTAACCGTTTGCCACGGCGACGATCTTCGAGAAGATGGATAACTGCCGTGGCTCGATCGTCTCTGGGTATCCCGAGAGGTCCGTCTTCAGATGGTGCTCGTACGAGGCGATCATGGCACGGTACGGAACTTCACCATGTCCCCGAAGTCCGAAGAGCGCCAGCACGCCGAGCCACGGATGTGACTGTAACGTGGCCAGTTGTGCATCGGTGAGCGGCGCCTCGCTGTTGAGAATGTTGAGCGGCACGCGGCTCTTGCCAAAGTCGTGCAGCAGCGCCGCCATGCCGAGGTCGTACAGCTGGAGCTTGGTCAGGCCGATGCGCTTGCCAATTGAGACACTGAAGATGCACACGTTTACCGAGTGCGTGAAAATCTGCTCGTCATAGCCACGAATGGTCGTGAGTCCCAGGAGCGAGATTTCGTTTCTCAGTACCTGATCGACGATGTTCTGTACCGCGCGCTTGATTCGCTTGGCGCTCGCGGTGCGACCCATGCGGACGCCGTTGATCAGCTCCTTCGTGACCGCCACTCCCCGCTCGTATGCCCGCTTCGCGACATCCTTTGCCGCATCCGAGTCCCCGAACGGTTCTTCATACTCGGGCGGCGGCTTGAGTACGATGTTAGTAACGCCGCCCTCGGCCATCTTGTGCCACAGGCCTGACAGGTCGGGGACCGCCTCCCGTGGCGAGAATGCGAGCAGTTGTGAGAGGAACACCTGCCACTCGCGCCGCCCCACGTTTTCTTCCACCCCCACCGTTCCGACGCCGCACTGGCGTAAGGTGCTCCGGACATGGCTAAAAATGGCATAGTTCTCGAGGCTGAGACGCAACCGCACCGAATTGATGTAGAGGAACTCGTGGGATACTCTGAGCTCAAGTGCACGCTCGATCTGGTAGAGGTTCTTCGCTGAGGATTCCAACCGGTCCAGGGCCCGCTGCACCTGCTCATTCTCGACCGGATAGAGCTTGAGGCAACGGAGGCTCGTGTACAGGGCAGACAGAAATTCGCGGCCCTTCTCCCGGACGTCACGCTCGGAACTCTCCAGGGCATCCACCAGCGACTTCCTGGCATCGGGCGTCTCGGTTTCGAGTTGCGTCACGTCGGCATCTCCCGAAGCGCACTGTTGACGGCGGCGCGCACCAGGGGGTCCTTTACTGCCGATGCCTTCTCCAAGGCGGCCCGCGCCTCGGGTGTCCCGATCTTGCCGAGCGCCATTGCAGCACAGGCCCGCGTGGCTGAATCATCCTTTCGTCTGAAAACGCCCCTCCCATACAGCATCTCGTAGAGCGAGGCAATCGCCGCGTTACCGCCGAACATCCCGTAGGCCTCGAAGAACGGTTTCTTCTCGGCGAGGTCCGAACCTCGGAGCTTCTTCCCCTTCACTGTCGCTTCAACTTGGGGAAGAATGCCGGAGTAGCCGTGAGTCACGCAAAACTGCACTGCCGCGACGCGGATGTCGCGCTCTCCATCTTCGACTGCCGGTTCCAGTTGCTTCAGCGCCGTCGGAGAACCGATCTCACCCAACGCATCTACTGCTGCGCGCCGCACTGCAGCATCCGAATGCCGTACCAGCTTCCCGAACTCCAGCACCAATGCTTCGACCTTCAGTGCGGACACGAGCTGAATTGTCTGCTGCAGTGCCGTGACGTCTCGGGTCTTCAGCGCGGTCACCACTTGGGCCGGATGATCGTGCGCGATCGCCTTCGCCACCTCGCGCAATACTTCGCGCACCCGCTGGTTGGCTAGCCTCGGTAGCCAATCCAGAACCGGATTCAACACCTGAGGACCGAGCCCGCTGAAGAGTTCCGTGATTTCCTCTGTCGTCGGTTGCACCCCCGCGTCATCGAGCGACTGAATCAGCTGGCCGAACGCCGTGGGATGGGAGATCCTACCGGGGATCGCGGCAATGATCTTGCGATGCTCGTCGGCCAAGTCCGGCGCACGCTCCTGCATCTCCCGAAGCTTGCGCAAGATGAGCGCCACTGATTGAAAGTCACCCATGGCCAGCAGGTAGGGAACGAATTCCTCGACAATGGAGAGGATTTCCCCGCGCACATTCATACTCGTTTGCAGCTGGAAGACCTCGAACACAAGGCCCAGCACCTTTGCTCGGAGGTTCTGTCGGTATTCCCGGTCGATCTCACCCTTGAGGCAATTGATTTCGTGATCGTCGAGGAAGTACAACGTAGAGTCGAAGTCGTCGATGTTGACGAGACCGGGCTGAGGCTCTCCAGGCGATCCCACCTCCGCCCCGAGGCGCTGCTTGGTTTCCTCCGCTGAAGTAACTTCGTCCACTGCTGCAGATGCTACACTCTCCGACTCGAGGCGCGGGACATCGTCATAACCGAGCTCGACGAACGTGTAGCTAAGGTGTTGAAAATCCTGCCTCCAGAGCAATGTCAGGAGGTCATCCGAGGCATCCGGTGGCAGGCTTCGTGCGTCCTTGATGATGTGGAGAAACGCCAGGATCTCTCTCTCCTCTACGGCCGGAGCGAACGTCACCGAGCGCACCCCGTCCTTGTACAGCGTCCACGGTATGCTGTCCGACTTGTCTTCCTGCGTCACCACCACTGTGTCTTCCCACGTCAGGGTCGACTCAGACACCTCCAGGGTAAGCTCCTCGAAGTGCTGCCACACCAGCGCGAAGGCGGCCCGTAGTCTGTCTACGGCTCGGAGGTAGATCTTGTTGTTGGGACTGTAGAGCTGGATGGCACTGAACCCCTTCTGGAGAATCTGCATCAGATTCTCGACGACCGCGTCTTCGTCGACGCCGCTCGGATTGACGAGTTCAGTCACAGGTTGCCCGCCTTCGTCGCAGGACTAGTCGCACCACAAATGGGTTGCATCTGAACGACACTCCCCGCCGTGGCATATGTCACGCTGATACCGTGGTGCGATAGGTCACGCCGACACCTGGCGACGGGTGCGGGTGCACCCGACTGCCCCTGGAGCTGCATGGCCTGAACACTCGAACGGAACGCTCAAGGCATAGAGTCCACACCGACACCGTATTCCCGCCGGATCGCGGATCACCGAGCAGCTTCGAGGCAGCTACATGGAACACTAACGGGTTACCACGTAGGGAGTTACACCGCCAGCCGGGAGCTGCAAGGATGAGGGGCAGGTCCCCACAGAACCGGCTGCAACGCGGACGTCCCTCGCTCTGCCCCGCCGGATCCTGGCCTCCTAGCGCGTGGGGATCTCGGGGANNCCTAGTGCGGGGGGATCTCGGGGAGGCGGCCCCGGGGTTGTTGTGGCTGCCCGGGCGAGGATTCTGGGATTCGCCGCCCTACACTCACGCCCCGCTCACGGCCCTCAGCCACAGCACCATGACCACGATTGGGGTGCGGGTGCCACACGACCGCGGTGAAGGCTCGAAATAGAGCCAGCCTGCCCCACCACCTGCGCAGCGCCCGGCCTCGTGCCGGGCGCAGTCGCTCCCAGGGCTTTTCCCTGCATGCCGGCTCATCCGGCTTGGGGCTGCGCCAACTCGGGCGGCTCACCCTCTCGGCCGCGATCGCCAGGTTCCCGCGAATGATGGGACCCAGCGGCGCTCGCGGCACGACGGATCTCCAGCAGCGGGCAGCTCACGAACTCGCCGCTGATGCCGAGCGATTGCCAGTGCGGGATGGCGCGTTCCAGCGTAGAGGAGAAGTGGATTTCGCTGATTCCGTGAGCCTCGATGGCTCTCAAACGGTTCTGTACCCAGTAGAGGAACCCGTGCTCGGTGTAGTTTCCTTCGCTCTTGTGCACGAAGGTGAGCACTGGTTCGCCTCCCGCCGAAGAACTGCGGTCCACGTATATGCCAAGGCACCGAGGCCGATGTGTTGCTGCGACTCGGGCGTACCGCAGCCAGAGCGGTCGCAGCCTGTCAATGGCGCGGTATGCGTTCGATGTCTTGGCTGAGTCGAGCGCGACCTGCGTGAGCGTCTCACTCCATGCCGTGTCGCGTGCCAGCATGTCGTGCCATTCTCTCTCGAGTGCGGCCTTCCGGGCAAGCTCCTCTTCCGACGGTCTGGAGAACCAAGCCAGCACGAACAGCGGAAGCAGGGCGATCGCAACCATGCCATCCGCACCCACGTCCCAGTCAAAGTTGAACATGTTCGGGTCAAGAAGGGGAGTTTCCTTGCCCTGGGCATAGAGCTGGTTGACCCCAACGACGAGGCACGTGCAGACGAGGCGAAGGATCTGCCGCATTGACCAACACCCTGTGATGGACGCGCTGAAGTTGCCCCGCAGGGTGTCAAGGCGGCGTCAAGGAGGACGCCATGCCGCCTTCGCCGAGGTGGTGCTCGAGCTGTAGCGTGCCGCACGGCGATTGCGCAACGAGTACCGAGGCCGCAGGCTGACGCAACCGTCAATTCGAGTCGGTCAGCCCCATTGCGGCGAGAACCAGACGACCCAGCTCTGCTCTGAGATCCCGCCTCACCTCCCTGAATCGTGCGCTGTCAACGAGGTTGCGCATCTCGTACGGATCAGACTCGAGGTCGTACAGCTCGTCCAATTCCGGATACTTCATCCAGTGGATGTACTTGTATCGCTCGGTTCGAACGGCGCGGTAGTCCATATCCATGAGCCACGGCATCGGGTTCTCATAGGTATAGAACTCTACAAGCAGCGACTGGCGCCAAGCGGTTGACTCCCCACCGAAGAGCGGCATGAGCGACCGCCCCTGAATGTGGTCTCCGATTGGAGCACCTGCCGCCTCCAAGACAGTCGGCGCGATATCAACAGTGAGCACCAACTCGGACACCCTCGTGCCTGATGAAACCAGCGGTGGGTAGCGGATGAGCAACGGATTCCGGATCGACTCCTCGTACGGCAAGCGGCGCTCCAGACTCAGGCCGTGTTCGCCGTAGAAGAAACCGTTATCGCTGGTGAACAACACCAGGGTGTGGTCCAGCATCCCACGCTCGTCGAGCGTGGTCAGGATGCGGCCCAATCCCTCATCCACCGCTAGCAGCATCTCGGCTCGGCGACGGATGGTCTCTTCACTCGTGCCGGGATCGAGAATGCCACCGAACGTTTCGGTGATATCGTCGGACGCGCGGTAAGCCAGTGCACGGCGCAGCGCCGGCTTGTCCGCCAGATCGTCCACCGAGACAACCACGTTCGGCCGCCGCTGGAACACCTCACTCTCATACATCCCGCGATGTCTCGGCGCTGGGATGTATCTGGAGGGGTAATTGAGATCCACGGAGCCGTCGTCGAGCTGTCGTGCGTCCGGGTGCACCGCCTTGTGTGCCAGGTATAGTAGGAACGGCTTCTGACGGTCACGCTCAATGAACGCCGCCGCGCGGTCGGTCAGGATATCGGTCACGTACCCCCGAACCTCGCGCAGACTGCCATCTTCGTAGAGTATCGGATCAACGGTGCGTCCCTGCCCCGGCAGGCCGACCCAGTAGTCGAAGCCAGGCCGCGGTGTCGGGTCATTCCCCATGTGCCATTTGCCGACGAACGCCGTTTCGTATCCGTCTTTCTGTAGCGCCCGGGGAAAGGTCTCCAGTCGGTGACTTGCCCGATTCCTGGCGACGTTATCGATGATGCCGTGGCGGGATGGGTACTGCCCAGTCAGAAGGCTCGCCCGGTTGGGCGAGCAGAGCGGCACGGCGTGGAACGAGTTGACGAACATCCCTCCCTCGCGCGCCAGCCGGTCGATGTTTGGTGTCTCGAGGTAGGGGTGTCCCGCCGCGCCAAACTCATCCCACCGGAGGTCGTCCACGACTATTACGACGACGTTCGGTCTCGGACCTCCTGCGACGTCGCTGGTTGGGGCGTCAGTCTCGTTGCCCTGGCAGGCAGCGAGCAGCACGATCGCGACCGGCGCAGACGGCAAGCGGGCAGTGATCGACATGATTTCAGATTACAGATCGGCGATTGGTGATTCTAGATTGCCCCTCAGCCCCACCCAACCGCAAATCTGCAATCGCGAGTCGTCATTGGCCAATCCTGATGCCCGGGGAGGGATTCGCCGAGGCTGTTGTCCAACGCACGTTGAGTGCGCGCCCTTTGCCGCTACCGTGGAGTCGACCAAGGTCAGCGGTGAACGACTTCAAGCACCTCCTCGGCACTCGCGGGCCGCCAGGGACCGCTACTTCCTCACCAACTCGATCCACGACGACAGCTCAGAATCCGTCTGGCGGTCTTCTCTCCATCCCACAGCGGTCGCCTGGCCGGCCAGCCTGTGGCCCGCATGCCTAACGGCCAATCGAACCCAATTGTCGTACCGTGCGATATCTGAAGTCGGAATGCTGCCCTGGAAGGTTCCGAACAGAAAGACGCTACTGATGACTGAGAAGTCGACACCGCGCTCTTCCTGCCCTGACAACTTGATCCTCGCTCCCTCATCATTGCTGAGTACGAGCGACACGTCGATCTCCCTATCGTACGCCACGATCTGCCCTTCCCACCTTCCCAACAGCTCTTCAGGGAACTGCTGAGTCGGGACGTCGTCTTCTGCTTGCTCTACGGAGGCATCTGTCGCGGCCTCCAATCGATCGGTCGCAGCCAATGCCCAGGGGTTGAAATCGTACCCGGGGATCAATGCGGCGCGAATGGCGCCCTGAATGTGGAGCAATTTGCTGGCGTCGTAGTCCGTGTTGGACAAGATGACGAACGCGAGGTTCTCAGATGGGACCAGCGCCATGAAGTTGCTAACACCGGTCGACTGCCCTCCATGATAGAACGACCGGAATCCCAGTTCGTCGACATCGATAAACCACCCGAGGCCGTACTCATCGCCCCTATAGGTGTTGGAAGGAGGTCCAGCGCTGTGCATTTCATCGATGGTGCTATCCGCAAGCACACTGCCCTGATCCGGCCGGTGGTTCTTGAGATGGAACATCGCGAATCGAAGCAGGTCATGCGCGCTGCAGTAGGTGTCTCCAGACCCCGGGTACGCTGCCAGGACTTGAGGGACGGGCTCGCCACTGGCGCCGTAGTACGACGTGGCTGCCGGGCCCAGCAGCTCATCTCCCACGTACACCTGGGCGGCCGTCATGCCCAGCGGCGTGAACACGCTGTCGCGCACGTAGCGGGGGAAGTCCAACCCTGACACCTGTTCGACCAGACGGCCAAGCAACTGGTAGCCGAGATTGCTGTAGATGTAAGACCACCCCGGTTGGAACATGACGTTGCCGTAGCGTCGCACCGTCTCGTGGAACGGCCGACGTTCCGGTTCCTCGTCGAGAAAGAAGAGCTGATTATGTGGTGGAAAGCCTGCCCTATGCTGCAGGACCCGCCGCACCGTGACCTCCTCCGGTGCTCCAGCGTAGTGGTGGAGTGCCAGGCCCCCCAGGTAGTCTTCGATCGGCTTGTCGAGATCGACCAGACCCGCCTCCACCAATCGCATGACGGCGGTCGCCGTGATGGGCTTGGCAATCGAGCCCAACCGGTACATGGTGTTTGGGGTCGCTCGAATTCCTTTCTCCGTGTCGGCCAACCCGAAGGCCTCTTCCCAGACGACTTCTCCGTTGTGTGCAACCGCTATTGCCAGTGAAGGGACATTCCCGTCGGCCACTTCGCGGACCACGAAATCACGGGTCTCCTGTAAGCGCGGGTCGAAGATGGCGGGAGCGCCGGCTGCCTGAGTCTGGTTGTCCTCAACCGAACACGAGAGGCTCAGGCCGAGGAGCAGCAAAGCGGACATGATCGCCGTGGGCGGCAAAGTGGGCTTGCGCATGGTTGACCTCCGACCCACAAACCCCGCAAGCTACGTGCCGCAACGCGATTTCGCTTAACCATTTGGTAGCAACGTATTACGTCATTGCCCGCTGGGCAGCGCCGCACCACAAATGTGTCACTCAGACTCGGCTGTTTCACTTCGATTCAGAGTGAGTCTCCCAGTTTGTGCGACGCTGTCTCGACGAGAAGCATGACTCGGGGCGCGAGCAGGCCCACACGAGGCAACTGTCCGTGAGATAGGACCCTCAGTTGACCGGGCGGGTAGCCGTGAATAGGCGAGGGTCACGGGAATACGCTCTCTGCGGAGGAAGCCATGAGACCAGCGCTGCCAATCTCCGTCTGTCTCCTGGCCGTCGGCTGCATCAGTACAAACGTGCAGCGACTGGATCAGGCTGTGCGCCCAGCCCGTTCACCCGATTCGGTCGCAGTGCTTCTCGAGAAGCCGGACCAACCCTACACTGTTATTGCAGTCGTCAAGTCGAGTAGCTCAGCGGTGTTCGACAGTTTCGACGACCTACGCAAGAAGATGATAGCCGAGGCAGCATTGCTCGGGGGCGACGCCCTGATCTTGGGACCTGAATCCAAGAAGTCGACCCTCATCTTCAACACGGTCGGCTTCGTCCAGTCGGAATGGAAGGACCTTGCTGGTGAGGTCATCGTGTTTGACCGCACAGCCAGGTCAACTATCCCCGGCAGACGGGCAAGTTCCGCACCGAGATAGGATGTCGATCGATACCTCGACCGGCTGTGGTCTGTCGGTTCCGAGAAGCGGGCAACGGAGATACCGGGCCACCAGAAGCGAAAAGGGCCACAAGTTACTGTGGCCCTTTGCCTTAGTCAGAGTCAGTCCTCTACGCCTACGGCTCGTCCATGTGGCGCAGTCGCCGGATCGATAGTAGCAGGAACCCGGCGAACACAACAACCGACGCGGCGATCGCAAACCCAAAGCTCAGGTCGTCGGCTCCGGCAAACCGTCGTTGGTCGAATCCGTGCATCCACACGATCGAATAGTAGCGGATGCCAAAGAGCTGCACCCCCGACACGAACCCCGAGAAGGACCCTTCCCACGGGACGCTGTATAGCAAACCGTACCCGACGGCTCAGGTGATCTTTAGGCCGAGCCAGACAAAGGCCGAGGAATACAAGGCAACGCCAACGACAGCGCCAGCGAGCGGATCGAGCGCCGCCCGCCGGCGGCGCGCTTCTTCTCCGGCGGAGACCGGGATGCTTCAGCGGGTGACGCCCTAGCGGTGCCACGCCGTGGCCGAGATCTTTTGCTTACGTTGCTGGAGTTGATGGTAGCACCAACCGGGGCGCTGGCCCGACTGCCCCGAGGTTTCGTGGCATGACCGACTCATCCCTGCGCTGTGCCGGTTGCAACCGGCATCTAGGCCCGGACGACCAGTTTTGTTCCAGGTGTGGCACGCCGACGCCCATCAACGTCGATTCAGAAGCCACCCTCACCGACGGGCCAGAGTCCGAGGACTCCAATTCGCTCGGCGGTGATAGCGAGGTGACCGTCCCCGACGAACTGCCGGAATCACCAGCGCCACCCTCGGAGAGCGACTTCACCGACCGGTTTCGGCACGTGCTCGGCACCGAATACGAACTCCTCTCCTTGATCGGCCAGGGTGGTTTCGCCCGCGTATACAAGGCACGGGACCGGCGACTCGACCGGATCGTGGCCATCAAGGTCATTCGGCCCGATCTGGCCGGCACGGAGCTGTTCTTGGAACGTTTCCGGCAGGAAGGCATCGCCTTGGCGAAGCTCCGTCACCCAGGGATCGTCCCGATCTACGACATTCGCGAGCGGGGAGGCTTGATCTACTACGTAATGCCGTTCGTGCAGGGGACGACCCTCGAGGCGCGGCTGGAGCGGGGGCGACTGCCGCCCTACGAGTCGAGGCGCATCCTCGGCGAGCTGACCGACGCCCTGGCGGTAGCCCACCGGGCCAAGATGGTCCACCTGGACATCAAACCGGCCAACGTGTTCCTGGAGGGAGACCTCCAAAAGGTGCTGTTGATGGATTTCGGGATCGCCATGGCACTCACGGAGGAGGTCGAGGAATCGTCGGGCGGACCGGTAGTGGGTACGCCTGCCTACATGTCGCCGGAGCAGGCGCGCGGACTGCCGGAGATCGACCACCGGTCGGACATCTACTCGCTGGGCGCCCTCGGATATAGCATGCTCATGGGGCGGCCGCCGTTCAGCGGGCGGAATGGCGCTGACATTCTCGAGAAGCATGTCAAGGAGGCGCCGGTGCCCATCCGCGACATCAACCCGACGATTCCGAAGGATTTCGCGGATGCTATCATGCGATGTTTGGAAAAGGATCCGTGGGACCGGTTCCCTACCGCGAAGGAACTGAGCAGCGCTCTCCAGTCGGTGACGTTCTTCAGCACGCGGGAGGAGACCGCGCCCCGTGAGGCATCCTCGGGCGTGCACGGCACCATCGTCGCCCTCATCGCCAGCATCGCGCTCCTCATCGGGATACTGACTGGTCAGCTGATCGGCTAAGCGCAGCGGCGGCCCGGACGTGCCGCCCCAGAGCTTCCACATCACCGCTGACGGCGCGCAGCGCCGTCAGCTGCAAGCTTCGGACCGCCGTTTCCAAGCATCGAAACGCCCTTTCCAGGCCGAAAACCGCCTCATCGCACCCGTCCATGGTTCCGTTCGATTTCCATCGTTCACCGCCCCCCACCAAGAAGGACCACATCCCACGCTTCCCCCATTCCGAGCCCGAGATCGCTGCGCTCGCGCTCCTGCCCACGCGACGCTCTGGCGGGCGCGGCACATCATGAGGTCCGCGGCCGCCCAACAAGTATCGGATTAGCCTGCATGCGCACACGCGGTGAGGTATCTCTTGTGCAGATCGAGTCCCACGTAGGTCATAAGGGCCTCCGAGGTCGGGGTAGCACGTCATGCTCTTGTGCCCCTCACCCGAGGACGCACGACTCCGAGTGTGCGCCGCCCTCGGAGGCTCTGCTCTTTCATGAGGTCTGGTTATCAGCCGACCAGCGGGGGCACTCCAAGCTCGAAAACTCGCCCGTCTAGTGGACCTAATTCGGGGCAGGGTCACCGGCTTCAAAACTCGCACATCTAGTGGACCTAATTCGGGGGGCACTCCATCCCACGGAGGAGTGTCATAACGCGTGGATCCGTTTTCGGGGGAAAGGTCGAATTGAGCAGGCCAGATTTAGAGGAATGAGATCGAGTTTAGCTATCGAATTGCCAAGTATCTTATTTTGCCCAATCGGGTACTGGAGTACTTTCATCAAAGAATTCGTCCAAATAGTAGTCCCTTTTGAAGGTGAAATTGCAGTCCTCTTCCCCAATCTGATAAATACACGGGGTATAAAGATTGAGATTGTTGGGTATCATAATGCTCTTGGGATCACCATTCGGTAACAGATCGTAATCATGTTGTCGACCAAGGAAACAATGTCCCAACTCATGAAAAACGAGAGTCTCCATCTGCTCATAGCATGTGATTGTACAATTCGGATTAATCTTGATCACCTTTTGAATCTCATTCGATTTTGAATCAGAATTGCACGTTCCACATGTACGAATTGTCAACTCCGGATCGTATTCTATGATCAGATTATCAACTGTGAATTCGTGTCCTCGGATGGCAGCTTCTTCAAGGAAGGTGTCAATATGAATTCGTAGATCTTCGGGTACATCGTATATGGGCTCAAATCCTTGCTCGCAACCTGCCAAGGAATAACCGACTATGAAAGCATGAAGGATGAGAATGATCCTATTTAGACCTCCCATGTTGCTCATTTCACACTCCTGACCGAATCGGCATTTCATGATTCAATCTAGTGAATTTGAACTATCAACCTGATACCGTCGGACCAAAGACATGCCCGGGGAGGGATTCGTTGCGGAGCAGAGCGCGGTCGGGGTAGGCGGGGTGGTGGGCGCTCCACGCTCACGGGCCGAAGCCCAAGGGATCTTAGGCGGCGTTACCCGCCTCGGGCATGGGACACCAAACTAGACCACCCGCGCAAGACCGCCGCGTTTCCTGAGTTTCCTACGGTCGCCTTGTGTGCCCTGCGCGCCTGGCCACGCATGTGCGGGAGCACAATGGGGGCACAGAGCCCCAAACCGTTCGGTATCATCACGGTCGCCGAGTGGAGGTCCCTACCGCCCCCACGTAACACTCGGCGCTCAGCGTGACCCCCGAAGGATCACTCCATGGCCACCGACGGCAAAGAAATCGCCCGATGACGCGCCCCACAGAGCGTACAATTGGGCCGTGGTCGCACTCGTCATCGCGCTCCAACTGATCCCGTCATAGTGCAGGATCTCGCCGTAGTCTCCAACTGCGTAGACGTCTGTCGAGGAGGTACCCCACACGGCACGTAGGTTCCTGTAGGTCTCGTCGGACATCGCGCTCCAGTTGGTCCCGTCGTAGTGCAGGATCTTGTGTCCCACTGCGTAGATGTCGGTTGACGATGTGCCCCATGCTCCGGGGTACCCGCTCGTCCCGCTCGTCATATCGCTCCATGCCGTCCCGTCGTAGTGGAGGATCGTGCCGTCGTTTCCCAGTGCAAAGACATCGGTCGCTGCCCTGCCCTACAGAGCGAAGAGGTACCGGCTTGTCCCGCTGCTCATCGCGCTCCAACTGGTCCCGTCATA
>JABAOH010091148.1_pt3 | contig 31718 bp, 22 predicted proteins | sample 7062181 | NCBI WGS metagenome assembly JABAOH01 (sample SAMN14538630, study PRJNA623070) | marine sediment metagenome | biome: marine biome [ENVO:00000428]; feature: marine pelagic biome [ENVO:01000023]; material: deep marine sediment [ENVO:00002113]; isolation source: pool of 5 deep marine...
GTTGAGTCATCATACAAATGGTATCCACATCAGCACCTTTTATAACATCGATCACACTGATCACATATCTGTAGGGAACTTTTTTTCAGGATAAGAAGAAATACCTGATTGATAAAAAAAACAATAAATTAAAAAATCTTGAGAAATGGTCTTGATTCTAACACGCTGTTATGATACTTTCTATTCTTCATTTTATTTTTAATTTTAGGAGGAAAGCAATGACATACAAAGTTGCTATTAACGGCTTTGGAAGGATCGGCAGGAATTTTTTCCGAGCCAGTATGAACCAGGCGGATTTTGAGATCGTGGCTCTTAATGACATTACATCTGCTGCAACCCTGGCCCATTTGTTGAAGTACGACAGTGTTTTTGGAATATTTGCAAAGGATATCGAGGTGAAAGAAGACGCTGTTGTGGTAGATGGAAAAGAAATAAAGGTCTTTGCTGTGCGCAATCCTGAAGAATTGCCCTGGAAAGACCTGGGCGTTGATCTGGTATTAGAATCCACCGGTATTTTCAGGAAGCGAGATGAAGCGGCAAAACATTTAACTGCCGGAGCCCAAAAAGTAATTATCTCGGCACCTGCAGCTGATCCGGATATTACCATTGTGCTGGGTGTAAACGGTGATCAATATGACCATGCCAACCACCACATCATTTCCAATGCCTCCTGTACCACCAACTGCGTGGCACCGGTGACCAAAGTTTTACATGATAATTTTAAGGTAAAAAGCGGAAATATGACCACCATTCATTCCTATACCAATGACCAGAGAATCCTGGATTTGCCCCATAAAGATTTGAGAAGGGCACGAGCAGCTGCCATGAATATTATCCCCACTACCACTGGGGCAGCCAAAGCCATTGGCATTGTGATACCGGACCTGAAAGGGAAAATAACCGGAAGTGCCATCCGGGTGCCTACTCCTAACGGTTCCCTGGTAGACCTGGTGGTGAACCTGGAAAAACCAACGTCCCTGGATGAAGTAAAAGGCTTTTTTAAACAGGCATCAGAAAACGAATTAAAGGGTATATTGGAGTATACCGAGGATCCCCTGGTCTCCACCGACATTATCGGAAACCATCATTCATCGATTGTTGATGGTGATTTCATTACCATGATTACGGATAATATGGTTAAAATCCTGGTCTGGTATGATAACGAATGGGGATATTCATGCCGGCTCAGGGATTTGATTATTAAGATCGCAAATAGTTAAATATATAATGTAACTTATGGAATATAAAAATGAAAAAGATATCATTAAGCGAAATGTCTGTCAAGGGAAAACGTGTATTTGTGAGGGTGGACTTCAATGTTCCTTTGAATGAGAAACAGGAAGTAACGGATGACACCCGGATCAAGGCATCACTCCCTACCCTTCGATATCTTGTCGATGAAGGAGCCAAGATCCTTTGCGCCTCCCACCTGGGGCGCCCCAAAGGTGAGAAAAAACCGGAATTTTCATTGAAGCCGGTGGCCGAGCGTTTATCCCAATTGTTGAACCGGGAAGTGAAATTTGCCGGAGAAACCATCGGCCCGGAAGTAGAATCTCTTAAAGCCCAATTAAAGGATGGAGATATCCTCCTGCTGGAAAACCTCAGGTTTAATCCCGGCGAAACCGAAAATGATGAGCAGTTCGCCAAAGAGCTGGCTAGGAATATTGATATTTACATTAATGATGCGTTTGGTGCCTCTCACCGGGCACATGCGTCCATTCAGAAAATCACGGAGTTTGTACCGGTAGCTGGCGCAGGGTTTCTTTTAAAAAAAGAAATCGATTTTCTTAATATGGCGACAGAAAATCCTCCAAAGAATTACACTGTTTTACTGGGGGGTGCAAAAGTCTCGGACAAAATCCCGGTGATTACCAACCTGCTGGAAAAAGCCCAAAAAATTCTCATTGGCGGTGCCATGGCTCATACTTTCTTGAGAGCAAAGGGATTTGACGTAGGAAACTCAATCGTTGAAGATGATTTCATCGCTGTGTGTAAAGATATTATAAAAAAAGCAGAAGAGAAAAACATCAAACTCCTATTACCAATAGACCATGTGGCTGCTATTAAAATCGAACCGGAAGTCACCATCCGTATGATCAAAAAAGGGAAAGATATACCGGAAAACATGATGGGCCTGGATATTGGTTTTGAAACCATTGAATTATATTGCCAGGAATTAAAAGATGCTGAGCTGATTGTTTGGAATGGTCCCATGGGGGTTTTTGAGATCGAAAATTTTGCCGCGGGTACAATGGAAATCGCCAAAGCAGTGGCTGAAAGTTCGGCCACTACCATTATCGGTGGTGGAGATTCGGTCTCTGCCATTAACAAAGCCGGTGTGGCAGATAAGGTCACCCATATTTCTACTGGCGGCGGCGCCTCACTGGAATTTCTTTCCGGTAAAAAATTACCCGGCATTGAATCGTTATCAGAGGCTTAATAAAAATGGAAAAAGAATATATCATTGCCGGTAACTGGAAGATGTTTAAAACCGTGGAAGAGAGTGTGGATTTCCTGAAAGCTCTCAATGAGAAAATTAATACGCTTCCCCAGGATGACGCGGTTGAAATCCTGGTTTTTCCGCCATTTACCTCCCTATATGCGGTGAAGGGAATTTCTTCCAGGATTAAAACCGGAGCCCAGAATCTCCATTTTGAAGAAAACGGTGCCTTTACCGGTGAGATATCTCCCCTCATGCTGGGAAATCTTGTGGATTATGTGTTGATCGGACATTCGGAGCGGCGGGAGATTTTTAAGGAAAAAGATGAGGATATCAATAAGAAAGTTAAAACCGCTTTAAAGCATGGATTTACACCTGTGCTGTGTATCGGGGAATCACTGGAAGAGCGGGAAGCAGGGAAAACATTTTCCAAAGTAGAAGATCAGTTGGGCAAGGACCTGGAGGGATTGAATCTCGTTGAAATTGAAAAGGTAGTGATTGCCTACGAACCCATTTGGGCCATTGGTACAGGTAAGAACGCTACTCCGGAGCAAGCCCAAGAGGTTCATGAGTTTATACGGGAGATTTTGCAGAAAAAAATCGGGTCGCCGGAAACCACCCGGATTCTTTATGGAGGCTCAGTAAAACCTGCAAACAGTTATGATCTTCTCCGGCAAAAAGACATAAATGGTGTTCTTGTTGGCGGTGCCTCCTTGAAAGTTGATGATTTTTTTGGTATAATTCAAGACTCGTACAAACTTGCCAACGGATAGGAGGATATCTTGGAAGGTTTAGTGTTGTTTATACATATTTTGGTATGTGTATTGCTTGTTATTATTGTGCTGCTGCAGAGTGGAAAAAGTGCGGACCTGGCCGGAGCGTTTGGAGGTGTCGGCTCGCAATCGACGTTTGGACCGCGGGGTGCTGCGTCGTTTTTATCAAAAATGACCACCACCCTGGCCATTTTGTTTATGGTGACGTCGCTGACATTGTGGATTATGGCTGCCAACAAGGCAGGTCCCAAATCTGTTATCCAACCGGAAGATGTGAAAACGGAGCAAACAGGAACGACACCAACCACAACCACAGAAGATAAAACCGATAAAGATAAAGCCGATCAAAAGGAAGGGACAACCCAACCTCCGGCGGAATCGTCTGATACGAAGGACAAAACCAAAGAGACACAGAAAAAAGAGGAACCAGGTAAAACAGGCAGTGAAAAACAGCCTGGTGACTTGTAAGACGTTATAAGTAATTATAAGTCACTGCATCCACCGTTACAGGTTACAGGCAAATAATGCCGAGGTGGTGGAATTGGTAGACACGCAAGCTTGAGGAGCTTGTGGGTGAAAGCCTGTACGGGTTCGAGTCCCGTCCTCGGCAGGGAATACTACATTATTGTGCAGCGCGGAGAGGTGCGAGAGCGGCTGAATCGGGCTGCCTGCTAAGCAGTTGTCCTGGCAACGGGACCGTGGGTTCGAATCCCACCCTCTCCGCCATTTGCCTTATTTCGCCTTCGGCGACCAGGGGGCCTATTTAGTTGAGTAGGGTGAGTAAGGTAAGTAAGTTGAAGGCTTCCCCAAACGGTTGAAACAACATTCCTCTCTTCAATACATGTCAATTTCAAAAGCGGTTACCTGGTTGGTTGGCTCTGGTAAGGAAGCCTTCGAGATGGTCCGAAGGACCTTCTGCGGCTGCCCGCGCCGCGGGCCTGGACCCCGTAAAAATTTCTCATACATGGTCAGCCTGTGTTACCAGGTTTCAATCATCGTGCCCTATTGGTATCACTTTACTCTGCCTCATGAGTACTCTTATAAAATTTTGTCTCAGTGATCTCTGTGTCCTCTGTGGTTTTCATTCTTAAAAACTTGATTTTTATGCTATAATAGCAGCGTAAGAATAGGAGGATTCTAATAATGCGAAGAAGAATTTTTATATCAATTTTAGTTGTGATTGCCCTGGTAACACTTGGTTCGTTTGGGCAATTATACGCAGAGAAATCGTTTTTATGGAAAGTTGAGTCAGATAAGGGTAGCAGTTATCTTTTGGGTTCTATCCATCTCTTGAAAAAGGAACATTATCCATTGAGGCAAGTCATTGAGGATGCCTTTGCGGATAGCGATACCATGTTGGTAGAAGCCAATCTCTCAGATCCTGAGGCAATGAAAGTGGGCATGCAACTTCTACAAAAAGGGATGTACCAGGGCGAAGAGACATTAAAAGGCAATATCTCCGAAAAAACATATCAATTGGCCCGGGAGAAATTGAAAGAAATGGGATTGGATATTGAACACTATAAAAAGTTTAAACCCTGGATGGCAGCAATGACAATTCTCAATATTCAACTGGTAAAACTAGGATTTAATCCCAATTACGGCATCGATATGTACTTTATGAATAAAGCAGCCGGGGAAAAAGAAATACTGGAATTAGAAGGGATTGAGTTCCAATTGAAACTATTCGAGAATTTCTCAAAGGAGGAGAGTGAGAAATTTTTTCTTTCCAGTGTCCTGGAGGCCGACCAGCTGGGAAAGGAAATGGATAAAATGGTCAACGCCTGGGTCAAAGGTGAAGTAGAAACATTGGAACGGCTGCTGACTGAAAATGTAGATAAATACCCGGAATTGAAAGATCTTTATAAAAAGATAGCAGACGATAGAAATGTGGGAATGGTAGATAAAATTGACAATTATCTGAGGCAAGGCAAAAGGTGTTTTGTTGTGGTGGGAGCTGCTCATATGGTAGGCAAAAAAGGTATTGTTCAACTACTAAAAGATAAAGGATACACCGTTACTCAGTTATAGCGTAGAGCAAAGAGCGTAGAGCTTAGAAGCATAGAGCTTAGAGCACAGAATAAAAAAGTCGCCAGGCAAACAATGAGGCTAAAAATCCTTAATCATGAGATGGAAGTGGTTTTTTTAAATTAAAGAGTTAAATATGCCGGTTAAAAAAGCATATCGCACGTTTGCTTTAGCGGGGTTGTTTGCTGTGGCCATGGGTTTCTTAGAGGCCATTGTCGTGGTTTACTTACGAAAGCTCTATTACCCCTGGGGGTTTGATTTTCCTTTGCAGGCCATTTCTTCAGGGATGTTGTACCTGGAATTGTACAGGGAAATTTGTACCTTGGTGATGTTAGTAACCATTGCCTTAATTGCCGGAGAAAACAGGCTGCAAAAATTTGCCTGGTTTATTTACTGTTTTGCCATATGGGACATTTTTTACTATGTAGGCTTAAAATTATTCATAAACTGGCCTCCTTCTTTGCTCACCTGGGATATCCTGTTCCTGATACCTGTACCCTNNTGGCCGTATGTATTGTGACGTTACAAGAAAGGAAATACAACGTGCGCATCAAATTCATTGAGTGGGGATTGATTATTGCCGGGGCTGTGATTATTTTTATCTCTTTTATCTGGGATTATTTGCAAATAATTGTCCGCGAGGGATTCGCAGGGGAATTTTTAAGCCTTCCGGGAGATCAACATTTCTACCAGGCCACAGTCCAATATCAGCCGGTAAATTTTGCCTGGTCTCTTTTTATATTTGGAGAAGTGCTCATATTATTCTCTATTACCATGATGGTGATACGGATAAAAAAATCACCCATGGTCAGGCAGGAAAATTCCCGGATGGACGCTAATGATCATGTTAAATTATGAGTATGATGGTAAAGGTAAAAGAGTTGCTGAGGGAGAAATTCTTTTACTTGTGGATTTTTGGTATGGTTGACAAATAAGAGAAATAGTAATATCCTTTTATTTGGAGGAAAAATACAAAGTAGGATGGTGTGAAAATGAAGCAAGTTAATAAAATATTAATGTCAACCATTGCGGCATGGTGTGTTTTGGTCATGATGATTTTATCTTTGGGGGTACACAGCGGCTTTGCCCAGGGTAGGTACAAGTTAACCCAGAAAGAATTACACAGTTTCAAGTTAGCCAGAAAGTATCATTATTCAGGTGTACAACTTTTTTTAAAAGGAAAATACGTTAAGGCGGAGAAATATTTTAAAAAGTCTCTCAACGCATTCCCGCAGTTTTCATATTCGGATCATTTCCTGGCAAAAATTTGTTATAACAAAAAAGATTACACGCAGGCTCTGGCACATATTAAACGGGCAAAAGAAAGTTTTAAATATATAAGAGACCTGGAAGTGGACTCTCAGTTGCAGTATATGGACCGGCTTCGCCAGCAAAAGGAGGAAATGGAAACAGACCTTGAAAACCCGCTGCTGGGAATACCCAGTGGTCAGAGAGCAGAGATGCAAAAGGATGTGCTTAAAATCGAAAGTCTTTTACTTAAACCAATTGCCGAGGCAAAGCCCATGCCCGCAGATTACAATTATGTTCACGGTAATATCTTATTTAAATTAAGAAAATTTAAGGAAGCTCATGACCAGTATGTCCGGACTGTCACCGTTGACCCTAAGCATGCTTATGCCTATAATAACCTGATCACTCTTTTTTTTATGGCAGAAAGGTATGACAAGGCCCTGGAATATATCAAAAGAGCAGAAAGCAACAAGGTAAAAATCAATCCCAAATTAAAAGAAGTTATTCGACAAGCCCTTAAGAAATGAAAAACAAAAATAGCCACAAAGGCACGAAGACACAAAGGCACCCAATTACTTTATATAAAGAAATCTTCGTGTCTTTGTGTCTTCGTGGCTAAAAATGGCCAGGAGGTAGAAATTGAAAGAAAAAGAGTACAAAGCTAAAATAGTGAGTAAATCACATCCCGGTTTTAGATTTTTTATGATATTGCTTTTTACGATTGTAATCGGCATCAAATCAATCTATTTTGCACAAGAAAACAACACCATATCTAAGGAAGAACAACGAAAATTGGTAAAAGCTATTTGTGAAAAATTGGAACAGCTATACCCGTTTCCTGAAATAGGTATAAAAACAAGTAAAGGTATATTAAAGAATTTTAAGGAGGGAAAATATTCGAAATACACCGATCCGGGTGTGTTTGCCGACAATTTAACTATCGACCTGGAGGAGATAAGCAATGACAAACATTTAGATCTCTTATACAACCCGAAATTGGCAGCCAGGATAAAAGAACAGGAGGATAAGGGTGGGGAGGGTGCTTTTGTAGCTTTAGAAGCAAAGATAGAACGATGGAATAATTATGGATTTAAAGAATTGAAAATATTAGCAGGTAACATCGGCTATATGGATTTGAGGTTATTTTTTTCCACAAGATATGCCGGAGCAACGGCAGTCGCTGCCATGAATTTTTTTTCTAATTGTAATGCATTAATTATTGATCTCCGCAAAAACAGTGGTGGATGGGACGATATGGTCACTCTTCTTGCCAGCTACTTTTTCGACAGTGATGATGCTGTCATTTTCGATATATCTCGTTCAAGCAAAGATGATTCGTATTATTCGTCAATGACCTCCTTGTATGTTCCCGGGAAAAAACAAGCTGATATTCCTTTATACATACTCACCTCAAAATCGACTGCTTCCGCGGCGGAAGGGTTTGCACATAGAATGAAACATTTAAACCGCAACGCTGTCCTTGTGGGCGAAAAAACAGCCGGAGCTGAAAATCCGGTAGAATATCTGGCGATTAGTAATGAATTTGTTTTGAAAATACCTTGCTGGCGAAAAATTTATTCTTCCACTGATTCAAATTGGGAAGGTGTCGGCGTAAAACCGGATATCGAAGTGAAAGAAGATAAGGCACTTAAAGTTGCTCATATGGAAGCACTTAAAAAACTGGTGGAAGGAACCACCGATGAGAATACTAAAATGAGATATCAATGGGCTTATGATGGTGTGAATGCAAGGAACAATCCTGTTTCAGTTGCTGAAAGTATTTTGCAATCATATGTCGGGAAATACCGTAATCGGACCATTTCTTATGAAAATGGCAAATTGTATTACCGGTATCGAGAACGATTAAAAAGGAAAATGATTCCCATCTCAGACAGTTATTTCCTGGTAGAAAACTATGATTTTTTCCGGGTCAGATTTAAAAAAGAAAAGGATGTTGTTGTGGGTTTTGAAGAAATATTCACTAATGGAAGGATTATAAAAAATTATAAAGAATAAACCGGGAATCAGATGGAATAAAGGGTGGATTTTTGACGACCGGAGTTACTTTGGTCATATCAGTTCCTCACGATGCTGAGCAGCCACCCTCAGAGACATATGAAAAAAACAAAAGCTTTTGCAGGGGGTCCAGGGGGGTGGTTTTCTCGAAAAGAACCCCCCTGGCCGCCGGAGGCAAAAAGGTATTTTATTTTTGTAGAGTATGCGGCTTCAGTAGTTCAACCAATTTGCTGTGTACCAAAAACATTCCACCACTGTAATTGGACATAACAGCATATACATAGCCACTTTTTTTGTAGATTCGTAACGTCGAGCTGATACCGGAAAAACCTCCACTGTGACCCACCACGGTTTCATTTCCTCTTTTGGTTATCCCGAATCCATAACCGTAATTCGGGGAATTGAGTTCCGGTTTGGCAGTGGTCAGCAATTCCACTGTTTCCTTGCTCACCAATTTGTTCCCCATTAACGCCCGGGCATAGTTGAACAAATCCTCTACTGTAGAAAATCCACCAACCGCAGGACCACCTTTCACCGGAAGAAATTGACTCGGTGTTTGAAAAGTTGAAAATAGTTGAGCGACTTCTCTAAGAATAGGTGAGTGAGTTGAGTGAGGTGAGTAAGGTGAGTGGGGGAACTCTCTGTGACCTCTGTGATCTCTAAGGCTATTATTCACCGCAGAGCACGCAGAGAACGCAGAGATATTTTTTGTTTTTTATTATAGAATTTTTTTCTCCGCAATCTCTCCGCTCTCTGCGGTAAAAAAAATATTCTTCCAGTCATTCATGAGGCTGCGCCTCGCCCGGAGTCGATGAAAATCCTGGCACGGATTTACACGGATAGACACGGATATTTTATGATAGAGGTATTTACAGGCTTATTTACAGGTGCATTTATAGGCTTATTTACATATGCATTTGCAGGTCTATTTACAGTGAATCCCCCTTTATTTTCCAATGACCGGCTTTTCTAGAGTTTGTGGGCAGGCCAATTTTTACCTTGTGAGAACAGCACTAAATTTCAAATTTCAAGACATCTTTTCCATGATTATCAATTTGGCTCTGATTCATTTCCAACCTGGGAAATTTTTTTTCTACCGGAGAAAATATTCGTTTCTACCGGAGATAATTTTTTTTCTAGGAGAGATAATTCCCTTATATCCGGGAGCGATTAGATTGAATCTGCTGTCTTTCTTCTTCGCGTCACTTCGCGTGTTTTCGCGGTTAACTTAAATGTTACAGGTCAAATTATTAATCTCTTCTTTTGTCTCCGACGGCCAAAACCCTTTTTGTAAAAAGGGTTCTGGACTCCCAAAAACTTTTCATATGCGGACAACCATCGTACCACGTTTTTTACACATTGCCACATTGTTTACTTTGTATTTTTTTCTCAACTTCTCAACTTCTCAACTTCGTTCTTTTCCTTTATCGCCAGGGCAATTTTCTCCGCAGTGATAGGCATGGATTTAATCCTTATTTCCAGCGCATCCTCTACCGCATTGGCAACAATCGGCGCAATAGGTATCATGGTGTGCTCACCTATCCCCCTGGCTCCAAACGGCCCATCCGGCTGAGGCACCTCCACAATAATAGGGACAATTTCATCAGGGATGTCCAACGACGTGGGTATCTTGTAATCCGTGAAATTAGGATTTAACAGCTTACCTTTTTCATCAAACCGCATGTCCTCATACAAAACCGTTCCCAACCCCTGGAGAATGCCACCAATGATTTGACCGCGAACCAGGTCCGGGTTGATGGCTTTGCCAGCATCTACGGCAAGTACAACTTTGGGAATTCTCACTTTCCCGGTTTGTTTGTCAATTTCAATCCTGATAGCACTGGCTCCGACTGTATAATGCACATTGGGTTTTCCTCCCTGGCTGGTTTCCGGGTCACTTAAGGCAGAGGCAAACTCCGGCATGAACATGCCGCGGCCAACAATAGGACCACCCCGCCAGGTTCCATCTTCCATCATCACACCGTTGATGACAAAATCCTTTAAGGGAAGTTTGAAGTCCGGCTCATCATGGGATTTTACCATGGCATCTTCAAGATACAGGGCATCCCGGTTTTTTCCTAAAGCCTTTTCCATTAAATCAAAGATTTGTTCCCTGGCATCTTCTGCCGCCCGTTTAACCGCGGTTCCGGTTCCCCAGGTAATATGAGAAGCAACGGTTTGCCATTCATAAGGGTTTCTATCGGTATCAGGGGTTTCAACCCGGATTTGCCCCGGGGGCACAGTCAGTATTTCGGCGGCTATCTGTGCCATGACAGTTAAAAAACCCTGACCGATTTCCATGGCTGATACCAGGATATTCAGACTGCCGTCTTCGTTGAATTTTAAAAATGCCGTGGAAGAAGCATTGGGCGGCATGGCCGGCGCCTTCCACATCAATGAAATTCCCTTTCCCACAGCTTTATTTGGGTCATTGACCGGGAAGTCTTTGTCCCATTCAATGGCTTCGGCCACTTTATCGATGCATTCCAAAAGCCCGGAAGGATTCATTTTTGAACCGTAAGCCAGGGTGTCCCCTTCTTGAATTGCATTTTTCTTCCTGAATTCCTTCGGGTCGATTCCCAGTTTTTTGGCAATTTCATTGAAGTGAGATTCCAGGCCAAAGATGAATTCCGAATATCCAAATCCCCGGTAAGGACCGCCAGGAGGAAGATTGGTGTAAATGCAAACCGAATCGATTTTCAGGTTGGGGATGCGATACGGACCCGTGGCAGAAAGTCCTGCCGCGTTTACCACATTGGCACCGTATTCCACGTAGGCACCGGCATCCCAGTACAATATCTCTTCAAGGGCGGTGATGGTGCCGTCGTTTTTGACTCCCACTTTTAGTTTGGAATGAAGCCCCTGGCGTTGATAGGTGTTGTAAAACTCCTGTTCCCTGGACCAGAGGACTTTTACCGGGTGCCCCTTGACAGCAGTGGCCAGCGCAGCAGCCAGGATTTCCATGGAAACACCGGCTTTGCCGCCAAATCCACCGCCTACTGCCATCGATATTACCCGGATGTCTTTATGGGTGAATCCCAGCGGCTCCAGGGCTTGCGTAAATAAATGCCTCTGGGTATGCGGTGACTGCGATGCCGTCCACAACGTCAACCTGCCTGAATGATCCAGCTTTCCTACGGCTGCATGATGCTCGATGGCACAATGCGCATACCTGGGGACCGTATATTCATCTTCAAATATATGATCGGCTTCCTGGAATCCTTTTTCCATATCACCCTTCCTGACTTTTCTTAAATGGGCAATATTGGTGTCTACCTGCGGGAAAAACCAGGGCACATGGGTGTAATTTTTTAAGTCAGGATGAATCAGGCATTTGGGTTTTTCTTTAACAGCATCATAAACACTGAAAAGGGGTTCCAATTCCTTATATTGCACTTTAACCAGGCCGGCTCCCCTCCTGGCAGTTGCCGGGTCCCTGGCGATTACTGCCGCCACTTGCTCTCCGATAAATCGCACCCGATCCTGGGCAAAGACATAACGGTCGTGCATGTATAAACCAAACTTGTAAGGAAAGTCTTTACCGGTGACAACTTTGACTACCCCGGGGAGCTTTTCTGCCTTGGAAGTATCGATATTTTCAATCCGGGCATGGGCATAGGGACTCTCGACAATGGCAGCAAACAACAGGTTCGGGCCAAAATCCAGGTCATCGGTAAATTGCGTGGCACCGGTTACTTTTTCCATGCCCTCGATTCTTGGCGCTGATTGACCGATATATTTTAATTGACTCATGGTTTCCTCCTTGCCCCTTTACCCTTTTCCCCACTTTTGACATGCTCTTTGACAGCCGCAATGATAGGAATATATCCCGTACACCGGCAAAGATTGCCGGCTAATCCTTCTTTGATTTCTTCATCAGTGGGATTGGGATTGTTTTCCAGGAGATATGCGGCTGCTATAATCATGCCCGGTGCACAATAGCCGCATTGAAACGAATTATGCTTTAAAAAAGACTCTTGAAGGGAGGTTAAACCATCTGCCATTAATCCCTCAATGGTGGTCACTTCCTGGCCGTCCACTTCTACTGCCAGGACAAGACAACTCTTGACAATTAAATCATTTAATTTTACAGTACAGGTGCCGCAGCTTCCCATTTCACATCCGCTTTTGGGGCTGGTGATTCCCAGTTTATACCTTAACATATCCAGCAGCGTTTCAGTGGGAAGAACAGAGACTTTCCTTTTTTCGCCATTCAGTGTAAAGTTTATTTCGTATAACATATTTATCTCCATGAGATTAAATCAGCGCGGTTCCATATGCGGGACCGACGCCGTTCAATCGCCCTACCGCAGCCTTGATGGCCCGTGCAAACATGACCCGGCACATATGCATCCGGTATTCTTTGGTCGCCCGAATATCTGTAATCGGGGATATTTCCTGGGGGATCAGGTCTATTGCGGTGTTTATCAGGTTGTCATCCAACGGGTTTCCATTCAGTGCTTGTTCAATCTTTTTGGCCCGGATGGGAACCGGGGCCACAGACCCGAATGCTACCCGGTATTGGTGGTTGGGAAGTGCCAGTATCGCAACACTGGCCTGGGCCAGGTCTTCCCCTTTATACCTGCCAAGTTTTACAAAACATCCCCCATGCTTTTCAGCAGGAAGGGGAATGACGATGGATGTGACAATATTTATCTTTTTGATGGCGGTCTTGCGCGACCCTTTAAACCATTTTGACACAGGAAGCCTGAAATTACATCCCGGGCCAGAGACATAAACTTCTGCATCGTAAAGGCTGAGTATGGGGCCGCTGTCCATACAGGGAACCGCTGAACAAATATTACCCACCATAGTGGCCCGGTTCCGGATCGCATCAGAAGCAACGGTTTTGGCCATTTCCATGATCAAAGGGAAATGCTCCTGGATGATTTCAGATTTTATCAGATCACTAAAGGTAACCAATGCACCGATTTTAAGTTTTTTCCCTTTGAAGGTTATGTGGTTGAGGGTTGTAATTCCCTTGATATCAATGACAGCATCATGAGAAGCTGTGCCATCTTTTAAATTACATACAAGGTCGGTTCCACCTGCCAGGATAGCAGCATTTTTCTGCCGGTAAAGAAGCGTGAAGGCTTCTTTCATGGTTTTAGGTTTAAAATAGTTAAATTCCTGTACAATTGACATTCTAACCTCTTTTTTTAACCACTTCCTCGTTTCCCTCTTGCCAACTGCCTACTGGCCACTGGGCGGCATGAAGGCCACGATGCGACACATGGAGGATTCAAGCTCAATCCCTTTTAAAGGAAAACACCCGATCCATGCACGTGTATTTTTAAGTTTATCGATGTCACCACCAAGATTCTCAGCATGAACAATCGTATGGGGGAAGAGTTTGATATGCATCACCTGGTAGTACTCATCCTGTGGAAAATAATCATCCCAGGATTTTGCGCCATATTTCTTTTTAAGGAGTGCTTCGGCTTCCTTAAAACGTTCCGGGTGCCACTGCCTGATGATGGTATTCATAGGGTGATCCGCACTGCCGCAGTCCACGCCGATCCATTTTAATTTCATACTGATAGCCCATTTATGGAAATCTTTTCCAGGCCCCGGATGCTTGACAAAATACCTGATCTCGTCAGCTTCTTCCTGGTCCCAACTGTATTTGTGGTACCCGGTGTTGATGATCAGGATATCACCTTTTTTGACTTCCACTTTACTTGTAATCATGTCCGGGCTGTACAGGTCATAATCTTCCACTTCAGCGGATATATCCACTACCACGCCCTGGCCGATCCATTCGTCCAAAGGAACTTTACCGATAGGCCGGCCGCAGGGGTAAAAATGAATTTCACCGTCCATATGGGTTCCTACATGGTTGCTGGTAGTGACGATCTGCCCGCTGGCTCCCTGGCCCATGTGAGCACCTGCCACCCGTTTGAAATATTGAAGCCCCAGCGGCATATAACTGGGCCACGGCGGCGTGTGAATACTTAAATCCTGGGTCAGATCAAAAACCTGCATCTCATCCATAAATGTTAAAAATTTCTCCAATTCCATTGTTCATCTCCTATTTTTTAGCCCCAGAGAGCACAGAGGTCACAGAGGTTTTTTTCTTTTTACTCTGTGTCATCTGTGTCCTCTGTGGCTAATCAGTTCTTTTGCAAGTCCTATATATGCATTTTTAAAAGGTTCTACCGGTGCACTTAATACACCGGCACCCACCTGTCCGATACCGGGGTCTTTGTGGGCAACCCCTGTATCGATAAAGGGTAATATGTTTTTTTCAATTATTTTTCTTACATCGATGCCCGTGGGGGTTCCCCTGAAATTGAGATAAGGAATTTGGTAGACATTGTTTTCCGCTGTGGTGATTTCATACATTTGCATGGTATAGTTGACGGCATCGGCTGCGGTTCCACCGACAAATTGAACAATAGCAGGACTGGCGGCAATCGCAAATCCACCCAGCCCATTGGTTTCGGTAATGGCACTGTCACCGATATCCGGGTTGGCATCGTCCTTTGTAAAACCCGGGAAAAAAAGTGCATCCGGCACCGGGGCTTTACCGGTAAACCATTGGTCCCCTGTCCCGGCCAACTGCACACCAAACTCAGTGCCATTACGCGACATCACCACGACAATACTGCTTCCTTCCACGTTCCTTGCCGCATCCAAAGACACCTTACAGGCAGGCATGGATAAGTTTAAAAAGAAATGGTCGTTTCCATTGATAAAATCCAACACCTTGACCATATCTTTAGTATCGCGACAGGTACGGATAATTGCCGGGGTGATCTGCCGGTAAAAGAGTGACGTGGCTGCCCGGTTGCGATTGTGTACTTCATCACCCATATGAAGCGCCTGGGCCATGATATTTTTTAAATCGATCCTTCCAAGGTCATTTATCGCTGCTTTGAGCGTTGGATAAAGTACGTTTTCCATCCACTTCAATTTTTCAATCACCTCATCGCTGTAAGCACCGTATCGAAGTACTTTTCCCAGCCCCTCATTCATAGTGCAGAAGGCTTTATTCCCATATTCTTCGTTTTCAATAATAAACACCGGCATGGATGCGGAAACAATACCGGCCATGGGACCCACCGCGGCATGCTCATGACAGGGAAAATATTCGATATAACCGGAACCTGCCAGGTCTTCCGCTTCGGTATCGCCTTTTGCCAGTCCTTCGTATTTCAACGCCCCGATTACAGCCCCTCTCATGGGACCGCACATCCTCTCCCAGGTAACCGGGGGACCCGCATGAAGGATAAGGTTCTTTTTCATTCCCGGGATGACAAGTAACGCTGGTTCAAGACCTGTAAGAACGGGTTTGCTGTTGAGAATTCTTTCACAAGCCGCCTGGTTGGCCGCATCGATTTTCTCACTGTTTTTGGCTATTATGGTTACGAACTCCTCTGCAACCCCAACCGGTGGCCGCCAGTCCACGTGAACAGATGTTACATTCCGCTCATCAAGAGTTTCTTTAAAAGATTTCAGCCCAATGTTAATCACTTTCAATTCATTAGTAAATAAATCTTTCATTTTACTCTCTTATCTCTTCTTCTTTTCTTCGTGTTCCTTCGTGTCCTTCGTGGCTTCGTGGTTTAAAAAATCAAATACTATCCGTGTTCATTCGCGGCTAATCTTTTCTTTAATGATTTGCTTACACAATTTCGATGCTTCGGCATTGGAACCGCAAACAATGACCCCGGCATTTTTTAATGCCTCTACCACACGGCTTCTATTTTGCGGGTCTTCATCGGTCCCGGTTACCGAACAGATGATAGGAATTTCTCTGCCGTTATCCAGGGCTATTTGTCTGGCTTCATTTATCACCGGGATGATTTCCGGTAATGGATTCATGTTGGCGCCGTATCCCAATACCAGGTCCAGGAGAATCACCGCGGTCTCTTTATCATTGGCTTCCCGGATAATCCGTTTATTCCTGGTGGAAAAATCAATCATGGGATGCGGTTTACCCACAGTAAATGCATCTTCTCCCAGGTCGATAATCGTATGTTTTTCACTTTTCCATATGTCCTTCAACGTTAAAGAATTAGCCGTTGGTGCATTGGAAAAAACATCCGGTATACCCTTTAATATGACCTGGGTTTCACTGCAAAACGTCCCACCGGTAAAAAGTGCTCTCAGGTATTTTTGGTCTTTGTTTAATTTTTGGGCTTCTTGTTTCGCAACCTCCTCGATATTCATGCGGCTGAAAGAGTCGGACTTGATTCCTGCCAGTTCCAAAATGGTTTTTGCTCCTTCTTCAAGATCGGATGCCGGGGTGATGCCGTAGGTATTTATTTGTTGGGGATCAGCTCCCAGGAAAACAGCAGCCGCGGGTTTTTTTATTTGTTTGACTTCACGGCCGACTTTTTGCAGGACCTCCGGGTGCGGCGGTTTGGAAACCAGCAGGATGGCATCGGTAGCCATGTCTTGTGCAAGTGCCTTCAACGCGGATATAAACGTAATACCGCCCACTTCTTTTTTAACATCCCTTCCGCCGGTGCCGATGGCCTGGGAGATGCCGGCCCCGGCGTTTGAAATTAACGTGGTGACTTCTTGAAGCCCGGTCCCTGAAGCCGCCACCACGCCGATATTGCCCCGTTTCACTACATTGGCAAACGCCAGGGGAACCCCGTTTATAACAGTGGTTCCACAATCCGGTCCCATTACCAGGAGATCATGCTCCTGCGCGTATTTCTTTAATTCAATTTCTTTTTCAAGGGGAACGTTATCTGAAAAAATCATCACATGCAGCCCTTTTCTCAGGGCTTTCCCGGCTTCATCTGCTGCATATTTCCCGGGCACTGAGATAAGGCACAGGTTTGCTCCGGGCAGGGCTTCAAGTGCTCCATCCAGGCTTTTGGGAATAAAATGTCCTGCTGTGTCCTCTTTTTTTCTTAGTTTTTTGAGTTCCTCATCGATATTCTCAAGTATACGCTGTGCTGTTTCTTCGGTTTCAGCCTTTACTGCAATGAGTAAGTCGGTGTCTTCTGCATTTTGAAATGCATGGATTAAAAAACCGGACGTTTTTAAAATGGCCTTATTTTCTTTGGTTCCCATTACCACGGCTGAGTCCATCACACCTTGTATTTGATTGATCTTATTGGCAGCGATCATCAGGGAGACCGAATCGAAGTATTCGCCTTTTTTCAAAATTCCTTTTATGGCCATTGATTGCTCCTGTTTTCTTTAGCCACAAAGTTACACGAAGAGGCACAAAGGATTTTAGCTTGTGAAATATTTTTCCACATGATTAGCACTTTAGAATTCATGAAAGCATTTTAAAGGAAACGGGGATGCATTTCAATATATAAGAACCATTTTTTTAGATTTTTTGTACGACAGCCAACGTCTGAGGATTAATTCTTTTGAATTTACTCATTCCCTGGTATCTTGTGTTTATTCTCTAATACGAAATATCTGTTCTTTCTCATTCCAATAGATTCTATCCTTATTTGCCTCCCACCATGCCTTCCATTGGGAGTCGGTTTTTACAAATGCCCTTTTTACCAGGAACACATTACCATCCAGTGGTTGTGATTTTATCCAGGACTTCCATTCTTGCTCGATTTGAGGTTTTGATTTGCCGTAAACTCTCTGAAGTGTGATCAAACCATCAGGATCATCTGTCTGTACTCTCATCTGCTTAATCAAACTCTTGAAAAAGCCTTTTTTATGAAGAAACAGCATAAATGACCTGACTGCACACTGGTCGGGATTCCTGGCGTAAATTAGATCGTTAAGAGAAATCCTATCTATATACATTTTTGTAATTGGGAATCGCCAATTACTGAAATATCCAAACGAAATCGTAAGCCGGCCCTCCTGGTCCAGGTAGCCGATAAACTTTTCAAAGAATGTGGCAATACCCTCATCAATCCATTTAGGAGAAAGTTTTACAAAGCTTGTCGTTACAAAATGATGGACTAATTCATGTGTTACCGTGCCCAAACCTGAATCCCGGTTAACAAAGATTGCATTATATTTCGGACCGGCATAGAATCCATAGAAAGTATTATGTTTGAAGATACGTCTTGCATAGGATTCATAACTGCCAGTATTTTTGAATAGATAAACTTTGAGCGGCTTATCCTGGCCAATGGTAAAATACTCAACATTGAAATATTGATAAAACCCCTCAAAAAAGTGTTCGTAGTAATCCAGTGAATCCTCATCAAGATTGGTGTATATATGGAAATGTGATGTTTTTCGCTGATTTGGTAATATTCGCAGGAGGTCGCTTTGATCGTTTGTGGGAATGCCGCAATTAACATATAAAACCACAGGAAATAGTAATGTTAAAGTAAAAATTTTGCCAAAAGTTAAAAGTTTAGCCTGTCCTTTTTTTTGTGTCCCTTTTTTTGCCTTTTTTATTATCACTGGTCTTTCCTGCTCAGCTCACGCTGGCCTGGTGTTCTTTTAGTAATGTTACCAGGTATTTAAATTCTTTTGTATCCACTCGTTTGAGGAGATAAAAGAGAAGTGTTTCCGTATTAAGAATTTGTGCCCCGGCTTCTTTCATCAGTTCGATGCCGTTTTCCCATTTGAGTTTTGTCGAGGATATAACGGCATCTTTTAAAACCACTACCTGGTAATTTCGTTCCAACAGATCAAGGACTGTTTGCAGCACGCATACATGGGTTTCAAGGCCGGCGGTCACCACCACCGGTCGTGAATATTTTTCAAGATTTTGCAAAAACGTCTCGTCTCCGCAGCAGTTGAACGTGACCTTATCGGTCATGGGCGCATCACCCCACTCGTTTAAAATATCTCCTTCCGTATGCCCCAGGCCTTTAATATAGTGTTCGGTCCCGATCATGGGGATATTTAATTCTTTAAACATCTTTATGAGCAGTAGTATATTTGCTTTTACGAGTTTAATGACCGATTTCTTTAGAAGTGGAAAAAACTTCTCTTGAAAATCGATCAGAATGAATAGAATATTGTCTTGTGAAATATTTTTCCACAATGTCAGCGCTTTAGCATTCATGAAAGCATTTTAAAGGAAACAGGGATGCATTTCAATATACAGAGGGATTTTCTTAAATTTTTCCCGGTTTTTCCAGGGTTTAGTTATTTGCGTCAACAACACTGCGGAGCCATTGGAGACGTGACTTCATGGGACCGGCATATGCAAAGTTAGGGTTCAATTTAAGCGCCAGCTCCAACACGGTAAGGGCTTCAATATATTTACCGGTTTCAATATAATTGGCTCCCAGGTTTGCCAGGGAATGGACATGTTGAGGATTTAGATCAAGGGCTTTTTTGAAATATTGGATGGCCCTGTCGAATTCCCTGTTCTTCCAATGAAAGACGCCAATATTGTTGTATATTTCGATTTTTCTATAGCGGGGCAGGTTTCGATTCCACTTCAATTCATTAAGAAATCCTAAACGGTTAATATTATCCACTGCTCTTTGATTCCCGGGAGAAACCTGTAAACCCCTCTCCCATAAGGAAGCCGCTTTGCGGTACTCCCCCATCGCTTCGTAAATAATGGCAGCGTCTGAATAGGCATGCATATGAGTCTTATTAGCATCGATAACCTTTTCAAATTCAAGGGCTGCTGCCAGGAGGTTTTGGGGACGGATTTTCCCATCAGATTCGAAATCATCCCATTTATCCATGGCACGATCGCACCCCTCAGGGTGGCCTGTATCTGGCTTTTTAGGTTCTTTGCCGGGGATTTTTGCAAATATCCATTCACGCCTGGCTCCCGGATGGGTTTGAACCAAAGTCAATTGTTTAATTTTTTCTTTTATCCCCGCATCTTCCGGGAGCAATTTCTCCATTTCCCGGTATATTGCCAGGGACTCTTCCACAAGCTCAAGATTTTCATAAACACCGGAAAGTAATCCCAGGATTTCAATATCACCGGGTTTTAATTCCGCGGCAGCGGCAAGAACCCGGGCTGCCCGGGCAAATTCTCCCTTCTCTAAATACGCCCTACCTAACGCCGCGTACAACAACGGATCGTTTTTTTGATAGCGAAGCTTCCGCAGGATATGAATGATGCCAAGTTCCTGGTTAACCGCATGTAACACCCGCCCGGCAGGATTAAGTTCTCTAATCTTCAACAACGTTTCCACGGCCCGGTCAAACATCGAAACACCAATATAAGCTCGGGCTAAATTCAAATACGCATTGGTAAAATCAGGTTTCAATGCCGCAGCACGTTTGAAATATGCAATCGCTTCTTGATAATTTCCTTCTTTCATATATATACTTCCCAATGCATGATAAGCATTGGCATCATCGGGACCCTGCCCAAGCCGCTTTAAAAAATACGCCTTTCTCAGGGGATCATATTTAAGCATACAGGTCACGTTTTTGTCTTCCGGGAGCTTTTTCCTGGAAATCAACAGCGAGGCTTTTTTATATTCAAGGTCCCTTCCCAACAAAAAACCACGGCTGAGCATTAACGATATAGACAGATAATTTTCCAATGATTTTTTTATTTGATCCGCTTGTTCTCCCATATTAGTAAGATAGGGGAATATGGATTCCTGGTATTTCAACAACCCCAGGCCGGCCTGAATTCCCTGCCAGTCCAGGCCCTTATGGAACTGGGCGTAAGGTAGATCATCCGTATTGATTATATTAAAGCCCTTTAACATTTCTTCCAGTTTCTTTTCACCCATATGAAAAAAACCCAGGAATTTATCAACCGTATCAACCCCGAACTCTTCAAGCCCCGAGGTTTTTAATATAGGCGGCAGTTTTTCGGCTAATTCCCGGTAATCGATGCTTAGTCTTTCCGGGGTGGCCAGCATCAGGCACTGAGACGATCCGTAGATAACCCAAAAACTGGTATGAGGAAAAACAGATTTAAAGGTGTTTAATATAACTTTTATCGAATCGCCGGGCAGGGGGATGGGAACCCATTGACAGAACACACCACCGGGTTTGAGTTTGTCCCGGCATAATTGATAAAACTCCCTGGTATACAGCGTCCAGGAGTCAAACGTAAGCGGATTGGTGGCGTCTGAAATAATAAGCGAATATTTTTTAGGTGTGAGTAAAAGAAAGTTCCTCCCGTCATTCGTGATCATGTCCAGTTTGGGGTTATTAATGATGTCCAGGTTCTCATGCTTGAATATATCGGCGACCTGGCGGATATCCGGGTTGAGTTCGACGCAGTCAAGGCTGGAGACCTGGGTGGAGCAGGCCCCGGCTGACATACCGGCTCCAAAAGCTACCATTAAGGCATTGTCCGGTTGGTGATGAACCACTGCCGGTAAAACCCCCAGCATTTTAAACAGTTGAACATGCCATAAACGGGAAGATGCCTCTTCAATTCCATTAAGGTATAAATCTTTATACCCGTCTTTATAGAAATCGTAAACCACGACGTTGGCGATTTTACCTTCTTTGTATAACAGGATGTCTGTTCCCGGCTGATTTTTCTGGTACAGGCTGCGGAAAAGGGGTGAAGAGGCACCTAAAAACAAGACCGCTGTAATCGCCGCAAAAGCAAAGCCGTAACCCCAGCGAATTGGACGGCGGATATAGACAAGGGTGAGTAATACCAGGACACCTGCCAGCAGGTTCAGGCTGGTTACCATGATTACACTTTTATGGATGCCCAGGTTGGGGGCAAGAATAAATCCGGCGGCAAAGGCACCAAAGATTGCCCCCACGGTGTTGACGGCATATACGCTGCCCACGCTGTCTCCTTCCCGCTGCGGCCCCCGCTGGCATATTTGCACAGCCAACGGCAGGGCAATTCCCATAAGTATCGTGGGCACTATCATAATCGCAGCCGCTTTTAAAACCGTTAATGCCGGGGTGGCTTTGGAAAACAGCGCCTCATACAGGGAAGTGAAAATAAAAGGAGTGAGATAGGCAATCACCCCGATGCCGATTTCTATAACGACAAACAACACGATTTTACGATTAATTTTTGCTAAAAACTTTGAATAAATAAAACTGCCCAGGGCTATGCCTGTCAGGAACACTGCCAGGATGGTGGTAAAGGAATAGACGGTATTATGGAAGAAAAGGTTTAACATCCGGGTCCAGAGCACTTCATATGCCAGGGCACAGAAACCTGAAAGACCGATCCCGATAAATACCGTTATTACAGTGGTTTTTCTGTACTCCTGGCCGGGAATACGTTTTTCTTTTTTGATTGGGGCAGGGGTAGGTGCAGGTTTTTTTGCCGCGGCATCGGCTTTTCCCAGTATCCAGGCCGCGCCGGCCACGGCCAGGTTGATCCCCACAGCAACGTAGGTGGTGGCCTGCATACCCAACATTTTCAAAAACAAAAACCCGCATACCAGGGTGCCTATGACTGCGCCTATGGTATTTAAACCGTACAGGATACCAACATTGCTGCCAATGGTATGGACGCCTCTGACAAAACGTTTTAACAGGACGGGCAGCGTGGCCCCCATCAGGAAAGTGGGAACAAGAATTAAAGCAAAACAAATCCCAAAGCGCGTTAAATTCAACGCGGCCATATTTTTGTTTAAACCCTGGTAAAGATTGACATAAAGAGGTTCAATGGCTTTTAACAGTAAAGGAAACAGGAGGGCGAATATCCCGATCCCGGCTTCAAGTAGTGCATACAGTCTTACTAAGGGGCGGGGTTTTTTGTCGATGTATTTGCCGGCGGCAAAACTGCCGGCGGCCAATCCTCCCATAAAAGCAGCCAGGACCGTACTGGTGGCCAGCATGGTATTGCCGAAAATCAACACCAATAACCTGGTCCATATAAGCTGGTAGACCAGGCCGGAAATCCCTGAGAAAAAAAAGAGCAAAAATATTAAACGCTGCATTGATTTGGGGGTAGCGGGTGTCATTTCTTTATTCATGAATTCATCCTTATAAATCATTTCCAGGTTTGAAATGCCTGGTTGTTGTATTATTTGATTTTTTAGCCTGACAATCCAGTTTAATATTGTAGCTGTTCAGCAGATAAAAGTCAACCGGGTGTTGCCACAAAGACACGAAGGCACAAAGGTGTCCTGGTGGATATTTTCACAATAGTTCTTCATGAGGAAACCACAGATTACGCAGATTACGCAGATTTTTTTATGTTTTTTTTATAATCTGTGTAATCTGTGTAATCTGTGGTTTTTTTAATATCAGGTCTAGATGCGCAGTAGATAGGATACTTTGAGGGTAATGGAATACCCCCTTTCCTTCTGCATGTCTTCCAGGCGGCTGCTTTTTTTGTAACTTAACTGGATGATATTCCCGGCTCCGAAATAATACCCCAGGAGCACATCCAGGTTGTATTGGTCATCCCGGGTTTCTCCTTTCAGACGGGTATTTAGAAAGAGGCTGCGGGTGATCTGGAAGTGGAGGCTGGTTTCATAGGTGAGGTCATCGAAGACAGTCTCGCCGGTGCTATCGATGGTTTGCCGGGTCCATTTGCCCCCCAGGGAAAATTCCAGGTTGCTGCGGGGCCGAAATGTGATCCCCAGGTCCAGGTCTATTTCTATACCCGGTTCCACTGCACTGAAATCATCATTGTAAATGCCTTTGTGGTCCCATTCGCCGCGAATACTCAACCCTTTAAAAAAACCGCTCCTGCCCCAGCTTATGATCAGGTCACAGCCATATATATCGATAAATTCCCCGGACCAGGACAGGTTGTCCTCCGCATCCACCACCTGGTATTTACTCTGCCCTATCCGCCACCTGATGTCTGTTTGCAAACGGGATAAAAATTCTATACCCCCGGATCCTTCCAATGCTTTTCGTGTCACATTCCCGCTGCAATCGTGTTCCAGGTTGCCTTGTAAATCTGCGTTGATCCGTTTTATATTACCCTTATTAAATCGCCAGGCATACCCCAACTCCAATTCTGTGGTCTGGGAATCGATCCTGTCAATATAACCGGTCCTGACATTTACATTTTCCTCCACTCTCCTGTAATTTAATTGCAGTTGGAGGCCGGCATCCGGCTGCCGTTCCAATTGAAACACATGCATCCCGGTATTTTTGTTTCCTGTGTGTTTATTAAAGGAAAAGGCACTCTGGCCGCGGATATAATAAATATCCTTAAAATTAAAATTGTAATCAAAGCCAAAATTGCGGTTGTAATCATCCTCTTCATCCATCCCCGTATAATAAATGCCGATTTGGGAATTCTTAAAGATGTCCTTTTTAATACGTACCACTGAAAAAAAGTTATCTGCGATTTCTTCTTCCTCATCTCCTTTATTAAAAGCTCCCAGCAAACCAAAGGAGAAACCGTTGGTTTTCCCGGTAACCTTGGCAGCAATCCTGGGGCTGTGAACACGCCGGGAGTAGAATAGATTAAACTCGGAACGGGGCCCCCAGCGGCGGAACTCACTGCCGCCAAAGTATTGACTCCCTTCACTGAAAAAAGGGCGGTTTTCCTGGAGGTAATTTTCATACGGGGAGAACTGGAAAATAAAGGGATCGGATTCCACTTCGCTGAAATCCGGGCTGGCAGTCATATCCAGGATCAGGTTGGGTAATATGCCATATTTGAAATCAAGACCCACCGCCATTTTGTCATCCTTTTCCACGTCCCAGCGGGAGTGCCTGACCCCGAAATAGGGGAAGAATTCAAGATTATAAGAGGGTTTGACTCCTTCCAGTCCGGTTAATGTCCCCATTTGCTGCAATTGGGCGATATCACGGCTGACATTGGTCCAGAAATCGTTTTCTTTTAAGCGGGAAATGTACCGTTGGAAGTTGACACCCCAGACCTGGTTCTTTTCCGGGGAGAACCGCAGGGATTTAAAAGGAATAGCAATTTCTGCCGACCAGCCGTCCTCCATTATCGCGGCCCCGGATTTCCAGATGGTTTCCACTGAATTACTCTGTACTCCGCGGGGATTCACCGTGAATTGGATACTGGTGCGCTTATCATTATACGTATCCAGGATAACAGTAATGGAGTCATTGTCTACATAACTATTGCGGGGTGTAAGTTCAGACCAGATTTTTCCAGGTTTGGAGTCTTTCATCAAAAAGGCAAAATAGATATATTTTTTGTTGTATGCGGCCCACACAAAGGTCTCTTCCGAGGCCTTGATTCCATTGACAGGATCGTACTGGAAAAAACCGGAAACCGGTTCTATTCCCTTCCAGCAAGCATCTTCTATATGGCCGTCGATCTTAGGGGGTGCGGCAGTCCGCTGCACCCGAAGAATTTTGCTTTCATTTTGGCCCAGTACCTGTTGACTGTTCAACGCCACCAGGATCAGGATGAATATCAGTGACAGATAACGGGGTCTTGCACTCATTACAGTTTTACCTCCATATAGTTGTTCATTTATAGACTCCGTATTTATTCTTATCTTCTCATTTTTTTAAAAATCCAATAAACCGGGATACCCATGGCTGCGGTGCCGATGGCAATAGACGACTCCAGCGGCCGTTCAAAGAAGGACAATAATAAAATGGAAACACCCGCCAGGATAAAGACCAGTTGTACAAGGGGGAAACCGGGTGATTTATAGGGAATGGTATTTTGACGCCTCATTTTGAATATTCCGGCCACAGCCAGGATGGGGAAAATACCCAGGGAGAAACCCATATAGGTCAGTATTTGATCAAAGGTGCCGATTAATACCATGACAGCGGCAAAGGCGCCTTGCAGCATGATGGATTTAAAAGGCACGCCGAACCGGGGATGAACCTTTGCGGCAAACTTAAAAAAATAACCATCCCTGGCCATGGAATAATATATCCGCGGGCCCAGGATGATAAAGGCGCTCAGGGAAGAAAACAGGGCAAAGGCGACAAGAACGGATACAAAGTCTCCCATGAAACTGCCGAATGAATTTTCCGCCGCCGCCCCGGCAACCGAAATAACGCCCTCCATTTTTGCCGGTGGAGCCCCATAAAGGTAAAACAGGTTTAGAAAAAAGTATACCAGGACCACGGCACCGGTCCCCAGCAGCAGCGAGCGGGGCAGGTTTTTCTCCGGGTTTTTAATCTCGGAGCCGATGTATCCCGAGGCGTTCCAGCCGCTGTAAGCAAACATGATCCACATCAACGATAAACCCAGGGTTTTCAACCCGGCAAAATTCAAAGCCAAAGGCTTTCCCTGGAAAAGATGAGTAAAGCTGCCTTTCCCCAAAAGAAAACCGAACAAAACCAGGCCCAGGATCAACCCCACCTTCAACAGGGTGAGATAATTCTGTACCCGGGAGCCGAAAACGATACCCCGGATATGAATCGCAGTGAAGAGGATAATCACCAGGATGGCACAGCCCTTTTTTAAAACCAGTGATTCGATGGATTCAGGTAAAATACCGGGCAGGGCCGGAAAGGCCCGGGTGACATAGTCGGTAAAACCGATGGCCGAGACGGCTATAGGAGCGGAAAATCCCACAAAAAAGGAAACCCAACCACTTAAAAAACCCAGAACCGGATGATAGAGCCGGGAAAGAAAAACATACTCTCCACCGGCCCGGGGCATGGCAGCGCCCAGTTCCCCATAACTCAGGGCCCCGCACAGGGCAATTACACCACCGGCAACCCATAACCCCATCATAACCAGGGGATTTTTAAGCCCGGCCAGCAGCAGCCCGGAGGTAGTAAAAATTCCCGCCCCGATCATGTTGGCTATCACGATGTTGGTCACAGGAAATAAACCCAGCTTCCGCTCCAGGTTATTCTCTGAATTTTTTTCCGTCATCCTTTTTTTCGTTTATCCTATCCCGTAACAGTTAAGCTCCAGCCGCAAGCCACAAGCACCAGATAGCCCCAGCCACAAGCCGCAAGCACCAGCCAAAGATAAAAGCTGGAGCTTGAAGCTAAACTGTTACGATTCAGCTTATTTCTCCGACTTTTTATAACTAACCGAAATCCCTGAATAACTGGAATCAACAATGGTTGTCTCAACATTGGGCAGGCTTTTCACATAGTCGAGAAATTCCTTTATGCCTCCTCTTCGGCCAAAACGCATTGAGACGTTATGGGCAGTATAACATCCTCCTACCTCAAGTTTTGGCAGGACTGCCACAAAATAATTTTTATACCACCACTTATCGGCATCGCAAAAAACGAAATCAAAGGGGCCTTTTAGTTGTGGAACCAGTTCATGGGCATCGGCAAGCCTGGCGTCGATATATTCCGACAGACCTGTCTCTTTAAAATTTTCCAGGGCCTCTTTGTAGCGGCGTTCATTTATTTCAATGGTAATCAATTTCCCCCCGGTTTTGCTGAGTGCCCAGGCAATCCATATGGCAGAATGGCCGGTTGAAGTTCCTATCTCCAGTGCTTTTTTATAATTATGTTTAACAATAAGATCGAATAATACTTTGCCGTCGGATTCCGGCACATTCATATCATGCCACTGGTATCTATGATTCTCAAGAAATCTTTTAACCTTTTTATCAAGAAGGGAATCAACTTTATTCTGCTCTGAAAAATCCGAATTGACAAAAAGGCAAAACAAGAAAAATAAAAAGACAAAAAATTTATAAGAGACAGCTTTATTTCTCATTCTGTTCTCCTTTACAATTTTGTACCTGATATACAGTCATTGCCCATCGATAACTGTATAAAGGTCTAAACTTTTTAAACAATCCGAGGTCCTTTTTCTTGCATTTTTTTCTATATACATTCTATATCCCTTCTATATCTTTTTTCGCATCTTTGTTATGGCTTTATTATCAAGGTAAAGTACCATAAATCAATGAAAATTTCAATTACTTATGTAGCAAAAAATCAAGGCCCCTTTTTTTCCTTTTTCTTTTTAATCATTGATTTTTTATTTGGATTTGTTTTTAAGTGATGCGGTTTTGACCTGCCGACAGGTGAAATAGCGATAAAACCGCGCTGCTTAATGGTTCCCACCAACGAATCAATGACAAAGGGACGCCGATTCGTCATTGTTTCAGTTGAATTATTGACGATGTAACGTTACATTGTCATTCCGCCGACCGGATTATTGACGATGTAAGGTGATTTTGTCATTGCCACAACCGGGTCATTAACAAACCGGCAGAAAAAACTGGCACTTGCCAGTTTTCTCACTGCCAATTGCCAACTATATCTTTTGTGTCTTTTTCGTGTCTCTTCGCGGTTATAATTTCCGCCGAAGGCGTTTAACAACTTGCCTGAAAGGCGCCCCTTTTCTTATGTAATTTGTAATTTTGGATTTGGAATTTGTTTGGGATTTGGGATTTGGAATTTGGAATTTAAAAATATATGTAAAACGTAACCAGGATTATACACCATCTGAAATTGCTCAAATCAGACACAAAACATTTAAAACAAGGCCCAGGGATTGCCCATAGATTTCGAATGATGTATAATAATCCCAATGGACAGAGGCTTTATTTTTGATTTTGAATGGGTCGTCGAGAAAAAGGAGGGATTGTTTTATGGTAGATACGCAATATAAAAAAGGGGTCCTGTTCCTGGCCGATGTGGTAAACTATACATCCCAATCCACAGACCTGGGCACTGAAAAAACAAAACAATTTAACCAATACTTTGAAAAAAAGATTCGCCAACTAACAGAAGAATATAAAGGGGAATTTATCAAACGGATCGGCGATGCGGTTTTGATCTTCTTTAAAGAAGAAGAAAACTTCCTGGATTTTGTCATCCGCTTAAAGGAGTGCTCAAAAACCAGGGCACTGGATTGTGACGAATTCTTTGCAGACTTACGTATGGTGGCGCATTATGGAAAATTCTCTTTTGAATTTTTCGACCAAAAAATATCAGACCTGATCGGACCGGAAGGAATAAAAGTCTTTCGCATGGAAAAATATGCCAGAACATACGATGTTGAACTACTGATTACAGAGACTCTTCTTGATTTTTTAGAAGACGAGCTTAAAAGAAAAAATATCAACAAAGCAGAAGTAGGAAAAGAAACATTAAAAGGATTTGATAGGGAAGTGACCCTTTATAAATTAATTTTCCCGGAAAAGGAAGACATCGATTCATCCAATCTTTTGTGGGTCAAAATGGCGGAATTAGAAGCGGACACAAAAGAAATCCCGGTTTTCGGCGATCTCTACCCGGCCATGAGCATGGAAAACAACTTTATCAACCTGGATGTCAAAACCGGGTTTACGTTAACCGAAGAAGAAAACCTTTTGGAAAAAGAAGAATTCGACGTGGATGAGATGATGGGGATCGAACGGAAACGGGAAAAGGAATTTCATAAAGGCAAACCTCACCGGATGCCTTACGTGGATGTAAAAAAATTGTATGAAACCCAGGACAAAGGTATTATCTTGGGGCTTCCCGGCTCCGGGAAAACCACCATCTTAAAATACTTTGCCTACAGGGAATTTAAACACAACCGGCAGCGCAAAAAAGATGAAAAACAGCGCCTGGTTTTGTTTATCCCCTGCGGCAATATCATGAGCTATACCCGGTGGTACAGGCAAGCGTTTCCCAGAGAAAAGGAGAGTGAAACTGTCTTTAATGTCGAAACTATTCTTAATTACCTGACCCATTGTTTTTTATTCAAGAAAGAGGAGAAGGATAAAAAAGTTGAAAAGGACATTAAAAAGGCGGAAAGGCTGGTGCACCAGGCCTATCACCAGGGACGCCTAACCATCCTGGTGGATGCACTGGACGAATCTCTGGATAAGGATGTAAAAGAGAAAATAATCGCTTCGGTTAAAACGTTGTTCCTGGATTCAAAAGAAGGAAAAAAAGAAATCACCTGGGTTTACCTTGATTCAGATGGAGAAACTATGGTCTCCTTTGATGCGTTGTTCTTGGACCCAAAAGAGGGGAAACAAGAAAGCACCCGGATTTACCTGACCTCCCGGTATTCGGAAAGGGAAACCTATTTTTGCGGCAAGAATGCAGAGGTATTACAGCCGGTGTTTGAAGTACGGCCCCTGGATATGGAACAACTCCGGGAGATGGCGGAATATTTTTATATAGGAAAACCCAAATTGTTTAAAGCCTTCGACGAGGTGGTGTGGAAAGAGGAGATTGCCGCCAAAGTGGGGGGAACCCCATTGACGGCCTTGCTGGTGATTGCCTATTTTGAAATATTCAGAAAATTCGATACCCGCTATTTTATGTACGATGTGATCGTTATTTTTATCCTGGTAAGGGTATGGAAGCAGGTAAAAGAAAAAAATTTCAACATGGATATGCGCACCTTTTTCAGAGAGGCCCGGTCCAAACGGGTGCTGAAAGAGCAGAAAAGCGCGAAAGAAATCTACGATGCCCTGACCCTGCTTTCTTATGAGCACATGGATAAAGGTAGGGTTATCCATGAGGAAGATATTATTGGTATTTTTCAGAAATTCGCGAAGTTGGTGGCTGTAGATGGGAATGCTGAAGAGGAAGCGGAAAGTTGGTTGGAACAGATGAAGGCGGATCATATGCTGATTTCCGCTGGAGGCGGAGAATATGTATTTATGCATTCCACGGTCATGGAATACCTGGCCGCCCGGTACATCGTGGAAAAATTCAATGATCCCCTTTACCTGGAAGAGATTTTTGAAAATAAACACTATATTGAACACCTGGCGCAAAAAGATCCCATATTTTTCCAGTCGGAAATACTTCCCATTTCCATGGGCAGTGGAATTAAAAATGGTGCCAGGATATTACGATTTATTAAGAATTGTATTTTGGATATAGAAAGCAAAGAGATTAGGACCCGATTTTACAACCTCGCCTATAAATCATTGGCTGAATTTGAGAGTTTTATAGACCGGCAGTACCAGAGAACGAGGGTGGAACTTTTGCACCATGACATAGAAATGGAGATAGCAGAAAATCGGGATGCCATAGAATGGGTCTACCAATGCCTTAAATCTGCTGTATTAATCAAGGATAAGAGAAAATTAAAAAAATGGATAGAAACATTTCAAAACATTTCACGCCTCAGCCGGCCTGATTTTTTAGAAAAATACCTGGACTATGACGTATTTTCTGAGGGCGGGTCGGAGATCGTATCGCTGCGGGAAGATCTGTTGAAAAAAATCATGGATGAAGAGTTGTTGGATAACTGGCTGCAAAAGCACAGGAAAGTAGAAGAACGAAAATTTTTGGATGCGGAAAAGGAACAGATAGAAAAAGCAGGGGGGAGTGTACTGACTTTGGATTCAAGCGAATACAACCCGGAGGACAAAAATTTTAAATATTACCAAGAATATTCTGGCAAGGAACTGGCAGGGTTCCTGGGCAGTCCCAACTTTAAGCACAACGGTCCGGTCACCTGTGTCGCGGGCAGCCAGGATGGGAAATATATTGTCTCCGGTTCGTCTGATTCCACCGTGAAATTATGGGAGCGTTCCAGCGGAAAAGAGGTGCGC
>JABAOH010013620.1_pt1 | contig 31715 bp, 21 predicted proteins | sample 7062181 | NCBI WGS metagenome assembly JABAOH01 (sample SAMN14538630, study PRJNA623070) | marine sediment metagenome | biome: marine biome [ENVO:00000428]; feature: marine pelagic biome [ENVO:01000023]; material: deep marine sediment [ENVO:00002113]; isolation source: pool of 5 deep marine...
AGAGGAGAGATCGATCAGGCCTAGCCGAGGTTGAAGAAGCAACAGACCTGAGACCGCTATGGAAGACAATTCTTTATTTTGCTGCCATGATCGGAATACTCGTTTTCATCAACTGGGGAAAATCAGACCCAGCTTTACAGATCTGGTATTTCATCTACCAGGCAAAATGGTTTATCGGGGCTTTCTTGGCTATAGGGCTGGGCTGGATGATCATGACCTGGTTCAAGAAGGAGGAGCTCAAGGAGTGGACTTTATCAACCTGGATATTTACCAAACAGATCGTTCCCCTTCTCTTCGCAGGAGTCTTGATGGCTGGCTTTTTACTGGGAAGACCAGGCCAGGAAGGGCTGATCCCCAGTCATTGGGTAGCCAATATAGTCGGAGGAAATGGAGTGGGAGCGACTCTTTTCGCCTCAGTCGCAGGAGCTTTGATGTATTTTGCAACTCTTACTGAAATCCCGATTCTGGAAGGATTGCTAGGGGCTGGAATGGGGCAGGGACCAGCTCTGGCTTTGCTCTTGGCTGGGCCGGCTCTTTCCCTGCCGAATATGCTCGTTATCAGAAGCATTATCGGATCGAAAAAAACCCTGGCCTATATTCTGCTGGTGATTATCATGGCCACAGTCTCAGGTCTTATCTATGGAGCAATCGTAGCCTGATTCATGAATAAAAATTAAATGCATCTTTAAAGGAGAAAAAATGGAAATAAGAATCTTAGGGCCTGGTTGTCCCCGCTGCGATGAGGTCGAGAAGAGAACCATCAATGCTTTGGCAGAGCTAAACGTTGCCGCGGATGTGCAGAAAATAGCCGATTTGAAGACAATCTCTGAATACAAAATCATCGGAACTCCAGGACTCGTTATCAACGGAAAAGTGAAATGTTATGCCCGAATTCCCTCTCTTCAAGAGATCAAAAACTGGATTAGAGAAGAGACATAAACATTTGTTCATGCTCATAAAAAAGTCAAGGCCAAATCAAATTAAATGACAAGACTTCTAGAAAGCTTTTTTGGGATTCCAGGATAAAAGCACTCAAAAGAAAAAAGATATTTCCAATAGTTTAGGGTGGCAATCCCCTACATACAAAATTAGATAGAGAAAAGCTAGAAAGGAGACCAAATGAAAACAGGAAGTCAATATGAAAAAAAACTCTCTGTACTGGATAGATTCCTGACTCTTTGGATATTCATCGCTATCGGTATAGGTATCTTGATCGGATACTTTAGCCCTGGCGTAACACAATTCATCGCCAGTCTTCAGGTTGGGACAACGTCTGTCCCTATTGCAATAGGGCTAATATTGATGATGTATCCTCCCCTTGCCAAAGTGAAATATGAAGAAATGGGAAAAGTATTTCATAATAAAAAGCTCCTCGCTTTCTCATTAATCCAGAATTGGATAGTCGGGCCGTTGGTCATGTTTATCCTGGCCATAGTCTTCCTACGCAATCATCCCGAGTATATGATTGGAATCATCTTGGTTGGTCTTGCTCGTTGTATTGCTATGGTCATCGTGTGGAACGAACTCGCAGACGGTGATCGAGAACTTGCTGTTGGATTGGTCGCTTTCAACGCCATATTCCAGGTTTTATTCTATGCTGTTTATATTTATATTTTTATAACTGTTCTCCTCAATGCCTTAGGGCTTGTTAAAGGAATGGATGTGAGTGTTTCAATATTAGAGGCAGCTAAAACTGTTTTCATATACTTAGGCATACCCTTCATCGCTGGAATAACTACTCGATTCACACTCATAAAGCTTAAGAGCAAAGAATGGTATGAAAACGTGTTTGCACCCAAGATCAGCCCTATCACACTCTTTGCTTTATTATTCACCATTATCATCATGTTCTCACTAAAGGGGGAATACATCATTGAATTGCCTCTGGATGTGGTTAGGCTGGCTATACCTTTGGCCATATACTTTTTCTTCATGTGGTTCGTGACTTTCTTTATCGTGAGAAAAATAGGCGGCAACTATCCCCAAACTACGGCCGTATCTTTCACTGCCGCCAGCAACGATTTTGAGCTGGCCATTGCTGTTGCAGTAGCTATTTTTGGAATTCATTCTAATCAAGCTTTTGCAACAGTGATTGGGCCACTCATAGAAGTTCCTGTCCTCATAAGCCTGGTAAATGTTGCTTTGAAATTCAAAGTAAAATTTTTTAAGCCAGCCCGGACAGAAAAATAACTTCCCCCCATGTGATTCGATTCTTTCATTTCAGATTTGACAATAAAATCATATCATATAAACTAAAGAAAGGTCAGCTTGTAAATAACCAAGAAAGGCCAAAGACTAGTTTTAAGTCCATAAAGGAGATCTCAGGTTCATATGGAAGAAAATATACAGCAAAAGATAATTCAAATCTTAAACATGTTGAAAGAAATTGAAACAGCCTTAGGAGAGTTTTATGGCCGCTGCGCATTTCTTTTCCCAAAAGATGCACAGTTATGGCAAGAGCTAAAAGGCGATGAAATGAGGCACGCCGAACAAATAGACGAGGTTGTCGCGATGGTCGAAGAAAAAGCAGAGAAATTCCTGGCGGGAGAATTTAATCCGGTGGCGCTGAAAACCTATTTAGCAGGTATTAAAAACCAACGGGATAGACTAGAGAAAGGTGAGATAGGCAGAGATAAAGCCTTTTTCATTGCCCGAGATTATGAAAATACTCTAGTGGAGAAAAAGTTTCATCGAGCAGTTAAGAGCATCGACCCAGGATTTATGCACCTTACAGAACAAATCGAACAAGAGGAGAGAGAACATCTAGAAAAGCTTGACGATTATATAAAGTCAATCTCTATCAATTGAGTCAAACAAGAGGGGTCAGCTCTCAACCCTCAACATTTTAGATTTAGCGCCAGAAATCCTGATTCAGTTCATTACGAAGATTTTGAGGGCATCGAAAGTAAAGGCCTGACTCATTAAGACGTCAGAGACTAAAATGGAAGAAAGCACCTCCCAAAAGATTATCCAGCTCTTGGACTTGTTGAGAGAGGTAGAATCGGCCCTGGGAGATTTTTATAGTCGCTGTGCCTTTTTTTTCCCAGAAGACGAATCTCTATGGGAAGAGCTAAAAAGTGACGAAATAAAACATGCCGGACAGGTGGAAGAACTGACCATCATTTTCAATGAAAAAAAAGATCGATTCCGGTTAGGAGAATTCAACCCTGAGCCTCTGAAAACTTTTTTAGAGGATATTGAAGACCAAAGGGATAGCTTAGAGAAGGGAGAGTTGACTAGAGATAACGCACTCTTCGTTGCCCGAGATTACGAAGATAATCTGGTAGAAAATAAGTTTTTGAGGGCCATTGAGAGCGAGGAGCCGGAATTCATCCGCTTGACAGAGCAGATTGAACAAGAAGAGACAGAACATCTAGAAGAGCTCGAGGATTACATCAAAGCCATCTCTATCAATTGAGCTCAGCTATTTTTATGTTCCTGTTTTCCAACGTTATCCCCAAAGCCTTATCCAAACCAGCTAAAGAGAGATTATAATCGATAACAGCTCTAAGTTCAGCACTTTGGGCATCGGCCAGATCTCTTTGATACTGAAGGACGATATAGTTGGTCGTCAACCCCACCTTAAACTTCTTCTCCTCTGCCTCTAACTTCTCCTCTGCCAGCTCTCTGGCAACTCTATAAGCTTCAACCCTTTTATAATTGGTCTGCACAGCTCTGACTGCAGTCTTTATCTCCAAAAAAATCTGCTGTTCCTGGTTTTTTAGCCTGAGTACAGACTGGTCAAGGTCAGTCTTAGCCTGAGCATACTCAGCCCGGGAAAGAAAAGTGTTGAGCGGAATACTGAGCGTTACCCCCACAAACCAATTCTTATACCTGAAATTAAAAGTATCTTTTAAGGCCTCGGATGAGGTACCAGGAACGGTGTCAATCACAACTCCTGAGAGCGGATCATTATCCTGATAAAGAAGCTGGGTGCCTGATATCCCAGGGCTCCAGTATGATGCCCGGAGGCTTAAGTCTGGAAGCAGTTGGTTCTTGGCATAGCTCAGACTAATTTCCTTACTCTTGACGTCGATCTTGCTCGCCTTTAGATCTGGTCTGTTCTCTAGGGCAATGCGTAGCGCCTCTTCCAGAGTCACTTCCTTCTTCTCATAAGTTGGTTTATCAACCGGGACAACCTCAACATCTGCTTCTTCCTCCTCGGCAGCAAGGTTGATGATTGTCTTTAAGAGATCCTCGGAATTCTTGACCATGGCCTCAGCTTGGAGGATATCTGCTTCCCGGGTGGCAACTTCAGATTGAGCGCTCAAGATCTCTATGGGAGCGGTTGTTCCAATTTCGACCTCTCTTTTGTTCTTTGCCAGAAGATCTCGGGCCAATTCTAAAGACTGTCTTTTAACTTTAAGGTTTTCGATGTTATACACCAGATTCCAGTAGGCTTCTTCCACGTTATATATGGTGTCCAAGAGCACAGTCTTGAGCTGGTTCTCTGAAGCATCTCTGTTGTTTTGAGCGATGATGATTTCTTTCCGGCTAATCTTGAAGCCAAAATTTTTCAAAAGGGGTTGGGTAAAATTAAAGTACAGTGTGCTGCCGTAACGGGGATTAATAGTCTGGAATTTCCTGTTGGTTTCGTTCATGTAAGCATAGAGTGACACCGAGAGTTCTGCCCCCGTAGGGAGGAGTTGGACGAATTGAGCCGCATAATCATTAAACTGAGTCGTTATTTGCTCGGCAGCATCAATCCAGGAAAAAGAAGCTGAGTTTGTGTTTTCCGTCCCGTAGGCAAAAGACAGACTGGGGAAGAATTTCTCTCTTTCCTTGGATACAGAAATATCAGCCAGTTCTGGGTTTAACACTTCCACCGCCACACTTAGGTTATTCTTCATCGTTTTCAGGATACAGTCTTCGAGAGATAAAGATTTCTCCTTCTGCTGGGCCCAAATTCCATTGATCAAAAGCGGAATAAAAAAAAGATAAGCTATTTTTTTATGTTTCAGCATTAAAAACCTCCGATATGATAATCAGTTTTCAACTTTTTCCTTTCATTCAATTAACAATTGATATAAACATCTTAAATAAAGTGTCATCCCGAGGAACGAAGTGACGAGATGAACTCGTATAAAAAAGAAGAGAGATTGCCGCGCTTCGCTCGCAATGACAATGGAACAATTAATCGACTATCCAACCATCCAGAAGATTGACGATTCTTCTGCCATAAGACGCATTTTTCTCCGAATGAGTGACCTGAATGATGGTGGTCCCCTCCTCGTTCAATTCTTTGAATAATTCCATGATCTCCTGGCCTTCTTTGGTGTTTAGATTACCAGTGGGCTCATCGGCCAGGATGAGCTTAGGATTGGTGATAACAGCCCTGGCCACGGCAACCTTTTGCTGCTGCCCTCCAGATAATTGGTTGGGAAACAGGTCTTTCTTGGCTACGACCTGAAATCTGTCGAGCATTTCAGCCACTTTGCTCTTTCGCTCGGCTCCTTTGACTTTCTTGTAAAGTAGCGGAGTCTCCAGGTTTTCGTACACTGTGAGGTCATCGATGAGGTGATAGCTCTGGAAGACAAAACCGATGTGATTCTTATGGAGCTCGGAGAGCTGTTTTTCGGATAACCGGTGAACCTTCTGGTCAAAGAAATGATATTCCCCGCTGGAAGGAGTATCCAGCATTCCGAGTATATAGAGAAGGGTCGACTTTCCGGCACCGGACGGCCCCATGACAGTCATGAATTCCCCTTCTTTGACCTCGAGGTTAATGTCCCGCAAGGCGAATGTTTTCACGTAGCCTGATGAATAATACTTGGTGATGTCTACAAGTTTAATCATTCAATTCCTCCCTTCTTAAGCAACAGAAATCCTCTTCATTCATACCGCAAGGTATCCACCGGATTGGCTCGGGCAGCCTTTAGCGCCTGGAAACTGACCGTGAATAAAGAAACGAGGATGGCAACTCCGCCAGCCAGCAGAAACACCCATATTTGAATACTTATTCGGTAAGCAAAATATTGAAGGAAGCGGATCACTGCATAATAGGCCAAAGGCCAAGCAGCAATATTTGCCAGAGCAACCAAGCGCAGGAAATCTATGTTTATCAGCCGGATCAGACCGGGAACAGACGCACCCAATACTTTCCGGATGCCGATCTCTTTAGTTCGTTTTTCAACTGAGAAAGAGGCCAATCCGAACAGGCCGAGGCAAGAAATTAGAATCGCCCAAAAAGTTCCGTACCGAGTTACGGCAGCAAAATTATCCGTATTCCTGTAAACATTATTCATATCATCTTCCAGAAAGGTGAATTCAAAGGGATAGTCAAATTGAAATTCCCTCCAGGTTCTCTTAAGGGAATTGATAGATTCATTCAACCGGCTGCTGTTGACCCTTATCATGGTGTAATAAAACATACTCCGATCAATCTTCAGAAGTATAGGCTGCATGGGGGTAGTCAGGTCTCTAAAATTAAAATTCCTGATTATCCCCACAACCGTTCCCTGGTATTGAGGGATGATCTTGCCCTCTCGTTTGAAATACAACTCCATCTGCTGCCCCAGGCCGTCTTCCCACCCAAACACCTCCAAAGCGGCCTCATTCACTAGAATCGCCTGGGTGGCATCAGTCGAAATATCTTTGGAAAAATCTCTCCCTCTGGCCAGCTCTATCTCGAGCGTCCTGACATAATCATGGTCGACATAGATGATCCCCATGTCAATATCATCTGCATCTCTGGTTTTTACCTCAATACCGTTCTGAGAAGTTACTCCTGGCTCCATCGATGAGGCTGTAACTGCCAAGATATTCGGGTCCTGCAACCACTTGTTTTTTAATAATTCATACCTTTCCCGAACAGAGCGGTCACGAATGGGAATCGTGATAACCTGATTTTTATTAAAACCTAACTCCCTATTCTTAATAAAATTGATTTGCTGGAAGACAAAAACAGAGCTGGCGATTAAGGCAATGGACATCACGAACTGACCGACCACCAGTATTTTACGGATCAAGACAGCCGAGCCGCCACTCCGAAGTCTTCCTTTTAAGACTGAAACAGGCTTAAAAGAAGAAAGGAAAAGAGCTGGATAACTTCCGGCCAGAATCCCAACCACAAAAGCTGTCAAGAGCATTGTTAGAAGATATGCAGAGTTTTTTAGGAGATTAATCTTTAATTCTCCACCGATAAAATTGTTAAAGGTGGGGAGGAACAATTCGACCAGAAAGATCGCTAGAATCATGGCCAGGAAGCTGTTGACTAAAGATTCTCCGATAAACTGGCGCACGAGCTGAGGCCGCTGGGCACCGATCACCTTTCTCAGGCCGATCTCTTTAGCCCGGGAACCAGACCTGGCTGTGGAGAGGTTCATGAAATTGATGCAGGCGATCAGCAGTATGAAGGCCGAAATGATGGTTAGCACGAACAGGAATTGAGAATTTCCGCTTCGTCCGATATCTGGACCCGGCGAACGGAAATAAACATCTTCTAAAGGCAGCAGTTCATGACTGACAGCAGCAAAACTCCATTTGTCCACGTGTCTTTCCGAAAAATCCGGCAACAGCTGTTCGAGTTTCCCAGATTCATACCCTTCGGGTAAAAGAACATAGGTCCAGGTCGGACTGTCCCAGTGTTTGGTCATAAACCATTCCCCGGCTATGGCTCGCAGGCTCTGGTAGGAAGCGATAAAATCAAATTCAAGATGGGAATTTCGAGGCACTTCAGCCAGCACACCCGTGATTTTGAAATCAAATTTTTTGGCGTGGAGCTGATAAGTCAAAGTTTTATCAAGCGGGTTATCATCGCCGAAATATCTCTGGGCCGTCTCCTCGGTTATAACGACCGAAAAAGGATCTTCAAGAGCTGTATCAGAATCTCCCTGGTTGAGAGGAAAGTTGAAAACATCAAACACGGATTCATCGGCAAAGAAAAAATGACGCTCGATGAACCGCTTCTCCCCGTGGCCGATCAATTCCCCCCTGAAACAGGTGAACCTTACAGCCTTATCGATGCCGGAAAGGTTCTCCAGCATTAATGGTGCCAGAGGGGCACCCGTGTTCACCCTTCGATCTATGTCCTCACCCCGCATGTTGACCCGGACAACCTGATAAATATTTTTACGGTTTTCATGGAAATTGTCGTAACTGCGTTGGAACTGGATATAGAATATAATCAACAGAAAGCAGGCCATTCCTATGGAGAGGCCCAAGATGTTTATGAGAGAGTAGACTTTATGCCTTCTAAGATTTCGGAAGGCGACTTTCAGGTAATTTTTGAACATAAGCTACATTCTCATCTCTTTCTGTTTTTTTCGGAACATGATCGGGATGTTCTTATCCGTGGGCATACCGATTTCAATCAACTGCCAGTCTCTATCGTAATCTCTTATGACTTTCTTTATGACTTCAACCTTATCTGCTGTCTGGCCGTTATAATCTTCCCAATCTATGATTTCGACCCGGTAATGCAGTGTCCGCTTCTTTCCGTTGATCTTTACATCGATGTCTATGTTCTGCTCGGCCTCTAAAGTGGGTATTTGAAGAACGACTTCTCTCATTTTATCCTCCTTATGTTTTAATTGTTATTTCTAACATATTTTTATACTTCTCTCTATATTTATTCATACCTCAGTGAGTCCACAGGGTTGGCGATAGCGGCTTTTATGGCCTGATAGCTGACAGTGAGAATGGCAATCACCAGAGCCAAAGCTGCTGAAAAAATGAAAATCTCCAATCCAATATTTATCCGATAAGCAAAATTCTGAAGCCATTCATTCGCTACTAAATAGGCCACCGGCCAGGCAATAATGTTGGCAATGAGTATCCACTTTGTAAACTCTCTAGAAAGCAGCAGGATAATTCCCGAGACTTTTGCCCCCAACACTTTTCGGATACCGATCTCCTTCGTGCGCCGCTCGGTCATGAAGGAGGCCAGCCCAAAGAGTCCCAGACAGGCAATCAGTATGGCTACCGAAGTGAAATATTGAAAAACCTTTCCTATCGTCCGTTCTGTTTTATAAAAATTGTCGATCTTTTCATCCAGGAATTCATAGGTGAAAGGATAATGCTTCACGAACTTTTTCCAAGTCTTTTCTAAAAAAACTAAAGTTTCAGGCACATTCTTTGAACTGATCTTGGCCAAAACATGCGGAAAGTCATAAGAATGTCGAAAGACTAAAGGCTCTATAGGATTGTGGAGAGATGTCTGATGAAAGTCCTTGATGACGCCGATGATCGTGACTTCCCATTCCCGAAACCTTAGTCGCTTTCCCACTGGCGATTCCATTCCCATTGCCCTTACGGCAGCTTCATTGACAACGACAGCTTGGGTGACATCTGTAGGAAACTCTTTAGAAAAAAATCTGCCTTCTACCATTTCCAGGTTGAGTGTTTCTAGGTAGTCAGGATCGGCCATGGTCGAATAGAACCTGATTTCTTCTCCAGCGATTTTCCCATCCCAGTCTAGACCCGTGGCTCCCCAAGGCTCACGTCCAGGTGTTTCTGAATTGGCAATACTCAGAATATTCGGATTTTTCAGCAATTCATTCTTTAAGGCTTCATAATCCGCATGGGCAGTCCAGAATTCGAGTACATGGTCTTTGTCGAATCCTAAGTCTCTATTCTGGATGTAGTTTAACTGGCTGTAGATCACCATTGTCCCGATGAGGAGAATAATAGTTAAGGCAAACTGAAACACAACAAGTATCTTTCTCAAAGAGCCACTGGCCCTAGAGCTAAAATCTTTTTTCATGATGTTAACCGGCTGATAAGAAGAGAGAAACAGGGAAGGATAGCTGCCGGAGAAGAGGCCTGTCAAAAGAGCAATCGCTATCAATCCCAGCAGCAACTGGATATTTCCCGAAAAGTCCAAGTCCAGATGTTTGCCTGAAAGGCCATTAAGGAGTGGAAGCAAGAGTTCGACCAGAAGGAGAGCAAAAATGAGCGCAATAAATGCTAAAAGGATAGACTCGCCAAGAAACTGCTTAATGATATCCATTCTTTGAGCTCCAGCTATCTTTCTCATCCCAACCTCTTTAGCGCGGTTTGCCGATCGAGCTGTCGAAAGATTCATGAAATTGATGCAGGCGATCAGAAGGATACCCAAGGCTGTCATAGTAAAAATGAAAACATAAGCCATGCTGCCCTGATTATAATTATCGAGGTCGGCTTCAAAATCCGAACGAAGATGAACATCTGTCAATGGCTGCAGATAGACTTTTGTCGGGGACTTCGGAAGATGCTCTTTGATTATGCCGGAAATCTTTTCACTGACGTCCTCGGGGGAGCTTTTTTTGTGAAGCTGGATGTAGGTGTAAAAGCGAATGTCTTCCCAGTCTTTCAGATCCGTCTCCCAATGATACTCCATATTAATGATAGGGATGATACAATCAAAGTGAAGGTGAGAATTTTCTGGGATATTCCTAATAACACCAGTGACTTTAAAGTCTTTCCCGATACGTATAATTTTCCCCATGGGGTCTTCATGGCCGAAGTACTTTTTGGCCATGTTCTCGGAAATTACGATAGAGTACCGCTCGCTTAAGGCTGTCTTGGGGTCTCCCTTAAGGAAAGGGAAGGTGAACATCTCAAAAAAAGATGGGTCAGCCGTACCTAAATTATCATTAATGAAAGATTTATCTCCGGCCTGAACAAGCCAGCCAACAAAACCCTGGTATCTTATAAAATCAATGACTTCCGGATATTTCTCTTTAACAACAGGGCCAAGGGGATTAGGAGTCCTGGCATTATGAGTAATCTTGTCAGCCGTGTGAATCTCTGATATGACTCGGTAAATCTCATCTGCGTTCTCATGAAAGCGGTCATAGCTCAGTTCATCCTGAACCCATAAGAACAAGAGGATACAACAAGCCATGCCTACAGCCAGACCAGCCATGTTGATGAATGAATATCCTTTGTATTTTTTGATGTTTCTCAAAGCGATCTTTAGGTAATTTTTAAACATGCCTCTATCTCTATTGGTCCATTTTCGATTTATTTTCGGAGCTCTCTCTGATTTTCTCGCCTGTTAAAATCATTCATACCTCAAAGCATCCACAGGATTAGCTGTGGCTGCTCTAATGGCCTGATAACTCACTGTCAGCAGGGCTATAACCAAGATGAGCACACCAGACATAATGAATATCCAAAAACCTAGGCTTGCTCGATAGGCAAAATTTTGAAGCCATCTACTCATAAGATAATATGCAACTGGCCAGGCGATAACATTGGCCACCAGCACCCATTTGGTGAATTCTTTTGACAATAAGAAGACGACCTTGGATACCGAAGAACCAAGCACTTTCCGGATACCGATCTCCTTCGTGCGCCGCTCGGTCATGAAGGAGGCCAGCCCGAACAAGCCAAGGCACGAAATCACAATAGCCAGCAAGGCAAAATAACTGATGATTTTTCCCATAAGCCGTTCCCGATTATAAAGTCTGTCCAGTCTTTCAGCCATAAATTGATATCTTAAGGGATAAGCTGGACTAAATTTTGTGCCTACACTTTTCACATATTCTAGTGTTTCAGAGATATTACTCGGCGCAACCCGGACAAACAGGCAGCTCATCATACTTGCCCAGCCAGGATTCATCCAGAAGACAAACGGTGTTATCTCGTTATGAAGAGATTTGAAATGAAAGTTTTTCACTACACCGATGACTTTCCCTTCGTTTCGAAACACCGATAACCGCTTCCCAACTGGCGATTCCATACCCATAAGTTCTGCAGCTTCTTCATTAACAATATAGGCTCCTGAGACATCGCTCCCAAACTCCCGGGAAAATCCTCTCCCCTGAACCATCTCCATTTTGAGGGTTTCGAAATAGTCAAAATCGACAATATCCCAATTCATGGACACGCTTTCATCAGGGTTTTTTCCTTCCCAATCTAGAGCAGAAACGGTGGAGCCTATATTTGAGGGGACTTGTAGACTCCTGGTGACGCTGAGAATATTTGAATTTTTAAGCAGTTCATTCTTTACGGATTCGTATTTGGCAGTCAAATCTCTTTGCACATATATAAAAATCAATTGATTTGCGTCATAGCCCATGTCTCTGTTTTTCATGTAATTGAGTTGTCTGTAAATAATCGCCGTCCCTATGATAAGGAAGATCGAAAGCGCAAACTGGCTCACGACGAGTACCTTCCTGAACAGGGAACTTCCCGAACTCAAGGGCACGCTTCCTTTTAATACCTTCACCGGCTGGAGGGAGGACAGGAAAAGTGCAGGATAGCTTCCAGATACGACACCAGTGAAAACCGCAATACCCAAAAGCCCTAGAATGATAATGATATTGCTGGAAAATCCCAGCGCTAATTGCTTTCCTGAAAGATTATTAAAAACTGGGAGCAGGAGTTCAACGATCAGGAGCGCCAGAAAGAGGGCGATGAAGGACAAAAGTATGGATTCTCCGAAAAATTGCTTAATCAAGTCTGCCTTCCTAGCGCCCACCACCTTTCTCATGCCCACCTCGCCAGCTCTGGTAGCCGCCTTAGCAGTGCTCAAATTCATAAAATTGATACAGGCGATGATCAAGACAAAGAGAGCGACAGCGAGAAAGATATAGATGTAAGTAACAGGTCCTCCACCTTCCAAGCCGTAGAGATGGATTCTCGTTAAAGGCTGAAGGTTGAGTGTTGTGCTTTGAGTGGCAGGCGAAGGATCGTGTTTTTCTTTGATACTTGTAATCTTCTTCTCCGTCTCATAAGTCACAGCATTCTTGTTCAACAAGACATAGGTCTCCAAAGGATTTCCTCCCCAGTGGTCTGGTTCGGTCCAATCAGGTCCCCAGTAGAGAGGATACGGAATGAGAAAATCGAACTGGAGAGAAGAGTCGAGAGGCACCTCCTCGATCACACCTGTAACCTGGAGATCAACCTGATCATTCACATTCAAGGTCTTTCCCATGGGATCTTCACGACCAAAGTATTTTTGACTCATTTCTTCTGTAATCACGACGGAAAATTTATCGGAGAGGGCTGTCTTGGGATCTCCTTTTAAAAAGGGAAAGGAAAACATGCTCAAGAACGAAGCGTCCGCAAAGCCGAAACTATCCTCGGCAAAGCTTTTTTCTCCGTATTTTACGAGAAGTCCGTAATGGGTGGCATATCTTGAGGCAGCTACAACTTCAGGGCACTCCTCTGTCAAGACTCGGGAAAGAGGAAAGTATGATTCGGTGAACAAATTGGTTCGGCCGTCGGAGTACTGAACCTTAGTAAAAACTCTGTAGAGCTCATTCCGGTTTTCATGAAATTTGTCGTAGCTGAGTTCATCTTGAATCCACAAAAGGATGAGTATACAACAAGCCATTCCGATGGCGAGCCCAGCAATGTTGATGAATGAAAATCCTTTATGTTTTCCGATATTGCGGAATGCGATTTTCAGATAGCTCTTAAGCATAATTCCTCCAATACTGAAAGAATATAAACAAATGATTAATATCGATGCTTACAGTACGATAAGAGATCACTATACGTAGAGCCTCCAGAGGTAATTTTAAAGCAAAAATTATGCCATCATGGATTACAGGAGAGGCGGAAGAATAGGAAGGAATTTTGCCTGTAAAAGTGTTCGCTAGGGTAACAAAAGGTGTTCGACTATGGACACTAATCTAGGTTGATATATAGACAATGAGCCTTAGGATTTGATCTCTATTCATACCTTAGCGAATCCGCCGGATTGGCTACTGAAGCTTTAATGGATTGGTAGCTAATCGTCACGAGGGCAATGACAAGAGCCAGGAGGGTAGGAATAATAAAAACATCGGCTCCCATGTTTATCCTGTAGGCAAAATTCTGCAGCCATTTTTTCATGGCATAATAGGCAATGGGCCAGGCAATTATGTTGGCTAGGAGCACCCATTTTGTGAATTCCTTACAGAGGAGAAATATAATACCTGATGCCGAAGCACCCAGCACTTTGCGGATACCGATTTCTTTAGTGCGCTGTTCAGCCGTGAAAGAGGCTAAACCAAACAGCCCTAGACATGCTATAAGAATGGCCAGAATGGAAAACATAGCAAATATTTCCCCGGTCTTCTGTTCTTTCTTATAAAGACTGTTAAAGTCATCATCGATGAAAGAATACTCGAAGGGTTGCCCTCCAGATAACTTCTTCCATGTCTTTTCTATGGTGCTCAATGTTCCTTTGATATTATCGGGATGTATTTTAACAGAGGTGTAGTTCCCTTGCGGTCCTGTTAAAGGCCTTATAACCATAGGATAAATTTCATGATGTAAAGAGTGGAAATGAAAATCTTTTACAACGCCGATGATGGTAACAAATTCCCCTTTTTTTGCTCCCCCGAATTCTTTATAAAACCTCTTCCCGATGGGATCAGATAATCCAAGCTTCTTAACAGCAGCCTCGTTGATAACAACAGCCGTGGCGTCAGTGGCTATTTCTTTGGAGAAATATCTGCCCGCAACCATCTCAAGATTCAGCAATTCAACAAAATCATGATCACCAGACATCGTGTGCAAAACATATGCTTTTTTTGGTTCCCCTTCCAGCCGATGGTCATTGGGATCAAAATGCCTCCCCGGCAAGGAGCTAGTGTTTGAGATGCTGATTATACGGGAATGTCGCAGCAATTCCTGTTTGAATGTTTCCTTCTGCTGACCTAAAGCAGAGGCTCTATGAATGACAACTATCTGTTCCTTGTCAAATCCTAATTGAACATTCTTCACATATTTCAATTGATTATATATAGCAAAAGTACCAAGAAGAATGATCACGGAAATAGAAAATTGAAATATGACCAGCCCGCTTCTGAGCCAACCGCTTTTTGTGCCAGCCCGAAGTTTTCCTTTCAACACAACAGCAGGTTGGAAAGAAGAAAGGAAAAAGGCGGGATAACTCCCGGCTGTTATACCGACAAAAAGAGCAAGTCCAAAAAGACCTATTAAAATATACCAGTTGCTGAATAGATTAAGTTCTAATTGTTTGCTAGTAAGGTTTCTGAAAGCAGGCAATACAAGCTCAACAATTCCAATGGCAATTACAAGGGCAATAAGACTTAAGAGTATCGATTCGCATAGAAATTGTCGAACCAGCTGCGATTTACTGGAACCTGCTACTTTTCGTAGCCCTACTTCTTTAGAACGATTCGCCGAGCGTGCCGTCGATAAGTTCATGAAATTTACGCACGCTATAAGCAAAGTAAACAAGGCTATAGATGAAAAAACATAGACATAGGTAATATCACCCTTTGCTCTTCCTACATCTGGATTGAGGTGAATATCAAGCAGCGGCTGCAGCCAGTACCCGTAATACCGGTTTTCACCATCATAGTACTCCTCGATGCTTATACCCATTTCTTCCTTGAATTCGGGTCCATAATGTCTTTTGATAAAATCAGGGAATTTCTCTTCGAGTTGAGATGGAGGATATCTGTCTGGTAGCACTAAATAAGTGAAATAACAATGACCATCCCACTCTGGATCACGACTGAGTTCTTCTGATATGAGTGAGGCAATCATATTGAATTGAAAATGGGAATTCGAGGGGCAATTTTCCACAACACCTGTAATTTGGTACTCATCACTTTCAATTTTAATTGTTTTCCCCAGGGGGATTTCATCACCAAAATGTTTCTGGGCAGTATCTTCAGCGATAACAACGGTTCCAGGCTGAGTGAGTGCAGTTTTGGGATTGCCTATAATGAATGGAATCGTAAAAACATCAAAAATGCTGGAGTCTGCCCAAATAATGCCTTTTTCCATGAAATGCTTTTCATCATGACTAACTAGAAGATTTATGTCTTCATCCCAGAGATCGAGCCGTACTGCCTGCAATACCTCCGGAAATTCATCGATGAGTGCTTCAGCCATAGGGGGAGCTGTGAAGGCTTCCCTGGAATCGACAGTCGGGCCAAATTGAGTGCCCACTCTATAGATTCGCTTGGCTTTCTCGTGATGTCTGTCAAAACTCAACTCATCCTGAATCCAAAGAAGAATCAAGATACAGCAGACCATACCGATAGCCAGGCCAGCGATATTTATTAAAGAATAACCCTTTTGTCTTTTGATCTTTCGGAAGGCGATTTTGAAGTAATTCCAGAAAAGACTAGGTATCCAGCGGCTGTGCTCCCACGGTGGCCGCCTACTGAGTTGTCTTGTGTTCGTCTTGAAAAACTCAGCACCGATATTGTCTATTTGACCAAGGCACCTAACCGCTGCCTCAAAAGCTTCTTCTTTATTCTTGCCAAAATCAATTTGACGATCAATCTCATCTCGCAAATGCGATTCTAGCTCAGTGATATATCCATCCTCAAGTGCTTCATTCTTTCTTAATGTTTTCCGCCATTTCTTAATGGCCTGTTCCAGGTCAAACACTTTTACCTCCTAGTCACTGTCATTGCGAGCAAGTGCAGGGAGCGTGGCAATCCCAAAAATAAGAATAATTTTATCCTAGGAGATTGCCCGTCACTTTGTTCCTCGCAATAATAAAATAAATCACTCCTAGAAGAGGCAGCTTTATTCATACCTTAGCGAATCCACTGGATTGGACGTGGCCGCTTTTACTGCCTGGAAGCTGACTGTGAAGAGGGCGATGAGAAGAGCAAGCACTGCAGACAAGATAAATATTTCCAAGCCGATGTTCGCGCGGAAGGCGAAATTCTGAAGCCATTTATGGGCTGCGATATAGGCCAAAGGCCAGGCAACGATATTAGCAATCAGAATCCATCTGATGAATTCCTTAGATAGCAAGAAAACAATGCCAGACACTGGAGCCCCTAGAGTTTTTCGGATTCCGATTTCTTTCGTCCGCTGTTCAGCAATGAAGGCCGCCATTCCAAAAAGCCCCAGACAAGCGATGAATATTCCCAGGAAAGTGAAAATGCGAAAAATTCGGCCCAGCCGCTCTTCAAAGCTGTACTGCCTATTGAAATCTGTATCGACGAAGAAATACTCAAATACTTGATCAGGAAACAGTTCACGGTGCTTATCTTCAATAAAGGAGAGCGTTTGAGGGAGGTTTTCCGTGTTTACATTAAGAGTGATGTACCTGTACATAGACACGAAGCGCATAACCATCGGCTCGATAGCGTTCTGCAATCCGTACCAGTGAAAATCCTCCACCACACCTATGACTTTATATTTATTACGTCGGCTGCCGACGATAATCTGTCGGTCGACTGCTCCCACCAGAGAATCCCAGCCAAAAGACTTTAGGGCAGCCTCGTTGATGATAAAATTACCGCTCAATTTATCTGTCCTCATCTCCTTCTGGAAAGGCCTTCCGGCCAGCATCTTGATACCATACACAGAAATAAAATCCTGATCACAGCGAAGAATCATCGGTGCCTGACCATTTTCAGGTTCATCGCTGGAAGGATAAATCCAGAGGCGGTTAATTCCTCGCCCAGGTACGCCAGATGAAGCCGTGGCACTAGTTATGGAAGGGTTTCTAAGGAATTCCTCTTTCACAATGTCATAGTTATCCTTAATAATATCCCAACCGCTCAAAACAAGAACGAGTTTCTGTTCTTTATCGAATCCTAGGGGCTGGTTTCTCATATAATTGAGCTGGCGGTAGACGATGATTGTGGCAATGATCAAAGCAATAGATATGCCAAATTGCCCGACGACCAGGACTTTTCGCATGAGTGAACCACGTGAACCTGCCCTGAGGAAGCCTTTGAGGACAGAAACCGGTTGAAAGGCAGAGAGGAAAATCGCAGGATAAATACCGGCGGCAACGCCAACAAACAAAGCCAAGGCAATCGAGCCCAGAACTATCATCGGCTGGAAGAGTACAGATGAAGTGAACTTTGTACCAGCTAAATTGTTGTACAGCGAAAGCGTCAGATGGACTATCGTTAAGGCTACGATAAGCGAGATAAAAGAAGTGATTAATGATTCGCCCATAAACTGTCGGACAAGCTGACCACGCTTGGCACCTACCACTTTTCGGATCCCCACTTCACCGGAACGATTAGCGGAACGTGCGGTCGACAGATTCATGAAATTCATGCAGGCGATAAGCAGGATAAGAACGCCGACAACAGAAAAAATATAGATGTAGGTAAGATTCCGAGTCGGCTTCTTGCCTTCTGTTGTATAAGAATAAAGGTGAATATCTCTGACTGGCTGGAGAAAATTCGTGTAGACAGCTCCCATCTCCTTTAATTGTTCTCCGATATATTCATGCGGAACTTTGCTTATCTGCTTTTCAAACTCCTCTGTGCTAACTCCTGGCATCAGTTTAATATAAGTCAAAGCCGGAAAAGCCAGAGCATGCCACCCCCGCATCCAAGGAGGTTCATCGGTAATTTCATAGGAGAGAACTATTCTGAATTGTAAGTGGGTGTTCGGTGGAGGATTTTCGACGACTCCGGTGACCATAAAATCTTTTTCGTTGATCTTTAATGTTTTCCCTAATGGATTTTCTTCACTGAAGTATTTTTCAGTAAAGCTTTCTGTGAGAACAGCGGTGTTAGGACCATCGAGGGCAGTTGTCGGGTCTCCCTGGACAAAAGGGATGTGGAAAATTCTGAATAATTCTGAATCTGCTTTGTAGATATCTTCTTCTTTGAACATCTTATCGCCGTATTTTACAGTGGGTTGGCTAAAGGCAATACATACTCGCCCTGCGTTTCTGACCTGCGGATAATTTTCCTTCAAGGTGGGGCCCATCGGGATTAAATTAGAAACTTGAGCGCTTTTTCCGCTGTCACTCTCTCTCATTAGACCGACCCTGAATATTTGTTTGACATCAGGGTGATAGGCATCAAAGCTCAATTCCAGCCGGACGAAAAGAATGATGAATAGGCAACAGGCGATTCCCACTGCCAGACCGACGATGTTGATGAAGGAATATCCCTTGTGCCTTCTGATCTTCCGAAAAGCTATCTTGGTATAATTCCAAAAAAGTGCCGGCATAGGCCGGTTCGATTTCCACGATGGCAGCCCACTGAGCTGTCTCGTGTCCGTCTTGAAATATTCAGCACCAATGCCTTCTACATCACCAACTGCGGTAATAGCTTTTTCAAACGCTTCTTCTTCGCTCATGCCTTGGCTAGCCTGATTCTCAATTTCTTCCCTTAGATGCGACTCTAATTCTGTAATGTAACCGTCTTCTAGCGCCTCATTCTTTCTTAACTCTTTTCGCCATTGTTTGATGGCTTTTTCCAAATCAAACATTTTTATCTCCCTTAAGGGGACGGTTCTATTTTTTCAGAGCTGAGTTAATTCAAAAAAAAATACTCCAGCCTTGAAAAAATAGAACCGTCCCCTCTTTTTCATTCTTTTTTATCAATCGAAGGTGGGTAAGGGTTTCCATAACTTGGAAAGGGCAGCGTGAACGCTCAGCCATTGTTTTTTTTCAGTCTCGAGTTCTTCTTTTCCCAAATCAGTTATGAGGTAATATTTGCGAAGCCTTCCTTCATGAGAGGTTTTCCATTTGGACGATATGAACCCATCCTTCTCGAGACGGTGGAGAACAGGATAGAGCATGCCATCAGACCACTCGAGCTTGCCGCCAGATATTCTTTTTACACTTTGAATGATCTGATAGCCGTAATTCTCGCCGCTCAAAAGTATCGATAAAATTATAGGTTTTGTTGAAGCAGCCACCAAAGCTTTTGAAATCATTTTATACCTCGTATTCTTAGATACCTTGCACTATTAGGTATGCAATAATTATGCCATGATTGAACCAAAGAGGAGATGTGGAAGTGAATGATTCTAAGCCGTGTAAAACTGTTCGCTAGAGCGACAGCTATTGTTCAGTTCTGAACATAGCAAAATTCAAAAATGGAAAAATGGCTCACTGGAGACTAGCCAAAAAGTCAGGAGAAAGTTAGGGATCAGGTCTCCGTATCCAAGATTCACCCTGAATAATATTGGAATAAAATTGAAGGGGGAGTTGTCAAGAACCAAGTCTAGGAGTTTGATCCCTTTAGTTCTATTCGTATCTCAATGAATTGGCTGGGTTAGCCAGAGCAGCCTTTGTGGCTTGATAACAAACAGTCAAAAGCGCAATGATGAAAGCCAATCCTGCTGGCAGCAAAAATGACCAAAAGGAAATATTTGCATGGTAAGCATAACTTTGCAGCCATCTATTCATGGCATAATAGGCCACCGGCCAGGCGATGATATTGGCCCAGAGCACCCATTTTGAAAATTCCTTGGAAAGCAGCAAAACAATATTTGATACATTTGCCCCCAGTACCTTTCGAATGCCGATTTCTTTGGTGCGTTGCTCAGCCATAAAAGAAGCCAATCCGAACAGCCCCAGACAGGAAATAAATATGGCCAGGATAGAAAAATATTTTAAGATGGTTCCGATTCGCTGCTCAGATCTATACAAATCATCCAGGGCTTCATCGAGAAAACGATAATTAAATGGATAGCCAGGAGCAAATTTTTTCCAAATACTTTCAATATAGCCAATAGTCTTAGGAATATTATCGGACGTGAGCTTGGCGAACAGAATCCTGCAGATGGGGGGATTATAAACTAGAATCAAAGGATCAATCTCTTGATCAAGGGATCTGAAATGATAATTTTTCACAACTCCTATTATCTTGGCTGAAGAATCATCAATGGAGAGGGTCTTCCCAAGGGGTGACTGCATGCCCATTGCCTTGACCGCAGCTTCATTGACCATAACCCCATCTGTCGCGTCTGTCGGGAATTTCTTTGAATAGCTTCTTCCTTCAGCTATTTCCATGTCGAATGTCTTGAAATAGTCGTAATCTATGAAGACTGCCCTCATCAAAGTCTCTTCATCCGGGTTCTGACCCTCCCAACGCCACTTACTATTCGAGAAGAAGTATCCATAAGTAGGGACATTTGAGCTAGCTGTGACTCCTAAAATATTTGCATTCTGCGTTAATTCATTCTTCACAGCTTCAAATTTGTCTCGCACATCTCCCCTCATGTCCACATAAATCATGTGTTCCTTGTCATAACCTAGCTTCTGGTTCCGCATGAAATTAAGCTGGTTATAGACGATTGTCGTACAAATGATCAAAAGTACGGTGAGAGAAAACTGGGCTACTACCAGTATTTTTCGAAACACAGAACTTTTTGTTCCTGCCAGCAAAGATCCTTTCAGCACTCTAACGGGTTGAAAGGCTGAAAGGAAAAGAGCTGGATAGGTTCCGGATATAATCCCGGTAAGGAGCGCAATGCCCAAAAGCCCCAATAAAGCCCAAAGATTTCCGGTTATATCCAATGACAGTTCTTTTGCAGCCAAGTTATTGAAAACAGGAAGAAGGAGCTGGACGATAATCAAGGCAAAGAACAAGGCGATAAAGGCAAGCAAGATCGATTCGCCAAAGAACTGTTTGATTATGTCGGCTTTATAGGCGCCGGCCACCTTTCTCATTCCTACCTCTCGGGCTCGGTTTCCGGAGCGAGCTGTGGCCAGGTTCATGAAATTGATGCAGGCTATGAGTAGAATGAGAAAGGCAACTATAGAAAAAATAGTAACATAGGTGATATCGCCATGGGGCGCGTCGAATTCATAATTCGAATAAAGATGAATCCTGTATAGAGGCTGAAGGTTTAGCCTGGCATCTTTTTCTATCGTCGGCTTTTCGAATAAATGACCGGATATCTTCTGGATGACTTCTTGAGATGGAATGCCTTCTTGAAGCTGTACGTAGGTGCTAAATTGGCTGTTGCCCCATCGGTCCACGGTATAGTTGATTTCCCTGCCGAATATGAAAGGAATGAGAAAATCGAATTGCAAATGTGAATTGCTTGGAATTTTTTTCAAAACACCGGTGACTAAAAAATCATACTGATTATCCGCTTTGATGGTTTTTCCGATAGGATTCTTATTCCCAAAATATTTTTCGGACATTTCCTCGGTCAAGACTATGGAATGGGTGTCGGAGAGAGCTGTAGTAGGATTCCCTTCGACTAGCGGAAAGGTAAACATCTTAAATATAGAGCCATCGGCCATACCTACCGTCTCATCAAAACTTTTGTCATTGTAAGTCAGTCGAAATCCTCGACGTGTAAAGCGGGCAGCATTGATAATTTCAGGATAGTCTTTTTTTAGTGACGGGCCAAGGGGACCCTGAGTGATGGCCCAGGTCGTGCTGTGGTCGACAAAATTAACATCCTGTATGACCCGGTAAATGTCATTGCCATTTTCATGGAATCGGTCGTAGCTCAACTCGTCCTGGACCCATAAAAGTATCAGGATACAGCAGGCCATGCCGATAGCCAGACCTGCGATGTTGATAAAGGAAAAGCCCTTATGTCTCCTGATTATCCTTATAGCGATTTTTAAGTAGTTCTTAAACATGACTCCTCCTCAGATGAAGTGATCATGATGGCGGATACGAATCAACTACATAAAACTCCTAATATGCTGTTGCCTGTAAATCCTCACATAGTTATCCTAAAGCAAAAATTATGCCATTATTGGTTACAGGAGAGTCAGAAGAGAAGGAAGCTATTTTACCTATAAAAGTGTTCGCTGGGGTAACAAAAGGTGTTCAACCATGGACACCAATCTGGATTGATAAATAGATAAGGTGTCTTAATATTTCAGCTCTATTCGTTCATGAGTGTCATGGCGAGCGAAGTGCGGCAATCTCGTAAATAAAGAAACCTTTTTTGTGAGATTGCTTCATAGCTGCTCGCTTCGCCATGACGATCTACTGTATGAGATGGCCACACTCCCTTCGGTCGCTCGTCATTACGTTTTTATTCGTAACGTAGGGAATCTGCGGGATTGGCTATGGCTGCTCTTACAGATTGGAAGCTCACGGATAGGATGGCTACGAGCAAGGCAGTCACCATGGCTGCAGCGAAAACAAGAAATCCCAAACTCGTGCGGTAAGCGTAATTCTGGAGCCAGCCTCGCATCACAAAATAGGCCACAGGCCAGGCAATCGCATTGGCTACGATCACCAGCATTAAGAATTCCTTGCAGAGAAGCACTGTAATCTGGGAGACCCTAGCTCCCAGAACCTTACGAATGCCGATCTCTTTAGTCCTCTGTTCAGCGGTGAAAGAGGCCAGCCCAAAAAGACCGAGACAGGCGATAAACACAGCCAGGATCGAAAAATATTTGAGCAGGCTCCCCATTCTTTCTTCAGCTCTGTAATATCTGTCAAAATCCTCGTCCAGAAATCTGTACTCGAAGGGATAGCTGGGCATAATCTTCTGCCAAGTATCTTCTATAAAACTCAATGAAGCCGGTATGCTCTCGGGAGATATTCTGATAAGAGTAAAATAAAGTTTTTCCGGGGAATCAATGTATATGGCCAAGGGCTCTATCTTATTCCGGATGGATTGATAATGAAAATTCTTCATCACTCCGATTATCTTGCCATCTCTTCCGGCAAAAGAAAAATTCTCACCAACTACGGATTCTTTACCCATGATTTTTACGACCTCTTCATTGATGATAAAAGCTTCTGTCTTATCTGTTGCAAAGTCTTCAGAAAAACCTCTCCCTTCTTTCAATTCGATTCTTAAGGTCTCAATAAAATCAAAATCGACAGAATTCATTCCGATCAATACACTCTGCTCAGGATCTTTCCCGTCCCATTCTGCACCGCCGGAATTGCTCCCAATACTGGAAGGACTTTCTCTTGAAGCTGTAACACCCAGGATCCGAGAATCTTTCAATAACTCATTTTTGAGCGAACTATAAGATTTCCTTGTTTCCCCTCTCATAAGAAGAGTAACCAGGTGTTCCTTATCGTACCCGATTTCTCTGTTTTTCATGTATTTCAATTGACTATAAACAACTGCCGTTCCGATGATTAAAAAAACAGAAAGCGCAAACTGAATCACCACCAGTATCCTTCTGAAAAGAGAACTGGCGGTTCCTGATTTATGAGTCCCTTTTAGCACTTTGACCGGCTGAAAAGCAGATAGGAATAAAGCAGGATAACTCCCGGCGACAAGCCCTGTAAGCAGTGTAATAACGATCAAGCTGATGAGAATCGACAAATTCAAGGAGTCGGCTAAAGCCAATTCCTTGCCGGACAAGTTATTGAAGGCTGGAAACAAGAGGATAACTATAATAATCGCGAAAATGAGGGCGATAAAAGCGTATATGATCGATTCCCCATAAAACTGCCTAATGATATGTCCTTTAACTGCACCTACAACTTTTCTCATCCCGACTTCTTTAGCCCGGTTTGCAGAACGGGCAGTGGAGAGAGTCATGAAATTTATGCAGGCGATCAGGAGCACAAACAGGGCTATCACCGAGAAAATATAAACATATTTAACGGCCCCCATTTCTTTTCCGTAGCCACCATATGTGTGCAGATGGATGCCTGTATACGGAGCGAGTTCAAGTTCGGTCCTGGATGCGGGAACATGTTTCTTAATAAACCCGCGAATCTTATCATTGACCTGCTGGACAGGTGTGTTTTTTGGTAGCTGCACAAAGGTGAGGATTGAATTCGAACCCATGTTTTCATTAGCCATTCCTATTTTTCTTAGAAACTCATAGGGGATGATCATGTTGAACCGCAGATATGAATTATGAGGAACATTTTTCGTGACGCCTGTAACCTTAAAATCATACCTATTGCTGAGCGAAAGAACTTTCCCGATGGATTCCTCCCCAGAAAAATACTTCTCAGCCATTTTCTCTGTGATCACTATTGAATCGGGATCCTTGAGCGCCGTAGTGGGGTCGCCTTTAGTAAAAGGAAAGCTGAACATATGAAAGAAAGAGGGGTCAACAAAACAGATATCGTCCTCAAAAAAAGTTTTCTCCCCATAGCGCATCAGAATATTTCCTGACCAAATATACCGGGTCGCTTCCACTATTTCCGGGATATCCGTTTTGAGTGCCGGCGCCAGTGGATATGGCGTAACGTTGACATGGTATACTCCATCTGAATAATACTGGTTCTCTTCCACCCGGTAGACTTCGGAAGCGTTCTCATGGAATCTATCGTAGCTCAATTCATCCAGGACCCAGATCGTTATCAACAGGCAACAAGCCAAACCAATGGCCAGCCCGGTGATGTTGATAAAGGAATACCCTTTATGTCTTTTGATGTTTCGTAAAGCAATCTTTAAATAGTTCTTAAACATTTGGACGCTCCAATAGGTTGAATTTGAAAGAAAGGATGGAATTGACCTGACGATCTGGCTCCAATACCAGATGGAGGCGAAAAGAACGCCTCTTTCTATGGCAATCCCTGTATAAATCTCCTCAAAATCGCCGATCAAGGTATAGTGCTCGGTCTTGCTCAAAACCGCACAGAGCAACCAGTGTCCTACTCTTGAGGGCTTAATCTTTTTATCTTTCATATGTTTTTATCTGCCGAAAAGTTAAATCTGAATAGCCAGCCCACATGATCTCGTTGATTCTTTTGATCTCGTTCAAGGCTCTGATGCCCTTTTCTGTGAGCTGATAATACCTCTTGCTCAAGCCCCGTCTTTCTTCGGTTGCTTCACCGATGTAGGAGTGCAGGTAGCCTTTTCTAGTCAGCCTCTCCAGAGGGAAATAAACACCGCCCAAAGATAATTTTTTGGAGGTGATCTTTTGAATATGCTTGTAGATGGTTGTGCCGTAAGCATTGTCTTTGAGTTTCCAGACCGAAAGCAAGATCAATTCTTCCAGTTTAGTAAGCATTTCCATGGGATCTCCTCGCTTATTGGGCTGAACATATTCTCCGTAATCAAATACGCACGAAATCAGAAAAAGGTTGACTATTTTCTAAATTTTAGAAATTTTCGTTATAAAATAATCTAAATTACAGCCTCGTGCCTTTGAGGAGGATGAAATATATGATTAAAAGGATTTTAAGCGGGAAAATTTCTAAGTCTTGAACCTTAGTATCTCTATGCCCTTATAGACTATGCTTTGGCTTTACTTTGTACAACACCTGACCAAGGTAACCAGAATCACTGATCTCGGCAATATACAATCCTGGTTGAAGATAGGCCTGTCTTTTTAACATCGGCTCAGAGAGGTTATCCAGAAGCGCACTGGCTTCCCAATCCTTATTGTTAGCACTCAATAAGACTGGCATACCATCCTTGACTATCTTCTCCAAGATTTCTCTTAAACTCATGACTTCCTCTCTCGATTTGTGGATCTTGCCTATTTTTACCTCTATATATAATATACGTAATTCAGGCCGCTTTTGTTGCCTTTGTCCATCAATTTTAAATCTTGAATTCTTTCTGGATGTTTTCCGAGACAATGTGACCGTCAAAGAGATGAATGGTCCGATGGCCGTATTCAGCATAGGCAGGAGAGTGAGTGACCATGACTATCGTCGTTCCTGTCTCGTGCAGTTCACCGATGAGTCTCATCACTTCCTCACCATGAGCAGAATCCAGATTTCCTGTCGGTTCGTCGGCGAGTATCAGTTTTGGCCGAGCAACAATAGCCCTAGAAACAGCTACCCTCTGCTGCTGACCTCCGGATAGCTGCTGGGGAAAGTGATTCTTCCGCGCCATGAGTTCCATTTGCTCGAGGACCTCATGGACTCTTTTCTTGCGTTCCGAAGAAGAATAGCCAAGGTAAAGCAAGGGAAGCTCAACATTCTCATAAACGGTTAACTCGTCTATAAGGTTGAAGCTTTGGAATACAAACCCGATATTCGCTTTCCGGATGTTTGCCCGCTGGCGTTCGGAATACTTGCTGACTTCCTCGCCCATGAAATGATATTCTCCGGTTGTAGCCTTATCGATCATCCCGATAACATTGAGCAGGGTCGACTTCCCACAACCCGAGGGTCCCATGACCGCCACATATTCTCCTTCCTGGACCTCTAGGTTCACATTATTCAAGGCTGTTGTTTCTACTTCTTCAGTGGTGTAAATTTTCTTGAGGTCTTTTGTTTTTATCATTCTATTCCTCCTTAAGTTTTAACGCTCCTTATTTTCATTTCCTCACAGACGATTATTTTAAAACTAATCTTTCCATGTTTCCAAAATTTTCATAAGAGGAGGTGATGACCTTCTCTCCGGGAGCCAGGCCCTCGAGCACTTCATATACCTGGGGATTCTGTCTTCCGAGCCTTATCCTCCTTTTGCTGGCCAGGCTGCCAGATTCATCCACCACATAGGCCCAGTTTCCTCCTGTAGTCTGGTAAAATCCTCCTCTCGCTAGAAGGATGCCTTCGGATATATCGCCCAATTCCAATCTGATATGAAGAGTTTGTCCACGGGTTATGCCTTCGGGTTCCTCACCCACGAATTCTAAATCGACTTCGAATCGGTTATCTCTAACTTCAGGATATATTGTTTTGACGATGAGCTGGTAGGACTTTCCGGCAAAATCAAACTCCCCTGTTCTTCCCTTTTCAATTCGAGCGATATAGTGCTCATCGATACCGGCTCTAACTCTAAAACCTTCTAAGACGTCTATCTGCCCCAGCCGTTGGCCTTGGCTTTTGGCTTCTCCAAGCTCGGCATCCAAGGCAGTCAGATGACCAGAAACAGGTGCCCTGATCGTCAAATTCTCCTGTTTCTGTTTGACAATAACGAGGTTGTCCTGCATCCGCTGCAAAGAAGCCTCCAGGGCATCAATCTGAGATTGCCTGAACTCAAGGTCATTTTTCTGGCTTTCTATAGTCAATTCTTTTTTCTTAATCAGAAATTCATACTGATCCCTGGCCAACTCAAATTCATGTTTGGAGATCAAATCATCTTTAATCAACTCCTTGTACCTCTCATAGGTGCGTTTTTGCTGCTGGAGTTGATTTTCTATCTCGGCCAGCTGCTGGCTCAACTGGAGGCGGTACTGCTCCATGGAAAGACGGGTGTTGCGCAGGTTGTTGCTCTGTTGGAACAATTCTGCCTCTCTCCACATGATGTCGAGAAGCAGATTCGTGTTGGTTAATTTCAGGATTCTATCTCCCTTCTCGACAAAAGTCCCAGCTTCAAGATAGATTTCCTCTACTCTGCCGCCCTCAGCCGCATCTAGATAATGCTGATAGATAGGAAGAACATTCCCCATAACTGGAATGTATTCCTGGAATGGACCCCTCTCCACAGTTGAAATCGTGATCCGGTCTGTTCTTACGTTCAGAGTGGATTTCGTGAGTTTAAAACCGAGAAAATAGACCACCAGAAAAACAAATATGACGACTGAGCCGATCAAGGCTATTTTCTTGGGCGGCCACTTCTTCTTCTCGATCTTACGATCCATCCCCATTTTAAAGCTCCTTATCCAGTTCTCTCACCTCATTGCTGCCAGCGCTGTTTTTCAATCTTCTTTCATCCTAATAATAAATTTCTGAATTCAAAATTTTCTTTTTGCAATAAACGTGCCACCATTGAGTTCTACGAGATAAACCGCAGAACAGTTGCATCCAACCAGGAAAAAAGTGTTCGTTCGCAGACACATACTGTACGAAAATGAACATCTGAGGTATAATTGTATTCTTTAAATTTGATTATTTATTCTACTTTATTGGGATAAGAAATTCTATTGGATGAAAAACTCAAACAAAAGGCATATATTTTGCAGTAATCCAAAGCAAATGTTTCAAAGACAAAATGACACTCTGTTTGTTGATTCGATTACGGCTTGTCAGTCATTTGTCAGCTGGGTCCGCCAAGAAGCGGGCTAAGGATAAGAATATAAATGGAGAAACAGGATCATGACTAGTAAAAGAGGAAAAATACTCATCATCGATGATGATGAAGATATTCTGCAGGCCGCGCGCTTGCTTCTTAAACAACATGTGGCTCAAGTCCACACCGAAAAAAAGCCGGATACTATTCCCAGCCTTCTTAAAAACGAGAGCTATGATGTTATCTTTTTAGACATGAACTTTGCCAAAGGAGCTACCAGTGGTCAAGAAGGCTTTGACTGGCTCAACAAAATCCTAGAGATCGATCCTTCTTCAGTCGTGGTGTTGATCACAGCCTTCGGGGATGTAGAGATGGCTGTTCGAGCCATAAAAGAAGGGGCCACGGATTTCATTCTCAAACCCTGGCAGAATGAAAGGCTCATTGCTACACTTTCTGCAGCCATGAACCTCCGGTTATCTCGAATCGAAGCGAATTATCTACGCTCGAGACAGAAACAGCTCAGCGCTGATCTTGACCAGCCTTTCCATGATTTCCTAGGACAAAGCCGCCCCATGCAGGAGGTGTTTTCTGCCATCCAGAAAGTCGCCCAAACAGATGCCAACGTTTTGATTTTAGGAGAAAACGGGACAGGAAAAGAACTGGTTGCCCGCGAGCTTCACCGACAATCGACTCGGGCCGATGAAGTTTTTATTAGCGTCGATATGGGCGCCCTGAGCGAGACTCTTTTCGAGAGCGAACTCTTCGGTCATGTCAAGGGCGCCTTCACAGATGCCAAGGAAGACCGGGCCGGACGTTTTGAGATCGCTTCGGGAGGGACACTCTTTCTCGATGAGATCGGTAATCTCCCTTTAACTCTCCAGGCAAAACTCCTGACGGTTTTAGAAAATCGTCAGGTTATAAGACTTGGCTCGAACAAAGCTATTCCCATCGATGTCCGTCTCATTTGCGCGACCAACATGGCTATTTATGATATGGTGGCCCAGAACAGGTTCCGCCAAGACCTTCTCTACCGGGTAAACACGGTGGAAATCCATTTACCACCGCTACGGGAGCGGATTGAAGATATTCCGATTCTGGTAGAGCATTTTCTTAAGATATATAGTAAAAAGTATCATAAGCCTCTGAAAGGGTTGAGTTCAGCCACCATGAAGAGACTGGAAAAGTACCACTGGCCCGGAAATGTCAGGGAACTCCAGCATGCCCTGGAGCGAGCCATCATCATGAGTGATACCAAAGTCCTGCAGCCTTCTGATTTCTTGTTCCCCTCCCCAGAAATAAAGGGCGATGCTCTGACATTTGAAAGCTATAATCTTGAGGAAATCGAAAAATTGATCATCCACAAAGCGGTCAGCAAAAATAGAGGTAATGTCACTCACGCTGCCAAAGAGCTGGGACTCTCCAGAGCTTCTCTGTACCGAAGAATGGAAAAATATGGTCTATAAACGGTTTCGAGTCAATTCTATAATACGGATTTTGCTTCTAGGATTGACCCTCGCCGGATTCTTCTATATCCTTTTTAAAACAACTCTGTATGCTGCCCTGGTCATCATCGGCCTTTTGATCATATATCAAGTCTATTCGCTCATTCATTATATCGAAAAAACAAACAGGGACCTGACGATTTTTTTTGAAGCTATAAAGTACTCCGATTTCTCCCAGACATTCAAGGAACGCGGAATCGGTCCCTCTTTTGATTCTCTAAAAAAGGCCTTCAATGAGGTGATGAATGCCTTCCGAAAAACAAGAGCAGAAAAAGAAGAGCATTATCGCTATCTCCAGACTGTCGTTCAGCACGTGGGCATAGGCTTGATTGCTTTCCAGCCCAATGGTGAAGTTGAGCTCATCAACACAGCGGCCAAACGCCTGCTGAACGTCACCCAACTCAAAAACATAGAATCTCTAGAATCCTGGAGCAAACCATTGGTCAACACTCTTCTTCAATTGAGGCCAAAACAGAGAGCTCTGGTAAAAGTCGAAGACGAAAACGAACTGCTTCATTTAGCCCTTTATGCGACTGAATTTAAGCTTCGGGGGCAGAAGTTTTCTCTGGTTTCTATCCAGAATATTCACAGCGAATTAGAGGAGAGAGAAATCGAAGCCTGGCAAAAGCTGATCCGGGTTCTCACCCATGAAATCATGAATTCGATCACTCCTATATCATCGCTGGCTTCGACAATCAACGAATTGCTAAAGGAAAGTCTCAGGGCCCAACCTGCTGAAGAAAAAATGAAGACCGAATCCTTGTCCGATGTCCACCATGCTGTACAGACTATCCAGAAGCGAAGTCAGGGCTTGCTCCATTTTGTCGATGCTTACCGAAATCTGACTTTAATCCAGAAGCCCAATTTCCAAATCTTTTCGATTCATGAGCTCTTCGCTCGTGTCGAAAAACTCATGGAAGCCAACCTCAAAAAAAAGCCTATTCAACTTAAACTTCGGGTTGATCCCCAAAGTCTCGAATTAACCGCTGATCCTGAGCTCATCGAACAGGTAGTGATAAACCTCCTTCTCAATTCTCTCCATGCCGTGGAGGGACGAAAGAAGGCTAAAATTTATTTAGACGCTCGTATGGATGGAAGAGGAAGGGTTCTTATCCAGGTTAAGGACAATGGCCCTGGAATTCCCAAGGAGAACATCGAGAAGATATTTATTCCTTTCTTTTCCACCAAGGAAGGTGGCTCGGGTATCGGACTGAGTCTATCCCGTCAGATTATGCGCCTGCACCACGGTTCTATCAGCGCTCGTTCTAAGCCCAACGAAGAAACTGTGTTCACCCTGAGATTTTAAAAACATCCACTTAGCGTGGCCCGACCCTACCGGTGATAATCCACACATCTCGTCGGAGGTTATGAGTTTTGATTTTTTGAAAACCACAACTTTTTAGTGCTGCAGCCATTTCCTTTCTTGTCTCCACGCCAAACATTGAACCGACAAGGTGATACAGCAGTATATCCAGCGGATCTGTCTTATTCTCTGACAAGAAACGGTCTACCAAGATGATCTTCCCTTCAGGGGGCAGATTCCTATAAATCCTTCTTAAAAGCGCCTTAGGGATCGCGCCGATATCACAACAGAGAACTACATCATATCCTCGAGGGAGTTCCTTCCGGAAATCTCCTGCCACAACATCGATCCTGTGCGATAAACCCGCATTTCTGATGTTTTCTCTAGCTATTTGACAGACCGGCTCAATATCCAGTATGCAAGCTCGAAGATTCGGATTCGCTTTGGCTAAGGCTATGGACATGACTCCCGAACCACCACCA
>JABAOH010000517.1_pt5 | contig 31699 bp, 32 predicted proteins | sample 7062181 | NCBI WGS metagenome assembly JABAOH01 (sample SAMN14538630, study PRJNA623070) | marine sediment metagenome | biome: marine biome [ENVO:00000428]; feature: marine pelagic biome [ENVO:01000023]; material: deep marine sediment [ENVO:00002113]; isolation source: pool of 5 deep marine...
CGTGGCGGCGCGGCTGCCGGCCTCGCGTTGCTACGGCGAGGTCTTCGGCGGCGCCGGGTGGGTGCTCTTCGCGCGCGAGCCTTCGTACGTGGAGGTTTTGAACGACGTTAACGGGCGGTTGGTAAACTTATATCGCGTCGTCCGCGACGCGCCGGACGAGCTGGCCGAAGTGCTCGAGCTCCTTCCCCGCTCCCGGGCGCTATACGAAGAGTTACGCGAAGCGGCCAAGGCCGCGGACCCGGTCGCCTCGGCCGCGGCCTATTACTACCTCGTCAAGAACGCGTTCTCGGGTCAGCTCGGCTGCGGCTTCAGCTCGAGCAAAAAATACCCGGGCAAATATTCCATGCTTGCCGACTTTAAAAGCTGGGCGCGCCGCCTAAACAAGGTGACGGTGGAGAACCTGGATTACGCGGATTGCCTAAGGCGTTACGACTCGCCCGAAACCGTCTTCTACCTCGACCCGCCGTACGTCGGGACCGAGCGCTATTACGGCGGCGACTTCACGCCCGCGGACCACGAGCGCCTGCGGGATATACTAAGCGGTCTAAAGGGGCGCTGGCTCGTGAGCTACAACGATTGCGCGGAGGTGCGCGCGTTGTACGAGGGTTTAAATTTCGAAGAAATCCGACCGCCTTATTGCGCGAGCAAAGTGCGGACGCGCGGGCGTCGGCGGGCTCGCGGCTCGGAGATATTCATAACGAATTATTGACGCGCGCTTACTCGAAGACGCCGACCATAGGCGGGGCCGCGGTCAGGCCGGCGAGGGCGGCCTTGCCGGCTTTCTTCTCCTCCTCGGCTACGAGCTCGCGGTACGCGGCGTAGCTCGAGGCGCCGTCGAACTCGGCCAGCGTAAGGATGAGCTCCGGGTCCGTGGAGGGGGAAGCGACGGAGCGCGAGGCGGAGAGGACGCGGGCGTCGCGGCAGCCGTCCTGGCGGCGCTTGAGGGCGGCCTGGTCTTCCAGGATGGCGAGCGCCTGCGCCTCCTTGCCGGGGATCACTTTATATAGAGCGAATTCAACGAGCATCTTCGTCTCCTCGCGTCGGTGAAAGTTTCCCCTATCATACGCCTTTGGCGGCGCCGAAGCAAGTTTTTATTTAAGGCATAACCTTTCAAAAACAATTACGGTACGTAAAACCCGCCTCCTCGAGGCGGCGTTCTCATATATTCGCTTGACGGCCGCCCAAAGGCCTAGTATAAATATGGCGTCGGGGAATTCCGGCCGGCGGAGGTAAAGCTACACGCCGTTTAGCCACGGCGATTATTCTCTCCGTGGCGGTTGCGGCCCCGGTAGGGATAACATTTATAAAAAGCCGGAGCCGGTCCATTCGAAGACGTCGAGGCGGTTACTTTTACTATCGGGACCGAGCCGCATCGGGTGGAAGCGACCTTCGACCCGCGGGAGGCGTGGCGAAACGGCGCAGAGTAATAATCGTATAATTAAGCGTTGTGAGAGGTGGGATTATGAGGCGCATTTTAATAACAGCGATAGCCGCGGGCGTTTTGTTTTCGGGGACGGCGGGCGTGGCCTATGCAGCGGTGTACGGCGGTTTGGGGAATACGGCGGAGGCGGGGCCAATCGAAGCAGAGGAAACCATATACGAGGGCTGGGTCGTAGAGCGCTTCCCTCGCGGCGCGGACGGCGTTGCGTACGACAGTAAGCGGGAGCCGTTTTTTTACGGCGCTACCGAAGAGAGGTTTCGCTTCCGGCCTTTAGACGCGGCCGAGTGGCACGAAATTACGCCGGGTATAAACTTACCCCCGGGTGCGACCGTAACCGTCGACGACGGGGGGCACCCTCACACCTTCATACTTATAGACGGCGACGAAGGTACCTCTTATAAATATGCTTTTTGGGATGGCGCCGATTGGGTGGTTCAAGGGGGGCAACTCGCGGCCGGGGATGGCTTCGCCTACGACGCATCGTTGGCCGTAGCTAGCGGTAATAGGCCGCACGTACTTTTCACTTTCGGGGAAATGGAAGTGGAAAGTGGTATCGAACATGATTCGCTATTTTACGGGAGCGGCCAGGCCGGCCGTTGGTATTTCGAAGAAATCGCGTCGTTGACTTCACCGGGCTACATTGAGGCAACGGCTTCCCTGGCTTTAGACCGGACCGGTACGCCCCACGTCTCTTTTTGTTTTAACGCCGGTTACGAGGCCGAGCTAAAGTACGCGTATCGGGGGGAAACGGGATGGCGGGTTGAGGTGGTAGAGGCCGGGTGGCAATTTACCTCGACTTCGCTCGCCTTGGACGACGAGGGTCGGCCTTGCGTCGCGTACTGTGACAATAGGCGGGGCGACCTCAAATACGCCCGGCGAGAAACCGCCGGGTGGGCCATAGAGACGGTGGACGCCGTGGGGTGGTCCGGGCCCGGCGCCAGCCTCGCACTAGACAAAGGGGATATACCGTACGTCGCATATTACGAGGACGGCCCAAAATTCGAGCGCCCTTCCTTTTATCGCGTTAAAGTAGCCCGCCGTTCGGAAGACGGTTGGCGAGTGTCACCGGTAGCGACGCTAAAGATGACGGGGCTTTACTTGCCTGAACAACCGGCCGTCCCAGCCGTAGATGCCGGCGGTCGGGTTCGCGTCTTATACTTCGCCCTAACCGATAACCGTAGCATCGGGTATTGCGCCAAATGGGTCCGCCCCGAGTGGCCGGCCTGCTCCGAAAAAAGGGAGGTCCGTCTATTACCTTACCCGGACGAACCCGAGCTCGCCCGATGGGCCCCGACTGAAGACGCGTTGCGCCCCAAGCCGAGGCTGCTGCGCGCCGAACCGAACGAGGATTCCGAAGTGATAATAGAAGCGGACGCCGATGCGGAGGTAGAAGTTATCGACGCCGTCTGCGTCCGGGAAATAATAAAGGAGAGCGTTTATGCGGGGGAGGTATACGGCACTTGGTACAAAGCACGCGTAGGGGATAAAGTGGGGTGGGGTCAGTCTTGGCAGCCGTTCGGTGAGTTTATCGCCGAGTTTACGGCACCGTATTCGCCTTTACGCGAGCGCCCGTCGGCGTTTGCGCCCCCAATAACCGAGGAGAAGTACGAAATCGCGGAGTTTAATAGTTTCGCGTTGCGGCCTACCGTTCCGGCTGGAACGATACTCTATCTGAACGCGGCTTACAACGGTTGGTACCTCGTCGACTACGGAGGGGGCGGGGCCTGGTTGCCCGCCGATACCCCGGGCGTAGACGTCTACCGTCGCATTTTTCATTGGTACTTCTTCGACACCGTAACTTTCGATTTTTACGTGCCGGTTGCGGGGGAAGTACGAAAAATTATTTTCGAGAACAGCGAGTTCCTATCTTGGTCGCGGTTAGGGTTCGAGGACCCCGTATTGACGTTAACTACCCACGACGACGAGTTCGAGTTAATACCCGAATTGGTAGGTGGTTTAGGCGGCTACGAGAGTGTTAGTTATTATTTAGCGGCGCGCCTGCCGTACGCGGTTAAACGGGAAGATATCACGGCGATAACTTACACCACGGGCGTGCCCGAGCGTCGCCTCCAAGTCTCCGTCGACCCCCGCGAGGCGTGGGCCGAGTACGATGAATGATTTTTAAATAAAAAACACCCGCCTCCCCGAGGCGGGTTTCTTATTCCCCGAGTATAGAATCCCTCTAATACTCCTCCACCTCGTCCCGCGTGGCGCGGCGGCTTATCTCGAGGCGGTCCACCGACGCGGCCCCCACGCTGTCGCCCCACACGTTCACCGTCGTGCGGCAGCGGTCCAGGAACCAGTCGATGGCCAGGATGGCGCCGATGCCCTCCACCGGCAGGCCGACGGACGTCAGGACCATAACCATCGTCACCAGCCCCGCCTCCGGTATGGCCGCGGCCCCCACCGCCGCCAGCGTCGCCGTGAAGAAGATGACGAGCTGCTGCGCCGCGGTTAGTTCGATGCCGTATACCTGCGCGATGAAGAGCGCCGCCACCGCCTCGTAGAGCGCGGTCCCGTCCATGTTGATCGTCGCGCCCAGCGGCAGCACGAACGACGCCGCCTCGTTCGATACGCGGTTGCGCTTCTCGACGGCGCGCATCGTCACCGGCAGCGTGGCCGCGGAGGAGGCGGTCGAGAAAGCGGTCGCGAAGGCCGTGAGCAGGTTGAACGCGTACGTAAACGGGTTGCGGCGGCCGAGGAGGAACAAGAGCAGCGGCAGCACGACGAAGGCGTGGAGGGCGAGGCCGGTGAGGACCGTCACGGCGTACTTGCCCAGCTTGTACAGCTCGCTCCAGAAGGCCTCGCCCCCACCCGCGGCGCCCAGCTTCGTCGCCACCAGCGCGAATACCCCCACCGGCGCGAACATCATCACCAAATATACGAGCTTCAGGACCGCGGCGTTGACGCCCTCGAAAAACTTTATGACCGGCCGGCCCTTCTCGCCCAGCGTCGTCAAGATGCCGCCGAAGACGAGCGAGACGACGATGAGCGGGAGGACGTTCGTCTCCGCGGCCGCGGCGAAGACGTTCTCCGGAATCATGTTGACGATGACGTCGACGACGGTGTAGACCCGCTCGCCCACCATCGACGGCAGCTCCTGCGCTACCGGCGTCACGCCCGCGCCCGGGCGTATGGCGTTCGCGAGGCACATGCCGATGGCGACGGCCACCCCCGTCGTCACGACGTAGTAGCCGATGGTCACGAGGCCGGTCCGCCCCAGCCGCCGTACGTCCCCCAGCGACGCGACGCCCGAAATCATCGACGCCACGATGAGCGGCACGATCATCATCTTGAGCGCGTTTAGGAAGATGTCGCCCAGGAACTTGACGGCGAGCATCCTCTCGCCGAAGGCCCAGCCGCACGCGCCGCCGGCGAGCATGCCGACCATAATGAGCAGTAAGACTACGTGGTGGCCTTTGAGTTTCATAAATTAAAAGGGCGCCGCGCGGGGCGCCCGGGTCGTCCGCCTTCGTTTAAAAGAGCCTCTTCAACACCTCCTCGGAGTAAAGGCCAAGGCCGAACCAAATCGCCGTCGACTTGTCGCGGTCGTTGCGGTTGAGGGGGTAGCCGATCTCCGCGGTGAAGCCGACGTACTCCAAGTCGAAGTCGACGCCTACGAAGAGGTTGTCCTGGTAAAGCTCCTGCTTTTCGATGTCGTCGAACTTGATGCGGCCCGCGTATACGTCGTCTATCAGGTTCATCTGCGGGCCGTAGAAACCCTCGTAGCCTATGTACGCTTCGGCGACGCGGCTTAGGGGCCAACCGCCGACGAGCGAGAGCTTGGGCGCGATGCGCTGCGTCGCGAAGATATAATCGAGAAAGAGGATGGGCGCGAAGTCCATACCCTTGCGCCGCTCCTCGGGGACGACGTGCGCCCACCACTTGGCGTGGATGCCGACGGAATACATATGGGCCTGGACGCCGACGTCGAAGCGGCGCCCGGCGCCGTACGTGACCATCCCCTTGACGACGGCGTCGCCGAAGCCGGGCGTCACTTCTTTGCCGCCGGGGCCCGGCACCTTGGCTCGGTCCTTATCGCGGTCGTGGACGCTCACGTACGCCGGGAAATCGCCGATGATGCGGACGCGAATCTTGCCCGTCCCGATGGCGCGCGGGCTCATAAAGGTCCCGTACCAACAGCCGGAGCCGCAGATTAACGCCAAAAAAATTATCGCGGCAACGTTCTTCAGCATAAAAGCATCCCTACTTCGCGCGCGCCGACGGCCCGTCTTCGAATAATCATAACGACGAACGAGCCGCCGGCGTGGGCGGCCGCTACATGTCGAAGTACAAGATGTACTCGTGGGGGTGGGGCCGCTGGTCGAGGGCGCGCACGTCGTATTCCATCTTGGTTTCGATATACGCGTCTATGATGTCCTCGGTGAAGACGCCGCCCGCGAGCAAGTAATCGTGGTCGCCGCGGAGGTCGTCGAGGGCCGCGACGAGTGACTTGGGCAGCGAACGGATGCGCTTCTGCTTGGCCTTCGGCATCTTCGAGAGGTCTTCCTCGATGGGTTCGCCCGGGTTTATTTCGCGCAAAACGCCGTCGAGGCCCGCCATGAGCATGGCCGAGAAGGCGAGGTAGGGGTTGCACGTTGCGTCCGGCGGCCGGTACTCGAAGCGCGCTTCCTCGGCCCGCGCCGCGTACTTCGGTATCCTTATCGTCCCGGAGCGGTTGCCGATGGAATAAAAAAGGCGCACGGGCGCCTCGAACCCCGGGACGAGGCGTTTATAGGAGTTAGTCGCCGCGTTGGTGAACGCCGCCAGCGACCGGCCGTGCTTCAAGATGCCGCCCATGAAGTGGCGCCCGAGGTCGCCCAAGCCGCCGTAACCGCCGGCGTCATAGAAGGCGGACCGTTCCGCCGAGCCCAGGAACTGGTGGACGTGCATGCCGTTGCCGGCCTCGCCGTATATCGGCTTCGGCATGAACGTCGCGTACATGTCGCGCCACCGCGCGAGGTTGCGAATGAGGAACTTCACCCACAGGTTCATGTCCGCGGCCGCCACCAACGTGAGAAAGCCGACCTCGATCTCGCACTGGCCCGTCGCGCCCACCTCGTGGTGGTGGTAGCGGACCGGGAGGCCGGAGGCTTCGATGGCCGCGGCCATCTCGGCCCTCAGGTCGTAATATTCGTCCAACGGCGGGATGGAGTGGTAGCCACCCTCGCGCGGGACGTTGTAGCCCGGCGTCGCGACCGCCGCGGAGATATGCGAGCCCTCCTCCTCTTCTGGGGCGTTGGCGAAGTATAAACATCGCCCCGCCTCGGAGGCGTAATAGACGTTTCGCAGGAGGTGGAACTCGTACTCGGGCGATAACCAGTAACCCTCGGCGACGCCGAGGCCAGCGAGGTACGCCTCGGCGCGCTGGGCCAGCGCGCGCGGGTCGCGCGCGAAACGCTCACCCGTGTCCGCCTCGTGGATGTTGCATATGAGCGATATCGTCGGCTTCTCCCAGAACGGCTCGAACATCGCCGTCGTCGCGTCGGCCTTGAGGACAAGGTCACCCGCCTCGATCGTCTTGTAACCCGGGCTTTGCGAGCCGTCGAAGCCGACGCCGTATTCGAACAATTTACTCCCGAGCCGCGCCGCGGGGACCGTAACGTGGCGCCACCGGCCCGCGAGGTCCACAAATTTTAAATCCAAGTTGGCGATGTCGTTCTCGCGTGCGAACGCCGCGAGGGACGCCAGATCCGTTATCCCTTCTATCTTCAATACGTGCCCTCCTAAATTCGAACGAACGCGCCGTGAACCGATTTGCGGGAATATAACACCCGTCAGGTGGGAAGGCAAGGGGTTTTGGGGTAGTTAAACGAAGACCCCGCGAAAACGGGGCCTTTTCCTTATTAGCCAGACTTAAGACGTCGCCCTCGTGGCCGTCAACGGGGCTTAGATAACTAAGGCGCCCATTATTTTAGGGCCGTGGGAGTTGCTATGCCGCCGCCTATTAGCAAGTACCGGTCGCTGCCGGTAACGTTGGTTCCGACCACCAGCTGGAGGATTACGGGCGTCTCTACGGGAAGTTTGTACGCGCCGACGACTCCCAAGGTAGCGACGCCGGTGGTTTCGAGCGATTTTTCGCCTTCACGCAGCAACCGGGTCTTAGAGAAGGAGGCGTTCCCCCCTATGCCGACGTTCGACCAGTTCTTATGCTTAGGGTCTTTCCTAAATAATAAGTAAGTAAGGCCGGCGCCGGGGGCGAAGTCGGTCGTTTCTCCCCCGGCCGGGTCCTTCTTCTTTCCGATTTCGAAGATGAAAAGGGGCGTCAGGTTAAAGCTATCGGGCGTATATAATTTCCACCCCTTCTTCACTATTCCAAGCTTATGGAATTCGGTATTTTCGGGTTCTTCGCCGGGGGCTCCCTCATACGCGTTAAACCATATTTCGTCCCCTTCTTTACCGAAACCGAATTTGGCGTCTTCCGACACCGGCCGCGTATATTCTTTTACGCCTCGCTCGCCCACCGCTACTTCCGCAGTTTCTACCTCTGGCAACTCTTCGGTGCTCTGAGCTGGTTCTATTATACCTTCCGGGCCGAGCGTAACGTACGCGTTCAATACGCCTGACTTCTTTTTCGCGCCTTTCTTATCTATGACGTCGTATTCTACGAACCAGCCTTCCGGAATGCATATTATTAAGTGGCTACTTTCACATACCGAATCGCGGCTATCTAAGGCTCGAACCTCCTCCTTTTTGTCCTTTTCTTTTATTTCAAATACCTCACCTCGGACCACCGCGACCGTAGAGAAAGATAACAGAGTAACTAAGGTTATGGCGATTGACTTCTGCATTCTAACCTCCTCGGTACCGGTTCGGGCGAGAATTGGATTATTTAAAATTTAAAAAGCCGGGCGGACCCGTGGTCCAACCCGGCGGTCTTTTTCGACGCGCGCGCGGCCGCGTGGCGATCTGGCTTTTCCCATCCCCGTGGTAGCCAACTGTCCTCCTCAAACCCCTTCGAGCCGGGGATAAATTCCTATTAAACTAAGCATAAACTAAAATACTTGGCCGCTCTTGTCAATAAAAAACACGCCTTTAAATTTAACCATCTTATATAATTTGCCGTAAAATCGGCGCAGGGCGGGAGCGGCGTATTTAAAAATCCGCCGTATTAAAGACGGCCCTTCCCGAGAACCAGTTCATCAGGCGCTCGCGCGAGGGCGGGCCGTTCGTCGTCTTTAATCTTCGTTATCTTTACGCCGGCTTCCCGCGCAAACCCTCCTCTAAGCGCAGCTGGCCTCTTCCCGTTCATCGGGGTGGGTATTGAAGTATATGAGGTTGCCGTCGGGGTCCTCGAGCCAGGCGCCGTCGCTGCCGTCGGCCTCGCGTTCGGCTTCCTTTTTCAATTTAAAGCCCCGGGCTTTAAGCTCCTCGGCGATCGCGAAGACGTCGCCGCCGCGGAAGTTGAGGAGGTTTTGTTCTATATGCCCCTGGTAAAGGCCCAGGCAGAGGTTGTGGTACCCCAACATCGCCCACCCCTCCTCCACCGTGCCCCCCACTTGCGTCAAACCCAACTTCCGGTAGAACGCGAGGGAGCGTTTCACGTCGCGGACCTTCAAACATAAAAAGAACTTACCCATGTTAATTTTCTCAGCCATCGCTCAACCTCCCGGTTTTATTTGGTTGTTTAGAGGCGGTTACTTGTCGGGCGACGTCGTCGACGCCGCCTTCTCCTTCGGGACCGTATAGACCTCGACGGTGAAACCCGCGGGGCCCATAACCGTAATCCCCCAATAACACCCTTGGCGCCAATCGGGGACGTTCACGTCTCCTTGCCGCGGGACGCCGGCCCGGCGGAGCCGCCCTACGACCGCCGTTAATGCCACCGCGAAAAGGTTACGCCAGACGCCTATAATATCTCCTTTCCGCCTATTATCCAAACGAAACCAGAATAGCACCCAGAAAGCCCAGTACGATGCCCAGCGTACGCCGGCGCGTGATGGCCTCGCGCAAAAGCAGCGCCGCGAAGATGAAGATGAAGACGTTGGCCGTCTGGTTTAGCGCCGAGGCGACGGAGGCCAGCGCGTACTTCATCCCCGCTAGCCAGAGGACCATCGCGAGGTACGCGCCCACGAACGAGCCCCCAACCATATAACGCCTCCCGCGGCTCGAGGCCACGGACGACAAAATGACTCGCCGCTGCTTGTGGAACAGGAGGATAACGGCCAGCGCCGCGACGCCGCCTATCACCCGAATCTCCGTCGCCCACAAGAGGGGCGAGCGCTCCAGAAGAGGCTTGATCATCACGATGCCCACGGCCATAGTCGCCAGGCCCAGTATGCCGTAAAAAATTCCCCATCCCAGGTCGCGCCGGCTTATCAAACCCTTTCCCCACTCGAGCGAGGCCACGAGCACCGCGGCGACGACGAACGCCGCGCCGACCCCCTGGAGCAAGCTGAGCCTCTCCGCGAGAAATAGAAGAGAAAGGCCGATTATAAACGGGCTATAGAGGCAGTCCACGATGGCCGTAAGGCCGGCGCCGAGCCGGTTTAAACTCATAAAGAAGAAGGTGTCGCCCAGGCCGATGCCGAGCGCGCCGCTCGCCAGAAGCAGCGCGTACTCCGCGGCCGGCACGTCGCGCCAGAGCGTCTCGCCGAAAAGCCACATCGTGGGCAGGAATAGTAGGAGGGCGAAGACGTCCTTGAACAGGTTAAGGCCTACCGGGTGGACCGTCTCGCCGCTCTTTTTAAACAGGACGACGGCGAACGCCCACGCAATCGCGGTCAATAGGGCGAAAGCTTCGCCGACGTAGAGAATCGCTCCTTCCACAACTTCTCCGCGGTTTCCGTTTCCGCTATCTTAAAATAAAAAAGGCCGGCGCCGGCAATTTATTCCAAAGCCGAAGGCCGGCGCAACCGGACTCCCGAGGTGAAAAGACGGCGGGAACGGGCCGCCGCCGGAATCGGTATTGCTTGACATTTTGGTCTTAAATAATGTATAAATAAAGTAGCCTTTGCCGAGCGGGGGGAGACGCGAGGAATGCTCCCGCAGCGGCAACGGCGGCTCGAGAAAAGGAACCCACTACACGGGTAACTATTCCGCAAGGGGTACAAAATGGCGACTAAATTTCTAGCCGGCTTGACGGCTATGCTCGCGGCGGGGGCCGCGTGGGCGGCGCTGAGCGCCGGCCCGCAAGGCCAGTACCTGGCCGTCTGGGACAACGAGGTCTCGAGCGAGGCCGGGACCGTCCGCGGCCTGGGCCCACGGGAGTTCGCGTACGCGTCGCCCGGCGGCTCGGCCTTCGCGGTGGTGTCTATAAGAGAAGGTACGATGCCGCCCGCGAGCACGGTCCGTGTGTATGACCACCGCGGGCGCCTGCTTTGGACGGCGGCGGACGTCGGCGCGACGTCGGCCTACGTGGCGGACTCCGGCGCCGCAGCGCTCGTAACGGTGCGCGGCGAGGGGCCGACGGCGCCCGCGCGCCTAGATTTCTATTCCGCCGCGGGGGCCCGCACCGGCGGCGTGGACGTCGGGCCGCCGCTCGAGGCCGTATTCTTCCCGGCCGAAGAACGGCTCGTGCTTAGCGTATTGGACGGCACGACGAAGGTCTACGACCTCGCGGCCGGCGTCGAGGAGTACGAGCTTCCGTACGCGCGCGCCGCCGCGGCCGGCCGCGACGGCCGGGTCCTACTCGTCGACCGGGAATGGATGGCGCTTTACCGGGACGGCGGCCGCGTCTGGCAGGCGCCCCATAACCTCTACTATCCGCGGCTCGCGGAAATCAGCGAAGACGGCACGCAAGCCGTCGTGGGGGCGCATCACGAGGTGGCGCTGGTGACGCTGGCCGACGGCCGCGTCGCCCGGCGGTGGAAAGCACCGGCGGACTTCGGCGTTACGGACCTCGCGGCTGCGGCCGACTTCTCGTCGTTCGCGGTCGGGACGCGGTCGCTGCAAGGGCGCGAGGCCGTGGCGTGGCTGGACGCCTCGCTAAAAATTATCACGCAAGAAGAGCACGACGTTGCTCAGCCGAGCGGCTCGTCGCCGACGGTCGCCGTACTCGCGGGCGTCCCGCCCCGCGTACTGGCGATGGGTCAGGGTTGGCAAGCGACGCTCACGAAATAGGGGATGATGGAATGAAGAGTACAATAATAATACTTTCCCTGGGCGCGCTGGCCTGTTTCGGGACGGCGAGCGCGGAGCGTTGGCCGTTAGGCCCGGGCGACGTGCCGCAACGGTGCGGCAACAACTGCTACGAGTTTCAGAATTACGGGGGCGGCTCGTACTACCATGACGGGCTTGACGTCCTGGGCGAGGCGGCCGACCCCTGTTACTCCGTCGACGACGGTTACGTAAGCCTCATTCGCGTCCAGGAGCCACTTTACACCGGGATAATCGTCAACTACACCAAAGGCCAGGACAAAGGGTGGCTATACTGGCACCTCACTTACAGCACCATACCCTTCGTCGAGGGCGACCCGGTCAAGGAGAGCGACCGCCTCGGCAACTTAGCCAACTGGCCCGTCGCCGACTTCCACCACGTCCACTTCACGCGCGGTTACTACCCGGGCATCAAGAAGTGGTACGACGCCATAGACAACCCGATCGAGTTCGTGAAACCCTCGACCGACGAACAGCCGCCCGTATTCGAGGAGGCGGAGCCCGGCCAGTGGTTTTCCTTCTGCGAAAACAACGGCGACGTACGCGTCGACCCCGGTAAAGTCAAAGGCCAAGTCGACGTCATCGCCCACGTCAGCGATAAAATAGTGGACACGCACTGGGAATTAGTGCCCTACGAGATAGAATGGTGCGTCATCGGCGAAGGCGGCACGATTCCCCCCAAGAAGTTCGTCGTCTTTACGGGAGAGGTTCCGCCGCCCGCGACCGTAACCACCGTCGTATACAAACGGAGCGGCCAGTGGATGACGCAGGGCGACTATAATTCCCGGGAGTTCTACTTCATCATTACCAACACCGACGGCGACGGCATAGTGGAGGAAGGCGACGAGGCCTACTCCCTCGACAGCGAGAAATTGCCCAACGGCCCGTATACGCTTTACGTTTGGGCCAAGGACTTCGGCGGGAACAACGTCCTAAAGTCGATGGCCTTCACCGTCGACAACCCGTCCTCCGAGGTGCGGATAAAATCGTTCACGGCGCGCGCCGTCCCGGGAGGCGTCGAGCTCGCGTGGGCCGCGGACGAACGGCATCGCGTAAAATACAACCTCTATCGGCAGGAAGCGGGCGAGGCCCCGTCACCCGACGCGGGCGACCGCGGCCGCCTCAACGCCCGCCCCATAACCGGCAAAAGCCCTTACGCGTACCGCGACGCGTCGGCCGCCGAGGGGGTCACGTACAAGTATTGGCTCGAGGCGCTCGAGCTCTCGGGGCACACGACGCTGTTCGGCCCGGTAACGGTCAAAGCGGGCAAGACGCTGCCGAACGCCTTCGCGCTCCACGCCGCGGCGCCCAACCCCGCGCGAGGGGCCGTGGTATTCAGCTTCGCGCTGCCGCGGCCTTGCCGGGCGACGCTGGCCGTCTACGACCTCGCCGGCCGTAAGGTCGCGACGGTGGTGGACGGGCAACTGGCCGCGGCCGAGCACCGCTACCCGACGTCTCTCGCGCTCCCGCCGGGCGTCTACGTTTACCGTTTGACCGCGGGCGACTTCGCCGCGGCCAAGCGCCTGGTCGTAGTTCGTTAAAAAGTAATCGTTACGGCAATAAAAAAGCGCCCCCCGCGGGGCGCTTTTTCTCCCTCGCCAGCGCTCGACGCCGCAACGCCCCTACCAACGGCTCGGCCCTCCCCCGCTCGAGTTGCTGAGGGACGGCACCATCGAGTTTCGTAAACGGGCGAAGGGACGTATATATGGCGGATTTTAACCAGCATTTGTGGTAGAATTTTACGTCGCGCCGGCTAACGACGGCCCGGGCGGCCATAAAGGCGACGCCCGTGCGCCGGCGGACGGGAGCTCGAGCCGCCGCGCCGCGCCATAAGACTGGGAGGATACGACGTTGGATAGCTTACCCGTATTTATCGCGAAAGTGTTCTTCGGCTTCTTCGCCATTATGAACCCCGTCGCCAACGCGCCGATATTCGTCGGCCTCGTGGCAGACTTCGACGAGGACCAAAAAAAGGTAATCGCGAGGAGGTCCGTCATAACCGCATTCGTCGTTACCGCGGTTTTCAGCCTGGCGGGCAAACTCATATTCGAGCTTTTCGGATTGACGTTGCCGGCGTTTCGGATAACGGGCGGCATCCTCATCTTCATGGTCGGCCTCGAGCTGCTGCAAGGCCGCCTCTCCAAAGTTCAATCGCCGGCCTCCGCGAACGGCAAAACAGCGCGCGATTCGGCGCTGCGCGTGGCCATCTCGCCTTTGGCGGTGCCTATTTTGGCCGGCCCGGGCACGGTCGCGACGGCGATGAACTTCGCGGCGACGGGTCCGTTGCTTCGCGTCGCGTCCGCGATCGCCATCTTCGGCCTTTTGTGCCTCGTGACTTACTGGTTTTTTATCTACGGTGAGAGGGTTATCTCTTTTCTCGGCGAGGGCGTCGTAAACGTCATCAGCCGGTTGATGGGGTTAATCCTGGCCGTCATAGGAACGGAGATGGTTTTACTGGGTGTTCGGGGCGCTTTCGAGATTATTCGCTAAGTGAAAACCAAGGTTGTTCACGCCCGAAATTGAAAGCGGACTACGTTAACATCTCGCAAAGAACGGACGCGGAGGCTCGATGAAAAATATAAACTGGGCGAATAAAGCTCTAGTTCCGGTTTTCGTAGCGACCTTCAGCTTCGCCGCCGGCGCGCTCGGCGACGAGAAGCCCTTGCGGGCCAAGGCGGCGTTGTCGTACCACGGGACCGGCGGGAATACGAAGACCCACGGCCTTGCCACCGCCGGGGATGCGGAGTACACTTATCGAAAATTCGTATTTGACGGCAGCGGCGACTATACCTTTGCCGCCTCCGGCGGCAAGAAGGCCGCGGAAAACACGGGCTTTTTCGCCGGCACCAAGTTCTTCTTCACCGGCGGCGATAGGCTCTACGCTCGTTATAGAGGGCGGTGGCGGCGGAACACGTTCGCGGGCTTCGAACATCGCCTATCCAATTTCGGCGGCTTGGCCGTATACCTGGCTCGAAGCGAGACCCAGGAACTCGCCGTCGGGAGCCTTTTAGGTTACGTCCACGAAGTCTTTACGGAAGCCGCCGGCAAAGATTCCGTAGGCTTCCCCGCGGCGTGCGTCGGAGGGGATTATCGGTTGAAGGTTAACGACGTTTACGAACTCGACGCGTCGCTCACTTGGGACGTCGGCTTGGAGGATATACACGAGCGGCTGTTGACGGCCAACGCCAGCTTCGGCCTCGTCATCGCGGATTGGTTGGTGATGACCGTAACGGAGAAGGTGGAATGGGACAACGTAACGCCCGAAGGCTACGCCACACACGACGTAACTATGACCGTGGGTTTGGCGGTCCGCAATTTTTAACGGGTCGGCGAATGGCGGATTACGAAAAACGCCCCCTCGCGGGGCGCTTTCTTAACGTGCGGGGAGGAACTTCGGGCGGAATGTCAAATAAGGCGGCGCCTAGAAGCCGTTGTCGACGTAAAGCTGCGTGAAGGTGAAAGCGTTGACCAGCACGTGAGCCAGCGTGGTCGCCGCGACGTTGCCGAGCCGGCGACTAACATAGCTCCACAGTAGGCCCATCGCCGCTGCGCCGCCGACTAGGGCGCCGAAGCCGCCGCGGAAGGTGATACCCTCGATTAAGTACAGCGAAACGTGCCAACCGCCGAACAACGCGGTCGCAATCCATAGCCCGATTAGGGCGTTGTCGCCGAACTCCCGGAGGTACAGACCTCTCCAGTACAACTCCTCCACGGAGGCGTTCGCCGCCGCCGTCGCCACGACCAGGAACGAGAGGCGCGCGCCGAGCGACGCGACGTTCGGCAGAAAGGCGATGAAGAAGACCACGTACACGGGGATGAAGCACGACGCCGACCATAAAACCCGCGGCCCGGTCAACGCGCCGGGTTTCAACAGCTCGCGCAGGTATCCCTCGCGGCCGCGGGCGAACCACGCAGCCACGGCGAGCGCGTACGCCCAGTACAGGACGAGGCCGGTCAGGTAGCCCCGCTGCGGCCCCAGGAGCCGCGTCGTCAACTGGAACGCCGCCAACGTGAAAGCGGGAAGAAGTATCGACGAACCCAGGAGGATACTTTTCGGATTTGGGGCCACTCGCGTATTCCGTTAAAGCGTTAGTAATATTTTGCCATTAGTCGCGGTGCGGCGCCGACGGTAAGAACGCGGTAATCGTCCCGCGGCATTGCCGGGGGCGACGATTTTAGCGAAGGTTAATTACGCGAAGCGCCCCTCGCGGGGCGCTTTTTTCTCCTCAGGCAGGACTCGAACCTGCAACCCTCCGGTTAACAGCCGGATGCTCTGCCAATTGAGCTACTGAGGAATCGCGCCGTTTTGTATCATAAACGGCGGCACCTGTCAAGCGGCCGAAGCCGCATCTACCAGTAATAGTAATTAAGGCCGAAGTCGAGCTTGACGTACTGCGTGTCGCGTTCGGAGGCCCGCGCGTTGTCGAAGGTACGGTTGTAGCCGAGCATGCCGAAGGCCGCGAAGCGCTCCGTGAAGTAATACTCCAGGCCCGGCGCCACGTAGAAACCCTGCCCGGCGACGTCCTCCCACCCGCTCTCCCGCCTTACTCGCTCGTCGAAGACGGCGTAGCCGCCGGCGGCGAACGGCATGAATACGCCCATGTGGACTTTGTAGATAAGGCCGACTTTATACGCCACCATGCGCGTCTCGCCGACGCCGTCCTCTCTTTCCGCGCCGAACGGCAGGGACAGGTCCGCGCCGCCTTCGAGCGTGAGCCAGTGGAAGAGGTTGCCGTAGAGGCGGACGCTCGCGGCGGGGGCCGCCTTGACGTCGTGGTCGAACGCGGCGACCGGGAACGCGAAGCCGCCGGAAACCCCGGCGCCCAGCCGGACGAGCGCGTTCGCAGCCACGGCGGCCGCAAGAGTTACCGCCGCGGCGGTCGACGCGATTCTAATCGCGGTCTTTGCCGTCATATCCTTAAGGCTGAACCAACCGGCGTTGGGGCGCGATGCTTTTACATATTATAGATTAAGCGAAAACCGAAGTCAAAAAAAACCCGGCCCTCGGGCCGGGTTTAAGAACCTGAGCCTCTGATTTTATAAGTAAAAATCCACGCCGATGAGTACGTCGAAAAAATTAAAATCCATGCCGCCGTCGTCCGGGTCGAGGGCGGTCATAAAGCGCGGGTTGACGTCGAGGGCGATTACATCGGTAAACGCTTAGATTATGCCGCCGCCGACGTAAGCGCCCGGAAAACAAAACCGGTCGTCGTAACTTCCGTAGTACGACGCCTCTTCGTGCGCGCCCATGATGACGTACGCGCCGCCTATCCCGGCGTAAGGCTTAACAGGGCCCAGGTCGAACTTGTAGGATACGCCGGACGTGATCGGGATGGCCGAATAATGCGCTTCATATCCGCGTTCATCAGAAATGCCATACTTCGTGTTATACCCGAAGGCGTAATCGAAGTTAACCCCGGACATGGCGCCGACGGAGAATTTCCCGCCTAAACCGAAGATACTGGTTCCCGCCTCCGTATCCTCGAAGCCTTCTCCGCCCGCCGGTACGCTGAGCGCGTAGAAACCGCCGACGCTTACGACCGCGCCGTATACGGCCCCCGCCGCGAACAACGCCGCAATCGCCGCTACCCCTTTCATATTCCTGCTCCTCCTACGTTAACGGGTTAGAATTGAAAGCGTTTTTCCCGTTGGTGCCCGACATTTTAGTATAATTTAAGATCTTACATCAATAAAAAACCCGGCCCGCGGGCCGGGTCGGGGTGGTCGGAATAACCTCGTTACATAAAGTAGTAATTCGCGCCGACGAGGATGTCCACAAAGGAGTCGTTGAACCCTTTTTCGACCTCGAACGGTACGCTGCCGCCGAAGCCGCCGACGTTGTACTCCATGTCGACGTCGTACGTGCCGTCGTTTATTACGTAGTTGAACCTGGGGCCGACGTCGAGAGAAAATTTCCCAAGGTAGTAGCGGAGGCCGCCGCCGGCGTAGAAGCCGGGTTTGTTAACGTTCATGTCGCCGGATAATTTTACGTCGCCGAAGGGCGGGACCTTGAAACTACCTTCCAGCTTCCCCTTCGCGAGGTAATACCCGCCTCCGCCACCGGCGTAGAGGGCGACGGGCCCTACGGGAATGACGTAATTCGCCCCCGCCGTTATGGGGATAATCCGGTACGAGGGCTCGTCGAAGTTCGGGACGTTCCAGTCTTTCTGGGGATGGTTGAAGTGGTAGCCGAAGGCCGCTTCGATCTCCAAGCCGGGTAGCACGCCGAGATACGCCCGTGCACCCATTTTCGGGCTGGCCTTCATATCCCCGCCTTTGTAGCCCACGCTGCCGCCGGAGGGCGTATATTGATAATAGAGGACCAGGTCCGCCGCCATATCGCCCGTCGGCATCGCGGCCCCGCCGAATACGCCCGCGCCGAAGCTAATTGCGTAGGCCCCCGACGCCGCGAGCGTGGCGCCCGTTGCTATTAATTTAACCATAAATTAGTACCTTCCGCGCAAAGGTGGAGGCTTATCTTGGATACGACTAAATTATACGGCGGGAAGTCGCGTTCATCAATAAAAAAAACCCCGGCTTGCGGCCGGGGCTCGAGTTATGAAGCCGGGGAATCTTCGTTACATGAAGAAGTAGTCCACGCCGAAGAGTACGTCCACGTACATGTCTTTGTAATCCTTTTCCAACGTTATCGTACCCTCATAGGTCTCGCCCTCGATCGTGGCTTCGCCAGGCCCTTCGAAGTCACCGCTGTTCATGACGTAGTTGAAGCGGGGGCTTACGTCCAACGCGAGCTTGCCGAACGAATATAGGAAGCCGCCGCCGAAGTAGATGCCCGGTTTGTTCACATCGACGTCCCCGGTAATGATAACGGGGTCCGGGAATGGGGGGATTTCGAGTTCTCCGGCGACACCCATTTTCATCATGTAGAAGCCGCCGCCGCCGCCGAAGTATACGCCCATGTCGCCGAACATCAGCTTATAGTTCGCGCCGAACGTAATCGGGATTATCGTCGTCTTCGGTTCGTCGACCCCGGGGATGTCTTCCCAGTCTTTATACTTGTGGCTCAGGTGGTAGGCGAACGCGACCTCTACGTCAAGCGCCGGGATGACGCCGATTAACGCCTTGCCGCCGAACTTCGGGCTCATACCCAAATCGCTGCCATCCTCAGAAGCCATATCGCCCATCGGCAGCGCGATGCCGCCGAAGCCGCCCGCACCCACGCCTATACCGTAGGCCGTAGCTGCGGCTATGCCGAAAAAGAATAAAACCGTTAACTTCCGCATTTCTCAACTCCTCCTTGATTACCGGAACATTATTAAGACTTTGTGCACTCCGTCTTCGCCGCCGGGCGGCGTATTAACCTCGACGAGACTACTACCATAATGAAAGGCCGTTGTCAAGGCAAATCTTTTTAATAATCAACGTTACTACGGCTTCTCGACATGGAGGAATTTTATGTACTCGGAAGGCCGCGGACCGCTCGCTGACCGCCTTTTTTGACCCATTCGCCCTTGTCGCCGCCGAGCCGATGTGATATTGTTAACCGTTAGGGGCGACCCGTCAACTTATATTGCAGGCGCATGTCGGCCAACGCCGCGCGTAAGCTGCGGAGCCACGTGACGAGCGGGACCAGCGGCGGCGTCTTCCGGCCGCCCGCAACCGCTTCCTTGAGCGAGGCCAAAAAAGACGCCGGCCCGTCGAAACCCTCCATGATGACGAAGCCGCGGCCTATCTCGTTTCGGAGATGCCCATCCGAGCCGGCGCTCCGGCCGAGCCCGTGGCGCCGGGCGAAATCGAGCGCCAGCTTGTCGTCTCCGGAGAGGACGTTGCGCGCGTTGTAGACCTCGACGATGTCTATTTGGTCCGCGTAACGCTCCATAAACTCGAGCCGAGGGCGCCTATGCGCGATGCGGGCGAAGGCGTGAGGGATGTTGACCAGGCCCCCTTGTTCGTGTATCTCCGCGATTGTCTCGGCGAGAGGAAGGCCCCGCGTCAGCGGCCGCGATATGAACATCCCCATGGCCTCGCCGTCCAGCGTGTTTACTTCCTGCGCGACCACGGCCTTGGGGTGCGGCCGGCCCGGGTAATGGCGCGCCATAAAGGCGGCGAACTCGTCCGAGGCGACTAATTCCGCGGCGGCCAACGAGCCGTCGAGGGCGTTGTGGTCGGCGACGGCGAATGCGCCGAGGCCGCGGCGGAGACACGTAGCGACTATATCCCAAGGTTCCGAACGGGAATCGTAGGATGCCGAGGAATGGATATGCAAGTCGGCCTTGATCAGCACGGCCCGGCCCCTTTAAACTTCCGCGCCGCGAAACCCAACCGCGTCCTTGCGCTCGCGGCACTCCTGGCGGCTTGCGCTTTGGCGCCCGCGTGCAGCGAACGGGCCGAAGTCTACTTCGAGGAGGCACGCCGCTACGAGCTCGACTACGAGTTCGATAAAGCCGCGGGACGTTACGAGTTAGTGACCCTCGGTTTCAAACGTTCGCCGCTCCGCGGGGAAGCGGCACAAGGGCTCGCGCGCTGCCGGGCGGAAATACATTTCGACCGCGCGGAAGAGCTCATCTACGCGGGCGCGGCGTATACCGCAATCGCCGAAATCGCGGCCGGCCGCCGCCTCGACCCCTCCAACCCGCGCGCCCTCTACCTGTTCGGCCTCGCCCACCGCTACGTCGGGCCCTACGAGGTCGCTTTGGATGAGTTCAACCAGTGCGTCGAACGATACCCGGAAAGCCCGTACGGCTACCTGGGAAGGGCGGAATACTTCCGGTTCGAAATCCAGCGCGAAAAGGCCCTGGCCGATTACGTCCGCGCTTTCCGCGTGGCCGGCCGGGACGCCAAGAACCGCGGCGCCGCCTTTCGCGGGATAAGGGACATGACTCTCAAGCTCGGACAACCCAAAGGCGCGCTGGCTCTCTACAAGCGCGAGGCCCGGGGCCTTGTGTCCCCCGACGCGTTCAACTATTGGGTAGGTTATTATTACCTCAGAAAGAAGCCCATAATATACCGCGCCGCCGAGCGGCACTTCAACAAAGTAATAAAAGGTAGGGGGCGTCTTTTTTATAAAGGCAAGGCTCGCGCCGGCCGTGCCGAATGTTATCTCTTCTTTAAAGATTACGAGAAGGCTAAAGCGGATATCGACGAGGCAATCGCCGTCGACCCCCAAAGCGACGCCTATTTCAAAATCGCCGAAAAAACCTACCGCCGACTTTCCCTACCGCCGCCCCGAAAGACTCAGAAGTGAGTAAACCCTTCCGGCGCGAGGGGCTCAACGTCGCCTGCGCGCGCGAGCAAAACGCCCCTCCCGCCTTCCGTAATCAAGCCTATTCGCGTAACGGCCGCGCCTTTTTCCGCGGCGGCCTTTGCTACCGCCGCGGCCTCAGCCGTCGGGCACGTAAATAATAACTCGAAGTCTTCGCCTGCAGCCGTCGCGTACGCGACGGCGTCCTCGCCCCGGGATGCCGCGACCTCCCGCGCCGCCGGCGCGACCGGCAACAACGCCGCCTCGAGTGTTACGCCCACCCCCGACGCCCGGGCGAGGTGGGCCGCGGATACGGATAGGCTGTCCGAGGTGTCGATGGCCGCGGTAGCGCAACCTCCCATGAGGAGCCACCGCCCCAACTCGAGCCGGGGCGTGGGCCGCCGGTACCGCGCCGTCGCCCCCTCCGCGAGCGAAGGCCGGCATTCTCCCTCGCCGGCCAGTACGTGGAGGCCCGCCTGGGCCAAACCCAATTGGCCGCTCAGCAACAGGACGTCGCCCGGGGACGCCCCGCGCCGCGTCAGGACCCTACCCCCCGCGGCCTTACCCAATATCGCCATCGCCAAAAATATCGACGCCGGGCTTCCGACGACGTCGCCGCCGACGAGCGCCGGGCCTTCTCGCCGGGAAAGTTCGGCCGCGCCGTCGTAAAACCCTTCTATGGTCGACGCGGGCGTCGCGCCGGGCGCGGCAATCGAGATTACGGCCGCCCAAGGCTCGGCCCCCATCGCCGCTAGGTCCGACAAATTAGCGCACGTAAGGCGCCAGCCGACGTCGGCGGGCGTCATGAACGCGAGGTCGAAGTGGACATTCTCCACCATCGCGTCCGAGGCGAAGACGACGGCGTCGTCGCCGCTGCCGACCAACGCCGCGGCGTCGTCGCCCGGGCCGACGAGCACGCCCGCCCCCTCGGCCGGGAGCCGCTTGAATATCCGGGCCAGGATACCCGCTTCCCCTACGTCGCGCAAGCGAATATCTTTCTCCATACTACGCTAGCCGGCGAAAAAGAACGTAACGGCAAGAATGGCGTATAGCGCCAAAAGCAATAGGCCCTCGAACCAATTGCTCTCGCCGTCGGCGGTGATAAGCGACACTATGAGCATGGAGACCGCCACCGCGGCAACCTCGAGGGGCGTGAAGATGAGGTCGAGGGGTTTGGGCCAGACGTAGCTGATTATGACGACGAGCGGCGCTACGAGCAGCGCGATTTGCATCGACGAGCCTTGCGTTATCGTGAGCGCGAGGTCCATGCGGTTGCGCCAGGCTACGAGGACCGCCGCGAAATGTTCCGCGGCGTTGCCCGCCACCGCGACGACGACGACGCCGATGAAGACCTCGCCCCACCCGAGCGCGTGCGCCACCGGTTCGATAACGCGAACCAATATCTCCGCGGCCGCGACGATGCCCGCCGTCGTCAGCACGAGTACGACCAACGACCAGCGAAACGGCCCGCCGTGCGGGCCTTCGGCCTCGCCGCGGTGCGGGAATACGTGGCGGTGGGTGACGAGCGAGAAAACGATGCTCGCTACGTACGCGACGACCAGGACTATCGAGATAGCGAGGCTGAGGCGGTGCTCCGAGACCTCTCCCGCGCGCCCGATGAGGTGCAGCAGCGACGGCATCAAGAGGGCCGACACCGCCACCACCATCAACGTCGCCCCCATGCTCGCCGCCCGGGCGTTAAACTTTTGCGCCTTGTAACGTAAACCCCCCGCCAAAAAAGCGGCCCCCAATACGAGCAGCGAATTGCCGAGTATGGAACCGGTTAGCGAGGCCTTGACGACGACCGCGAGGCCGGCGCGTATGCCGACGAGCGCGATTATGAACTCTGCGGCGTTACCGAGGGTCGCGTTGAGCAGGCCGCCGACGGTGGGGCCCGCGCGCGTCGCCAAAACCTCCGTCGCCCAACCCATCGCCGCCGCCAGGTATACCAGCGCGGCCGCGGCCGCGAAGAACGTAAAGATCGCCGGCCCGCCCAAGTATAGTGAGGCTGCCGCCGCCGGTAAAAATACCAGGAGTACCGCGCCGTATTTCACGCCTTAGCCGGCCCCACCTCTCCCCAGGCCACGAGGAAAGCTCCCAAAAGGCTGCCGCGCCGGGTCAACCAGCGGTCCGCCGCCGCGACCGCCCGCGTAAAGACTCGCGGCCCCGACGGTCCTCGCCGCTTATCCCGCGACAGCGGCGACTTTCCCCTCGAGCGTGACGGCCTTATCGCGCCGGTCGTCCACGTTCACTAGCGTCAGGACGCGTTGGACGCCCACAGCGAACGGCGCCTCGTGCATCTCGCGGATCACGGGCCATAGCTCGTCGAGGCCGCCCTCGAGCGCGGTCCCGTTCGGGCCGACCAGCGCCTTTACCTCCGGGTGGCGTTCCAATACGCTAAGGACGCCTTTTACGTACGCGCTGAGCGAAGGCCCGCCCGTCCCGAGCGGTACTACCGTAACCTCTACTACCGCCATATTCCGCCCTGCCTTAGCTTTCGTTAAAATTATTATTGTGTTAAAATTTAAGGGTTGAAGACGACGATTACGCAGAGGGCGAAAGGCCACCTTTGGGCGGTCGCCGAGATGGTGAAGCGCGAACTTGCCCGAGGCCAATACCGCGCGGCAGTCACCAGCGCGTCGATGGCGCCCCTCGCCCGCCCCGGCGACGCGTTTATCGTCGAACCGCTCGGCAAGCGGGCCCCCCGCTTCGGCGACGTCATCGCGGCGATCGCGGGCCCGCAGGCGGTACTGCACCGCGTCGTCCGCAAACGCCTTGGTTTTTATATCACGAAAGGCGACGGCTCGCCTTACGCCGACGAGCCCGTGCGCAAAAAAGACATATTGGGCCGCGCCCGGGCGCTAAATAAAAGCGACGGCCGGGCAATCCCGCTTAACACTTTGCGCGGTCGCCTCGTCGGCGCCGCGCTCGCCGCCGTATCTTCGCTCGAGGCTGTCTTGAACGGCGTCGCCTCCCCGCCGCCCGCTACGTTCCGCAAATTTTTCTACGTCGCGTCGCGCCTGGTTTGCTTGGCGCTCGACGTTTAGGAGCCTTCGCCCGCGAAGCTGAGCTGGAGTATGTCCGCGTTCCCCTGGTCAACCAGGTAGATGTTCCCGCGGGCGGTGACTGTCAGCCGCCCCGGCCGGACCAAGTTGCCGAATTTAAGGCCTATCTTGGCGAAGTCCAGAAGGCCGAGGAAGGTCCCGTCGGGGCCGAAAAATTGCAGGCGGTTGACGTCCCCTGCCTCGACGGTAACGACGGCCCCCGAGGCGCCGCCCGCCTCCCTGAGCTTCGCTGCCAGACCGCCCTCGCGGTCCACGGCAAGCGCCGTAACGCCCTTAAAGCGGCCGGCGTCCGCCGCCGGCCCCGGGCCGCCGAGCGCCTTCACGTAATGCCCGGCGGCGTCGAATTTTTGCACCACGCTGTTGCCGGCATCCAAGACGTATATATTCCCCGCCCGGTCCGCGGCCACGTCGCGCGGGTCCGGTTGGTAAGAGGGCGCGACGTCCGCAGCGTCGAGCGGGACCTCCAGGCCGTCGAACTCGCCCGCGGCGGTGAACCTCTGGACGCGGCGATTCATACGCTCCGCCACCAATATTCGCCCCTCGCCGTCCACCGACACCGCGACCGGCTCGTTTAAGGCACCCTTGATATAACCGAAGATGGGAGCGCCCTCGGCGTCGCGGCCGCCGATAAAGCCGACGAAACCGCGCCCCACGTCGAACATTTTTAAGACGTGGTTCGGCGCGTCCACCACTAGTACGAGGCCATCGGGGGATACGGCCAGGTCGACCGGACCCTCGAGCTGATGAGGTTCATCCCCCGCGCCGCCGAGCTCGGCGGCGAACTCTTTCGCCGCGCCGTCGTAAACGTATACTTTCTTCGTCTGGCCGTCCAGAATAAAGAGGCGCGGCCCCGCCACCGCGACGGCCAGCGGAAAACCCTTGACGAGGTCGCGGCTTTTGAGCGAGATAATTTCGCACTCGCTCTCGAGGTCGCGAAGGGGCAAGGGCCCTTTTTCGACCGCGGCGCCCAGCTTTCGCAAGCGAACGTCCGGCGCGTCGAGAGGATACAGCTCGGCGCGATTGCGGCCCGCGTTCTTCGCCTCGTACAGCGCCACGTCCGCGAAATGGATGAGCGTTTCCGCCTCGTCCGCGTGGCGCGGAAAAAGCGCAACCCCTATCGAACAAGTGGGCGATACGAACTTCCCGGCGCCTTTGTCCACCCATATCTTCAACTTTTCCGTCTTCGCGCGTATATCCTCGGCCGCGGCCAAAGCCCGATCCCGGTCGGCATTAGGAAGAACCACGACGAACTCTTCCCCGCCCCAACGGCCCACCAAACACCCGGCGGCCACGTCCGCGAGCAAGCCCGCGAACTCGAACAGAACCAGGTCCCCTACCGGGTGGCCGTAAGCGTCGTTTACCTTTTTAAAGTGGTCGAGGTCGAGCATAAGCACCGCGGCCGGCTTCTCGTCCCGCTTAGCGTCGGCGAAGAATCGCGCGAGGCGGGGCTCGAGGCCGCGGCGGTTGTAGAGGCCCGTCAGGTAATCCCTTTCGTCGAAATCTTTATTGACGGATTGATATAGTAAGTCGAGGCATCTTTCCAACAGGTCCGACTCCGGGAGGTTAAGCTGGGCGGCCTCGAACGAGTATATATCCAACGTATGGCGGATCTCGTCGTTGGTGAGGGGCAACGGATAGGACAACGTGGGGCAGCCGCGCGTCTTGCCTTTCTTGGGCATCGTCGCCGATTCGACCAGCGGCCTTTTATTGAGGTCCCGGCCGAGTGCGGAAAGGCGGCAGCCGCGGAGGTTAGTCCTACGCTCGAGCAGCGAAAATATCTCCCCCACGACTTCCTCGAAGTCGAAGTCGTGATTTATGCGGTCTTGGAGCTTGAGTAGGTCCAGGTCGACCTCGCGGCGCATGCGCGGGTCGAAGTGGATTTCGGCCATCGTTCCTCCTATATCTTTATCTATATATTATGCGAACCGCGGCCCGTTGTCAACGGCAAAGGGAAAAGCCGCCCCGGCGGGCGGCCTCTTTTATCTACTATAATATTAACACGTCAAATGCAAACCGGCGGCGACGCGCTCCCCCGCGGCGGCGAGCTCGTTGTAACGGGCGACCGCCCTCGCCGTATCGTACGCCTCGACCTTGACGCCGTGGCTTTCCAAATAAGTTATGGTCGCGTCCGGGGCCGTCACTATGCCGTACGCGCCGGTGCCGACTATCAAAACCTTGACCTTGGCCCCGACGACCTCCTTGAGGTCCTCGGGGGCGAGAGAATGGCCTTCCACGCGCCACCAGTCGGCGACGACGCGCTCCGGCAACACGATTACGTCGGCGCGGTACTCGCGGCCATCCACCCTTACGCGGCCGAACTCGTACGACTCTATCCGCGGCGCCATACTTTTAATTATATCAGATTATTCGTACCCGGAAAGCTTTTTTCGTTGCGGCCGCGTACACAATTTTTTATCCTGAGGGCCGGTGAAGCTCTACCAATATATCGTCGGCGGCGCCCGGGCCGTCGTGGCCGAGGAGCGGGGCGAGCGGTTCGTCTTAGCCGGCGCCGCAACCACGCTCGAGCTCCTCACGCGCGCGGGCGCCTCCGCGGAGACGTTAGTGAACGTCGCGCGCCGCGCGAAGAAGCGGCCTTTGCCGGCGGAAGGCGTCGAGGGGCCGCTCATACCCGTCGAGCCGCCGGAGGTCTGGGGCTTCGGCGTCACCTACGAGACGAGCGCGACGGAGCGCGGGGAGGACGCCGGCCGAACGAGCGGCCTCGCCGCCCGGGAGGCCGGCGACATCTACGCCCGGGCGCACATAGGCCCCCGGCCGGAGACGTTCTTCAAGGCCACGGCGGCGCGGTGCGTGGGGCCGGGCGAGGACATCGGCATCCGGGGCGACTCCAAGCTCACCGCGGCGGAGCCGGAGCTTGCGTACGTCGTCGGCGTGGGGAACGCCGTCGTCGCGTACACGCTCGGCAACGACGTCTCGGCGTGGGACCTCGAGCGCGAGAACCCTTTATACCTGCCGCAGTCGAAGATATATACGGCCTGCTGTGCGCTCGGGCCCTGCCTCATAACGGCGGACGCGATAGACCCCGCGAACGTTGAGCTCGCGATGACGATTAAGAGGGGAGGCGAAGTCGTCTTCGAGGGGCGCGCGAACACGTCGCAACTTAGATACCCGATTGCTTACTTTCACGAGTTCCTGACGCGGTACAACCCGCTGCCGCCGGCTAGCGCGGTCCTCACCGGCACGGGCGTTATGACGCCGGCCGGGTTCGCGCTGCAGGAGGGCGACGAGGTGACAATCGAGGCCGAGCCGTTCGGGCGGTTGGTGAATCGGGCGAGGCGCTTGTAGCGCCGACGTTCTTGTCGGCTCGACATACCCCCCGTGCCGTCGGGTGGTAACGGGCCGACCCGAAGGTCGGCCCCTACATTAAAAAAATTTGCGGAGGGCGACCCCGCAGCTTGCGAGCGGAGCGAGCTAGGCGAGGAGGCGTCCGGAGCCCGCGGCGGCCGACGCGCAGCGGCGGCCAAAGCGGTTGCCGAAACACCGACAGGAATGCCGGCCCCACCGACAAGAATGTCGGTGGCACGCCTTATATTTAAATATAAAACGGCTTAACAAACCCATCCAGTTATCTTAGAGTAGAGTTCGGCGCGGTTGCCGAAGAGGCCGTCGGCGCGTTGTGCGGTTACGGCGCTGCGGGGGCTGGCTTCGCCCTCTTCTTTTACGGAAACGGGACGATGGGCGCTACTCTTCGACGCGGCGTAGGCAGCCGCTGTTAGCGCCAAGCGTGAAAAACGTATCGGGCTTTTTGCTCGCGCTGCAGTACGTGCCTTAATACAATTTGTCCGGCTTTTCCTATTTTTTCGGGGAAAGAACGTTTCTTCGGGAACACCTTTATCTCTTTAAACCCTACAACTTCTAGCATCGCTACGACGCACTTCGGGTTCGGGCCGACCCAGTTGGTCGGGTCGCCGTGGGATTCGGCGCCGGGGTAGAACGCCATCGCCGGGCGCCGGAACCCCAACATATCCACCTGGGTTTCCAAGATAAGCATTTCGCCGGTAACGCTGAATACTTTCTCGAGCGCCAACAGAGGGTGCCGCATATGATAGAGGACGCCCAGGAAAAGGACGAGGTCGAACGTACCGACTTTTTCCGGGGTCAGTTCCAGGACGTCTATGTCCATATCCTCCACTTTCGAATCCAGGACCTCGCGGGCAAGCTCGAATCCGGCTTTAGTACCCCAACCTTCACCGTACCAGCTATACGAGTCGGTCGCGAGTACCCGGGCCGCGTTCCGCTTCTCGGCCTCGAACGAAAAGAACCCGTCCCATGCGCCTACGTCGAGTACCGTTTTTCCGGTCAGATCGTCGGGAAGTTCCAGAGCCGGTAGCGTTTTGAAGTTATTTCCGCGACCGGGCGTAACTATCCCGTATCCCAGGTCGATGCGGTGCCACCATTCAATTTTCGCGACTTCTTCTTTCAGTTCGTTTACGTCCATAAGCAAACGTTCCCCGTGAGACGGCGGAAATGATACCGCCCGGCCCAAACCGCTGTACCAACCGCGGCTTTTTCGCCACGTTTTTTACGCGCTTGAAATTACCACAATCCCCGTTATTACGTCAAGAACATAGAACGGCGGCCGGCGATCTATCGTCTTAACTTCGGATGAGATTTGTGTTCGATTTACCGGCGGTAAAAAGGCCGACCTTCATATTCGCGCCGTCGCTAACCGGCGGGGCCTTCGAGATATAACAATAAAGGATTTCGGACGCGCTTTATGGCCGCTCATTGCGCAGTACCCGTTAAACGTACCGTAAGTGCGATGAACTTTTTTAACGCGGTCGGCCTCGTGCTCGAAGATAAAGGCAACCTCGACGGGGCGCTTAAAAGGCATCGGGAGGCGCTTGATACACCAGCCCCTCGGCAACCCGCTGGGCGAGGCGCGGGACCTCGGCAACATCGGCGGCGTATACTTCCACAAAGGCGAACCGGCCGAGGCGTTAAAATACTTCGAGGAAGCGGTCGCGATCTTCGAAAGAATTGGGGCCGCGCGCGAAATCGAAGTAGTAAAACGGAACATTAAAGTAGGGAAAGCGATGCTTGCGGAAAAGGGCGGCTTAGGCGCGGGGATGATAAGCGGCGGGCCGAGCTTAAGGTCGGCCCCTACGTTCCGGGCGTCGGGTGGTGATGGGCCGATAAGAATGTCGGCCGCACCCCTTATATTTAAAAATAAAACGGCTTAACAAACCCATCCAGTTATGTTAGATTAGCGCGCGGCCCGGGGGCCGCGTTTCGGCTATGCTCGAGTACGTCAACTGCAACCTCTGCGGCGCCGACGACTACGACGTAGTCTACGCGGCGACGGTGGACGAGTATACCCTCGGCGACGTCGACCTCTACCGCCAGTCGGACCCGAACAACCTCAACTGCCGCATCGTCAAGTGCCGGCATTGCGGCCTCGTCTACGCCAACCCGCGCGAGTCCACCGAGCTTATGGCCGAAATATACCGCGAGGTCGAGGACGACGTCTACCTCGAGCAGAAGCCGGCCAAGGACGCCTCGTACCGCTGGAACATCGAGCGGTTGGAGCGGTACGTACGGGGAGGCCGCATCCTCGACGTGGGCTGCGGCCACGGCTTCTTTCTGTCGCTTTTGGAGCCGAGCCGGTGGGAGCGCTACGGCGTCGAGCCGACGCGGGCCGCGGCGCACTACGGCCGCGAGAAGCTGGGCCTCGACATCCGGCCCGTCTTCCTCGCCGAGGACGACCTGCCCCGCGAACACTTCGACGTCGTAACGATGTTCCACGTCCTGGAGCACGTCGCCGACCCTAGGCGCGACCTCGCGTACGTTCGCGAGTTGCTCAAGCCGGGCGGCTACCTCTACGTCGAGTTCCCGGACTTCTCGAGCGTCTTCGCGCGGTGGCGGAAGCGGCGCTGGTGGTACGTCATGCGCTTCCACACCTATTATTTCAACCGCGCGACGGCGACGCGGCTCTTAGCCGAAGCCGGCTTCGTCCCGGTGGACGTCCACCAACCGGTGAAGACGTGGACGCTGGGATACCTCGCGCACAAGATGCGCGCGTACGGCGACTACTTCAACTTCGCGGAAAAGCTCACGCGCGCGCTCGGCCTCGCGAACGTCCCCCTTCGCCTAAACCCCCGCGATATCTTAGGCATCATCGCGCGGAAGGACTAAGGCCGCGGTGACGGTATCGGTCAAGCGCGCCGTCGCCGGCATGAGCCTCATAAACGTGGGCGCGATGCTGGGCGCGGCGGCGCAGGCCATCGTCGTCGCCCGCGCCTTCGGCACCGAGCGCGCCTACGACCTCTACCTCCTGATAGCGGTCCTCCCCGAAGTCCTCACAATATTCACGCATAAACTGTACGATGCGCTCTTGCTGCCGCTGTTCCACAAGCTGCAGGCGGAGCGCGACGAGGCCGGCGCGTGGCGGCGGATATGGAACGTCTTCAACGTCTCGTTCTTGTTCCACGCCGGCGCCGCGGCGGCGATCTTCCTGCTGGCCGGTCCTATTGCCGGATGGCTCGTCGCGGACGCCTCCGCGCCGGAGCTGGCCTACGCCGCCTCGCTCCTTAGGGTGTACGCGCCGGCCGTGGCGCTCTCGCTCGCGCTGCGGACCTTCCTCGTGCTGCACAACGCGCTCGAGTCCTTCGTCTTCCCGGCGCTGACGAACCTGGTGCCGCCGCTCTTCGTCGTCGCGTCGGTGCTCGCGTTCGCGCCGGCGCTCGGGCCGTTCGCGATCGCGCTGGGGGCCGTGGCCGCGGCGGCGGCGCAAGTCCTTATCCTCACGACGCGCGTCATCACGAAGGGCCTCCGCTACTGGCGCCCCACGTTCGACTTTCGCGCGCCGGCGGTGGCGCTCTTCTTCGCGTGGGCCGCGCCGCTGGCCTTCGGCGCCGCCGCGGAGCAGGTCCAGACTTTTATCGACCGCCAGGTCGCCGCGACGCTCGAGCTGTCGGGCGCCATCTCGGCACTCAAATACGGCTTCACGCTCACGAGCTTCACGATCGCTTTCTTCTCGGGGCCGCTCGCGCGCGTGACGTTCACTTACTTTTCGCGGGCCGCGGCTCGAGCCGCCCGCGACGAAATCAACGAGCGCTTCAACCGCGTCCTGCGCCAGCTCGCGATCTTCAACATCCCGGCGTCCGTCGGCCTCATAATCCTGGCCGAGCCGCTCATACGCTTCCTCTTCGTAGGCGGCAAGTTCGACGAGGCGTCCTTGGCGCTGGCGAGGCCCGCGGTCGCGGCCTACGCCGCCGGCCTTTTCTTCCTCGTCGCGATGAACCTGGTGCGCTGCGCCGTGTACTCCTACAAACGGTACCTGGGGTACTCGCTGACCGCGGTGGGGGCGGTCGTCGCGACGTACGCCTTCGACCGGGGCTTCGCGGCGCTTTGGAGCTACTGGGGAATCGCGCTCGCGCGGGGAGCGGTGGCGCTGTTGTGGTTCGTCGCGGTTTACGTTTTTCTATCGCGCGTGGAATATTTGAAATTGGAATGGGGGGTTGCGGCGACGGCGGCTCGAGCGCTCGTGGCCGCGGCGCCGATGGCGGCGTTCGTGTGGTGGCTCTCGCGGCTGGAGTGGGGCATCGGCGGCCACCCGCGCCTCGAGCCTTTCGTCGTCGTGGTGGCCTCGGCCGCGGCGGGGGCCGCGTTGTATTTCATATTGATGTTCGCGCTAAGGGAGGGGGAGGTGGTGAGGCTGTTTAGGAGTGCTTGGGCGAGACTGAGGAAGAGATAAGCCGCCCGGCGGGGCGGCGTTTTTTATTTCAAGATTTCGGCGGCTTTATTTAAACAGCGCCTTGACCTTCCCAAGCGACGCGCGCCTCGACGTACCGTTCGACGTCGGCCCGCGTTATTTTCCTCACGGAAACGTCGCCAAAGAACGCCAAAAAACGGCGCGCGTGGCGGCGCTTGTCG